>WNGJ01017710.1_pt1 | contig 10616 bp, 15 predicted proteins | sample 5400611 | NCBI WGS metagenome assembly WNGJ01 (sample SAMN13153375, study PRJNA577476) | soil metagenome | isolation source: 40 cm soil or saprolite under Garry oak tree replicate 1 | place: USA:California | collected 2016-06-15
ATTATGCAGGTTATTTTGGGGTCACGACATTTTTACCCCCATACGCACCAACTTAAGCCAGGATGAGGCAAAAAGCAGCTCCATCTGCGATGATATCAGAAAGATCGTCCAGATATCATTGCTAGAAGGAGCAAGGCCATGGCAAGTCTATCACAGGTGGAGTGTTCTCTAAAACACATTATGGAAGAACGCGCGAACGTCTTGGCCCGTGAGACGGGCTGTATTGAGCGACAGAGGAAATTCAGTGGAGCTGATCTGCTCCAAACGCTGGTCTTTGGCTGGCTAAGCCATCCCGATGCTAGTTTGGAGGCACTGGCATCGGTAGCAACGCTGCGGGAGGTAGAGGTGACAGATACGGCGATCCACAAACGCTTTACCCAAGCGTGTGCCCACTTTCTGCATGCCATCTTGGAGGAGATGACCAGCGTCGTGGTGGAGGCAGATCGGGAAGTGCCTCTGGAGTTGGTGAGCCGATTTGAAGCGGTTGTGCTCGAAGACAGCAGTACCGTCGCACTGCCAAATGAGCTGGTTACATGCTGGCAAGGCTGTGGTGGAGCGCCTGGAGAAGGTCATGCAGCCGTCAAACTCCATGTGCGCTGGGAGTTAAAACGAGGGAGTCTGCAAGGGCCAAAGCTCACGCATGGGCGCACGAGTGATCGGTCGAGTCCCTTCAAAGAGGAACCACTGCCTGCTGGGAGTTTGTATATCGCGGATCTAGGCTATCTGGACTGGGGGAGCATCGCGGCGCGACGAGCGGCTGGCAGTTACACGCTGACCCGCGCTCAAGCCAGAATCATGTACTGGACCCCAGAGGGCAAGCCGCTGCAGTTGGATCCTCTGCTGCCACAGCGGGTGGGACAGACCAAAGAACTCTGGGTTCGGGTAGCCGATGCGCACCGCTATCTGATGCGCCTGCTCATCATCCGGGTTCCCGAAGAAGTGGCGAAGCTTCGACGCGCTGATCTGGAAGCGGAGGCGTTGCGGCGAAATCGACCGATCCGGCAGAGGGCCTGGGAACTAGCAGATTGGACAATCTTGCTCACCGATGCGCCTGCTCACCTGCTCAGTTTGCAGGAAGCTCTGGTGCTCCTGCGGGAACGGTGGCAAATGGAGATGCTCTATAAGTTGTGGAAGCAGTACGGACGGATTGATGAATGGCGAACGGCGAACCAGTGGCGGATCCTCTGTGAGCTGTATGCCAAGCTCATTGGACTGCTCCTGCAACACTGGCTCATCATCCTTTTCGCCTGGCAAGATGAACAGCGCAGTTTGGTCAAGCTGGCACAGGTGGTCCGCGATACCGCCTGTTCTCTCCTCGAAGCTCTGGCAGGCGTCCGCTCGCTTTACTCTGTCCTCCAAAGCATCCAACGTCGCATGCATTCAGGCTGCCAAATGAACAAGCGCAGGAAGCATCCCAACTCCGCCCAGCTTCTCCAGCGGGGCTCGACGAATTGGGCCTTGAGCCCTTAAGTTGGTGCGTATGGGTCACGACATTTTTACCCCCCAAAATCCCCGCTAAGAAGCTTTCGTTTTCAAGCATGAGCGGTAATACGGGCAAATCATTCAGAGTAACCCGGGAAAAGCGCTTTGACTTCCCAAGCAGTGAGATTCTCATACGGAAAAGCGCTTCATTTCATGTTCCAACTCCACTCATGCATGCAGCTTCTGCCTCTTTCACATCTTCCGCTGTTTTTGCTCACGAACAATGGGATCTCTTAGCGGGGATTTTGGGAGGTAAAAATGTCGTGACCCCAATATTGATGCACATCTTACCTTGCATCGTGCTGGCCAGGGCGCCAAGTTGACCCGCGCCTATAATCGCGCCGGTATCGACTATGACCTGGCGGCGCTCTTTCCTGTCGATTCGTGTGAGGAGGGACACATGCTCGAAAAGCGATTGAAAGCCAAACACAACGCAGCCCGCTATTATGCCATATGTCAGGGCCTGCCGGTTGACGATGAGGTGTTCAAGCGTCAACACGGATTCTATCGCTTTTCGCATATGCAGGGGCGCCGGTGTCCGATGCCGGGCGTTCGTTCTTTTCATTGAAAGGAGGGCATGTTCGTTCGTTAGGTATACAGGAGGTGAAGCGATGCCAGCAAGAAAACAGCCCCAGGAAACGCACTGGTATAATGTCGCGATCCTTGCGTATGCCGATGAGGAATCTATTTCTCAGCCAGGTCGGATTACTGCGGAGGTGGTGTACAGTGGGAATAGCTGGCCGAAAGCTCGTATTGCGTTAGGTCATGCGGTGATCGCTGCATCACGCAACCCATTAGCCTATAGTGTCCACATCTTACGCGACTACGAGCCAATTATCAGGGTGAAAGTCGAGCATCTCTAGCTTGCTTTTGCCTGGGCTGCTTCATATTGCTGCCGCTGATGCTGTGAGATTGCAGCCAGCGCAACCCGCTCGGCATCCTCGAGCCTTACTTCGCCTGACGCCGTTTCAACGGTCACACCGATTTCAGGAATAGTCACCTGCAGGTGATCCCCAACCGGCTGTATATCAATGGTGTATTTCGGATTCTCATTCATGAGCAGATTATACCATTACCGTTTTCCTCCTCGCCCGTTGGAATAGATATATGTGTATTGCAACTAACAGACATTAGCTGAATTAGAAAATTGGAGGGTATAGATGAGTTCCTTCATCAACGAGAACGATGAACAACGGCGACGGCGGCGACAGAAGTTTGAGGAGGAGGACAAGGAGCTACGGCGAATGATGGACAGTCTCAGAAAAACCGAAGAGGACTACCAGGAGGAGGCGAACAGGGCCGCTCGCGCGGAACAGGAGAAACAGAACGCTATCCTCGACGCGTATTTTGCAGAGCGCAGGCGCCAGTCTGCCGCCAATCCTCCCAAAGAAACACGAGATGAGCAGGACGCTCGCGCGGTTCGCGTGAATAAGAGCCTAAGTGCGCACTACGTCGGGCCTCACGCGCCCTTTGCACGCCGGACGAAACGCGTGAGAACAGGAGGCTCATGAATGAGGAGTAACCATCATGCCAGATAGAACTGCCTATGAAGACATCCTGCATGATTTCAGGAACATGCTCCGGGGCGCAGGCCACGATCTCGATAGCGAACCTGCGCTGGTTGCGCCACTTGCACAGGGCTGGGCCAGGTCAAGCAAACGTGAGGGTATGACAGTAACCGCGAGTACGTTCAACCAGCGCCGCTCCTGCATCAGTTCGTTCTATAAGTATGCCATCACCTATGAAGTCCTTCAGTACAATCCAATGGAACGGGTGAAACGTCAGAAGCTGGGCAAGAAAGACGCAGCTCGGCACCTGGCGAGTAGCACCATTAAATCAGGACTGACGCGCATAGATCGAACGTCACCTGAAGGCCTGCGCGATTATGCGCTGCTCTCTGTCGCACTGGCAACGGGACGGCGCGCTTCTGAAATTGCAGGCCTGCGCTATAAGCATTTGCACAGAGACGGGAATACCTGCATTGTGGACTTCGACAACTGCAAGGGCAAGAAAGCATTCACCAATCGCCTTGAAGCGAAAACCACGCACGCATTGTATACCTACCTGGAAAGCATCTATCCGGGGCAGCTGCTCACACTGCCAAGTGAAGCACCGATCTGGATCTCATTTTCAGATAGGAATAAAGGGCAAGCCATCGGGACCCGTACTCTCAGCAACATTTGTGAGGCATATCTCGGGACCTCCAAATTTCACGCGCCACGTCATACCCTTGCCGTCACGATGCACAATAAGGCGCAAAGATCACCGATATCAGTAAAGCGTTAGGGCACTCTGATATCAAGATCACCTCCGACTACCTTGAAGAACATTTGAGTTATGAAAATCCCCTGGCTTCTGAACTTGAAGAAGAGTGGGGTATTGGATGAGAGGTAAAAAATCGTGAGCACTCATGAACAGAAACCAAAAGAGAAGAAAGATCACCCTATCATAGTCGGTGTAACCGTAGGCGTTCTGACTGGCATGATTATGCTGTTTGTAAACACGATCAGTAGCCTAGTGTTGGCGCACATCTGGCCGGTGACAATCCACTTTGGAGAGTATAGCTTAGCGAATGTGATCTATATTATGATTTCGGTCCTTACCTCAGTAGTCGTTTCATACCTTGCCTTTTATTTGGGCTGGCGCTATATTAGGATTTCGTCTGGTAGAGCCATAGAAAGGTTTTTGTATACACCAGAACAACTGGCTGCTAAGAAGAAGCGATCTTGGTTAGATCGTGCCATTGATGGCCTGGGCTTTGTCTTTATGCTGCCTATTGATTTTATCAGAAAGCGGCAGGAGAAGCGTAGGTATCGACAAATAAGCCGTCTTCTCCCGTATCTGATGGCGGTTCCCCCACAGAGGCTCCTGGCTCAATTCAGTGAGCGCCAGAAACAGGAACCGAGAGAAAGCGAGGAGTAAACACATGCCGGAAGCCGTTGAATGGATTCGACAATCATCCCTGAGTCCATCGCTCAAAGATGCAGCAATCGCGCTTGTTCCCAGCATCCCTACAAATCTCGCCGGCATGCCCTATTGCCCTGCATGTGAAAGCGTTCTCTGTGGTGCATGTGGGCATTGTCACATGCTCGACGTTGTTCCTTTCTCACGTCCGGAGTGCCCAAACGATCATGACGACATGGGCGCAGATTGCGCGGCCTGGTGGCAAGCATTCAATGCAGTTCAGACAATACAGCGCATAAGTGAGGAGTGACCACATGGCAGAACTCACACAAGAGCAACTGTTGATGCATGTTGATGCAGCGATAGTCGTCTTAGAGTGTGAGACTGGCCATGTGGTCACGACAAGCGAGATACAGGCGTACTTAGAAGTGCAGTTTGGTATCAAGGAACCACTTGAGCGCATCAAAGAAGCGAGTGATATCATGTACGGAGTACGCCTAGAGAACGAAGAAGAAAGCGAGGAATGACCACATGGCAACAGTGCATGAGCAAGCTATCGAGTGGCTGCGCGGCCAGAAGAGTATGCAAAATAATCCAGCATTCTTTGAGCAGGCATCATCGTTCGTGCCAACAATTTCATTGAATCCGGCTAATATGTCCTATTGTCCAGTATGCAAAAGCGTTCTCTGTGGTGAATGCGGTCATTGCCACAGGCTAGAAGTTGGTTCCTTCTCGCGTCCAGATTGCCCGAATGACCATGACGATATGGGCGCAAATTGCGCGGCCTGGTATCAAGCATTGAATGCAGTATGGACAGTGCAGCGCATGAGTGGGCGTAATTGACGCCTGCGCAAGCGTTTGCTACACTGGAATCCTTAACGGAAAGAACTCCTCCATTGAGAGCAGAGATCACGCGACCAGGCGGTGCGTGATGTTTGTTTGCCTTGTCTTGCAAGGATCTTAGGGCTACTTCTGCTGTGGAGTTCCTTCTTACTCCTCGGTGCGACGAGCGACTGGCACACCATGTTCCTGATCGTAGCCTATTTCAACGACTTGGTCTGTACGCAGATGGACACGTTTTCCCCCTGGCGGTGGTTCGGTTACCATTGGCCCTGGTTTGGAAGTGGGCCACGGTGGGAGTGGTGGTATTTTGGATTTCTGCTTGATTATTGCTTGTGGCGACGCTTCGTTTTCTTGATCCATATACATATGCTCTTTCTCAGCTAAAGTATCATTTCAGCTTTGCTGTAGATGGTTCATCCTAACTATAATCTCTGTCGACAATATTCGCAAATCATTGCTCATGAGCAATGCCCCTTGAATCCGAACAGGAGGGGGAGATCAGAGTAAGACCGTAACCAACGGGTATGCTACACTATAGTGACACACGCAATGCTCTATCAGCACAGAGACGAGATGATAGAGGCTGCACATGTACTCTAAGACGCAAGGAGTAGATAGGACATGAAAGAACACATACTATCAGGGACTGCAAAGGGCCACACGGTAACATTGAATGTCAATGAGCAAAGAGGTATCACGCTTGCAGAAATAACCTCACTTGAATTGAGCGACCGTGATGTGCTTATGGTGATTAGGTTTTTACGTGAGGTGAGTGCAAGGCATGAGCATCCTGCACGCTACGAAAAAGAGGATGACCGTTTACAGCTGTACTACACGGTTGAAAATGGTCTTAACCAGGTGACAATGAGTCGCGGTGGACCGATCAAGATTGAGTTAGCGCTCTCTACGGCATTGCGCTTGCTGCACACACTTGAGGAAGAGTACAAGGATGAACCCAGGTAGCAGGCCCAATTGTGACTCACGGCATTAAATGGCCGCCAAAAATGGCATAACCTGGCCGATAAACTGAAGATTGTACGTAAGTTTTGCGCTTTCGGTACACGAGTTTTGCGCCATAGGTACTAGCTCAGGTAAGCAGGTTTTGCCTTGCACGAAAGACTGTGCTACTCTTCAAAAAGGCGTTTCAGTGTTGGAAATTTACTCAAGGATCGAAACGAGAGAGGGAGGAAGCCCGAGCTATGTTTTTGTTCTACGCTGTACATTATCCGCACCCTGAAAAGGAAGAACTGCTCATCCAGGGGATGCACGAATTTGGCGAGCTGATCAAAAAGCAGCCAGGGAGCATTTTCGTCAATACTTTTAGAGATCCCGAAAACGGAACGCTCTTAGCCCTCGCCATCTGGGAATCACGGGAAGCTTTCCAGGCAGCCTGGCCCATCTTGGTGAAAGATGCGCCTTCTGAGGAGTGGGAGGTCAAACCACGCGAGGTACATCTGCTCGATTCTGCTCTGTGAGAGAGGAAGAAGTCTTGGCAAAACCGCTCGATGGCATAGCGCTTCAAGCATACTTTCGTCGGTTGGGCTTCGAGCGTGTGACTCGGGAGCTATTGATCCACATCCGTAATTCGCCGCCAAGCCGTACTCCAGGAGCGCGACGCGGCAATATGCCGGTTTGGTATCCCTCAAAGAAGATGCAATGCATCATCAAGGCAGAAAGCGCCAAGGTCGAATTTGCCTTTCTGCTTCAAGCCGAGCATGACGATGAGGTGCTTGAGATCTGGGATCAGCCTCCATCCATTCCGCTGGAATACGTCGATAAACGTGGGCATATGCAACGACCGGTGCATACACCCGACTACTTTCTGTTTCGTGCGAGCAGCGCGGAATGGGTGGAGTGCAAGTCCTCCCAGGAACTGGTGAAGCAAGCAGAAGCACGTCCGAACCGCTATCGCCTGGATGAACGAGGAATCTGGCGCTGCCCTCCCGGCGAAGCTTTTGCTGCGAAATATGGACTGACCTACCGTGTTTGGGCCTCCGATCAGATTAACTGGGCAGCACAAGACAACGCCCTTTTCCTGGAGGACTATTACCAGGATCTCGAACGCCTGGTGGTCCCAGAGGTGGCTTTAGAGGTACTCACTCGATTGGTCCAGGAACATCCTGGCATCTTGCTTTCAGACCTCCGTGCGCAGACGAGGGTCCCTGCTGACCTGATCAACATTGCCATCGCCAGACACGATCTGTACGTTGACTTGGCGACGTACCGGCTCTGCGAACCCTGGCGCACCCCAGTGTTCCGCAATCGACAGGCAGCGCGTATCTCCCCGACCCATCAGGGGCAAGAGGACGAAGCGGGAGGTGCTTCTCCTCTTCCTGTCACGCCTGCCAATTTTACGGCAGAAGGCCGTGCCTTGCTTGAACGAGCCAGTGATGCCGATCTTGCCACTGCCCTTTTCCGCAACCGGGTCATTCATCCTGAAGACTACCAGGATGACGAACAAGCGCAAACGGCAGCCCGGCGATCTGCCATCCCAGATCGCACCAAGCAGTACTGGCAGCAACTGTATCGAGAGGGCGAAACGCGCTACGGCAGTGGCTTTCTCGGTCTTCTTCCCCATTACCACAACTGCGGTGGTGCCAGAAAAATTGATCCTGAGGTGATCGCGCTCATCCACCAGGTCCTGGAAACCCACTACGATACCACGGCACGCAAACCCAAGCGGGGTGCCTACGGCGAGTACTTGAAATGTTCCGAAGAGCAGCATCTCAAAGCCGTCGGTCAAAAAACGTTCTACTTAGAAGCCAGGCGGCACCTTACAGCATATGACCAGGCGGTGGTACGCGAGGGCACGCGTGCTGCTTACCCGTTCAAAGATTTCGTTCGTGAACAAGAGAAGACCATCAGTCGGCATGGGAGCTACTGTTGGGCGATGGGACATCTGGACCATACCGAGTTGAATCTGCTGCTGTGCGATTCCCGTACTGGCGAGCCCCTGGGCAAATGCTGGTTGACGCTGCTCATTCTCTCTCACCCCAGGCGCATTGCCTCCTACTACCTCACCTTCGATCCACCCTCGTACCGCTCCTGTATGATGGCACTTCGCCTCTGCGTCAAGCGCTACGGGCGCTTACCAACTGCCATTACGCTCGATGGCGGCCCGGAGTTTCAGAGCGTGTACTTTGAGCAGTTGTTGGCCCTCTACCGTGTGCGCAAGCATCAGCGTCCGGCTGCTGAACCACGCTTTGGAGCGCCCCAGGAGAGATTGTTTGGTTCAATGCAGAGCGAGTTTCTGTACCATCTTCTGGGAAACACACAGGCGACGCAACACCCTCGACAAATGACGAAAGCGACTGATCCACAGAGCCTTGCAGTGTGGACGCTTCCGGCTTTGGCAGAACGAGTTCAGCAATGGGCCGATGAGGAGTATGAAACCATTCGTCATCCGGCGCTGGGCATGACGCCACGCCAGGCCTATGCTCTTTCCATGGAGCGTGATGGGCAGCGCTCGCATCGGGAGATCTCCTACGATGAAGCTTTCCGTATGGCAACGCTCCCGACGACGCGAAAAGGCACGGCGAAGGTCGTCCCCGGCGTCGGGGTACGGATGAATCATCTTGACTACTGGTGCGAGGCCATGCGCGACGCGACGGTCGAAGAGACGCAGGTCAAGGTGAGATACGACCCATTCGACGTGAGTGTGGGCTTTGTCTACATCGATGGGTGGCGACAGTGCTTCACACCCTACGACGAATTTGCGGGCTGCTCCGAGCGGGAACTCCAACTCCTGGCCTCAGAACTGCGTCAGAACAACCGTCTCCAGTATGGTCGAGAGCAAGTGGAAATCACGCAGAAGCAACTCGCGGACTTCCGGCGCGAGAACGCGGCGAAAGAGGTCATTCTGCGCCAGCAGCGCACTGACCGAGAAACCAGGGCTGCCCTGAAAGTCCTCGAAGGAGGAAAGCACATGTCGGCTGCATCTGCCGTCTCTCCCATCGTCGATGTTCCAGCTCCTTCTTCTGTTGAATCGGCTCCACCAGAGAAAAAGCCAGACAAGTTACTCGTGTTCAAAAGGATTCGCACATGAACGAGGAACAGCCGTCAGCGCCCCCGGATGAGGAAGAACAAAAGGCGGAGGAACCGGAGTTCTTTGACCGAGCGTTGCTGTTGCAGCCACCAGAGATGCGCCAGGAGTATTTTGAGCAGCGTTGCCTCATTGAGCATCCACGACTCCTGGAAGCGCTCGAAGCCATTCTCGAAGCCATTTGTGCTCCGGGAGAAGAGGTCCTGACCCGCCGACCGGGTACAATGGTGCTCGTGATCGGTCCAGCCCGTGTTGGGAAAACAACGCTCATCCATTTGCTGGAAGAACGCTTGCTGGCTTACGCGGCATCCCGCATGCGAGCTGACCCGCATTTCATCCCTTTTGCCAGTATGACGGCTCCAGAGTCGGGATCAGGCCGATTTGACTGGATCGATTTCTACCGACCAGTGCTTCGCCAGCTTGGTAATCCCTTTGTAGATAGTCCAACCCATCCCATCCACGCGCGCCAGATGCGGGAGGCAACGGAGGCTGCCTATCTGGAACGCAAACCCCTGGCGATCATTGTGGACGAAGCACATCATCTGGCAGAAGCCGCCAGAGGGAGCCGCCTTCAGAGCCAGTTAAATCATCTCAAAAATTTTGAGAATACCACGGGAGTGAGTCACATCCTCGTGGGTACCTATGAAATGAGGCCCTTCCGCAAGGTCAATCCGCAACTGGCCTGCCGGAGTATCGATGTCCACTTCCCGCGTTACGATATGACGAAGGAACAAGACTGTCTGGTGTTCAAAAGTATCCTGTGGGCCTTGCAGCGGCAATTGCCGGTCGAAGAAGAACCACTCCTGGCGGAAAAGCACTGGGAGTTCCTGTACGCACGCAGTATCGGCTGTATCGGCCTGCTCAAGCTTCATCTCAACCGTGCTCTCAATCGCGCGCTCAAAGAAGGGGCTTCCACTGTCACCCTTGACCATTTACGTCAAACCGCCGCATCTGATGTGCGCGTGAAGCTCGCGCTGCGCAATGCCCTGGAAAGCGAGGCAGAGTTTGTTGAAGCCAAAGACGCCGATGCACAACTTCTGGCCTTACTGCGAAAGCCGCTTCCTCGTTCTTCTTCAAAGGCTGTTCAGGGACAAGACGAACAGGATCAGCCTCAGTCTCCTCGAAATCAGAAACCAGGAAAGCGTGCGCCGGGGCGTGATTCTACCGGCTTGAAACCTGACACAGAACCCACGCTTTCGCCAGCAGCAGAGGAGCGGGTCGCGGGATGAAGCAGGCAGGACGCACAGGGATTGAAGTTCGGATCATGAAACCAGCGATGGGATACTTGGAAGGGCAGACCAGATTCCAAACACTCAATGTCCCGCCTCGGAGCAGGCTTTATGGG
>WNGJ01011120.1_pt1 | contig 10615 bp, 7 predicted proteins | sample 5400611 | NCBI WGS metagenome assembly WNGJ01 (sample SAMN13153375, study PRJNA577476) | soil metagenome | isolation source: 40 cm soil or saprolite under Garry oak tree replicate 1 | place: USA:California | collected 2016-06-15
TTCCGGCACCGAGTGGCACCCCGCCCGAGTTGCATGATTCGTTCAAGTGGTACTACCGGGTTCTGGGGCCTGCCGCGACGCGTTACATCGACGGCGGCCTCGGGCGATATGGCCGGAGGGATCCGTTCCGGGTCACGGCGGAGGCGCTGCATCCCAGCGTTGACGCCTTATGCGTCGAATACGCGTCACTGCCCATGCCGCTGGTCGACCGGTCGTACGCACCCGCGAACGTCGCGGACTACGAGGCTCGGAAGAAGGCGTCGCTGAAAGCCACCGGGGCGACACCCAACTATCCGCGGGACGTGAGATAGCGAGTAGACGCGTTTCGGCGACACGAGGCCGCTCGGTTCCCGAATGTCCTCGAGGCACTTTCGCGCGGTGCGGGCGTGTAGTTGAAGTTGCGGGCTCGATTGGAGACGTCGTGAAATGGATTGGTAGATGGTTTTACGAAACGCTTGGACAACGATCGCGCGGTGAAGGCGCGGGCAACGACCCAATTGGCGTGAGAGCAGATTTCCAACGCGCAGATCAAGCTCCCGTCGACCCGAGCATCGGCGCCCTGTCGGTCTGACATCTGTGTCCGCTTAGGTCTGGAGAGACACCCCTATAGCAGGATCATGGTCGAATGTAACGAGCCGTTCGCGAAGGACGGGCGATGGAGTCAGCCCCGGGGTTCCTTCAGCCCTAGGGGCGCCGATGATCTCCTTCGCCAGGAGGACGCGCACAGCGCGCCGCGGCCTGCGTTGGCGTCGATGCCGGCAAGTTCGCTCACACCCTCGTGGCTCGCCTCACGGGCGGCCGGATTCGAAGCCACGCACCTTCCCGACGACGCGCGCGGGCTTATGGTGGGGCACCTTTCTCTCGGTAGTGTCATAGTTTATGTTAAGTCCCGCGAGGAACTCCTTAGTGAAGTTCGATCCCGCGTCGTGGTGCGCGTTCATCGCCGTCACCGCCACGCCGGCGTTGCCGCTTGCGGGCCAGTCTGCGCCCTTGATCCCGCAGCGTCCTTCGCCGGAGATCTCGATAGCGTTCGTATATCGAGCGGTGGATTTCCGTTACGCCGGCTCGGACTCGGCCGCAGCGTCAATCGATTTCAATGATCACGCACTCGGCGTCAGACTCACCACGGCGGCGTGGCGCGGCCTCACGACGCTTTCCTTCGAGTTCGGGGGTCAAGCCCGCGGCGCCGACTCCGCTCACCCCTCCCTTCACTTTTTCGATCTTCAATTTGCGGAGTGGACGAGGCATCGGTTGCTCGGCCGGCACCGCGTGCAACTAGACGGCTCACTTCTCTTTCTCGTCAGCTACCGGCGCCTTGGCTATGGTCCGAGTACGGTAGGGCGCGGTCACGTGGGCCATTTCGGACTCGGATTGGGGTTGGGCTTCGTCTTCAGCGCGCGCGTCACTCCACACCTCGTTGTGAGCGCACGGTCCGGCCTAGTCGGCGATGTCGCAATGAGAGGGAACGAGAAGAACGGGAACACAAGCCTGCGCGACTTTGCCGTCAGCCTCTACTCAGATTCGGATGTTTCCATACGCTGGGCTCGTGGCGTATCGCGACTCGGCTTTACACTCGGCGCTGGCCTCCGGCAAGCCCACGTTCGCATGGCGGCGGAACAGCTGTTTCCTGGGACGACACGACATTGGTTCCCGTATCACAGCACCGAAGCGATACTCCGATTCGGGCTGAGCATATGATCCGACACACGCGTGCGACCATTCTCGCCGTGGCCGTGACATTCGCCGCTGCCACCATGAACGCGCAAAATGCCAACGCCCCGCTGACACTCTCGGCGCAGTTAGGCCATTGGGATTGGATCACGCGATTGGTGGTTACGAAGGATGGACGTTTTGCCGTCACTGGATCTCGCGACAAATCGCTCATCGTCTGGGAGATCGCCACCGGACGCGAGATCCGGGCGTTTCAGTGGCACCACGAGGCGATCTCGGCGCTCGCTATCGATGACAGCGGCAACGTCGTCAGCGGCGCGGAGGACGGCTCCCTGGCTCGTTGGTCGATCACGACGGGGGCGATCGAATCGGTCTACGTGCCCCCTCCGAAGATTCCACGGGACTTCGATTACCGGGAGCGAAAGACGACACCGATTTACGCGGTCGCGGTCGATTCGAGACAGAATCTCGTTGCGGCAGCGAGAACCGATGGCGTCTGGCTCTACGACGTCGCGCACCGGACAGCACGCGCACTCACTTTCCATGGGCAGGCAGAGCGGGCCGGCGAAGTGGCTTTCCTCGGCGATCGTCTGGTCAGTACGGCGCGCGAGGGCACGAGGATACGTCTTTGGGATGTGCGCTCCGTCGCCGTAGTACGGGAGTTTAAAGGTCACCACGCGGAAGTGCTCTCTGTCGCCGTCGCGCCGAACGGTCGCTTTTTCGTCACCACCTCGCGCGATTCGACCGCGGCGATTTGGATGCCGGACTCGAGTGCCCCGATTCATATCTTGCCCCATGACCAGCCCGTGGGCACCGTCGCCATCACGCGGGACAGTCGCTACATCGTCACCAGCTCCGGCGACGGAGAGATGACGCTGTGGGCCGTGGAGTCCGGGACACGACTGATATATCTGCCGCACCTGCCCACAAGAGCGACAGCCATCGCCTTCGATCGCGAGTGGAATCGCGTACTTACCGGGACGAACCTGGGATTCCTTGGCGTGGTGAGATTGGATCTCGGTGGTTTCATCAAGATTTTCTGGCAGGCGGCGCGTCGCCCCAATGCGCTCGCGGTCTCGGTCCGTCAATTATGGGTGAGTGCGAACGATACTCTCGTCCATCGCTGGAGCCTGCGGACCGGATCAGAGCTGCCATCGCTGCCAGGCTATCACGGCACGGTGACCGCGGTCGCGTTCCGTGGAGACGGGATGCTGGCTGTCACCGGGTCGAGCGATAGTACAGTCGCCTTCTGGGATCTTCGCCCAGGCACAGAACGCATCGGTCGCTTCTATCACCAGCATCACGCAGGCGTCACGAAGGTCGCGGTGGATTCGGCGGGGCGCGTCGTCGCGAGCGCTACCACGGACGGCGAGGTCTTGATCTGGCGTATGGCGCCGCTGGATAGCTCGCCGGTGGCCGAAAGAGTTCGATCACTGCCTGTTTGGGGGAAAGTACGAGCACTGGCGTTGAGTCTCGACGGTAAGCATGTGCTCACTGCGGGAGATTCAGGCATCAGGGTCTGCGAAACCCGCACCCTGACGTGCTGGACCTCATTTCTTCGCGAGGGAACTGATAGAGTGCAGTGGGTGTGGGCCGCGACGTTCAGTCCCCAACTGAACTATGTGCTGGCCGTCTCGCTCTCTGGTGACGTCCGTATTTGGGACATCGAGGGCAACGAAATATCCGAGAGGATGACCAGTGACAATGGCGTGTCGTTTGCCGTCTTCGATCCGACCGGAGACTGGTTCTATACCGCGGGTGGGGACAAGATTGTGCGGCGCTGGCGGACCGCGAGCAAGAGCGAATCCCCCGAGTGCGTCTACGCGGGCCACGGCTCCGACATAACGGCGCTCGCCGTGTCGCCGGATGGCACATTCCTCTACTCGGCATCGGCAGACGGCACCGCGAAAGTGTGGCGCGCGGCGTCAGGAGAGCTCATATCGACCCTGATCATCGGCGGCCAACCTGTGGGCAAGGATCTTGGGTGGACGGTTGTGGCGCCAGACGGGCGCTTCGATAGCAATGCGCTGGACGAGGAAGAAAACGGGTTGCATTGGGTCTTGGCTGATGATCCGATGCGCCCCCTTCCAATCGAGATCTTCACTCGCAGCCACTACGAGCCCAACCTCCTGGGCCGTCTCCTAACCGGAAAACCGGGGGCACCCCTCCGGGATCTGCGAACACTCGACCGGGTTCAACCCGATGTGGCCTTTGATACGGTGACACAAATCGACGCCCAGCCCGGAATCGTGAAGGTCAGCGTCTCATTACGCTCGCCCCGGGGCGCGTACGACCTGCGGCTCTTCCGTGATGGACAGCTCGTGGCGACCTGGCCAGCAACCGGCGGCACTCGGGATGCGAACGACACTACGGCCTGGCGTGAGGCTCATGGCATTACGCTCGACAGCCAGGGACAGGCTCGTCATTCCTTTCTCGTACGTCTGCCAAGGGGGGCGGTCGGAGACACCGTTCGCTTCTCTGCTTACGCGTTCAATGGAGACCGGGTCAAGAGCGAAACCGCGCATACGATCTATCTCACACGAGGCGCGGTAGGAGGATTGCGTCGGGCTTATGTCGTCGCGATCGGTGTCGGCGACAACCAAGATCCGCATCGCCAACTGACCTTTGCGGCCCACGATGCGGCAACCGTCCTTGACTCACTCGCGAACGTACTCGCTGCGACCCATCAATTCGATTCGGTCGTCCGCGTTCCCTTGATGAAGGATCCTCCGGGCGCAGCCATCAACATATTTCCGCTTCCGCAACCACGCGCGGATCCGACAAAAGCGAACGTCGCAACCGTCCTGGCGCTGCTCGCGGGACGTCCGGTCGATGCGCTGCGACGCGCGGCAATTCCTGCCGCGATCTTAGCCCGCATCCGGGCGGCAGAACCTCAGGATTTGGTTCTCCTGTATGCGTCGGCGCATGGGATCATCGACTCGACGCGAAGGGAATTCGTGCTGTTGCCTATGGACATCGGACATGCTCCGGGAACGCAGCGCTTGAGTGATGCGCAGATCGCGCATGGGATTTCCAGTAGCGAGCTCACCCGCTGGTTCCAGGGAATCGATGCAGGATCGTTGGTCATGATCCTTTCGACTTGCTACTCCGAGGCCGCGGTAGCCCGGGAGGGGTTCCGTCCCGGTCCCATGGGCGATCCGGGATTGGGGCAACTTGCCTACGACAAGGGCATGGAAATCCTTGTGGCTTCCCAATCCGATGCCAAGGCACTGGGCTTGACGTATTTGGGGCGTGCCTTGGTGGAAGGCCTGCCAGCCATTCGCCGGTGGACGGGCCACGGCTTGAGCGACTTGCTCGTGGATGCCGAGGCACGCGTGCCCGAGCTGACACGAAAAACGGAGGGAGGAACCGATGCCTCGCAGCAACCCCAGCTATTCGATTTCCGCCGTGGTCGTCCGGATGTTGTTCTCGTGCCTTAGCCTGCTGGCAGCTCTGGGTGCACCAGCAGGTCTGATCGCGCAAGAGATACAGCTGCGTGATGTGAATGTCCAAATGAGGCGTCCCGGCGAAGATCCGGTACGGGTGTTTCAGTCGATCACGATCGGGTCCCAACGTACTACAGTGGCCGCGGGCACGAGCTTGGACGAGCCGTTGCGGCGGCGGGGCATTCACCCGGACGCGGAAGCGTATGCCGCCCTCTACCAGCTGAATCCCTCCCTTCGCAACGCCCGACCTGACACCGGTGTGGACCTTCTGCTCCCCGTCCTCGAGGGGCCTGAGCTCGGCCGCTTGGTGGCGACGGGATACCAGGCGTATCTCACCCCCGATTTTGGGTTGAAACAGCGAATCGCCGGACGCATACAGGGTGTACCAGGATTAGAGAGAGCGCTCGCCGAACTTTCTCGCGAGCGTTTTGGCGGAGCCGCGCAGAAACTGGAGATGCTGGCGACGGTTAGCGAAATTCGCGAGATGGCCGTCGCGGCCGGTCTCGTCATTCAGGGACGCACCCGCCCCCTGAGCCACGAGTTGCTCTCGGAGATCGACGGCGAGCTCGCCGTAACGGAAGCCGTGGTCACCGGACTGGCTGGACCGGACAAGAAGGTGCTGACCGAGGCGGATCGGGACGCATTGCGGGCCGTCGCGGAGCAGGCGGCACTGCGGAAGGGTTACTGGCTCGAGCGGCAGGGCCCCGACGCGAACCAATTGATGGACCCGCCCCCGACCGTGACCGTGGAAGTCTATACGTGCGCCCCGACTCGCGGCCTCGCGGCGCCGAACGCGAGACCGGATACGACGCCGTGTCGGGGCGCCGCGATCGCACCGGGGCTCCGCGTCTATTACCGCGACGTGGCCGGCTACGGCCGGCTACCTCCCAATCCGTTCGCAGAGCCCTCGCCGGCGCATGAGGCGCTGGACGTGGGAAACTTCTTCCTTTGGGCGACGCAGCCCAACGACTCGACCGTCGCCACCGAGGTCGTGAAGGTCAAGGTACGATCCGAGATCCAACCGCAGCGCGTCGTTCTAATCCTGAGGGACCATGACTGACCAGGGTGAACCCGCCCATCCTGTACTCGTCAGGGCAATCCAAGTAGTGGGGGTGCTGTTCGCGGCGTTCGGAGGTTTTCTCGCGAAGATCGCGCCCCCGGACGAAACGCATCCGGCGATCGCTGTGGGGCTGGCGTCGTTCCTCACGCTTGGGGTGATGCTATTCGTCTCGGCTCTCGCGAAACACGCGCGTCGGAGACACAAGGCTCTGTGGCTCTCGACCGGTGTTGTGGCGCTCGCGTTCGGCGGCGGCCTCGGCCTCGCCTACCACGGAAGTTTGCTGCTCCGGACGTTTCCGTACTCGGAACCCACGTCGGACTCCTCCTACATAGCCGGGACCGAGCTGGCCCCGGAGGGACAGCTCTACGTGACGAATCACCCCTCTGAGGGCACGACCGAGATGGTGCGCAATTTCGGCGGGGTCAACCAGCGGGCGCGAATCTGGACCGAGCCTTCGATGGCGCAGTCGCGGCGGGTCCTCACCGCCATGTACGTAGCGCTGGTCGTCTGCTTCGCGATTGCGATCTTTTCTCTCACCGAGGGAGCTCTCGGGAATCCGGTTCGCGAGGGGGCAGTGAGAGAGGCGCCGCCCCTGCGGGGACCAGGGCTCTCCTGATCCAGAGTCAGGCGTGGTAAGGAGCATGGCTAAACGAAGAAGCGACTGCAGTACAGCGGGTTATCCCCTGTCCGAGGCTACGCGAGATGGGGGGGTGTGCAATAAAGTGTGCAAGAATGGCCCCCTCATGCGTGACGCTCCCGCAGTTCACGACCACCCTCCACGACTTCGAGCATCGTCTGCGGATCAGGTCGCTGGTAGCAAGTTCTGAGCGTGGAAACGTCCTTCCATCCGCCAGCAGCCGCCACATCGACATCGGGCAGATGTTTGCGGGACGTGACCCAGCCTCGGCGCCATGCATGCCAAAGCGAACCCGACTGCTTGGGCACCTCCGCTCGGCGCTCCGCTTGCTTGAGCCACTCGGACGCCACCTCATACCGAAGGGGTTTGCTGGCATCCTTCATGGACGGAAATACGCATGCAGCCCCGAGCCCCGGACGCTCCCCGAGTATGCGATCAATCGCTGCGCGGACGTTGACGCTGATAGGAGCGATAGTCTCCCGTCCCATCTTGTCCGTGTCCTCCGGCCAGCGGATTGCGCCGTGCGGGTAATCGCCGGTCTTCTCCAATCGGAGGTCCTGATAGCGCAGGCCGCAAATCGCTGAGATCCGACGCCCCGTGCCGTGCGCGACGTCGAGCACCTCGCTGAGATACGACCGTCTCTTGCGCCTATGACCGTCCCAACGAACGTCCATCATCACACTATCCGACACTGCGCGAATCGCCCGGTAGCGGTCGGTCGTCGCCACGGGACGGCGCGGGTTCTTTTCGGTCGGCGCCTCGAAGCCCCTGGCCGCGTTTTCGCGGAGCAAGTACCGCCCCTGCTGATCACGCCATTTCGTCCCCCAGCTCAGGACATGGCGAAGCCACTTGCAATCGGCATGGACCGTCCTGGAGCGGACGGGCTGGCGTTTGCCCTCTACTACCGGCGACCCATTAGCGCCGATGGCGCCACAGCGACGCGCTTCGATGAACGCCTCCCATTCACCGAGGGAGATCAGGTGTGGGTCTTTCTGTGACCCGAAGACTCGCGTGAACATTGCAGCGCGGCGGAGATCCTCTCCCTGATCTCCGAGGCTCTTCCGTGGCGTTCGGTGTGTCTGATACGACGCTAGCAGACGTGCCAGGGTGGTCTTCGCCTGCGCCACCTCGTTCTGACCCTGGCGCAGTTTGGCTGCCTGTTCGAGGGCATACGTCTTCGCCCGATCCTGATCGCGGTGCTTCAAGGAGCGACGGACGTATCCGCCCTTTCCAGCCCGTCGGGTCGGGTCGAACGCGCGTGCGTACAGCAGTCCTCCCGGTCGTCGCTCATAGACCGTCACGGTCGCGCCCTTCTCGCCCTCCGCGTGACTCCAGCACTTCGGCTTCTTAGGCATGTTTCCCTCCTCCCTTGCGAGCTTCTGTGTCAAGGTTGCGAGCCAACCGCTCGAGGCGTTTCACCTGACGGCGCAGTTCCGTCGCCAGACGACGCAGCACCTCAGAGGATGGGGTGCGGTCGCCTAGCCGGTAGCGGCGCAGTGCCGAAGAGGAAAGGCCCGCTCGGGCCGCCAACTCCTCGACGGCGAGTGTCGCCGCTTCGAGCGCATCAGCCACGAGGCGATTGACTCGGTCCACGTGTCACGAAATATGTGACGGTTAGGCACTTCCCGCTAGTACTAGGCTGGCGAGGTCGGGCTCATCCTTCGCCCCTTCGCGGGCAGCCCTTGGCTTCCTGGGCAGATCGCAGCGGCGGATTCGGGGGCGGTGCGGTCCTCCTGCGTTCGGTAGCCGCCCGTCGGCAACCATCTTTTGGAGCGCGCCGTAGGAGTAGCCGGATTCCCCCTCCGCCTCCTCCAACGTCAGCGTTTCAAGTGAAAGGCGCCGCTCTTCTTCCTCCAAATCGGACGCACAGGATTCAAGGACGGTGGCCTGCGCCTCCGCCCCGCGACGACGCAGCAGAGCGGCATCGTCCCGCCACCGTCGAACCAACGCTTCACCTCCGCTCACATCTCCCCTCTTGCAACGGCTTCCCGTTGCCGACGTGCTTCTGGTTCTTATGTACGGTCCCGTCGCGCGGAATCGGGGCGCAGACTGCATCCTCTACTTCTTAAACTCCCGCCGACCGCTCAGGCTCGTCACCCTGGGACAGCGGACCTTGTTCAGTGTGCTCCAGTGGTAGACGCCACCACCCACTCTGGTCGAGTTCTGCAAGCAAGACCGACGCCCCTTCTATTTCGCTGCTTCGTTCGACCACCGCCTGTAGGGCGCGCTTCGCCGCCTCGCCCTCTGGGACGCCGTCTCTGCCGGATGCGTACGCGACGGACCCATAGACCGCTAAGAGATCTCCCCAACCGCCGTCCTTCAGCAAGTGGTAGGCTTCGTCGTAGCACCAGTCGCACGCCATGTTGTCGGTGGCTGGACTCGCGATGTGGCTGCCCGCTGGCGCAGCTTCTCGGTGCGCGCGATGCTGACACATCCACTGCGCGACACTATAGAAGACGTCATCCCAGAGCTCGAAGTTTGGCCCCTGCATGTCTCCCCAATCGCCGTTGTCTGTTATCATGCTTGCCTCCCTTTCATCCGAGTTCCTTCGGTAATCATTCAGGACCTGCGCCGTTCCGCTGTCACCGTGCGCGTAAGGGACGGGGTCAGTTGCCATCCTCTGCAGCCCCTTCATGCCGCCTTTGCGGTTTCGCGTGCCGTCTGGCGCACGACCCACCGGCTGCTCCCGCAATGCTTGCCGTCGTTGACCAGGGCCAGCCCATCGACGATGCGCCCCTTCTGTTGGTTGAGGTAGATGCCGATGGCGTGGGCGTGACTCCCTCTCTGGCGCCCGTCCAACTCCTTGACCGCCTCGAGCAACTGACCCACGGTGACTGGCCTGGCGCCGAACGCCGCGTCCCAGGCAGTTAGCACGCGCCGCAGGCGTTCCCGTTCGGGATCGTCCTCGTACCCAGCGAGCATCGACGCAACGGGGTCGGCAAACCGCACGCCGATATCGAGTCGCTGCGCGACCCAGCACACCGTAGCGCGGACGAGCGCGTCCCACTCCGGGTATCCCGACGCCACGCCCAACGACGGCGGCCCATCGGTCAGCGCCGCGCGCACGAGTTCGAGGGCCGCCACCCGCAGGCTGCGCCAAATGGCCTCCGTGCGCGCTCGGGGACAGAAGGCGAACACGCGCGTCCACGGATTCTCCACGCTCGGCGTGATGCGGACCCGAAGCAGTCGGCGATTCAGGTCCCCGGCAATGCGCGTGTTGTTGCCGGTGAGCAGGATGAGCGCGCGGAACGGCACGCTCGCGTAGGTGGACTCGCCGAGAACCCGGTCGGCCAGGGTGCCCGACGTCAGGACCATCGCGAGACTGGCGCTGTCGATGGCCCGATCGCGCCCGACGTTGTCATAGAGGACGGACGGTGTCCCGGCCCGCGCGGCCGAGAACAAGGCTTTACGGATTTCCTCCTCACCCTGGGCCATCGCCTGGGGGATAGCGGGCGCCCCTGTGAGGTTCGCGATCGCCTGCGCGCAGAGGGTCTTGCCGCTTCCGGCCTCGTGTGATTCGATCAATCCACCCGGAGCAATCGCAATGCCCGGTCTGAGCGCGGCCGTGAGCAAGAGGGCGAACACGGCTCCCCGATCCACCTCGTCGGCGAACGGGAACTCGCGAAACGGTGCCCAGAGGTACTGCAACGCTTCGGTCGCCATCGCGACGGTCGGCGCTTCCCGCACCCGGGGCGCAGGGGGTCCGGCAGGGTGATAGAGGACCTGCGTCGCCTCATCGTAGCCCGGTTCCGCCACCAAGCTCCCGTCTGCACGCAGGAACGGCCCGGCCGTGATCGCCAC
>WNGJ01009833.1_pt1 | contig 10614 bp, 7 predicted proteins | sample 5400611 | NCBI WGS metagenome assembly WNGJ01 (sample SAMN13153375, study PRJNA577476) | soil metagenome | isolation source: 40 cm soil or saprolite under Garry oak tree replicate 1 | place: USA:California | collected 2016-06-15
ACGAGGAGAGGATACCGTTGCTTTCCCAGGCGCGTTGTTCTCAGCTCCGCGGAGAGAACCCGTCAGTTGATTGGGCGGACCTCGTCGCGCCCTTCAGGCACACCCGCCCATCCGTCCGAATTTTACGCTGCAGGCACGAAATAGTCCTTCCAGGACGGAATAAAGATCCGAGATCCACAGCAATTTGAGATGGTTGCGGGCCCCCGCAACCACTTTCATTACAACTCACTCACCGTCCCGGTCTAACCGACGGGACGGATTTAGTTTTTCTAGGGGATCAGGGACCGGGGGACAGAGCAGGTCCGGCTGCGAGCAGCATTATCAGGTCATCCGGAGTGAAGGGTAGACGTCTGCTCTTCTACTCTCGACAGAACATCCACAGAAACTACTCTCTCGCGCACTCTCAACCAAAGAGTGGGGGCAGCGGATGCATGTAGAAGAGAAAATCGTCGTTGATATTTTTACTACGAATCTGAGGAGCGGACGTTCGAATCGTTCCGGGGGCGCCACTCCGATAGAACTGTCAGCACTTTATGCAAGGCGCCGACGCCACAGCGTCCCCCGTCACTAGCGCGCGGCTCGTGCTGCGCCTGGCGCCGCCTGGCTGAGCCCTAATAGCGCAACCACGGCCCCCACAACGTAAATGATCGTCCCAACGTAAATCGGCCCGAGGTGGCTCACCCAGTCGTAGTTGAAGTGCCCCATGTAGTGCAGTGGCAACGCCATGGCCAAACCCACGACGGGCACAATCACGCCCGTTATCCAGGCCCACCATAGACCGTCGCGAACCCCGTACCAGGCCAGGCCGCCAGCGGCGATCGCCGTGGCGGCGATAAACCCTGCGACGGCCACGTGCAGGTGCGTGATGTAGCCCATGATTGCCGGGTTAAGCCTATCGAGTTGCTGCGGCGTAACGCCGTTCAACGTCTCCACACCGATCTCGAATCCACTACTGCCGAAGGCCCGAACAAAGAACACGACGGCGTACACGAGGAATATCAGAGCCCCAAACACCATGAGGCCTGCGCCATTGCGCAAGGATTGCTCTCTGGACATTGTTTCCTCCTTGGTCTCGACGACACTGCGCTAGATGACCACGGATCAGCATGGAGCATAGCATTCTGCCAGGTTGGTCGGAAGCCAAAACGCATCGAGAGGCGCCACCCGCCCAGCGCGCCAGTTTTCGATCGCTCCGGGGTAAGGCGGGGCACCAAGGCCTGGGAAGATTGCCGCACTCGGCTCGCGCAAGCGAAGTGGCACAGGTGGTTGGCAGGAATGCTGTGAGCCACCACCCGGCGCTTAGCCCGCCGCGTCCTTGATCGCGGTTTCGAAGCTCTTTGCGTCGAAGGCCGGCATGCTTTGGATCCGCCCCAGACCCTGGGTCGCATACCAGACGGAGAACGCGAGCATCGCCTCCTGATTCGGGGCATCGACGATGTCGATGAAATCGTAGTAGCCCTGCGTGTAGTGGATCGACTCGACCTTGATGCCCAGCTTGTCGAGTTTTGCCTTGGCCTTGCCGATCCGCTCCGATTGCTTGCTTGCCCACTCCGGGCTCAGATTTCCAAGCAGCACATATTTCATGGCTACCTCCACGTGATGTTGGTCATAATGCGCGAAGGACCACGTGATTATACGCCTTCCGGGGACCAGTGCCATGCCGTTGTGCGTAGCGGGAACGGCAAGATACGGGCTCCCGGCCCCGTATCTTGGCCGACAAGCCCTACAGCCAGCGCCGTACCCGCGCGCGGTAGTGGCGATAGACGTCCCCGAACTTGCGCTCGAGATAGGCTTCCTCGCGGGTGATCACACCGTAGCGGATGACAAGCGCAAACGGCGCCAGCGTTATCAGCAGCCAGAGGCTGTTGAACGCAATAGCCAGGCCGATGAGCCCCAGCACCATGCCGAGATAGATGGGATTGCGCGTGAAGCGGTAGGGGCTGGCCTCCACGATGGTCGTGGTCGGCAGGTTGGTGGGCACGTTCGAGCCGGCCCGGGTCATGGTAAAGATCGCCCACGCGAACAGCGCCAGCGCAAGGACAAACACTATCGCGCCGAGCCGGCCTGGAGAAACCGCGGCCGACAAGAACGGCAAGGGCATGAGCCAGTTGAGCACGAGCCCGGCAAGCACCGCGAGCGCCCACGCGATCGGCGGCCGGACAATGACGTTCGCGGTATCTGCCGTGTCAGCCATGGCGGGACCAGTGAAGCTGCGCTCCCCTCTGATGTGGCCAGCTGAAGACTATTTGCAAGCGTAGCACAAAATCGCAGGCAGTCCGAGATTTGCTGGTTGGAGCGCATAGGAGGCTCCGCCATCATAGCGTCACGGCGAACGAATAGTGCGCATCTGCATCGGCCGTGGCGCGCCATTTTGATCTTTGTCTCATCAGCAACGCACTGAACGGCTGTTCCGCAAATTGCGGTAGACCTGCGGCGATCGTAACGCCACCAAGACCGGCGTCTTTCGTAACAGCGGCCAGCGAATGAGGTCGAGCCATGGGGCAACACGATTGGTGGCAGAACACCTCATGGAATGAGGATATCGAGGCCGCATTCTTCAAAAGATTGGCGCGGGCCAGGAACAAATCGCTCTACCTGCGCGGTCAAGCGCGATTTCTTGCGTCGAGTCATCCCGAGGTCGCTCTGCGGCTATTGGATCAGTATTTCGCGTTAGGAGCCGACCTTTGTGAAGCTGAGGCACACTTCTATCGGGCGCGCGCCCATGTTGCTCTTCGCAACGTGGACGCTGCAGTCATCGCCTTCGAGGCGACGCTTGCCCGGGAGGACGCCGTTCCGAATTTTCGGACCTGGGCCTTTCACGAGCTGCCGGTTCTCATCGCGACTGAGCGCGTGAGCGCGCGTTACGACAGAGCCATCCAAGTACTGATGCAGCACAAGCATTGGCTGACTTTCCCGGTCCAGCACTACCAATGGCACGGCGCGCTGGCGCTCATCTTCCACGAACAGGGTCAGACGTTAGAAGCCGCGAACGAAGCCAAGCAGGCACTGGAGGCTGCGAAGATGACGGACTCGGGCTTTCAATATCACTCGAATCTCGGTCTGGTGGGCGATACCGCGGACGAGTTCGGCAACCGTCTTGGCGAAATCGCGGGCAAGCCGCGTTCCGGTCTTCAATGGTGGTGGAAGCGATGACCATGGTCATGGCCATCGGAGTGTCGCGGTGCGTCGCCCGATCACACCGGCGCACTTTTATACTCGGCCTGTGGCTATGAGGTGTTCGCCGATGGCTCGCAAGAGAACCCTCAACGAACGTCGTTTGACCAAGCGCCAGGTCCAGGAACTGATTTCATCCGGTGCTCGACCCCGCCCAGATCTCTCGGTGGCGTTGGAGCCAACGTCATTGCAACCGCGCGTATACGAACTCGAGGGCGACCGTTATCTGTTGGTGTTCGGCGAGCAGGTTCCAGGACTGGGGGGAAAGGGCGACATCTATGCGGCCGACGCCTTTCGCCGGTTCGTGGGCTGGATAGCGAAGGTTGATGAAGACGCCAAGCATGGGCGCAAAGGCTCCGTCGAGGACTGGGCCCATTATTCAGCGCTCAAACATCGGCTGACGGCAAATATCGACACGCTGGTCGCGCAGCTCGGTTCGACGATGTCGCAGACAACAGACGAGCTCGACTTCTCGTATCAAAGTCTTGATGTTGTGTCCGCGTACGTGGAAGGCATCGGGGTCGGGCGGGCGCAGCATGAAATCTGCGATCAGCTTGTGGCCTATGTCGATGAAGTGCTCAGGTTGCGTATTCGAGGGCATTGGCAAGTCAACGACAACGCCCTTGGCAGCCCTACCCGTATCTGGTGGGAGCGATGCATGATCCCGTGATGCCGATCAGCGTGGTTTGGCAAGAGCTCTCAGGCCTCGACCCGGTCAACCTGAGAGCCGCCGCTGCGAACGAGGTCCGCCGTAAGCGCAAGCCGCCCGGACGAGCGTAGCGCAAAATCGCGGGCAGTCCGAGATTTACCGGTTGGATCCCGGCGCCCTTGTGGAAGCAAGGTTCCTCAGCGCTGATATCGGATCCGGCTCGGGATTCTTGCCACAACGTCAGGTCGGTTTTTCTCGAGCCAGGCCAGAGCCTCCGGCCCGTCGACGATACACTCGAACGTTTCCCAGGTTGGGTCCTCGAGGGATTCCGGTTGAAGTCGCTCTGCCGCATACTCAACGAGTTCGTGCAAGCGTTCGTATCCTCGTCGGCGCTCAAGGGACTCCGCGATCGCCGTGCTGGCCCACCCTCGCTGGGCTAAATCGATAATGCTCGCAGCGCCAGCCTCGCTGAACCAAGGTGAGGCATCGAACTCGAAACAGAGGACATTATCGGCCGTATGGCAAGTAGCGTGGATCATTGGATTCCCACTCCAGAGTCCCATTTCGTTGTCGCACATCCATCAGTCCTTGACCAAATCTCCCAGCAAGTTTGCCGCCACCGTCAGCTTGGCAAGCGTAAGGCCACTGGCCGCAATCTCCTCGACAGTGCGTCGGATACGGGCCGCCTCAGGATGGGCCGCGAGCCAGTTCTCGGCGGCCTGCTGGCCGGAATCGCCGGTTGCCAGCATGCTGGCGACCAGTCTTCTTTCCGCCGCCGCGATCTGGTCAACGGCCCGATCGATGGCGAGACGTTCGAAATTATCGTTTGCCGCAACGCTGCGTGCGCCGGCGACGATGCGATCGAGGCGGAAATTGGCCTCGGCGGCAAAGAACGTCGTCGCGGTGTCACTGATGGCCCGGTTGGTACGCTCCGCAACGACTACGATATCCGGTGCCGAGACCAGGGCGTCGAGATCGGCGAGTTCGCCGGCAAGGTCGGCCGGGACGCCGGCATCGATCAGGTCCTGCCGCCGCTTGCTGCGTCCGGCCTGCATGTCCTCCGGCAGGGTCTCGTCGAGTCCGGCGGCGATCTGCCGGATACCGGGGCCGAAGCGTGCGATGATCGAGTCCAGGCCGACCGTTAAATCGACATTGCGCACATACCAGACCATGCGGGAGAGCAGCAGATCCTGAATCGCTGCGTAGAGGCCGAGTTGCAACTGCCCGTCGATGCGGGTGTCGAGTCCATCGATCGCATCGTTGAGCCGCTTGAGGCCGTAGGTTTCATCCACCGCCACGAGAGCCGTGACGATGGCAGGCACGTCGGCTCCCGTCTCGTCGATCAGGCGCACGACGCAAGCCGGGCCGCCGCGATGGATCACGGCATTGGCGAGATTGGTCGAGATGATCTCCCGCCGAAGGCGATGGGCCTGCATCGAATCGGGAAATTTGTCCTGAACGTCGCGCGGGAAATATTGGGACAATTCGCGGGCGAGATAGGGATCGTCCGGCACGGCGGTGACGAGCAGGTCATCGTAAAGCGTCAGCTTGGCGTAAGCGAGCAACACGGCCAGTTCCGGGCGTGTCAGGGCTTGGCCGCGGCGGGCGCGTTCGGCGATCGCCGCGTCGTCCGGAAGGAACTCCACGGCGCGGCTCAAAAGGCCGCGCTGCTCGAGAGATTGCATCAGGCGGGCGAGGAAACCGGTCTCGGCCACGCCCTTGCGTTCGGCGAGCGAAAGCGCAAGCGTCTGCTGATAATTGTTGCGCAACACCAGCGTGCCGACCTCGTCGGTCATTGCGGCAAGCAGGCTGTTGCGGTCACTCGGACTGAGGCGTCCTTCGCGCTCGGGGCGCGCCAGCGCGATCTTGATATTGACCTCGACGTCGGAAGTATTCACTCCGGCCGAATTGTCGATGGCATCGGTGTTAAGCTTGATGCCTTTCTGCGCCGCTTCGATGCGCCCCCGCTGGGTCACGCCGAGATTGGCGCCTTCGCCGATCACCCGGGCGCGGATATCAGCGCCGGTGACACGGATCGGATCATTGGCGCGATCGCCAACCTGATCGTCACTTTCCCCCGACGCACGGATCAAGGTGCCGATGCCGCCAAACCAGAGCAGGTCGACGCGCGCCTTGAGGATCGCTGTCATTACCTCGAAAGACGTGGCTTGCGGCTTGTCGAGATCAAGCAAGGACCGCACTTCCGGCGCGAGCGGAATTGCCTTGAGCGAACGCGAGAACACTCCGCCGCCTTGCGAGATCAGCGACTTGTTGTAGTCCTGCCAGCTCGATCGCGGCAGGCTGAACATGCGCAGGCGTTCGGCGTGGCTGATCGCCGGGTCGGGCGAAGGATCGATGAAAATGTCGCGGTGATCAAAAGCCGCGACCAGCTTCGTTGCCGGCGAAAGCAGCATGCCATTGCCGAAGACGTCGCCAGACATGTCGCCCACGCCGGCGACGCTGAACGGCATGGTCTGGATATCGGTGCCGAGCTCGCGGAAGTGGCGCTTGACCGCTTCCCAGGCACCGCGCGCGGTGATGCCCATCTTCTTGTGGTCATAGCCCTGGCTGCCGCCGGAGGCGAAGGCATCGCCGAGCCAATGGCGCTTCTCGGCCGAGATCGCGTTGGCGATGTCGGAGAAGGTGGCGGTGCCCTTGTCGGCGGCTACCACGAGATAGGGGTCGTCGCCATCGTGCCGCACGGTGCTATCAGGCGGCACGATGGTGTCGCCATCGAGATTGTCGGTGAGTTCGAGCAGCGAGCGGATGAAGATGCGATAGGCTTCCGTGCCTTCTGCCATCCAGGCGTCGCGATTGGAGGGCGGCGGCAGGCGCTTTGGCACAAAGCCGCCTTTGGCGCCGACAGGCACGATCACGGCGTTCTTCACCTGTTGCGCCTTGACCAGGCCGAGGATCTCGGTGCGGAAATCCTGCGGCCGGTCGGACCAGCGCAGCCCGCCGCGCGCGACCTTGCCGAAGCGCAGGTGGATACCTTCGACACGGGGCGAATAGACGAATATCTCGTAGAGCGGTCGCGGAGCCGGCAGGTTCTCGATCTTGCGCGCGTCGAACTTGAACGAAATGACCGAACGCGGATGTCCGTCCTCGCCGATCTGCCACAGGTTGGTGCGGATGGTTGCCTGCACCAGATTGGTGAAACGGCGCAGGATGCGGTCTTCATCGAGCGAGGCGACCGATTTGAGCTGCTCCTCGATCTCGGTGAGGAGGGTCGTCTCATGCGACGAACGCTCTGCATCCGTGACGGCGAGGCGCGGATCGAGGCGGGCCTGAAACAGGGCGACCATGTTGGCGGTGATCGCGGCGTTCTTGCGCAAGGTCTCCCACATGTAGTCCTGGCTGAACGGAGCGCGGATCTGGTGCAGGTAGCGGGACAGCGCCCGGATCGCCGAAACTTCACGCCAGCTCAGGGCCGTGCGCAGGATGAGGGCGTTGTATCCGTCGGACTCGGCGCGATTGCGGACCACCGCCATGATCGAGGCTTCCAGGCGATGGTTGAATTCCGGGCTGATCTCAATCGGCTGGCCGTCGGCGGTCTCGATCGTCATATCGTGCAGCCATACCGGTGCCGGCACCGGCGTGGCGCGGGGCGCGATCTGATAGGTGCGTTCGTTGACCACGCGCATGCCGTGATTTTCGATTACCGGCACGCGATAGGACAGCGACAGGGCGGCGCCATGCGAGAATACCTTCAGGCCGAAGCGCTTTGGATCGTTGTCGCGCTCGGAACGGTGAACCGAAATCATCACCGGACGAGCGGGCGTGATCTTTTCGATGGTGGCGATATCGGCGATCGCCTGCGATGCACCGAAAACCTCGGTATAGCCGCCGGTAAAGGCCTGGGCGTAACGGTTGGCAAGCATGCGCGCGCGCATGCCATCGGTGGACCCGGCCAGCGCGGCCTTCAGCTTGTCGCCCCAGGTCGCGGCAATGGCGCTGATCCCGGCTTCCAGCGTGGCGCGCTCGACGCCGGGCGTCCCACCTTCATAACGTCCGATGATGTAGTGGACGCGCGCAAGCGCTCCTTCGGGGAAGGACACATATGAGGCGGAAATGGATCCCTTGTAGATCTGCGCCAGGAAGGCGGCGACGCGCGTACGCACGTCGGTGTCGTATTTCTCGCGCGGAATGAAGACGAGGATGGAGACGAAGCGATCGAACTTGTCAGCTCGGGCCAGCGCCCGCAAGCGGGGGCGCTCGTAGAGAATCAGGACCTCCATGACGAAATTGTAGAGGGTCTCGACGTCGACCTGGACGATCTCGTCACGCGGATAATCTTCGAGAATGTGCAGGAGCGCCTTGCCCGAATGGCTGTTCGGATCGAAGCCGGCGCGCTCGAGCACCAGCGCCACCTTGTGGCGGACATAGGGGATTTGCCGCACCGAGCGGGTATAGGCGCCCGAGGTGAACAGGCCGACGAGACGCAGTTCGCCCTCCAGCCTACCGTCGGGCGAATAGAGTTTGATGCCGACATAGTCCATCCGTACGCGGCGATGAACGCGGCTGCTCACATTGGCCTTGATGACGATGAGGACGGTCGGCTCGCGCATGAACTCGCGAATTTCCGGCGTCATCACCACCATTTCGGTGCCGCGGCGCAAGACCTTCACATCGGGATCGCGCAGGATACCAAGGCCTTCGCCGGTCGAGATGTCGTCCAACGCATCGCTGTTTGGCGAGAAGCGATATTCGCGCAGGCCCAGAAAGGTGAAATTGTCGGCGCACAGCCATTGCAGGAACTGGCTGGCTTCGGCGACATCGTCGATCGGCAGCGGCGGCGGATTGGAGTTGAGGGTCTTGATCGCTTCCTCGACGCGAGCGCGCATGGCGCGCCAATCGGTGACACAGGCACGTACGTCATTGAGCGTCTTGGTGAGGCCGGCGATCAGCCTCTCGCGGTCGGCATCGGAGTCGAGACGGGCGATGTGGAAATGGATCAGGCTTTCGCGCTCGCCCTTTGCCCCCGCTGGCAGCGTTTCGCCGTAGAAACGCAGGAGCTTGCCTTGCCCGTCGCGCTCCACGGCGACGATCGGGTGGGCGACCAGCGTGACGTCGATGCCCTGCTCGGCGAGTTCCGCCATGGTCGAATCGAACAGGAAGGGCATGTTGTCGTTGAGAACTTCGAGCACGGAAATCTCGCGCCCGTCAGGCATGGTCGGATTGATCACGCGGATATCGGCACTGCCGGCCGTACGCTGTTGCACATGTTCCCAGGCCTGTTCTGCCAGGAAGGCCAGGGTCGGGGCATCGTAGCTGGCGAGATCCTCAAGGTTCGTGTGGCCGAACAGAAGCTCGGCAAAGGTCCGGGGGGCCTTGCCCGGCTGCACGCTTCCCGCTGCCTCCCGGATCAGCGTTGCCCGGGCCCTGTCGTCACGCCACGCCATAACGTCCTCCATTTCCCGCGCCGTTTGACCGCAGTCACGAACGTCCGCTTGATTTTGGAGTGCATCTCTACGAGCGCCAATGTCTTGACCACGGTTGATCGCGTAAGCGAAATCCTCGGTCTCGGAGCATCACCTGACGATAATACCATGCCGGAGCCAACAAGGCGCGAGCTGTCGTGTGGCGTGCCAAAATGCCCCAAGGTGGAGGACGAGGCCAAAATCGGTGCCGACGATCGTCGAACCGTCAATTTTTTGGCAAAATCACAAGTGATTTCAATTATGTAGGAGTTCGCTTTTTTGTTCTGAATGGCGCGCCATGGCCGATGAAGATGGCACTATTCGTGGCTGTGGCACTATGATGTTGCGGCCCGGCGATCCGCCAGCCGTCGAAATAGTTGTCTCGTATAATCCGTACCGCCTGCCAATCTTTGTACGTAGTCTTCAAGTCCTGGGAATCCTCAACATCGTTAGTAGTGACAAGGATAAGATCATCGCTTGGTTTAGTTTCCGCCGCAAAACTCATCCGGGCACCTCTTTGGTCTTTGATCCGCAAGACGTAAGCGAAAAATCGGGGCACCTTAACATTCGGCTCAACGATCACAATCCCGGAGCGGCAGCGCTCTTTGGTCCTTCTAAAGCTGGCAAAGCACGACTTCCGGTTTGGGTCCAAAAGCTGACCTTGCTCGAACGTCCGCTGCTGGCGCAAAGCGGTCATTCGCAACGAAGCTATCTATGCTCCGTTTCGAAATGATCGCACTTCGAGGCGCTCACCGAGAGCAAGCGATCCCTCGTCTGCCAGATACGCGCTTTTCGTCGCCGCTTAGACTCTTGTCCGATACCGTCACCTCCGGGCCGGTGAAATGACGATCTTGACGAAGGCGCCGTCGCGATAGTTCCCATTCCATCTCAAAAGTTAACTTGGAAGTTCGTGAGCAGGACTTGGACGAATGGGCCGCGTTCCAGAGAAAAGTTGGTTCTCCGCAACGCGCGGACGGGAGGTTTTACTAGCAAGTTAAGTCAGCGGGGGAAAAGGTAGGAGGGGCGGAGGGGCAGAGGGGCAAGGGGGCAGGGGCAGAGGGAGGGGAAAGCTGCCCTCTAAATTGATATAGCGGCAGCCACCGGAATGGCGATCGAAGCGGTAATCAATATTGCGCAATGGGTGGAGCAATTCTGATCGACTTCGGGACACAGGACTGGTACACGCGGCGTCGTCGGGCTTGCAAGAAATGCCTGATTTTATTGGGTTTCTGTGAACGGCGCGACAATCCCTTCTTCTCCGCCTGGGCCAAAAAGCGGAGTAAAATCAGGACCGATTTTCCGGCGGGCTCTTTGCGCGCGATCGGTACACGCGGCCATCAACGCATCTCGGCTAAACTCGTCGCCTGGCCG
>WNGJ01011222.1_pt1 | contig 10613 bp, 8 predicted proteins | sample 5400611 | NCBI WGS metagenome assembly WNGJ01 (sample SAMN13153375, study PRJNA577476) | soil metagenome | isolation source: 40 cm soil or saprolite under Garry oak tree replicate 1 | place: USA:California | collected 2016-06-15
ATGGATGGAGCTCATGAAGGAGCTGGGCTACGAGCGGCTGGCAGCACAAGGAGGAGACTGGGGTGCGGATGTGACCACCCTTCTGGGGTTGCGCCATCCTGAGCGGGTCATTGGGATTCATCTTAACTCCATCCCACCGTATGAGCCGTATCTGGAGGCCGGGACAGTCCTGTCTGAGGTCGAACAAGCGTTCCTAAATGAAGCGAGTCGCTGGCATGAAAAGAGCGGAGCGTACGACCATATTCAGAAAACCGCTCCACAAACGGTTGCCTACGGCCTGACTGATTCTCCGGCTGGACTGGCAGCTTGGATACTCGAAAAGTTCCGTGACTGGGGGGACTGTGACGGCGACATAGAACGCAGATTCACCAAGGATGAGCTGTTAAGCAACATAACACTCTACTGGATGACGCAACCCATCCATTCCTCATGCCGGCTCTATTACGAGGATAAGCGCACCCCACTTCACTTCCAGAAAGGTGATTACGTCACAGTCCCGTGCGGGATTGCGCGTTTTCCGAAACGGGAAGGCGCGTTGCCTCCCAAGCGCTGGATCGAGCGCGGATACAATATCCAGCACTGGACGGAAATGTCCCGTGGGGGCCATTTCGCTGCGCTCGAAGAGCCGGAACTGTTGGTGGAGGATATCCGCTTGTTTTTCCGAGCTTTACGCTCTGATTGAGGACACACTTCTTATGGTCTGATATGATCGGCGTTCCAGGCGTCATCCACGCTCCCGAAAAGCGGTTTCTGTACGCCCGTCCGGATGCGCCGCCGACTATTCGCCATCAGTTCGTAATCGGCCGATAGGATGCCCGCTATCCGCCGTTGCACAGCAAGGGAGGGAATCTACGGTTCACGCTGCGAGCGGGGGAGATACCAACTCGCCCGACTGAGGTCACAGTTTCGGAGAACCTAAGATAATGCAGACCAGCATTTTCTTGCAGGCCGCCCTGAATGGCGACCGAATTCACCCAGCAGCACCGCGTGCTCCGACTTCTATCGCGGAAGCGGCTCGCGCGGCCGTGGATGCTGGCGCGCAATCGGTGCATGTTCACTCGACGGCGCCGCTTGCTCTAAGGTTTTGCGCGCAATCCGAGCTCTCTGCCCTGAGACTCCGATTTCCTTAACAACCTCAGCGGCAATTGTGGGGGATCCAAGAAAGCGTTTCAGTATCGTCGAGGCATGGGAGGAAATGCCTGACCTTGTTACCGGGAACCAGGGCGAAGCGGGCATTGTAGAGCTTTGTGAGTTGCTGCTATCCCGGGGCGTCGGTATCGAGGCTGGATTGCTGAGCATTGATGATGCGCGAGCTTTCGTGCTTTCCGGATTGGCAGGCCGGTGTCGCCGCGTGCTTATCGAGCCGCTTGACGCCGATCCTGACGCTGCTGTTCAGCACGCTGCCGAGATGGAAGACATTGTGGTGTCCGCGGGCGTCGCGCTGGAGCAGGTTCACCACGGTTACGGCATAGCGTGTTGGGCAGTCAATCGACGTGGCGTCGGTAGAGGGCATGGTATCCGTACGGGGTTAGAAGACATCACGCTGCTGCCTGACGGTAAGCAGGCACGGGACAACGCTGATTTGGTCGCGGCAGCGGCGCGTTTGATCCGCGCACATGTACGGCATTCACTTTTGTGAGACCGCGTCCAGCTCCCTGACCACAGGATAACCTTGTCAGCTTGACACTCTAGAGCTTGACGATCAGCGGAGGTAATCCAACAATTCATTCAAAGCGAAAGGCCTTCTCATGAATCGAAGCACGAAAACCCTGCACATGGCCGTCACAGCGTCCTCACTGCTCCTTGCGGTTGGAGGGTCAGGCTTTCTAACCGCCCCACGCACGGCCCGAGAGTTTCAGTTGCAAGCTGAATCGCCCCAGTTCTGGAACCTGCTGGATCACAACGCCAAGCTGAGCGTGGTGGGCACGGGTTTTGGATTTACCGAGGGACCGGTGTGGGATCAAGCGGGGTTCCTCTATGTGAGCGACGAAACCATTAACAAGATTTTCCGGCTCCACCCCGATGGCAAAAAGGAGGAGGTGATTGCGCTGGGCGATCCCGACGGCAATACCTTCGACCGCCAGCATCGGCTGATTGACTGTGCCAGCGTGTTGCGCGCCATCATCGAAGTAACTCCCGACGGGAAATACAAAATCCTGGCGGATCGCTATGACGGCAAGAAACTTAATAGTCCCAACGATGTGGTCGTTGGCCCGGACAACGCTCTGTATTTCACGGATCCGACCCTGGATCTGGTGGCTGGAGAAAAGCAGGAAATCCCGTTCCAGGGCGTTTATCGCCTTGACGCCGAGGGCAACGTCCAGTTACTCACCAAAGACCTCACGCAGCCAAACGGTCTGGCTTTTTCGCCGGACGGCAAGCACTTCTACGTCGACGACAGCAAACAAAGAAATATCCGTGTGTACGATGTTGCCGCTCACGGAACCCTCACCGACGGCCGCATCTTCGGCGAGGAGCCAGGGGGGAGGGGCGATGGCGTACCAGATGGAATGAAAGTGGATAAGAACGGCAACGTCTTTGTGACTGGGCCAAAGGGCATCTGGGTCTGGGACCCCGGAGGAAATCACCTCGGTACCATCCTCATGCCGGAGCAACCGGCAAATCTGAACTGGGGCGACAAGGAGTATCGCACGCTTTACATCACGGCCACCACGTCAGTCTATCGACTCGAAATGAAGACTCAGGGCTATGTGCCGTACCTTGAGCCCTGAAATAAGGGCGCTCAGATCTGCGTGCTGCCGCCGGTGAGAAGAGGATTCGGGAGCCGAGACAAGCCGGTAAGGAGGCGACTATGGTGTCGCGCATCAAAGGTCGACAAGTTGGAGTCTGTAAAAGGATCGCGCTTTTTCTTTGGACCGTAAGCTTCTGGACAACCAGCGCGGCGATCGCTCAGACGATCGTGGTCGACGCCGCGCCCTCGCACGTCGTCAATACTTTCAGTCCCGTCCGCTCTCTGGGCGCAGCCATTGATCGGCTGAGGACTGGAACGCCCGACCATTTGCTGACCGACCCGGTCCTCAAGGAGATCCTCGGCGCGGGATGGCAAACCGTAACCTATCGCCAGAACACGGAGCTGATGGTCGAGGCGTGGCACTGGAACCCGCACGGCACCTGGAGTGACACGGAGAAGCAGCAGGGTTACTTTGTGGGCAGCGCGGAGCCAACCGCGGAGATGATCCGCCATTCGTGGGCGGCCCCGCTTCCACACCGCGGCTTCAGCCGGGGCGATGGAAACGGCTGGTCCCGGCTCACCGACGGCGACCCGAAATCGTACTGGAAGAGCAATCCGTACCTCACGAAAGCCTTTACCGGAGAAGACGACTCGCTGCACCCACAGTGGGTGATGATCGATCTCGGTAGCAAAATCCCCGTCAATGCCATACGAATTGCCTGGGCCGAGCCCTACGCGAAACACTACTCAATCCAGTTCTGGACGGGCGAACTGGAACCCTTCTATGACGGCACCACCAAGGGTAGCTGGCAAACTTTCCCGTTGGGCGTCATCACCGAAGGCAAGGGCGGCACCGTCACGCTGAAGCTGGTTTCTTGGATGATCCCCGTCAGATACCTCCGCATCTGGATGACCGAATCTTCCAACACCTGCGACAGTCATGATTCAGGCGAGCACGTTTCGACCGACAAGCGAAACTGCGTGGGCTACGCCATCAATGAACTCTACGTCGGGGCGCTCTCGGCCGATGGCCAGTTCAACGATTACGTCACTCACTTCCCCAGCCGCAATCAGACCGTGACGTGGCCATCCTCGGTTGACCCATGGCATGCCGCTTCCGATATGGACGAATCGCGAGGAGACCAGGTCGGATTCGATTTCTTTTTCAGCAGCGGGGTTACGCGCGGGCTTCCGACGATGGTTCCGATTGCGATGTTATATTCCACGCCAGAGGATGCGGCGAATGAGATTGCGTATCTGTACAAACGCCACTACGCGATCTCCTGGATCGAGATGGGAGAAGAGGCTGACGGGCAGCACATGCTGCCCGAAGACTACGGCGCGTTGTATCTGCAATTCGCCACCGCGATTCACCGGCTCGTTCCCGAGGCAAAGCTGGGCGGTCCACCCTTCGAAGGAACGTTTGATGATGTTGAAGTGTGGCCGGACGCGGCCGGGAGAGTCTCGTGGCTCGGACGGTTCGTCGACTACCTCAAAGCCCACGGCCGGCTGAACGATTTCACCTTTTTTTCTTTCGAGCATTATCCCTACCAAGACAAGCCCACCTACTCGTGGGCCGACCTATACCCGGAGCCGGGATACGTCAGCCACATCGTTCAAGTCTGGAAGGACAATGGCTTGCCACCGAATATTCCCTTCTTCATGACCGAGGGCAACATTGGGGGCGGAGCCGGGCCTTCGACCGTCAAGAGTGCATTATGGCTCGCCGACTATGTCGGCTCCATGATGACCGCCGGTGCCGGGGCCACCTATTTTTTTCACTACATGCCTTATCCCGGCCACTTTAGCGGCTTTCTCCTGCTCGATGAAAAGTACAATGTGACGGGCTATCCTCCGCAATACTTGGCCACGCAGGTGATCACTAAGGAGTGGGTCCAGCCCGTCGATGCTCCGCACAAACTCTTCAGGGCTTCGAGCGACGTGACCGACGCCGGCGGCACCTTGCTGGTCACGGCCTACGCCGTCCAGCGGCCCGACGGACAGTGGTCCGTCATGCTGGTCAACCGGGACCAGTACAACGATCACGCGGTGAAGCTAGTATTCAACGATCCGGAAACCAAGCGCGACCGCCATTTCTCCGGTCAGGTTGATCGCATTACTTTCGGATCCGCAGAATACCTGTGGCACCCCGAAGGAGAACGCGGCCACGCTGACCCCGACGGCCCGCCCTCAAAGTCGAGGGTCAGCGGCGGTGCAGAAACTCTCTACAAACTTCCGATGGCATCCGTCACGGTGCTGCGCGGCTCCATCGGAGACCAGTAACAGAAATGGGCTCCTTGAAACCGAAAGCAACGGTCCTCGGGGCTGTCGGCGACTCTGCCATAACCGTGACTGCGGAAGAGTCGTCAGCCCCCTCGCGGGCAGCGCGAAGCCAAGTGTCGTAGCGTGATCCCTCGATGAGAGAGTGAATCGTTCATGGACAACTCGCCCCTGCGCTATCATTGCTTTTTATCAGGCTTGCGTTCCACGACCGAAAGATCCGGAGGAGAATTCTATGGCAATCAACACTCGACGCAACTTCTTTGGCAAGATCGCTGCGGTGGCGGCTCTCGTAACCGGCGCGCCGAAATTCTTTGCTCAGCAGACTCCTCCTGCCGGCGCACCCACGCCGGCTAAGACACCGGTGGGCGGACCTGGCGGAGATACGCCTCGTCGCCCCGGCGGCGGTAATCACACACACGATGGGATCTACTACTTCTCCGGCACAGGTTCCAATGACGGCTATCCCAAGGAAGATCACGTCCTCGTAACGGACCCCTTCGAAAAACACGTCACTCGCGCCATGGACGCGCTCAAGAAGTCGGTCGAGCGTGCAGGCTGCACGATGGACAGCATCATCCATCTCGAGGTTTTTCTCTGCCTGCCTCTAGCCGACGGTAACCCCACGCCCACCGGCAAGGCACGGTTCGAAGCTCATAAGGCGCAGTACGACGCGTTGAACAAGATCTACGGGACCTATTTCTCCCCAGGCAAAGCTCCGTCGCGCGCCTGCATGGCCCTCGAATGGATTCCTGGCGATTCGCTGATTGAAATCGTGGGGAGCGCAGTGGTCGTCACTCGGCCCACCGCGCCCACACCGCCTGCTGATAAATAATTGCGCGAAAGATATTGAAAAGGAAACTGCGCATGAATTTGAAGTTTGGTCGGAGTCGACGTTCATTTCTAGCCGCGCTCGGGGCCGCCAGCGGCAGCCTGTTCGCTCCGGCTGAGTTGGACGCTGCGGGGATCTTTCGCAAGAAACCCAAGCCGTCCATGCCCTCCGTCGACGGCAGCCCCATCGTACCCGTCACTACGGGCCTCGGTTCTACCGGCGACATCTACGCCGAGCTTGGAGTAACACCTCTCGTCAACATCAATGGCACTGTCACCGTCATCGGAGGGTCGGTGATGGCGCCGGAGGTCATGGAGCTGATCCGGAGAGGCAACGAGCACTTCGTTCTGATCGACGATCTCGAGATCGCAGCTGGTAAGTTCATCGCGAAACTGTGTAACTCCCCCGCCGGCTATACCGCTCTGGTCACGGGTGGTGCAGCCGCGGCCATGGTCGTCGGCTACGCCGGCATGATGACCGAAGACCTCGAGCCCCGCATGCACGACATTCCCGACGTGAGCAATTTTCCCAGGAACGAAGTCATCATCCAGAAGAGCCATCGATATCCGTTTGATCACCAAATCCGCCAGACCGGCGCGAAGCTGGTCGAAGTCGAGACCCGTGAAGAGATGATTGCTGCCATCAATTCGAAGACTGTCGCTATCCACTTCACCAATATCCTGTCCGACAAGGGCAAGATCAGCGGCCCCGAGACGGTCGAAATCGCCAGGGCCCACAATATCTACACCTTCAATGATGCGGCAGCGGACGTGCCGCCGAAAGAGCGGCTCTGGGAGTATCCGGCAATCGGCTTCGACATGGTCACCTTCAGCGGCGGGAAGGATATCCGCGGACCACAGGCATCCGGCGTTTTGATCGGCAGGGAAGATCTGATCCGTTACTCCCTGCTGAACATGAGCCCGCAGGAAGATCGCATCGGACGTTGCTGCAAGGTTGGCAAGGAGACCATTTTCGGCCTGCTCAAGGCGCTCGAGATCTTTGTCAATCAGGACTCCGACGCCATGCTGAGGGTGTACGACGAGCGCGCACAAATCATCAGCGATGCCGTGAAGAAGTTCGGAGTGACGGCGCGCCCCCGGCAGTTCAACCCTCAAGCTCTCGGCAACGTGACGCCGCGTTACAGCTGGCAGATCGATCCGTCCAAGCTGAACATCACCGGGCCGGAAGTTATGCAGAAACTGGCCGACACCCGGCCAATGGGTATCGGCAGCATGGGCGCCGGTTCGAGCGGCATGCGGGGACGCAATCCGGACGCGCCGGCCGGTGACAATCGCGGCGGCCATCATGGCCATCCCAGCGACCCGAACAGCTTCGGTTTTGCTGTCTGGCAGCTCAAGGACGGCGAGGACAAGATGATCGCGGACCGCCTGGTCGAGATCTTTAGCGCAGCCCCGAAGGCCTAGTTCGGCTTGGCCAATACAACTGAGCTCATCCGGCGCGTGCACAGCCTTCCCCAGATCATCAACCGAGAAATCCAAGAGATCTGGGATCATAAATGCGGCGCGCCAATCACGCTTGCGCGGTCGGTGGGAGTTGTGATTTTCGCTGTTCCAATGTTCTTCACTGGTGGTCTCTCCTTATCGCTTCGTGCGCCCACGTGTTTTCCCTTTCTTCGGCATCACTTTCAGGTAGTTGTCCAGGCTGGCAAATTTCTGCTCCCAGAAGCGGCGAAAGGGTTCAAGCCACTCAGCGATATCCTTGAGCGGGACCGCCACGAGCGTGCGCGGACGCCGCTGTGCGTCGCGCCTACACCTGACGAGACCCGCCCGTTCGAGTACATTGAGGTGCTTGGAAATCGTCGGCTGGCTTAGGACGAACGGCTTCATCAGCTCCGAAACATCCGCGTCTCCCAACGCGAGACGGGCGAGGATTGCGCGTCGCGTGGGGTCCGCGAGCGCTCCGAAGGCCAAGCTAAGATGGTCCAGTCCATTCATTTCCATACGGCTATATTGCCATATAGCAATATACTAGTCAAGTGGTTTTTTCCCGGCCGGTTTTTCCAAACCGCACCCCCGATCGCGTTTTCAGGTGACCTCGGGTGACCTGAAGTGCTGTGAGGTGTTGCGAGGTTACCTGATTTGCGGCGGATTGCTAGTGTCATCTCCCATAAGTAAGTGGTCCCGGATATGCGATGACGAGGCCGCAAGAACCAACCGGAATGTATTTCGGGCCAGAAGTCCCGGAAGTTGACCGGAGCAAGGCTGACTTCCGTGTACTAATCCGAAGGTTTTCAATCTCGTCCGTACAGGAACGGTTCAGCAACCGCGTCCAACATGTCAGACATGAAGTAACCGTTTGTTGACAACTTCGCAATTACGGATTACCGTCCCTCCTGTCGATTGGCCACGTGTGGGCACAGCGATTGTTCTCAGGGTTGGGGTGAGCGCGCGCGATTAACCGGTGGTCTGTGTGCCGCGTGGTTTTCGGATGAAAGGTACAAAATGACGGCGGGAGGAGGTGCAATTCCGAAAGCTCGTTGGGTTCGAATCCTCCCTGGCACCGTTCTGATTTATGTCATCGCCTACATGGACCGCATGAATATCAGCTTGGCGATGGCTGGGGGAATCAATAGAGATTTACATCTATCGATGACGCTGTCTGGCCTTGCCGCGGGAGTCTTCTTCATCGGATACATGCTCCTGCAGGTTCCGGCGGGTCATATCGCGGAACACCTAAGCGCCAAGAAATACGTCTTGTGGTCCATACTGGCCATGGGCATGGTTTCGTTTCTTACCGGGTTTGTGCAAAATGGCGTGCAGCTCATCGGGATGCGATTTCTTTTGGGCGTCGCTGAAGGCGGGATCTATCCTGCGCTGCTGATAGTCGTCAGCAATTGGTTTCCCAGTAAAGAAATTGGCCGCGCGAACGCTGTTTTTCTAGCCAGTCTACCTCTGTCCACAGTTCTTACCAATCCGATCTCGGGTTGGCTCGTATCCAGATATGACTGGCGTTGGATGTTCGTTGTGGAAGGTGGCCTGTCTCTTTTGCTGGTCCTATTGTGGCTACCGATGATCAGCGATCGGCCTGGGCAAGCGAAATGGATATCTTCGGAAGAGAAGAACTACTTGGAAGAAACGTTGGAAGCCGAGCGTTTGGCCAGCGAACGCCGTTTCCAGCCCCAAGCCGGCGCCGATTGGTCTTACAAGCGTCTACTGCGGGACAAAAATCTTTGGCTGATGACACTCATTGTCATTTGCTACACCACCGGGCAGTATGGCTACTCTATTTGGCTCCCGACTCTGCTCTCGGGACTAACGCGAATGAGCTTAGGAAAGGTGGGCTGGCTGTCCTCTCTACCGTTTCTGGTTGCATTGGGCGGATTATACGTTTTCGGCGCCTTGTCCGACAAACGCCGCAACCGTCGTCTCTGGACATCAGTTTCGTTGGCCGGTTTTTCATTCAGCCTGTTGCTAGCGACCTGGTTCACACGCTGGGCATGGTTTGCCTTTGCTTTGCTGGTGTTTACAGGATTTTTCTTAAAAGCCATGCAGAGCCCTTTCTGGGCCATGCCTGCGTTGCTTTTCCCACCGGGATTCTCGGGCGGAGCGCGCGGTTTTATCAATGCCGTCGGAAACCTAGGAGGCTTTGTTGGTCCGCTTCTGGTCGGCTGGTCCGTGACTCTCACTGGCAAAATGCAGTATGGCAGCTACTGTCTTGTTCTCGCCTTACTGGCGGGTGCGGGGATTACTCTGCTGCTGCCCACACTGACGACGGGGCGAGAGAACTGACACCTGTCCCACTCATCTAGAGCAAACTCAGGACGTATTCGCTCAATTTTCACGTTTTTCCTGAACTTATCAGTCTACTTTCATTATTTGCTTGACAGCTTTCCTGGATCCGGCGTACTACTTCTGTCTGCCGATCCAGTTTCGGGTCAAAACAAGTCAAAAACAAATTGTCGCCAGACGGGGTGAAATCCATGTCGATTCCACGGCCCGCCCCCTTCAACGCAATCGGAGGTCTAAATTCGGGACTCGCGGGGACGTTTTATACAGGCGCATATTCTCTGCTTACCCCCAACACCTTGGCCTCGACCCTTATCCAACAGAATCCGAAGCGGAATTACGTAGCAACCTGGCACCTCAACGTGCAAAGGGAAGTCACTCCGAACTTCGCTTTCATTGTTGGGTACGTTGGCTCGCGCGGTGTGCATCAGCAGTTCAAGGTTGACGATGCGGACATGACTCTCTGCCGACGTTGACCTTGGCGGGCTACGTGTTCCCTTACTCTACAACTGGAACTCCGCCGCCCACTTTGAATCCCAACTTTAGTGCCATTCCGCTCGCTGAGGTGGGACGGTCACTCGTCGTACGACGGACTCCAAGTTGGGGCGACCAAGAGGCTAAGCCGGGGCTTCCAATTTCAGGCATCCTACACCTGGTCGAAAACCATCGACGACAACTCGACCGGCGCCGGCGCCGATTCCTTCAACAATTCCTTCAGTAGTCTGCACTGGTATGACTTGCGGTTAAATAAGTCGCTCGCTGACTTCAACACGCCCCGCGTGCTGGTGGCAAGCGTTACCTGGGACTTGCCGAAACCCAAAATGTCCTCGGTTGTCGGTGAGAAGGTGTTGGGCGGATGGGAGATGGGAGCCATTTTCATTGCGCATGACGGCCAACCTTTCAGCGAACTACTCTCCGGCTACGTGGTGGGACAAAATAGCAGCGATCCATTTTCATTCTCCGAACGTCTGACAGGCCCCGGGTGCAATACGCTGGTAAATCCCGGCAACGGAGACAACTACGTAAAGACGCAGTGCTTTTCGGTGCCGACTGCTCCCACGCA
>WNGJ01009035.1_pt1 | contig 10612 bp, 8 predicted proteins | sample 5400611 | NCBI WGS metagenome assembly WNGJ01 (sample SAMN13153375, study PRJNA577476) | soil metagenome | isolation source: 40 cm soil or saprolite under Garry oak tree replicate 1 | place: USA:California | collected 2016-06-15
TAGCCGTAGAGCCCGACCAGAAGCTTAGGGGAATACGATATCCTTCCCCATCCCAGAGATGAACGTAAAGCGGGTAAGTCATGCCACTGAGCCATGGGAAGTTGAGTTGCCACCCATCGCCCATGGGGGCCCAAGGATAGGCCTCGTAGTTGAGGGGTTGACTATTGAGGAAACTGTAGGGCTCTGTGTACACCCTTGTAATGTCCAGGCTCAGGCCCCGACCTGCAAGGGTAAGATCTGTCTGCTTGATTGTAAAAATTCCCGTGCTGGGAGAGACATACTCGCCGAGGTTCGCAAAGTATTGTCCGTAGGGTGCGAGACCGTTACCATTCCAGGGATCTGGAGGAGCAGAGTAGGGCGACCAGACTGTCTGCAACGGAATAGAAGCGAACATGAGATTTGTAGTCTCGGTCCAGACCAACAGGGTCTGGTTGTTGGCCGTAGCGCTTGCAGAAGCGAAGTTGGACCCGATGGCAGACGGGCTAACGCGTCCAGTAATAACATAGACTGTCGAACTGTCGGACCATGTCTCCCCGAATGGCTTATTTTTCATGACTATCGATGAGCCATTGATGCCGAACGCGTACACCTCGTTAGTCGAGTAGTCCGCCGTGATCGTTGCTGAGTTGACCATGACTGAGAAAATATCCTTTGAAAATGACCAGGAGGACCCTGGGCTTGAAGGAAGGTACGCATATGAAGCATTATTGTTCGCACCACGAAAGAGAACGTGGATCCCGTAATTCGCATCCGAAACCGCTGAGATTGCATTAGCGCCACCAACTGCCCCATGCATCCCTCCCAGTGAATCCACGGATCCCGCGTTTACCCCGTCAAACCATCTAGACTGTAATGTCTGATTTGAACTCCCACCAACTGGAACTGGATATACGACCCGCACTTGGCCTTGAGAATTCGAGGGCAGTAAGATTGCTTGCGAACCTCCTGTGCAAGAAGCCACTAACCTTCCGCCATTATAATCCAGGATAAGCGCGCTAACTGAGCTATTGCCCGAGCACTCGTTCGGGCCCGCATCCGAAACAGTCAGCAGATAGGAGAAGGCTAATTGGCCGCTTGAAGATCTAACAACATCAACATAACTCATTGCGATTTCCCAGGCACAATACGTGCCCGGAGCCGCGCCAGGACAGGCACCTCGCGTAACCGTATCTTCTGTTTGAACAGGTCCCCACGATATCGAGGATCCGGATATGGTTCCTATCACGTATGGAAGCGAATCCGACCCAGAGCACGGTGATTGGCACGACCCACTGGCATCTGATGCACCAACTAGGACAACTGTCTGTCCGAAATCGAAGACATCGGGGTTGTAGGGAGGATCTTTCCAAGGTAATCCATTGACGCCCGACGGTACCGCAGTAGATGCTGACCACTGTATCCCATTAGCGGAATTCCGATATACGTTGTTAGTTCCGTCGTAGTAGAAGACCCAATAATATCCGCCATTCGGCTCGAAAAAGACCCTGCGCTGGAACGTGTCGTAGGAAAAACCAACAGTTGAGGTAATAATGGACGGATCTATCCAAACCAGAGAACCAGCATTCGCCCAGCCGAGGTCTATGGAAAGTACGAATTGTTCAGGGGTGACCGATTGGGTCGTGCTGAAAGTCGATATATCGCTCCAGCCAAGAGTATAGTTTACTGCACCGTATCTTACGGTGAACTGTTTTGAGACCGGTAACAACCAGTTGGCGCTGGTTACATTGAGCCAGGTGAGCCCAATCCTATAGTTGCCAGATGTTACGGGGATAAATTCGAGATCCCATTTGAGAGGCCCCCCTGAGGTAGCCTTGTATACAATATCGAGGACACCTGCGTATGAGCCCAGGCTGACCTTCATAGCCCTAACGAGGAATGTGCCACTCGAGTTTGTGCCGATGATCGTGAAGTTGTTCGACACGGGAGAGAGGGGCGTCCAAATTCCGCTGATGTTGGCTTGGACATTCCAGAACAAATAAGAGCTGAGAATATTGTAACTCCGACTCAGAATCTCGTCGTGAGGAGTCGGCCCTCCGAGAAGACGGAGAGTGATGGCTGAGTTGTACAACGTTAGATTAGTCGTGGAGGCTTGAATAACACCCCCTGCCAACAGTGACTTATCAACGCTGGACACTACCGTCTTTGGCAGTGCGATCTTAGACAGAGGATCTGCGCCAACGGAATTCGGTGTTATGGATCGAGGGCCGCTTATTGGCGAGGGGCATGTGTTCGTAATGCTTGTGGAATTGGCTGAAGTGCCGGGACATGCTCCCAGAGTCTGTGATGTGGAGGGCGGTAACATACTGCCGAAGAAGCTTACAAGTCCAGGCAACCAAGTACCAACTGAGGCGAGAACCGCAAGGAAGATCAGAGATGATACCAGACCTATCTTGGCAATCTTTCTCGCGCGATAACCTGGATAGAAACCTCGAACTGCTTGGTCGTTGCTCATTGAGTGCTAGACCAAACAACTGCAGAGTGCTCATTCAAGATATTAATGAGTACTGATCTAAGATCAGTAGTGATCTCAGATCACTACTTACTAGTGATCACTACTTGGTTCATTAGGGACCCTTGGTGAGTAGGATAGGCATGCCCGGTTGCCTTTAGCTGCGGGACGATGGATTGGTTGGTTCAAGCCCCCTGAACGGTCTCGATCGACTCCAGAGACTGTTGAATCTTCTTGCAGAGGAAGATTGGTGTAGCGTCGAGGAGTTAGCAACTACCGCTGGGTGGCCCGTTCACAGGACGAGGTCTATTGTGGAGTTTCTGGCTGAGCACGGAATGGTCTTCTATCGCGCCTCAGATAGCATGGTGAGGATTGATTCGCTGCTAAGACGGTTGATGGTGGAGGAGAACTGAATACCTGGCCGGCCTCCCGTTTTATCGTCTTCAATCCGACAAGGAACTGTTCACCCTTCTCAGTCAGCTCGTGAAGCATATTGATAGTCGTCAGATGCTTTCGCAGATGACCTGAAGCAAGAAGGCGTTCAACATATCCTTGAGCCGCTCGATAGTTTAGGCCGAGCTTCCGTGCGATGAGGGTTGTCGTGGCGCCGGTCCTGGCCAGTTCTAGAATTTCAGCGATTATCCAGATGGACTCACGCCTGCTACTCAACCGAGGGCCCTCGGGAATCTCCGATGGCAGCGTCTTGCAGCAATCAGCAGATATAAGATGAGCGTGCATGCGTACAGTTGAAACGTCGTGAGTACAAACAAACTCACAAAAGTATGTTTTTAGCGCTGCTGCCCTTCAATGAAGGGAATTATTTAGGCGTCTGTGAGGCCCACTGACATTTCATACACTACACTCACGCACTGGAACCGGTAAGGGATAGCGAAGAGTCTTTGTCTTGAAGCCGATTTAGATGCTGATTCCGATCGTGTGCAGCCAGTAGAAAAACAGAAGGAAGAATAGCGAAGTGACAGAAGCGAGAGCGGCGAGGAGTAGAGTAGAATCCTCTCCAGAGAAGCACTAGCAGAGGCGCCACAACCGACCTAGAGCAAGGCGATCTACAGGACCACTACCTAGAGGTTCTAGGCAGAAAACTCAGAGCAGTACTGCGCGGCCACGCAACCGAACCCAGCAGAATCGATGAAAGAAGTACAAAGTCCATAACGTCAAAGCGGGACCGGTGGTATTCGCCTAGTTCTTTAGGCGAGCCTACACTTCTTCCCAAGAAAATCGTCCTCTTTCTCCCCAATTAGCGCGAATGCAGCCCGCTCCAGTGGGTCCTCGCCGATGAATCGTCCTGTGCTTGGATCGTACCAGCGTTGGTATTCGTAGTACAAACCTGTCGTTTGGCTAACAGGTTTGCCCGTAAACCTGTACGTTGGGGGTGTCCACGCTAATTCAAGATCGCAGGGTGTTACGTAACAAAGAAACTTGCGGCTGAACAGATCGAGGGTGCCTCTAGTTCCGCTATTTTTTTGTGGATTAGGGAGTGTACGAATCGTGTGGCGAAAAGGCGTTCTCGTTCTAGTGTAACTGTCAAGAGCAGAAGGACAAGTCTGACCCAGTTGCTACTACTCTCAGCCTTGAAGAGCTTGACCAAGATACCGGGGTCTCGTGATCAGTCTGACGATGCCGTCTAATTAACTAGGAAGGCTTCTTCAACCTTCTCAAGCGGGAGGGAGAAGACCGTGTGGACCCAAGGTGCATACTTGCGGTCAATTGGCTCCTTTTTCGAGTCGGTTTGCGAGTCTCTGGAAATCTCTGCGAACTTGGCCCACTGCAATTCGTAGGCACTGTTTCTGTTCATATTCATACGGCCGCCGTGCTTCGCAGCCAGAATGTACAATAGCTCATTCTCACAATACCTAGGATCTCGAGGATCTCTGGCAGAATACGACACGCTGAGTATCTCTCGCCAGTTCTTGATCACAACCCCGAGGTCCTCCTTGGCACACCTTCTCGCGGCTTCGGAGAGACTCTCCGCTTTCGAAGAGTCATACTTTCTGGGATGAGTGTCGCCGGAGAGGCTCCAGACCTTGTCGAATATCCTGTGTCTCCTGTGCTGAACGAGGATTCTTCTGTCATCATCTAGACATGCGATGGTTATCCCTACATGCTTCTCTCCAAGAATGGGACCTTCACGACCGTCCCTCACCCTATGGGTCCACCATCTGTCACCATATCCGATTGTCCGTCCGAACCCATTAACAAGTGGAATCTTGTATCGTTCCATGAACTAGGAACAAGTCTTTCGTCGATTGACGTATATATCGAACCATGTCCTCGTTTCGACTGTTCTACTATGCCTATGATTGACGTTTACGCACCAGCAGACCTCTTCCCAGCCGGTTCTGATGGTCGAGTTGGAAAGGAGCTCACCATGGCCGTTCTCCGCGCCGAGGGTGTCGCGACTCCTGGCCCGTTCCACCTGAATAACACTGCTGCTTTCATTCACCGAATGGACCCACACGCGATTCACACCGCAGCCACCGACTCTGCTCGCACCGTGCGCGTTCAGGTCATCACGCCGCCGGCAGCGTTGACCCGCGAAGGCCAGAAACAACTCGTCAAAGAGATCACTGAGATCATTACCAAGATTTCCGGCGACCCGACCCAAGCCACTCGCACCTGGGTGATACTCACCGAGGCAGCAGAAGGCGGTTGGGGACTCTCAGGAACAGCCTTCGGACGCCAGGAGTTCGCGGCACTCGCCGCCAAAGCGGCCGCGGCGCGCCAGGTAACCGAACAACTAGCCTAGGCTCTCTGCTAGAGAGCTCTTCCGTTCGGAAAGACTTACAGTCTGCTAGTAGCCCTAGATCCACGTGGAGGGTTATTCTCTGCCATTTGCTCGGCCGATCCTTCTCTACGACAATGATTGTGGGATCTGCTCCCGGTTCGCCCACATCGCTGAAAGAACCTCCAAAGGCTGGATCGATACTGTGGGGTTATTCACAAGGCGAGGAATGAGAATCAAGTCTGACTTCTTCAGTCCAGGGGATCGTCCTGACGACAATTTCTGGCTCCTGGTCGGAGACGTCGGCTATGGGGGAAGAAGCGGTCTACTCCCGCTGGCACGAGAGGTTGTTAGAGGTCTAGTCATATGACTGAGAGAGAGGGAGAATCGTGCACTCGACCCAAGAACGCTGTGAGCAGAGTACTCGGCACTCTTCGTCGGGGCCGAGTTGTTAGGCGAAAGCCACGAGGGGTCGCGGTTCAGCCATCTCAACAATAACCTTCTCCACCTTCATATGATGAATACGACGATGAACTGTCAACAACGTAAGACATTCCAAACAGACATGAACAGTACGATGATCCGCCTGTAACTCCACAACCTCATCCTCAGGCCGAACCTCAAACCTAAAACCACAAGTCACAGCCAAAAAGCAGACTCATCCTCCGCTTCTCCTTAATCCTCTAATCGTTGCCCTTAAGCGTTGACGATCTCTTACATTGAGCATACCCTCGGCTCGTCATGATTCCTGACTCCGAGGGCGTATGTAATTCGACGACGAGAACTCGCAAAGGGACACCCAGAGAAGCATTGTCAGCTTGAGGACGTTGCCAGCGTTAGCTCAGTAGCGTTCCAAGCCTTAATCCATCCTTCGATTTCTCCGATGGTCAAAGGCACTGCTAAGACTACCGATACATTTGGTATCGTATCCAATTTCTTAAGAAGCCCTCATAACGAAGTCTTTTTGCTGCGCCGGAGTAAGGCGTCTTCTGATATGATCATCCTCGAACAGCTCCAACTTCTAGTCGCTGTCGACCAAATCAGCCATTCCTAAAACTCCTTTGGTCCTTTCGCGTACACTGGGTGAAAGGCAGTCCCCGTGAGACCCCATGTTGGCCGAACCAAAGACATGGCTATCGAGAATTTTTGCAAAAAGAGAAAAGATAGAGGGGAGAGAAAGTTGTTACTTCTTGTTATCGCGGTTACGAGGGCTGACGTTTGCCGGAATGACTTGAAGCACTCCCTTCTGGATCTTTAGAATAACATAGTCTCCAGTTTTGATATTCAGGCTTTCTCGGGCATCTTCGTTAATAGTAATTCGGCCCCCGGACAGCACCTTCTGTACTTGTTCAGACATGGTATTTCGCAAGTTTACTTTCACACACCTCAAAGATTTTAAGACTTTTCTACACAGTTTCGGGAATCCAGAGAAGGACCGCTGTAGCCGCTACATCTTGGTCTCACAGCACGAGCGTAGACACTCATTTTCCGCATTGAATATCCTTAGTCTTAAATACGTTACAGAGGTGAGAGAAAGGCCGGCCGGGGTGGCCGAATCTGGCCAGGCACGGGCATTGCAGACCCTGACGATGCTGGTTCAAATCCAGCCCCCGGCTCCTCTTTTTCTGGAGTTATCCAGATTAGGGGACTTTGTGAAATGTTAACATTCCGAATATAAGAGTATCCCGAAACGCCGGTCGACGGACATACGGGGCAAGAATAGGGAATACAAATCAATCCTCAGTCACCCTCAGTCGCTTATAAGGGCGAATTTTGGCTCTCCAAAGCCAGAACTAGTTCATTCTTCCCTAACTGAGGCCCTTTGGCCCTCGTTGCAAGGGGATTCCCCTGAATCAGCCGCCTCAACATTCTCCCGAAAGTCACTTTCTGTCTCTTAGCCGCTTTAACAAGTCGGCCGCTGTCCCGTACTCACTAGTAAACAAGCACTGATTGTTTGAATGCTTTCACTAATTCATCATGAGAACGTTGGCTGAGTAGCGACTTATCTACTAATTCGAGAAATTGCTCTTTCTTGACATCCTTGTTAGCTTGCAGAAGAATCACGATTGAGGTTCTTGCATAATCAAGCATAGCTCCCACCGACTCTGTCGCGTACTGCCTTTCGTCTTTTTCGAGGGGTTCGCCGTGGACAAACTTGCTTCTAATTGTGTAGCAACGTTTTACTCGTGTGTACACTTCTTCGGGGTTGCTTCCAGTCAAGCTGAGAATTTTAGCGACCCTTTGGCTCAGGTGATGAACTAACTCTCTTTCGCCACCCCTCAACAGTAGGGCTTCAAGACTCATCATGGCAAAAGTGATGCGACTCTCTGCAGATTCTGGTTTGAGTAAAGCGTCCTGATACCTCTGTACGGAGGTGATGATGAAATCAAGTTTCTCCCCACCTTTGATCAGTTCTTGGGGGATAAGCGGCTCGATTCTTGCTCGGAATTCGTGCAACTTTTCCACTGCCTCCTTGGTTAGAGAATAACTTTCAGAAGGGATTGGAAAGGCGCGAATCCCAGTCGACATCGTACCGAATTGGAGGAGCGATTTCGCGCTCCAAGACGATCGAAGACTAAGCACTGCACCGACATGGAACAGTCGAAGAATAGTCAACAACCTCTCCACCTCGAATTGCAGTTCTAGATTGTCCTTGGCTCGTCTTTCCAGCTCAAGTATCCCTGAAGGCCTGGGTGTAAATGCTGAAAATGGGTCTTCACCAGGCAAATAGAGAGCTAGTTCTAACGGCCTTTCTTCTTCGAAGTCAATCTGTCTTGGGTGCCGTAATAAGACACCGCCATACAGGGTAACCTCCTCATCAACCGTCCAGACGCCGTGGATCCAGCAGACCATTCGCCATCGTTTCGGATTGCCTTCTAGGTCCCCAACAAAAGTTGTGATTAAGTCAACAAGGGTCCCATGGCTATCAGGTAAGGACAACTTAGATACACGCTGGGCAAACAGAGAAAGCCAAAATTCAGCTTGTGGCTCAGTGACTCCATAGGTTTTCGAAATGAGCCTGAACGCCTCAGTATAGTCTAGTAGCGTCTTGATCGTGTTTTCGAAGAATTTGTATTCTTCACGCCAATGGGTTTCTATTCTCTCCACATTTTCGTAACTCCAAGATAGCTGCGCAAGAGTTCCATCTTTGAATTCGAACTTGTCAAACTTTCGTTTGACATAGACCATTTTGGTTTGGGTCGTCCCGCCAGCTTCTTGGAGCTTCTTGACGGACTCTCCTATTGCGTTGCCCAGATTCCAGAGCTTTGCAGAAACAGTCTCAGAGTTATTCAAAGCCAACGACAATGCCAAGTGCGGTAATAAAAAAAGAATGCAGACAGTTTCGTTCTCGTGTCTGAGCAATAGCCGAAAGACTGCTCAACCCTACAGATGTCGAGACAGCGGAGCGACTGGCGCGAACGACTGCACGCCAACCCTTCACGAATGGAACAGGAACTGGCAATCAAACTACAAGACAACGGAATACACTACCAGACACAAGTCGAGATATCTGTAACCACGGCCGACTTCTACTTCCCGCTAGAATCTAGACCATTGATCGTGTTCGTGGATGGCCGGGTCCACCTTAAGAAAAGCCAGATGATGAAAGACGATGAACTGCGAACGGTGCTGCGGAAGAGAGGATTCCGAATCCTAGAACTATACTCCGACAGCTACTCGGACAAGAAGAGAGACCAGCTATACGAACAAATTCTGAATGACCTACGTTAGGAAACTATCCGTAGCTTAGTCTGTAGCTCATTTACGAGCTCCTCAAGTTGAGCGCTTAGAACGGAATTCGACTCTCCCCTACGAAATCTAGTCGGTCTCCCGAATTCGCTTGATCCGTCTCCACTGAGCAAACTGAGTAAGGTCCTTCTCATTTCTATATCCATCGTCGTATATGAGGGGCGTGTGTTCGATATTCAATATGTCCGACAATTCGGCCCTTTGATCCTTTTCATACTGTTCTACTCTCGATAGAATCTTTCTCACCTGATACTCACTCATCCCCATCACATTCGCCACCTCGTTCACAGTTAGGCCAACCATGTTTCTCAGATAATCAATGACCGCATACTTGGCCCGGAGGGTTTTTCCAATCGCCCTTAGGGTTTCCACAGCGTCCTTTGGCTCAAGCATCATATTATGATCGAAATTCTCTTGGTCTCTATCCCTAAAGAATACCAAATGTCGGTGAATTTCCCCATCGACCCAATCGTACCCCAAGAGCCTATTCACCAAGCTCGTTAGAGCGCTGATTATCAGCCAGTCGTTGTTTGAGTCCTCAGATGTTGCCTTGACTGCTGCTTCTAGGTGTCCTAGATCCCCCATGGTCATCATGTCAAGGCGTTCGTCCATCGCAGTTAGATTACGGATTCTCTTCTTCCACTTATCGACAACCTTCAACATGCTATGCTTGACGAAGTTTGCATCCGAAGCAAGACTAGCCTTACCCATGGCCTTCCTCCCGAGGACGCCCATTAATGCCATCTCGAATTCCATTGAGTATCGGAATCGCTCTGCGACCTGCAAAAAGGTCCTCCCGATTGCGCCACTAGAACGAAGCCGTGCTGACCGCATGTGATGAAATCGTGGATATCGCCTCATTCTCTTTTGAGAGGAGGGCCTCGCTTCGGGACCGACCGATCCTGTCGTGCTCCGCTATCGCCCGCGGAATTATCAACCGACCTTCATACTTGTTTCCGATCGCCTCGTACATATCTGCAAGGTAGAAATATCCTACCAATGCAGAAGTAAGGGCATCTACTTCGTGATGACTCACAGGCTCGTTTTCAGACGCCACAATTATTCCGGTATTCGCAAGATCGACCTGCAGATCCGCGAGATCGACACGTTTCCTCGGGAATCCAAGAATATCTTGGGCGGCACCTGGATAACTTTCAATCACATACAAGCGTCTCTTTCTAAGAGTCTTTGCCAGAGCCATTCCGCGTCGAGTAAGAGATTGCATACTGGGTATGAGACAGGGATAGACGTTGATTCCTCGTTTCTTCAGGATTCTCTCAATCTCACGGATGATCCCAAATCGACGACATCTGCAGTTGTCCCTCGTACAGGTTCTCCCTCTCGGGAGAGATAGAGGCGAGTCGATCGAAACGAGAGAGGGTGATGCAGAAATCGTTTTCTGGATTATTTCTTGATCAGTAAAGGCAATGCTGAGACGAGCCGTATTATCCGACAAGACGCAGACTCCGGTAGGACGTTCCTTCGATCCTGATAGATCTATTCCTACGACTGAAGGAGTTCTACCCCGCGCTTTGATCCTTCTAAGCAGATTTGTCACGGTTGTCTCTCTGCGACGGATGGACCTCCTGTCCACCTTAACCAACATTGAGCCGTTTGAGACAACATCCAGAGCGCCACGGTGCGACCTTAACTCGACTTCATGGCGAGAAAAG
>WNGJ01041677.1_pt1 | contig 10612 bp, 8 predicted proteins | sample 5400611 | NCBI WGS metagenome assembly WNGJ01 (sample SAMN13153375, study PRJNA577476) | soil metagenome | isolation source: 40 cm soil or saprolite under Garry oak tree replicate 1 | place: USA:California | collected 2016-06-15
GCATGCCGGGGATCCGCGACCGCCACTCCGGCTGCGTCTCGAGCTACCTCGTCGAGCATGACCTGTTCGACTTCCTGCTGCTTTCCCTCCCCGACAACGACTGGTACTCGCACAAGTACGGGCTCGACGCCCAGCTGCACTCGATCGCCCAGGCGGACGCGCAGCTCGCGCGCGTCTTTGCCGCCGCGGGAGGCGTCGAGGAGTTCCTCTCCGAGCACGCCGTGATCGCCATGGCCGACCACTCGCAGAGCGACATCACGGCCACGATCGCACTTCAGGACGCCCTCGCCGAGCTCGGCGTGTTCGGCCCGGTGCGCTCCACCGAGGCCCCGCGCGCGGAGGAGCCGCGCCTGGCGGTCTGTCCCTCCCAGCGCGCCGCGATGGTGTACGCGCTGCACGAGCCCGAGCGCGACGCGATGCGCGCTTCGGTGGTAACACGCGCGCTGGCGATCGAGGGCGTCGAGCACGTGATGTGGCTCGCCCGCGATGCCCACGAAAATCCAAGCGAGGGGATCATCGCCAGCCCGACCCACGGCGAGCTGCGCTTCGCGCCGGGCGGTCCGCTGCGGGATGTGCGCGGGGCGACCTGGAGCGTGGAAGGGGCGCTCGCGGCGATCGCGGCAGGCGTGAGCGATGGCTTGCTGGCGACTCCCGCCTACCCCGACGTCCTCGGCCGCGTGTGGGCCGCGCTCACATGTCCCACCTCGGGCGAGGTTCTGCTCTCGGCTGCGCCTGGCTATGAGTTCCTGGACTGGGGGCGCCAGGCGCATGTGGGCGGCGGAAGTCACGGCTCCCTGCACGCGTGCGACTCGCTCGGCGCCCTCGTCGTGTGCGGCGTCGCGCTGCCACGCGAGGAGCCCGCGCAATGGGCGATCCGAGACGTCGCTGCGCTCGTGCTAGAGCACTTCGGGCTCGCCGGCCCCTGAGTCGCTTTACTCTCGGCCTGATGCGCTGCCGTCCCGTCGTGATCGTCTGCGCCGCGCTGTGCGCGCTGCCCGCCGCCGCGAGCGCCGCGCCGAGGACGCAGGGCAGCGCGGCGGTGCGCGCCTCCTCGGGCCAGTCCACCAGCGCCGGCGCGCCGATCCCGGTGCCGGCGTCCAACGTCCCGCCGGCTGGCAGGAGGCTGTCGGCAAACGCCGTTCTGGCGATCGCCGGCGCGCTGCCGAAGATGAGGGCGGTACGCGCGAAATACAAGGGCTCCTACGGAGGCGCGTACCTCAAGCCGCCAATTCACTGGCAGGTGAGCTACTTCTCACGCGGCGGCAAGAAGGAGATCGGACAGGTCATCATCGATGACCTCAGCGGGCGGGTGTTGGAACAGTGGACGGGTTTCCAGGTGGCGTGGTCGATGGCGCGCGGCTACCCGGGGGCGTTCGCCAGGCACGTGAACGCGCTGTACGTGTGGCTCCCCCTATGCGTGCTGTTCGTGCTTCCGTTCATCGATTTCCGCCGCCCCTTCTCGCTGCTTCACCTCGACCTGCTGGCGCTGCTGTCGTTCTCGATCTCGCTCGCGTTCTTCAACCACGGGCGCATACACGCCTCGGTCCCCCTCACCTATCCGCCGCTGCTGTACCTGCTCGCGCGCATGCTGGCGCTGAGCCGCGCCGGACCTCGCCGCTCAAGCCGGCCCCTGCGACTGCTGGTGCCGCCCTCGTGGCTGGCGTTTGCGGTCGTGTTCCTGCTCGGCTTTCGCATCGCCTTGAACGTCGTCGACTCCAACGTGATCGACGTCGGGTACGCCGGCGTGATCGGCGCGCAGAGGATCGTGCAGGGCAAGCCCCTGTATGGCTCCTATCCGTCAGACAACGAACACGGCGACACCTACGGCCCGGTCAACTACGAGGCGTACGTGCCCTTCCAGCAACTGCTCGGCTGGAGCGGACGCTGGGACGATCTGCCCGCCGCGCACGCGGCGGCGATCGCGTTCGACCTGCTCGCGGTGGGGCTGCTGTTCATGCTCGGCCGTCGCGTGCGCGGGCCCACGCTGGGGATCGCCCTCGCTTACGCGTGGGTCTCCTACCCGTTCACGCTGTTCGCGCTCGATAGCAACGCCAACGACACGCTCGTCGCGGTTCCGGTGCTTGCCGCGCTGCTGGCGGCGCGCTCCGCACCCGCCCGCGGCGCGCTCGCCGCGCTCGCGGGCCTGACCAAGTTCGCCCCGCTGGCGCTCGCCCCGCTGCTGGCCACCCACCGGCTATGGGAGGACCCCGGCGGCGGACGCTCGCTCGCGCGCGGGGGCGGGCGGGCCATCCCGCCGTGGCACGCGCGCACCCGCCGGCTGGCCCTGTTCTTTGGCGCCTTCGCGCTGGCCGGCGCGGTGGCCAGCGTCCCCGCCCTCAGGCACGATTCGCTGCACACGATCTATCAGCGCACGCTCGCCTACCAGTCAGACCGGGGCTCGCCCTTCTCGGTGTGGGGCCTCTACGAAGGCCTCGGCGGGCTGCAGCTGGCGGTCCAGATCGCAGCCGTCGTGCTGGCTCTCGTTCTCGCGCTGATCCCCCGTCCGCGGGATCTCGTCGCGCTCGCCGCGGCGTGCGCGGCCGTGATCATCGCCGTGCAGCTCGGGGTCGAACATTGGTTCTACCTGTACATCCCGTGGTTCGCCGGGCTGGCGCTGCTGGCGCTGCTCGGCAGCCTCAGCTCGCCCCCTCCGCGGAGGATGGACGCGGCATCAGGACCTGCTCGATCGAATCGGCCCGCAGTGGCTGTGAGCAGCGGATGAACACCGCCATCAGCCACGGATCCTCCTGGGAGGTTTCAAACCGAACCGGCATCTGCGTCAGCAGGGACTCGATCGCCTGCTCGCGCTTGACCCCGATCACGCCTCCGCGCGGGCCGGTCATGCCCACATCGGTGATGTAGGCGGTTCCCCCGGGGAGCACGCGTGCATCGGCCGTGGGCACGTGGGTGTGCGTGCCGACGACCGCGGTGACGCGCCCGTCGAGGTGCCAGCCCATCGCGACCTTCTCGGAGGTTGCCTCCGCATGCACGTCCACGATGATGTGCTCGGCGCCGGCCACCTCGCTCAACGCCGGCTCGATCTCGGTGAACGCCGAGCGCCCCGCGCGCAGGTAGAGGTTCCCGCTCACGCTGACCACGCCGAGGCGCACGCCGTCGCGCTCGACCGTGCATACGCCGTGGCCGGGCTGGCTGCGCAGGAAGTTGACCGGCCGCAGTATCCGCGGCTGCGCGTCCAGGTAGGCGTACACCTCGCGCCGGTGGTAGGTGTGGTTGCCGAGGGTGATCGCATCGACGCCGGCGGCGATCAGCTCATCGGCGAGCCTGGGCGTGATGCCCAGGCCGCCGGCGATGTTCTCGCCGTTGGCGATCACGAACGTGGGCTCATAGCGCTCGCGCAAGAGCGGCAAGCTCTCCAGCAGCGTGCGCCGGCCGATGCCCCCGACGATGTCGCCCACGAACAGGACGCTGGCCCGGCCGCGGTCCCCCGAGGATCCCCCGTTCGCGCCGCCCGCCGGCTGCAAACCCGGGGCGGACGCCTGCTTCTCAGCCATACTCTGCCGATGATGGGAGGAACGTGAAGAGCGTCTGGCAGCGCGCTTCCGAGCCCGGCCGATCCGTGATCAGCGCTCCCGGCGAGCAGGAGCCCGAGCCGGCTCGCGCCGCGGGCGGCGCGCACGCGCACACCCCGCCCGCGGGGGCCGAGCGACCCGCCACGGGTGAGCCCGCGGAGGTCGCCGCCGCGCCGGCCGGGACCGAGTCACACCCCGAGGGCCCGCGGCAAGAGCAAGCCGCGCAGGCGGGCCCCGTGCCACCGCCGCGGGTGATGGTGCCACGCTGGGTGCAGCTCGTGCTGCTCCCGCTCGCGCTGCTCGCGCTGTGGGCCCTCGCGCGTGCCGCCGGAAAAGTGCTGCTGATCTTCATCGTCGCGGCGGTCATCGCTTTGATCCTCAACCCGGCCGTGGCCTTCCTCCAGCGCTCGCGCCTCCCGCGCGGGCTGGCGGTGCTGGCCGTGTATCTCGCATTCTTCCTGACCCTCACAGGGATCGGCGTGCTGCTGGCCAACCCTATCTCCAATCAGGTGAAGACGTTCACGCGTAATCTGCCAACGCTCAGGAATGAAGCCAACAAACGCATCGCGACCATCCAGCGCGAACTGGACCAGCAGGGCATCCACCTTCACCTCGTCAAGCAAGGCCAGACCGCGCTGCAGAGCATCGAAGGGAAAATCACCAAGAGCGCCGGCAAACTCGTTTCCTTTGGCGGCGCGCTGCTGACGGAAGTCGCCAACGCGATCTTCGACCTGGTGCTCGTGTTCGTGCTGTCGGTGTACATGCTGCTGTACGGGCAACGCATCGGCGCGCTCGTGCGCCGGGTGATGCCGGATGGGGACGGCACGCGCGCCGACGACTACCCGCACCTGGTCCAGCGCGCGGTCACCCGCTACGTGGGCGGGCAGCTGCTGTTCAGCGTCGTGATGGGCGCCTCCGCGGGCCTGGCCCTGTACGTGTTCGGCGCCACCGGTGTGTTCCCCGACGGGCGCAAGTACGGGCTCGCGTTCGGGGTGTTCTACGGCGTGATGGAGCTCGTGCCCTACGTCGGCCCGATCCTCGGGGCTATCCCGCCGGTGCTGGTCGCGCTGTTCACCGACCCGATCGTCGCCGTGTGGGTGGTGATCCTGTTCATCGGACTGCAGCAGCTGGAGGGGCACGTCGTCGCGCCGCAGGTCTTCGGGCACACGCTGCGCATCAACCCGCTGCTCGTCATCTTCGCCCTGCTGATCGGACTGCAGCTGTATGGCGTCGTTGGGGCGCTGGTGGCGCTGCCGGTCGCGGCGGTGTTGCGCGAGACGGCCGTGTATCTGGAGCGGCACCTGACGCTCGAGCGGTGGGAGCGCTCTCCGCGCACGCTGCTGTGAGCCCAACTCGATACGCACGCCGGCGAGGTCGTCGCGGTCGTGGGCCCCAATGGTGCGGGCAAGACGACCCTCCTGTCGATCATCGCGGGCACGCAGCGACCGAGCGCGGGTGCTGTGGTCGCGCCGCAGCACGCGCGTGACCCGGGCAGGGGCATCGGGTGGGTCCCCCAGCAGCCGGCGCTGTACTCGAAGCTCTCCGTGGCCGAGAACCTGCGCCTTTTCGCGCGCCTGGAGAAGGTCGCCGAACCCGAGCCCGCGGTGCGGAGGATGCTCGAGCAGAGCGGGCTGCTCGAGCGTGCCGGCGATCGCCTCGAGCGACTCTCCGGCGGCAACCGCCAGCGCGTGAACGTCGCCATCGGTCTGATCGCAGACCCGCCCGTGTTGGCGCTCGATGAGCCCTCGGCGTCGCTTGATCCGCGCCAGCGCGAGCGACTGTGGGAGTTCATCTGCGCGCGGTCGAGCAGCGGTACGAGCGTCGTGTTCTCCACTCACACGCTCGGCGAGGCGCAGCGGTTCGCCGACCGCGTGATCGTGCTGGACCGCGGCGAGCTGCTCTTCGACGGCGCTCCGCGGGCCTTCATGCGTCAGGTCGATGGCCGTGCCGGGGGTGAGGACGCCAGCCTCGAGCGCGCGCTCGTGGCCTTCCTGGAGCAGCTCGGCCGATGAGGTGGCTGCTGCGGAAGGATGTGCTGATCCTCGCCCGCTCGCGCCTGCTGGTGGCGCTGCTCATCGCCTACCCGGTGGGGATCGCGCTGCTGATCGGGTTCGCCATCTCACGCAGCCCCTCGCGGCCGCGGGTGGCGATCGTCGATGAAACCCCTCCCGGCCAGACGGTGGAAATCGGCAGCCAGCGCGTCAACGTGCACCAGTACGCCGAGCACCTGTTCAGCCAGGTGCAGCCGGTGAGCGTGCGCTCGCGCGCGCAAGCCGTCGCCAAGGTCAAATCCGCGCAGGTGCTGGCGGCCGTCGTGATCCCGCCGGACATCGCCACGCGGCTGTCCTCGGGAACCATCCAGGCGCAGCTGGAACTGATCTACAACGGCAACGCGCTCGTGCAGTCGCTGGTGCAGTCCCAGCTGCGCTCCGCGCTGGCGCAGGCCAACCTCGGATTCTCAGAACAGATCCAGCAGGCCGCCGCGGCGGCGATCGATGTGCTGTTGCGGGGCGGCAACCTGGGCGCGCTGGGAGCGCCCACGAACCTGATCGGGTTGAGCAGCATCCCCGCCCTGCTTCAGCACGTGCTCGCGCACGAGCCGCCGGGCCCCGATCGGGCGGCGCTCGAACGGGTGGCGGCGTTCGCCGACTTCGCGGCCAAGAACCTGAAGCTGAGCAAGAACGTGCTCTCCACCGTGGGGCAGCCGATCCGGATCCACAGCGTGCTGCTCCACGGCAGGCGCACCCCGCTTGACACGTTCGCCGTGGTGGTCGCCGTGACCATCTCGCTGATGTTCGTATGCATGCTGCTCGCCGCCGGCGGGGTGGCGCTCGAGCGCGAAGAGCAGGCCCTGGCTAGGCTCGTGCGCGGGCTCGTCTCGCGCGAGACGCTGTTGGCCGAGAAGGGCTCGCTCGCGGCCGCGTGCGGCTTTGTGGTCGCGCTCGCGATGCTCGCCGGCGTGGGCGCGTTCGTGACCCTGCAGTGGAGTCGTGCCGGGCTGTGCGCGCGAGGTGCGTGCGGCCTCCCTGCTCGCCTTCCTGCTGTCGCTGCCGCTCGCGTTCCTCGCCCTGGTGCCAGCCGGCGCGGTCGCCTCCGGCCTGTACGACGCGACGCGGGTGCTCTCCTTCGCGTTCCCATTCAAGTCCTCGCTGCAGGCGCTCGACGCGGCCGTCAACAGCGCCCCGCCGGCGATCGGCACCTCGATCCTGCACCTAGCCGGGCTCACGGCCGTGTTTGGCGCGCTCGCGCGGGTGGGGCTGCGCGGCGCCGACTGAGCTCGCGCGTCGCAGCTGCCTGCGCGAGGCGAAGGCTCTAACCTGGACAGGCCGATGGCCTTTCCACAGACGCGCATGCGCAGGCTGCGCGCCAGCGCCGACTTGCGTGGGCTGGTGCGCGAGACCGAGCTCAGCCCCGCTCGGCTCGTGCTGCCCGTGTTCGTCAGCGAGGCCGCGTCGGGGCGCGAACCGATCGCGACCATGCCGGGGATCGATCGCCTGTCGATCTCGGCCGCGGTGTCCGAGGCCGAGCAGGCGGCCGCGCTCGGGCTGGCCGCGGTGATGCTGTTCGGCGTGCCCGCGGAGAAGGACGAGCACGGCTCTGGCGCCTGGGACGAAGAGGGCGCGGTGCAGATGGCCACGCGCGCGATCAAGCAGGCACAGCCCGACCTGCTCGTGATCACCGATGTGTGCTTGTGCGAGTACACCAGCCACGGACACTGCGGCGTGCTGGGCGAACGGGGAGTCGTCGACAACGATGCCACCGTCGAGCTGCTCGCCCGCACGGCCGTCAGCCAGGCGCGGGCGGGGGCGGACCTGATCGCCCCCTCGGACATGATGGACGGCCGGGTGGGCGCGATCAGGCGCGAGCTCGACGCCGACGGCTTCAGCCAGGTCCCGATCCTCGCCTACTCGGCGAAGTTCGCGTCAGCCTTCTACGGACCGTTTCGCGAGGCCGCCGGCTCCACTCCCGCGTTCGGCGATCGCCGCGCCTACCAGATGGACCCCGCCAACGGGCGCGAGGCCGTGCGCGAGGCGCTGCTGGACGTCGAGGAGGGCGCCGACATGGTGATGGTCAAGCCGGCGCTCGCCTACGGCGATGTGATCGCCGCGGTCAAGCAGGCCACGCGCCTGCCGGTGGCCGCGTACAACGTCAGCGGCGAGTACGCGATGGTCAAGGCCGCGGCCGCGGCCGGCTACCTCGACGAGCGCGCCACGGTGCTCGAGATCCTCACCTCGCTTCGCCGCGCAGGCGCCGAGGTGGTCATCTCCTACCACGCGAAGGACGCGGCCCGATGGCTCGCAGGCCAGAGCTGATCGAGCCCGCCGCGCACCCGGACCGCGCAAGCGCGGCCAGGACCAAGGCACGCAGCCGCAGCGACGGCGCGGCGGTGGCGCTGGACGCGCTGGACCGCAAGCTGCTCAACCTGCTCCAGGGCAGCTTCCCGATCGCGCCTCACCCGTACGCGCACGTTGCCAGTCTGGCCGGCGTTGGCGAGGCCGAGGTGATGCGCCGCACGCGGCGGCTGCTGCAGCAGCGCATCATCCGCCAGGTCACGCCCATCTTCGACACGAGGGCGCTCGGCTACTCGTCGATGCTCGTGGCCGCAAGGGTGGATCCCGAGTACCCCCACCGGGCGGCGCGAGCGATAAACGCGCACCCCGGCGTCTCGCACAACTATCTGCGCAACCACGACTTCAACCTGTGGTTCACGATCGCCACAGAGCCCGACTCCAAGCTGGGGCTCGACGGCACGCTCGAGGTACTGTCCCGCGAGGCGGGCGCCGAATCGATGCGCCAGCTACCCACGCTGAGGCTGTTCAAGATCCGCATGGACCTCGAAATGGAGGGCGACACCGAGGCACTGGCCAGCGCCGCCGAGGCGAGGGAGCCGGCCGAGCTCGCGCGGCAGCCCTACGACGAGCGCGACGTATCGGTGATCCGCGCCCTGCAGGGCGACATGGCGGTTTGCTCGGAGCCCTACGCCGCCGCGGCGGCGGCGGCGGGGATGGCCCAGGAGCGCTTCCTCGCGCACCTCGCCGGGATGCAGGAGCGCGGCCTGTTGCGTCGCGTCGCGGCGATCCTGTACCACCGCCGGGCGGGATTCTCCGCCAACGGCATGGGCGTGTGGCGGGTACCCGACGAGCGGATCGCCGAGATCGGCCCGCGCATGGCGGCGGTGCGCGGGATCTCCCATTGCTACCAGCGCCCCACGTACGCGGACTGGCCCTATTCGGTGTTCACGATGGCTCACGGCCGCTCCAAGGCCGAGTGCGATGCGGTGCTCGACGCGATTGCCGAGTCGACGGGCATCAGCGAGCGGGCCACGCTGTACTCCTCGACCGAGTTCAAGAAGATCCGCCTGCTGTACTTCACCCAGGAGCACTCCGATTGGGAGCAGCGGCACGCTTGAGCCGGCGTCCGTGACAGCCTCGCTGACGGACACGCGCTCGGCCGAGTACTACAGGCGGGCGCTCGAGCTGATGCCGGGCGGGGTCAACTCGCCCGTGCGGGCGATGCGAGCGATCGGGCGCGATCCGATCTTCATCGCCCGTGGAGATGGCGCCGAGCTGTTCGACGTGGACGGCAACCGCTACGTGGACTACGTCTGCTCGTGGGGGCCCCTGATCCATGGGCACGCCCACCCGCACGTGCTCGCCGCGGTCGGCGAGGCCGCCGCCAGGGGCACGAGCTTTGGGGCGCCCACCGCCGCCGAGGTCGAGCTCGCCGCCGAGCTCGCGCGGCGAATGGAGGGGATCGAGATGGTGCGCATGACCTGCTCGGGCACCGAGGCGACGATGACTGCGGTGCGCCTGGCGCGCGCCGCGACCGGCCGCGAGCAGCTGCTGAAGTTCGCCGGCGCATATCACGGCCACGTCGACGGCCTGCTCGCGCGGGCCGGCTCCGGGCTTGCCACCCACGGCCTGCCCGCCAGCCCGGGGGTGCCCGCCAGCGCCGCCGCCACCACCGTGGTGGTGCCGTGGAACGACCCCGATGCTCTGCTGGCGGCCACCGAACGGCATCAGCTGGCGGCGATCCTGGCCGAGCCGCTGCCCGCGAACATGGGGCTCGTGCCCGCTCGGCCCGGTTTCCTCGAGCTCCTGCGCGAGCGAGCCGATGCCACAGGCGCCTTGCTCGTGCTGGACGAGGTGATCAGCGGGTTTCGCGTGGCTCGCGGGGGGGCGCAGGAGCTGCTCGGCGTGCGGGCCGATCTCACGATCGTGGGCAAGGTCATCGGCGGTGGGCTGCCCGGCGCGGCGGTGGGCGGCCGCGGCGAGCTGATGCGCGCGCTGGCGCCCAGCGGGGAGGTCTACCAGGCGGGCACGCTGTCGGGCAACCCGTTGGCCACCGCCGCCGGGCTGGCCACGCTGCAGCTGCTGGACGAGCCGGCCTACGGGCGCCTGGCCGCAATCACCGACCGGCTCGCAGACGGTCTGCGCGAGGCGGCGGGAGCCTATCCGGTGCAGGTCGTCTCGGCGCCGGGCCTGCTCACGGTGTTTTTCAGCGGCCAGCCCGTGAGCGACTTCACCGGCGCAAGCGCGTGTGACCTGGATGCACACGGCGCGTGGTGTCGCGAGCTGCTCTCGCGCGGTGTGTACCCACCCGCGTCGCAGTTTGAGGCATGGTTTCCCTCCCTGGCTCACACCGCCGAGCACATCGAGCGCACCGTCGAGGCCGCAGCGGCGGCCTTCGCCTGCCTGCCGGCCGGGGGAACGCCGGTGTGAGACCCCTCCGGGTGTCAACCCCCGGCGGCGGGAGCTCGCCGCGGGCGGATGGCCGATGAGCCGGGAGGTGCTCGAGCGCCTGCGCCGCCTGGTGCGCGAGCAGGGGGGGTTGATCGCTACGCTCGTCGATCACCGCGCCGGCGGCGACCCGCAAGCCCCGCCGATGGCTCAGAGTCCCGCCGCTGTGCTGACCGACGGGCCGCGCACGAGGCAGCACGGGGAGGAGTATGAGCTGCTCGTGGAGGCGATCTACGAGGGCTACCTGCTGCACTACGGACGCCCCCGCGTGGTTCGCGCCGACGAGGCAGACCTCGCGCTGCTGGCGGTCGACAGGCTGTACGCGATCGGGCTCGCCCGCCT
>WNGJ01009038.1_pt1 | contig 10611 bp, 11 predicted proteins | sample 5400611 | NCBI WGS metagenome assembly WNGJ01 (sample SAMN13153375, study PRJNA577476) | soil metagenome | isolation source: 40 cm soil or saprolite under Garry oak tree replicate 1 | place: USA:California | collected 2016-06-15
CGAAGCAACAAAGCTACAAGACGGCGTTTCATCTTGAATCGATTCATCCTGCCTAAAGAACCTGAAGGGTATAAGGGAGCGGTCTGCAAGACCGTCGGCTTCTCAAGAAGGGCATTCGGAAGACCCCAGATGTGGCCCCACTGCCGAATCCGGCCGTGTATGAGAATCAAGGCGGCGCCGCTGCGCGGCACCGCGGCGCGCCCGCACCGGGCTCTGCGTTGGGACGCCCGCCCGGCACGGACGCGCCCCCAACCACAGGAGGCCACTGATCAGGTAGGCTCACCATCAGGCAGCATGAGCGGTAGGGCCATCCTCCTCGGCTTCCATTGTCCGGCTCGCCCGGGATGAGCGGAGCGCTCATGATGGGACTACCTCTCTGAGCAGGCCTCGGCGGCGGTTCAGGCATCCTGCATGTTCAAGCGAGCGGCGGTTCTGGCCGCCTTTGACACTACGCTGTATAACCTGCTAGCAGTGACAGAGCAGATGCAAAGCCTCAAAGGTTGGAACAGATGCCACGTCTCACGTTGGTGGAAGTGCACGGTCTCCTCGGCGAGTTCGATCATAGGATCGACTTCCCAAGTGACTGGGATTTTGTCATCGCCTACGGACCCAATGGCGTCGGCAAGACGAGACTGCTCGAATCAGTCAAGTCACTGCTGTCCCTCGAGACCTACGCGCTGTGGCGTGCGCCCTTCGCTCAGCTGCGTCTGGATTTCGACGACGGGCATGAACTGAGGGCTGCTAAACCGTACATGGAACCCGGTTCTTGGGGAGACGCGGACCTACCCGATGATGATCAGGACTCAAAGCGACTAACCATCACACTCCGGCGTGCGGGAGCAGAGATAGCTGTCGTTGAGCTCGATCGCCGCGCAGTGAGCCAGGGTAGCTTTTTTCACTGGGTGGAGCGAGCCACAACCTGGCACCAAGTGGGTCCTGATCTTTGGGAGGACTCAACTGACGGGGAGTTGGTACCAACGGAGGAACTCAAGCGTCGATTTCCGCGGCAGCGCGCCAACGTCGAAAGGGAAGAAGAACTCAGTCGAATTCCTGAGGCTCTCCAAGAATTCTGTGACTCAGTGCACTGTCACCTGATCGAGACCCAGCGACTGCTAACTGTGCCCAAGCACCGGCCGCGTCGGGCGCCAGGCGTGAGACCAGCGGCTATGCGTGCCACTGTCTCCGAATATTCGGAGGACCTTCGGCGCAACCTAAACCAGGCATTGGCACAAAACTCGCGGATGACACAGACCCTAGACCGGTCGTTTCCTAGCAGAATCCTGGAACGCCGTCCCTCGCGCCAGGCTGACGATGTTCTGATCCGCCAGCGGTATACCGAACAGAATTACCTCAGGACGCGCCTCGCGAAGATTGGGCTGATTGGCTCGGAACCAGACTTTCCGCTGCCAGATAAAGCGCTAGAGCCATGGCAACGCGAAGTACTCTCGACCTACCTTGACGACACAGATCAGAAGCTAGCTACCTTTGGTGACATACTTAGTAAGGTCACTTTGCTCGAAGAGATCGTAAACAGTCGCTTCCTGCGCAAGCGAATCTCAGTCAATACTGAAGACGGACTCACAATTCAAGCACATCGTGGCGAGCGTATGGGACCAGAAGATCTATCCTCCGGCGAGCAGCACGAACTGATTCTTATCTATGACCTCCTATTCAATGTGCCAGAAAATGCGTTGGTCTTGATCGATGAGCCCGAGATTTCCTTGCACGTCGTGTGGCAACAGCGGTTTCTCGCAGATCTCTCTCGCATTGCGGGACTGTCATCCCTTCGCTTTATAGTGGCAACTCACTCTCCCCAGATCATTTACAAATCTTGGGATAAGACCGTCGAACTCGCCCTCGGTGAGGAGATCGAGTGAGGTCATCGCTCACGGGTGTTGATATCTTCAACACGGTTATGCTGCAGCGCTCACTTGACAAGCGTTTGGTAGTCCTTGTGGAGTCTCCAGAGGACTCCGGCGTCATTGACCCGCATGTGAATGATAGCGATGTCCAGACTTTCCCAGGTTACGGGAAAGAATCTGTCTTGACGGCTGCTCAGATGTTCCTGAGCCGCCAAATCAGAGAAGTGATAGCAGTAGTTGACGCTGATTTGGATAGATATAACGGACGCCAGCAACAACACCCACCAAATGTTGTGATGACTGAGTTCTATGACCTAGATGCCGACGTGCTGTTTCACTGTCCGCAAGCATTGGATGCAATCCTTGCAAATTTCACGGACAAAGCGCGGCGGCAATTGTATCTCGAAAGCCGAGGCATATCTGCGCATGAGGAAATTTGGGATATGGCGATCGCGGTTGGTGAGATCCGTTACTGCTCAATGGTCCGACAATGCGGATTGAATCTTCGCAGATTTCCACTCCACGAGGTTCTCGAGGAATACGAGCGGGGGGCAGCCCAAGCCAGAGTGTTGGCTCTCGCTCTAGTTCGGACTCCCAACGCCCCTGAGATTACGACATCAGACGTTGCGATAGAAGTCGCAGCACTTCCAGACAAGCGGCATGTTGCAAGTGGGCACGATTTGATATCCGCCTTGGCGGCCCTTATTCGCATGCGATGGGGCGGCACAGGCGGAGAGAAGCTGCTTGCATCTGCACTGCGAAGTGCTGCGCAGTGCCACTGCTGGAAGAAGACAGTTGTCTACAGGTTTGTTCGGGAGTGGGCCCGCCAGTTCAACGTGAACGCTTGGACGTGTCCTTGACAGCCAAGCCGGAAGCCAGGAATCTGACGCAGCCCCGCTTTGGCGGACGTTGATCACTCCAGCCGATCGCCCTGAAGTTGCTGGAGCCATCGCCGGGTGGCCAGGGATCTTGCTAACGCCGTTGCTAACAACAGGTCTGGACAAGCCCGGACCAAGCTGGAACGTTCCGGCTCCGGCAAGGCCGACCAGCAGCCAAGTCTGACAGGACCGGACCATCCTGGACGGTCTTGATCTTGCTACGGATCAGCCCTTGGTATCGCTGGCGCGGCGCCGTACCGGCGTGAAAAATGGCGGTGGTACCGCCCGTGACGTCGTTTGCTTCTTGGTGCGGTTGAGGCCGCGGATCAGCCTGACGCCGGGAACCGGTCTTCCCAGGGGCCGTTCATTGTCGCCACGAGCACGCGGGTTAGATTCTTCCGCTCGCCCCCCGGTTCCCCGGGCGGTACCACCTCGCAGGTTAGCAAGTGCAAGGAAAAGGAAAGCAGAGGTGAGGGACGCGTGGAAGAGGTGACCGACGAGCCGCTGTACCGGGACCGGGTGTGCGGCATCGACATCGGCAAGGCCGGGCTGGTCGCGACGATCCGGGTGCCATCAGATCGTGATCCGGCGCGGCGGATGCAAGAGACCCGCAGCTTCGGCACCACCAAGAGAGAGGTGCTGGCGCTGGCGGACTGGCTGCGGTGCTGGCAGGTGCCCGCGGTGGTGATGGAGGCCACGGGCGTTATCCGGGGTGCCATGGCCTGAAGTCGGACATTGCCCTGGTCGTGCCGTCGCGGACGCGTCCGCGACGAGAAGGACAAAAGCGGCAGCGACGAGAGGTAGTGGCGGGATCAGCGCCGTGGTCGGCTGTCTGCGTCGCGGACGGTCCCCAGGTAACCCGTCCGCGACAGGAGGAGGAACGGGCAAAGCGGACCGTCGCCTGCCGTGACAGACGGCCCTCTCATGACCCCGGATTACGGGCGACTACTGGAAGGGACCGTTTTACCGGCTGGAGGCCGAGGGGTTCGAGTGCGTGCTGGCCGACGCCAAACAGGTCAAGAACCTGCCCGGCCGCCCCAGGCGGGACCCGGCCGATTCGCGGTGGCTGGCGGCGTGCTTCGAGCGCGGCGCCATCACCTCCTGCTTCGTGGCCACCCCGGAGTTCCGGATCATCCGGCTGCACACCCGCTACCGGCGGGACCTGACCGAAGAACGCACCCGGGAGAAACAGCGCGCGGAGAAGCTGCTGGAATCAGCGGCGATCAAGATCTCCAGCGTGATCACCGACCTGCACGGCGTGACCGGCCGGGACATCATGGACCACCTGATCGCCGGGGAACGCAACCCTAAGGTGCTGGCCCAGCTCGCCCGCGCCGCCGCCCGCCGCAAGATCAGCCGGCTGGAAGAAGCCGTGGAGGGCGCGGAGTTCTTCACCGATGAGCACGCCGCGCTGCTAGCCAAGGTGCTGGCGCGCATCGACCGGCTGACCGCCGGCATCGACGACCTGTCGCAGGTGATCGAGCGGCTGCTGGCCCCGTACCGCCGCCGAACCGGCGACCAGGGCCTGGCGGCGGACTGACCGTCCACGTCGATGGCCCTGGCGGCCTTCAGCACCTCACCGAAGACCGCCAGCATCCGCTCGTTGCGTTCCCGCTGCCCGGCCCGGATCTCCTCCAGCAGTTCCCCGGCCTTGTTGTGCAGGGTGTTCATCCGCTTGCACAGCATCGTGACCAGGTCATCGCGGGCGTGGACACGGGCCCGGTGCAGCAGGCAGACCTCCAGCACGATCCGCTTGACCACCGCGAAGTCGCCCATCTCCGACGCGTCCAGCGCGCCAGCCTCTCCGGCGAAGTGGCCGGTCTTTGCTGCGGGGATGTCTTTGAGCCACGTGGCGGTGGCCGAGCCGATCCCGTCCAGCCACGCCAGATGATCCAGATGGCGGCGCAGCCGGGACACGGTGGCCTTCGGCGCGACGTCCTTGAGCTGGTCGTGCCCGCTGCGCCTGCTCAGCGGATCCACGCGAAGCAGGGCGAGGATCCGGCGGCGCTCATCCCCGGTCATGCGGCCATGCACCAGCTCATGCATGCGCGTGTTGACCTCGGCCCGGATCTGGCCGGCCATCCGGTCCAGGGTGGTGTAGCCCGGCAACTCGCAGTTGCTCTTGACCAGCTCCTCCAGTGCGATGTTGATCAGGTCCGCCGGATTGTCCTTGGTCTCGGCGGCCGTCCGGATCGCCTCGGCGGCGATCTTCCGGGCCGCCGCCTGATCGGACACCAGGCCCAGGCGATGCCGTACCAGGCCACGATGGTTGCGCACCGTCTTGTCCGGCACCGTCGCCGGGTTCACCGACTCGTGCAGGCCCAGTTCCTGCCGCAGATGGCCGACGATCGATGCCGGGACCTCATCGAAGCGAGCGAAGTAGCCCAGCCGCTGGCAGCACTTCAGGCACATCGTCAGCGACAGCAGCGCCTCGTCGCTGTCGGTCATCTGCCGCGCCCACTCCAGCTCATCCAGACTCGGCGAGTACGCCTCCCGCAGCTCGCGCACCGAGATGGAACGCTTGAACCGTGGATACGCGGTCCGATCGATCGATGCCACGAGCTGCGCCCTCACATCACCTCAGAGCGGCATGAACGAGCGATACCGTAACGGGCGGATACATGGTGTGTGGGCGAACTACGAATCGTGTTCGTCCGGTGTGGGCGGCCACTAGGATCTGCCCGCTGACGGTCACGAAGAAGGCACGGCAGCAATCACAAACAGTGAGCGGATTCCCGGTCAGTGCGCTGTTAGTCCCGCACCGAACGATGCTCCTATGGGCTGCTGGCCCACCTGGTGCGCGGTGTTGCCAGCAGCGCGCAGATCAGCCATTCCGGGGTGGTCCATAGATGGTTGCGGCGGCCGCAATGGCGGTAGCAGCCGACGCGCCCGTGGCGGCCGTTCAGGTGGGGCGGTGTGCCATGAAGGCGTAGCCGTACACCTCGAAGGCGCGGGCGTTGGCCTCGCCGTTGGCGCCGCCGAACGTGTCGGCCGCTTCGCCGATCACTATGTCGGTGAAGCCGCTGTCTGCCAGCATTTTCTGCCAGCCCGCACGGGGCAGCCCGCCGGCTATTCAACCGGTCCACAGGTCGATGTCGCGTAGCGCCTCGATGGGTACGGGGCGGCCGTTGGCGATGTCGGCGAACTGCAGCCGCCCGCCGGGGCGCAGCACCCGGAAGATCTCGGAGAACACCGCTTGCTTGTCGGCGCACAGGTTGATGACCCCGTTGGAGATCACCACGTCGGCCCAGGCGTCCTCGACTGGGAGCGCCTCGGCGAGCCCCTCCCGGAACTCGACGTGCGCGAAGCCTAGCGCTCTGGCGGTCTGACGTGACTTGGCCAGCATCTCGGGGGTCATGTCGATGCCGACCACCTGGCCGCCGGGGCCGACCTGGCCGGCGGCGATGAAGGAATCGAACCCGGCGCCGGAGCCGACGTCGACCACTTTTTCACCGGGTGCCAGCGGGCGTAGCGAGAACGGGTTGCCCACCCCAGCGAAGGACTCCACGGCAGTGCCTGGCAGCTCGCCGACCGCCTCGGCCTCGTAGCCTAGGCGGCCAGCGAGGCTCCGGCCGGTGTGAAAGTGGAAGCTGGCGCCGGGGTCGACCGCGACTTCGCGGTACTTGGTGCGTACCTGCTCGCGCAGCGCCTCCGGGTCGACCAGCAGATCTTCGGCCATGGTTCAGCCACCTTCCCCGGCCGCGATGGGCAGGCCAGCTCGTTTCCATTCCGGGAACCCGTCGGCCAGCCGCCGGGCCCGGTAGCCATGGCGGGTAAGTTCGCGCACGGCGTCGTCGGCGTAGACGCAGTAGGGGCCGCGGCAGTAGGCCACCACCTCGGTATCAGGGGGCAGGGCGCGCAGGTGGCGGCGCAGTTCGCTGAGCGGCACCGAGCGGGCCCCGGCGATGTGGCCGGCCGCGTACTCGGCGGGCGGGCGCACGTCCAGCACCAGCACCTCGCCGCGGGCCAGCCGGGCGGCCAGCTCGTCACGGCCGATCACCTCGATCCCCTCCCGGGTGCCCAGGTAGGCGTTGGCCAGGGCGCGCAGGCCGGCCACGTGCTCGGCCGCCACATCTTGCAGCGCCGACCACAGCGCGGCCACCCGCTCGCTGGCCAGCGCGTAGAAGATGCGCGTGCCGTCGCGGCGGGTAGTCACCAGCCCGGCCCGGGCCATCGCGCGCAGGTGATGGGAGGTGTTGGCGATGCTCTGGCCGATCTCGGCGGCGATCTGCTCCACCGGCCGCTCGCCCTGGGCCAGCAGGTCGGCGATCTCGGTCCGGCGGCCGCTAGCCAGGGCCCGGGCGACCTCGGCGAAGCCCTCGTAGAGGGCGTCCTTGGCGGCGCGGTCAGCCATGCCCTCATCATCCGCGCAGCTGGGACCCTTGTCAAATAATAAAATGAATACTTGACAAGGCTGGTAGGGCAGGCGGACGATGAGCGAAGTCACGAGGTCAACCCATGCAGAGAGAGGCATGCCATGTCACGTAAGGCCGTCATCAGCTTGACCACCGGGCTCGAAGACCCCGAGAAGGTCACCGTCGCTTTCCTCGTCGCTGTCGGCGCGGCGGAGTCCGGCCGCCCGACACTGATGTTCCTGGCCAAAGAAGCCGTCCGGCTCGCCCTCGACGGCACCGCTGCCGGCGTCGCCTGCGAGGGCTGCCCGCCGCTGGCCGACCTGGTGAAGCGCTACGAGGCCGCTGGCGGCCGGTATTACGTCTGCCCGATCTGCTTCAACGCCAAGAAACTCAGCGCCGGGTCGCTCATCGGCGGCGCCGAGCTCCAGGGCACGGTCCCGCTGTGGAACTGGATCGGCGACGAGGCCGCCACCACCTTCAGCTACTGACCCGCGGCGGGCCCGCTTCCCGGTGCCGTGTGAGGGCGATCTCGGCCTAGCCGCACCGACCGCAGCCGTGAAACTCTTCGCGGGTCCCCACCCGACCGAAAGCTCGCACGCACAGATCAGCCCTGATCGGCGCCCCCGGCTAAAACAGCGCAACAGCGCTGATAGCCGCAAACGTCGTCGATTCACACTTACGAGCTCACGCAACGTGTTCCTCATCGCACCACCGCATATAAACCGGATCTGCCGCCCTCAACTACAAGCCTCCAAGCCCTCGGTGACCGCGCAGATCGGCGGATCAGGCGCGGCCGCGGCTCCCCGGGTAGTCACATTCCGTGATCGGGCCGGTCGTCTCCGGGTAGTTCCTCATGCCCGCCAGCGGGCAGATTCCAATGACCGCCAACAGTCCGGGAATCGACTTCCGAGATTCCGGGATCTTCGCCAACCGCTGGGCGCAATACCCCCGGGGATGCCCGGTCTCATGCGGCGGCCAAGATCAACCCATGGCCGCTTTCGCACGTATCTCGGTCATCCCCGGGCCTTCGCCTTGACGATCCGCCGCGCCAGCACCCGGCCCTCATGATCGACCAGCACCGCGGCCTGCTTATCCTCGCCCAGATCGATCGCCAGCACCGCCCGGTCCCGGCGGACCACCCCGCGCAACGCAGCGATCCGGTCATTCCGGTTCCGGTCCCCACGCGTCAAGCCGCTACCCTGAGCCACGAACGTCCTCCTGCTGTCTTGGGATCTGAAGCCCGTCAACCACACCAGGAGGACGTTCCTTCAGCAACCCGAACAAAGCCAACAGGTAGTTACTACGCCATACGGATGGACGCCGAGATCGGGCTCAAGGCCGTGGAGCACCTTCTAGGCATGTTCACGGCGGCCAGGCTCCGGCTTGGGCGAGAAGCTTCACGGTGCGAAGACTGCGGGTCCTATCAAGTAGTTGCTGGAGCGTGCGAGCACTGCGGTTGGCAAGACCCAAGCTACGAGCCACCGGCGCAGACCAAGCGGCGCCGTCGGAAACCAAAGGGTGACTGCGTGCCGAGTTCGGACATCTCGACATTCATCAGGCCCGAAGACATGCTCGGCGAGCCCCAATCCACAGAAGGATAATGCCTGGCTATGCGGCTGACCTGCATGAGCGTCGCCTTGGCGAAAGCCTGGGCTTACCAACCGCAGGACCCGTTAGGTTCACGATCATGAGGGCCAACTTCCCCGCTCGTCGCCGCCCGGCGGCCGACCAGGCGCCGATTCAGCGGGATGACGGCGAGGCAAGGCTGTGGCATCTCGGCACCGCCCTGGCCGTGAGCTTCACGGTGGCAGTAGTTGGCCTAGCCGGATTGGCCTGGCTGGCTTGGGTGCTGCTGGGCTTGGCTGGGTACCGTCACCACGGGGCACCGGCGCTGCATGACACCGTGGCGGTATTGCAGCTGGTCTTTGCGACGGTGGCCGGGGCCGGGGCGCTAGTTGCGCTGATTGTGGCCTATCGGCGGCAGAAGATTGCTGAGGCTGACTCCGTTCATGACCGGACCCGGGTCTTCAACGAGCGGTTCACGGCGATCGCCGCCCAGCTCGGCGATGCCCAGCCAGCGGTGCGCCTGGCCGGTGTGCATGCCATGGCGGGGCTGGCTGATGACTGGAAGCAGAACCGGCAGACCTGCGTCGATGTTCTCTGCGCCTATCTGCGACTGCCCTACGATCCGGACCCGGGCGACGATGCTGAACCGGCCGAACGGGCCGCTTACTCGGCGAATCGGGTGGTGCGCCACACCATCATCCGGCTCATCGGCGCCCACCTGCGCCCGGGGTCGACGATATCTTGGCAAGGCCTGAACTTCGATTTCACAGGGGTGGTCTTCGACGGCGGCGACTTCACCGCCGCCCGATTCTCTAGCGGAATCGTGCTGTTTGACGATGCCGAGTTCTCCGGCGGCAAGGTCAGCTTCGCCGACGCTGAGTTCTCCGGCGGCAAGGTCAGCTTCTTCGGTGCCGTGTTCTCCGGCAGCCATGCCAGCTTCGATGAGACCAAGTTCTCCAGCGGCCAGGTCAGCTTCCTTACTGCCAAGGTGTCCGGCGGCCACGTCAGCTTCGATAAGGGCGTGTTCTCCGGCGGCGAGGTCGACTTCAGCACTGCTGAGTTCTCCGGCGGCGAGGTCGACTTCGCCGACGCTGAGTTCTCTGGCGGCAAGGTCAGCTTCTTCGGTGCCGTGTTCTCCGGTGGCAAGGTCAATTTCGTCTATGCCGAGTTCTCCGGCAGCCAGGTCAGCTTCGTCTATGCCGAGTTCTCCGGCGGCCAGGTGAGCTTCGCCGGTGCCAAGTTCTCCGGCGGCCGGGTCAGCTTCGCCGGTGCCGTGTTCTCCGGCGGCCAGGTCAGCTTCGCCGACGCTGAGCTTTGGTCACATCCGCCGGTGTTTGGCTGGCCTGGCGAACCGCCAGCGGGGGTGGTGCTACCGGACCGGCGGGGCGTTTTAGCCCTCCGGTGAGCCTCTCCCCCACAGAATGCTAAGGACCGTTATCATTCCCTCTTGTGGCAGGCGACCTCGAGCTCGTCCCGGGCCCGCTCCCGGCCGTTGATGACGACCCGGGGCGGCGGCTGGCGGCCGCCTGGCTGCTCGGCTACGCCAGCCCCGCCACCCGCCGCGCCTACGCCGCCGACATGACCGCCTGGCTCGGCTTCTGCGACATCGCCGGCACGGGCCCGCTGGCCGCCCGCCGGGTCCACGTCGACGCCTGGGCCCGGGCCATGCAATCGGCTGGGGCCGCGCCGCGGACCGTGGCCCGTCGGCTGGCCGCCGTCTCCAGCTGGTACCAGTACCTGGCCCGTGACGAGGATCGGTACAGGATCCTGAGCGTCACGTGACTTGATACTTGTGTTACGCGTCGTTCACTGTTGTTAGCGATTCGTTATTTGGTGATGTAGCAGCAGCGCTCCGTGAGCACGGTTCGGCAACGCTTGATGAGCACTGCTGTTACTTTCTCCGCCCTGGCTGCGTCCTGGTCGGCGGTCACCGCGACCTGCGCAGTCTCG
>WNGJ01009039.1_pt1 | contig 10610 bp, 7 predicted proteins | sample 5400611 | NCBI WGS metagenome assembly WNGJ01 (sample SAMN13153375, study PRJNA577476) | soil metagenome | isolation source: 40 cm soil or saprolite under Garry oak tree replicate 1 | place: USA:California | collected 2016-06-15
CATGGCGTGTGAAACGCACAGCTCTCCGCCCGTTCCGGCGGCGATGATCAGGGTCAGAAAAACGATCTCCAGCACGTTTACCTTTTCTCCGGAGTTCGCGGATGGGTATGACCGACGATGAAGACGCCAAGGCAAATCACAACGATGCCCGACCAGCGCAACAGGTTCACTCGCTCACCAAGGAGAAACAGACCAAGAACGGCTACAACGGCGTAGGAAAACGCGGAAGCGGGCTGAACGTAACTGTAGTCCGCCCAGGTCAGGACCAGCATGTAGGCCACGAAAAAAGCCAGCAGGCAGGCGATGCCTAGCCAGATGTAGCCGGACACGAGAATTCGGATCAAGATGTGAAAGAGCCCTTGAGGCGCCCAATCTTGCGCCGAGCCGATGCCTCTCATCCCTTTGCTAAGCAGGACGTTGCCGAGGGGAGCAAAGAAAGCGATGAATAGAAGGAGAATGAAGGTCTTCAAGTGCAGGCCTCGAGAGTCTTTCATGCGCTTCGCGGTTTGCTCGCTTCCCCTTCAAAAGATATGGGCATTCATCTTACTCGATGTCAGGTCTCCTTCTAAAGCTCCAGGAGGGCGAAAAGGTTCGCTTTTTGCTATCCTCTTCCTTCGAAACAAAAGTCCGGGGTAAACCAAACATGTACGCTCAAGGGGTGCAATGATTTCCCAGGCTGGCGATTATCTCTTTCTGACACTCGCAGCCACACCCTTTATCTACTATTTGCTCGTATTGTTTAGCACGTGGCGATTCTTCCGTGGCGCCGGCAGCCGCATATCTCAGGATTCGGGTTTTACTCCCCCCATCAGCAACCTGAAACCCCTTCGCGGGCTGGATCCTGAAGCGTACGAGAACCTGGCCAGTTACTGCCGCCAAGACTATCCGGTGTATGAACTGATTTTCTGCGTCGGCGACGAGAACGATCCCTCCGTGCCGGTTCTCGAAAAACTGAAACGCAATTTTCCCGACAGGCAGATTCGAATCCTGTTTGGCTCCGGACGCAAGGCCATCAACGATAAAGTGGCCAAGCTCGTGCGCATGGTGGAGGAAGCGCGACACGAGGTGCTGGTCATCAACGACAGCGACGTTCGCGTGGAACCGAATTATCTGCGCACGGTTGTCGCGCCGCTGCGCAATCCAAAAGTACGCGGCGTGACTTGCCTCTATGTTTCGACGGAAGACCGAACTTACACTCAGCACCTGCAATCCATTGGGATGATCTGCGATTTTTTTCCTGGGATTTTTGTGGCGCGGCAACTCGACGGAATCAAGTTTGCTTTTGGGCAGACCATTGTCACGACACAATCGTGCTTGAAGGCGTTTGGCGGGTATGAATCCATTGAGAACCGTCCCGCAGACGACCTGTTGGTTGGCCGGTACATCGCGCAACAAGGTTACGAAGTGGAGTTGTTGCCGTACGCGGTTAAGACGGTACCTGACTACGATTCCTTCAAGGGTTTGTTTATCAAGCGCTTGCGCTGGTTGACGGTGATGCGCCACATGCGGCCGTGGGGACACATTGGCCTTGCGTTTACGCAAGGGTTGCCCTGGTGCTTGGCCGTGCTTTGTGCGCATCTTTCGGACGGCATTGGCCTTGCCTACGTTGGAGGCTACCTGCTGTTTCGTCTCCTGATTACTTGGCTGGTGGGTGCCTGGGGTTTAAAGCAGCATGGCCTATGGAAGAAAATGCCGCTCATCGTCGTCTGGGATGCGACCGCGTTTGTCATTTGGCTGCTGACGTTTGGCCGCCGCCGCATCCGTTGGCGCAACGTGGATTACCGGATTCGCGATGGCATGCTCGTGCCTATCGGACCAAGTCCGGCGCAGAATTCGCCGCGGTAGAAAACAGGCAAGGACTGCTTTAGCGGCAAGGGGACGATGGGCGCGAAAGTCGCAGTGGCGGGTGCGGGGATTTACGGTTCGACGGTGGCCATTAGGCTGGCCGAGCAGGGGCACAACGTCCGGCTGTTTGATCCCCTCGGCATTTTGCGCGCGGCCTCAGCCATCAATCAGTATCGTGTCCACGCGGGATATCACTACCCGCGCAGCCTGGAAACCATTCACGAAACACGCGACGCGCGTGTCGAGTTCATCCGGGCGTTTGAGCCGGCCATCGTTCGAAACAGCCGCCACTATTATGCGATCCCCAAACAAGGTTCCCGCACGCCCCCGGATTTGTTTGAAGATGTGATGGAGGCGCAAGGTCTTCCGCTCAAACCATGCCGGCCGGATTGGATGAACTTCGATTTCATCGATCGTTGTTACGAAGTTGCGGAGAACATCTATGATCCGGACCTGCTGCGCGAGCTGCTTGAGACGCGCATTCGTGCGCTGGGGATTGCGTTTGAAGAAAAGGCATTTACTCGGGCGATGCGCGCGGACTTTGATTTTGTCGTGTGGGCAGCGTACGCGTTGGGGCCGAGCCGCGGGGTCTTCAAAATAGCGAAATTTCAGGTGGCGGAAAAGATGCTCATCGAACTGCCGCTGGCGCTGCAACACGTGGCCCTGGTCGTTGTCGACGGGCCGTTTACGGCGTTCGATCCTTACGGCAGCTCGAGACGTTCGCTTTTTGGGTCCGCAAAAAACACCAATCACTGGACCACGACGGATCCCGACGAGCCGGTCCCGGAACCGTACGCGGGGATTTTAAATGAGCCAGAATTCCGGCCTGTGCCGTTTACGCGTTTCGAAGCGATGCGGCAGGATTGCTGCCAGACCATCCCAGGCGCAAAGGACGCAAAGTATATCGGCTCGCGGTTCACGATTCGGGTGGTGGAAGACAATCCGGAGCGCGATCGGCGGATTCTGCACCTCAAGGAAGAAGCGCCGGGGGAGATTCATATCTTCTCGGGAAAAGTCGTGAGCGCCGTGAAGGCTGCGCGGCTCGTCGGTGAAAGGATCGCTCGGAATGGCTGAAGCGCCGAGGTACGTCATTCTGGGACGCGGCCGGTGGGCAAAGAAGATACAGCCAATCATCGCCGGGGAAGGAAGAGCGGTCAGAACCATAGAGGAAACGCGGCAGCGGCAGTCGGAGAGCAAGCAAAGCTACGTGTTACGGCTAGCCGAAGCGATGAAAGCCAGCCGTGGACAAATGGCGTGGCTTTGCGTTTGGCCTGGCCCACATGTTTCGTTGATGATTCAGGCTGCGCTCGAAGCCGGCCTACATGTCATTGTGGAGAAGCCGTGGTTCGGTTCGGCAGGCGATACGGAGCGCCTGCAAGCCATGGCGCGCGCCACGCAGCGATTGCTCGCAGTGCACTTCGAATACCTGGTTCACCGCGAAGTGGAGAATTGGAGAAAGAGTTTTCATCCTGGCGCCGGGCTTCGATTCGGCGGGCATTTTTTTCTAAGCCGACCAGATCATATCGGGATCCCTGCCATCGACAATGTGGGCTGTCATCTGATGGCGATTCGCGAATTTGCCGCGCCTGCCTCGGAGGTTTCGGAGGTGCAGTCTGCGTATAAACGTCCCGACGAACGCGTAGTGTGGTTGGAGCGAGGCGGCCAGCGCATCGCCTCCATCGACTTGCTTAAAGGAAGCGAGCGCATCATTCAGGACTTCCTGAAGAAAGTGGAGGCCGCGCTGGACGGCGCGGGCTTTCCTTTTGATCTTCATTTCGCGCTGCGCGTTGCGGATCAAATTAACGCCTACCAGGCGCGGTGTACTGCGTAACTGGCTCAGGCTTTCTTCGCTTTCGCGACGGCGCGCTGCTCGGCGCCGGAGGACTTTGTGGGCATACTCATCTGCAGGCGCCGCTCGTTTTTCGGTTCGCGCCAGTTCACCTGCGGGAGCATGAGTGAAGCGTCGACACGATCGCGGTATTTGAGCGCAATGTTCATCAGGGAATCGAGCAGGGAATCCGAGAGATAATGCGGTTTCAAACCGAGGTCAATCAGTTTCGAGTGTTTTGCGTTGTAGTAATGCTGCTCCGCTTCGACGCGAGGATCGGGAATGTGATCGACTTCCACGGTCACGCCCATTTTCTTTACGGCAGCTTCCACCAGCCGCGCCAGGTCCATGATCGAAAATTGCTCCGTAAACTGGTTGTACACGCGGCATTCGCCCCTCGCCGCGGGGTTGTTGCAGGCAATATCGATGCAGCGAACCGTATCGCGAATGTCCAGGAAGCCGCGCGTTTGTCCGCCCTTCCCATACACGGTGAGCGGCTGGCCGATGGCAGCCTGCACGCAGAAGCGGTTGAGCACCGTCCCGAAAACATCGTCGTAGTCGAAACGATTGATCAGCGCTTCGTCGAGGGCGCACTCCTCCGTCATCGTTCCGTAAACAACACCTTGATTCAAGTCCGTAGCGCGGATTCCCCAAATCTTGCAGGTGAACATGATGTTGTGGCTGTCGTGCACCTTGGAAAGGTGGTAGAAGGAGCCCGGCTGCTTGGGGAAGGGAACGGTGTCCCTGCGGCCGTTATGTTCGACGGTGATGTAACCCTCCTCGATGTCGATGTTGGGAGTGCCGTATTCGCCCATCGTGCCGAGCTTGACGAGGTGGCAATCGGGCAGAAATTCCCGCATGGCGAAGAGCACGTTCAAAGTACCCACGACGTTATTCACTTGTGTAAACACCGCGTGTTTGCGGTCGATCATGGAGTACGGCGCGGAACGCTGCTCGGCGAAGTGCACGATGGCTTCCGGTTCGAAAGACTTAAAGGTGCAGGACAGAAAATCGTAGTCGGTGACGTCGCCGACAAACATCTCGATGGTCTTTCCGGCCAGGTTCTGCCACACGCGCAGGCGATCGGTCAGCGGACGAATGGGCGTAAGTGTTTGGGCGCCCAGTTCGTGGTCCCACAATCGCCGTATATAATTATCAATAATGGCGACGGCGTGGCCCTTCTGCGAAAGATAAAGCGCCGTCGCCCAACCGCAATAGCCGTCCCCACCGAGCACGGCAATCTTCATGAACCCTCCTCCAGGTTACTTATCGTTTGAATGTCTACGGCTCTGGGAACCGGGTGCGCCCTGACCGCTGCAGAACCCGGGAAGAAACAGGAGAACACGCAACTTCGACCGGGACTTCTTTTTTTACCTGTATACCATGGCCTTTGCAAGCAGGTTTTTGTGCCCTGGAAGGCCAACCGCGCGTTGGCCTGTGCGGCAGATTGGCTCACGGCGAGCCGACGGACTGCCCGGCTGTTTTGACAGGATGGTTCGTGATGACCATTTTTCCGCCGCTAGCGGCGACCACGGTTAGCCGCTCCTGTCCCACCAGCTTCTCAAAATCACCGAACGCTTTGGCGTAAGCCAGCAAATAATAGCGCTGGGGTTCGCTCCAACGTTGTTTGAACTCCGCATCGTCGATAAATACCTTTGGTGCTCCCGGGGCGTAAGACCCGTATTCCAGATTGAAATAGCGGCCGTTCAGGATCAGCGCGTCTCGATTCGTGTAAAACGTAATCGAGGAAAACTCATAGTAGTTGCGGTTGTTGATCAGCCTTCCTTCGGGCGCGCGCAGGACGGCTTCGGCAAGCGGACGCGAGGACAAAAAGGGGTCAAAAACCACAAGCGCCAAACGTGCTGCGTGAAAAAAGATGATCATCATCATGGCTGCAGCCAGGAAAGCGCGCTGCCCCAGCCAGCGAAACGTCCCGATGGCTCCGACAAGAAACGCCAGCGAAGCCACAACCAAGGGCAGCCGCAAGTAGGCGAAGGAATCGAATGTAAGATCCAACACGTGGCCCAACGACAGCGTGTAGGCGCCGGGGTGGGGGCTGAGGGCTTGCGAGATGTCACCTGGCGTAGGCAGATGGCGCACGGCAACAAAGATTCCAAGTGTTGTGAGCGCGGCAAGAATCGCTACGGCAAAGAGAACGCGCGTTCCCCGGCGAATCCAGGCTCCGTCCATTGCCATCGCGGAGCCGAGCAGCAACGCCAACGCCGGATAACAAGGCATCGAATAGTATTCCTGGGTCGTCGAGAACGTGAAAAACACGAGGATGAATCCGGTCCAGCACACCGCCAGCAGTCGTGTTCGTCCCGCGCGGTCCAGCGGTTTGTACGAAAGCTTGACGAAGGCGGGGAAGTATACGCTCCAGGGAAACAACCACACGAAATGCAGCAGCCAAAACCACAGCCGGGGAACCGTATTGTAATCGCGCGGGTAACGCAGGTTCAGGAAGCGGAGCACCTGCTCGTTGATGAAATAAAACCAAAGAAACCCATGGTATTGACCTGGCCCGCCGTGAAGCGCAAAGGAGAAATACGGCGGATTTCGCAGGGTCGCGAGGATGTGCCACGGCGCGGCAATCACCAGGACGACAAGCAAGCCGCTCACTGGGCGGAGACGTTGCCAGGTGCGGCGCAGAAAGAACTGCTGGGTCAGGAATAGATAAATCACTCCGGCGGCGATGGGAAACGCAAGAGCGATCAAGCTCTTCAGCAGCAACCCCGTGCCGAGGCTGGCCGCCAGCAAAAAGGCCCACCATCGGGGATGCGTTTCTTCCTCCTCCAGTGCGCGCAGAAAAGCCCACATCGCGAGCGCGATGGTGAGTGTGAGCATCACATCGGGAATCAGAATGCGCGTGAATAGAAACAGTCCGGCGCATGTGGCCATCGACAGGCCGGCGTAAAGCCCGGCGTGCCTGTCAAATGCCCAAGTCCCAAAAGCGGCGGTGAGCCACGCAAGGCCGATAACGGAAAGAGCAATGGGAATGCGCGCGGCCCAGTCGCGAACGCCGAACAGCTTGTAGGAGATAGCGATGATCCAGTAGACAAGCGGGGCCTTTTCGAGGTAAGCGAGGTGGTCCAGTCTCGCGGTGACCCAGTCGCCCGACCTCGCCATGTCCCGCGCAATCTGGGCCTGAATCGCGTCCACATCATCCATCAGCGAAGGTGGAGAAACGAGGCAGCCCAGATAAATGATTCCGGCAACGAGCAGTACCGTCAGGTAGACGCGCCAGCTTTGACTGGTAATAAAACCTTCGCCGTCTCCGAGGACGCCGCCTGAATTCGCCATTTTCTCATCCATAGAAACAGGATCAACAGCCCCCACAGGTGATACCCGAGATTGGCTTTCCGCTCCAGATGGAGCCGAAGGAAGTTGTCCATGACCTCCGGGCGGAAAACGTCGCCGTATTGCATGGCGCCATGGTGCAAGGCATCGGTCAGGAGTGGGAGGAGCGGCCCGCGCAGCCACTCATGTGCTGGGATATCGAAGCCGATTTTTGCCCGCTCGAGGATCGCCGGCGGCAGCTTGCCCTTCATCAATTCTTTCAGAATTACCTTGTGCTGCCCGCCGCGAATTTTCAGGGAAGCAGGAAGCTTGGCGGCAAACTCGACGACGCGATGATCCAGAAATGGCGGCCGCACTTCGACGGAATGGGCCATGCTCATGCGGTCGCTTTTCGTCAGAATGTCGTCCGCGAGGTAGTATTTCTGGTCCAGCCAGAGATACGGCGCAAGATCATCGGAAGTTGCCGGCAGCCCATCCAATTCGCTCAAGACTTGTTGCAATGAAGAAGGCAGAGGCTGGCGGACGAGCGCCTTTTTCTCGGTATCGGAAAAAGTGCCGTTCCAGTAGACGTGAGCGCGCGCGGGCGACATGAGTGTGCCTTCCAGGAAGCGCTTCACTTTGTATTCGAAGCTGATCTTGTCGTCCGAGACAGGCCAATACTGAAGCGCCCGCAAAACGGTTCGCAAAAGGGAACTCGGAAAGCCGCGCACCTTGTTCGCAAGACGATTCGCGCGGTAGGTCAGATAACCCCCAAACAGTTCGTCGGCGCCCTCTCCGCTCAAAGCGACCGTGGTTTTCGTTTTGCATAGTTTTGACAGAAACCAGACCGGGAGAGCCCCCGCATCCGCGCTTGGCTCGTCCGAGTAGCAGGCAAATTCCTCGATGGCGCCACCGAGATCTTCAGCCGGGGTCAAATCTAGTTCGGTATGGTCGGTTTCGTATTGTTTTACAGCGCGCTGAATGTACTGCGTTTCGTCAAAACTGCGCCCGCGAAACGAAATGGAAAAGGTTTTTAGCCGGGAGCGCGAAGCCTTGGCGGCGTAGTGAAGAATCGTCGTCGAATCAATCCCCCCGCTGAGCCACACGCCCAGGGGCACGTCGGAAATCAAGTGCTCGCGCACCGCGGCTTCGAGCAAAGCGTCGAGCTCTTCTTTCGCGGATTCCAACGTGTAAGCGCGCGAAACGCCAAAGGGCAGGCTCCAATACGAACCGGTAGAAACCTCGCCGTCCCGCCACTCGAGCCAGCCTCCCGGCGCGAGCTTTTCGATGCCCTCAACGAGCGTCCAGGGAAAGGGGATGTAGTTCAAAGCGAGGTAGCAATCGAGCCCGGCCAGGCTCAGCCGGCGGTCAATCTCGGGATGGACGAAGAGGGCCTTTAGTTCGGAGGCAAAAAACAGTTCTTCATCCTGCCGCGCGATGTACAGCGGTTTGATTCCCATCCGGTCTCGAGCAAGAACGATGCGCTTCCGGGATTTGCTCCACAGCGCGACCGCGAACATCCCCCGGAGTTTGGCAAAACAGTCCTTGTCCCATTCGAGGAAGGCGCGCAGCACGGTTTCCGTGTCGGAATGTGATGCGAAGCGATGGCCCAGGCTTTCCAGTTCGGCGCGCAACGCGGAGTGGTTGTAAATCTCCCCGTTAAAGACAATGCCGCCGTCGCCGTCTTCGGTAAGGATGGGCTGATTGCCATGGTCCAGGTCGATGATTTTCAAGCGCGCCGCGCCCAGCGAGAAGAGATTGGAGGGAAACACGCCCAGCTGGTCGGGACCGCGGTGAATCAACGTGGCCGTGGCTTGCCGGATTCTTTCCGGCGGCGCGCTCCAGTTTTTAGTGGTAAACCCGGCGATTCCGCACAACTGCCGCCACCCTCTTTTGTCGCGCGAGGCTCTCGCGCGGTGTTAGCTTGAATTCGAGAAAAATTCGTCCACAGCAGTTTATCTGGTGTACCAGTCTGACCGCAATCAAAGACTCCGGGACGATGCAACTTTTGGTCGAGGTGCGCCCAATCCCAAGGTTGGGGTGGCCGCGGAATCAGTGAGCCGTAGGGACAAGAGATTGCACCAGGGCGCTCGTGCCATTCCACATGATCTGCACGCCAATGCAAACCAGGAGAAAGGAGCAGAGCCGCAGGACGATGCCCATGCCGCTTTCGCCAATCACGGCAGCCATGCGGTCGGCAAAGCCGTAGCAAACATAAATAGTGGCCGCTACGACGGCGGAGCCAATCACGGTGGCAAGACTGGCAAGCAAATTGGCTTTCAGGTGATGAGGCAAGTTTGCGCCGAGCGTGATGGCGACGGAGATCGAACCCGGGCCGACCGTGAGCGGCAGGGTCAAAGGATAAAACGCGTTCCGAAAAATATCCTGCAAATCCACTTTTTTCTGGACGTCGCGGCCCCTGTCCGGCTCTTCTTTTTGCTTCAGCATGGCCCAGCCGTTCGAAATGACCACCAGACCGCCTCCAATCTGTACGACGGGAATAGAGATGCCGAAGAAGTTCAGGATGTGCGTGCCGACCATGAAAGAGGCGATGAGCAGAATAAAGCTGTTCACCGCCACTTGGCGCGCGAGAGCGCGGCGCGCTGACGCTGGGTAGTCGCGCGTGAGTGCAAGAAAGACAGGGCTGCCGCCAAGCGGATTGACGATGGGAAAAAGCGCGCTCAGGATCAGCAGTATGTTTTTGGCAGTCTCGACCACCGAATTGCTCCGGGGCGGAGAGTATAACCGACAATCGCAAAAGCGAAGAACTGCCGGAATGCTCCCCTTAAGTCCTTCAGCCAGCGGCCTTATGACCCGAATCGAAACCCGCTGTCACGAGGTCAGCCGCGCTACAGAGAGCGCGCCATGCTCCGACCTGAATAAGGAACCGCCGAGCGCCCACGGTCGGCGCCCAAAAAATCCAATTCCACGCTCGCCGATCCCGCATAGCTAGAAAAGGATTGGCTGGAACGTAGAGGACTGTCACCGGAACAAGGCCGTTATTCCACGATGATACGGTCGGCCCATTCCACAAGGCCGACAAAAATGGCGGGACTGCCGAATTTTGCGCCCCACTCGGTCAGATCCGCCTCCGTGCCCCCACGGGCCCGGGAACAGGCCCCTCAAGCAAAGATGGGAATGTGCTTGGCGACGATTTTTTCAAGGGTTTCGGTGAGCGGCGGCCAGCCTACAGGGACAATGGCGCTGGCCGTGGCTTTGCGTATCATATAGGTGGCTTCGCCAAGAAGAAAAATCTGGACGTCATGACCAGCCTCGGGCAAGGCGAGACCATGGAGGAAGGGAAAGGCCGCCCGTCATCGGAACCCCAGGCACTCTTCATCATGATCTTCAAAGATTTCTTTCTTGGTTGCTCGGCCTCGGACGCAAGGGCGAGCAAAACAGCTGTGCCAGGAAACGCCGTCGCGCCATTTGTTTCTCCTTGCACCATAGTTTCGCAGGAAAAACAGCGCGGCGAAAGATCCAAGAGCTTGAACCTTCCGCCGCGTAAATGTGGTGGGAAACGGTTAGAAGAAGAATCGGAAGCCAATCTGAATCTGACGGCTCGTGTAGGCAAAGTTGCTGTTGGAGTTGGTCACCGAGCCAAACGGCGAGTTAAACGACAGAGTGGGCGCGGTTGCGGTACCGCCAACGAAGTAACCTG
>WNGJ01009042.1_pt1 | contig 10609 bp, 10 predicted proteins | sample 5400611 | NCBI WGS metagenome assembly WNGJ01 (sample SAMN13153375, study PRJNA577476) | soil metagenome | isolation source: 40 cm soil or saprolite under Garry oak tree replicate 1 | place: USA:California | collected 2016-06-15
CCCATTCCGCGGAAAAACGACATTCCATACAGAAGCGAGTGGAGCCCCAAGGAGGCCTTGGTTGTGGCGCAACTGCGAACGACGCCCAATCGAGCATCATTTTCCGTCGCTCCAACGCGTGGCCGGGCGCACTAGATCACGCCGGAACAATCAGTATAAGATCTTGGCGGGGCAGGCTCGACGGCCGATCCCGTCCACTAAATGGCCACTAAAACATCAGGCTCATATAAGCTAAGTCATTGATTTGCGGGCGTAGTTCAATGGTAGAACGGCAGCTTCCCAAGCTGCATACGAGGGTTCGATTCCCTTCGCCCGCTCCAAGGCCTTGCAGGACAGAGGTCTTTATTTACCGCTTCTTTTACCGCTTCTTACACAGTTCACGCCTAGGGTATCCCGCATCGCGGTACCTTTGCCCTGGCGGTTTGATCACATGTTCAAGATCTACAATTGCCTCGTCTACGCCCATGATTTGAGGCTTGTCGGCCTCGCGGCGCTTGTATGCGTGTTGGCGTCATTTGCAGCGATCAATCTGCTTCGCCACGCTCGCAAATCGAGCGGTCAGACGCGCCGGCTGTGGCTCGCCATATCAGCGGTATCGACCGGATTCGGCATCTGGGCAACGCATTTCGTTGCGATGCTGGCGTTCACGCCGGGAATCCCGAGCGGCTATAATATTATCTTAACCATCGTATCGTTGCTCGCCGCCATCCTGTTGACCGCCGCGGGGCTCGCGGTGTCGCTGATTCCGAACTGGCGCCCTGCTCCATGGATCGGCGGCGCCATCGTTGCCGGTGGCATCGCAGCGATGCACTACACCGGGATGGCTGCCTTTGAGATCGCGGGCGTCATCCTGTGGGATCCGCTTCTTGTCGCCGCATCGATCTTGCTTGGCGCCGTCATCGGCGCAGTCGCGCTTCCCGTCGGCCTTCATGGCGAGCAGGAAAAGTGGAAATTCGCCGGCGCCGTACTGTTAACGCTCGCGATCTGCAGCCATCACTTCACCGCGATGGCCGCAGTGTCGATCATCCCCGATCCGATCGTCGAGGTTTCGCAATTGGCTCTGCCGGCCGGATGGCTCGCCGTGGGGGTGGCGGTCGCGAGCTTCGGCATTATCGGGTTGGCGCTGGCAGGTGTGGTGCTGGATATACGCGATCATCGCCGTTCGAAACTTGAGGTCGATCGCATGCGCGACCTCGCGAATGCGTCGGTGGAAGGCCTGCTGGTTTGCGATGGAGAAGTCGTCGTCTCCGTCAACACAAGCTTCGCCGCGTTGAGTGGCTTATCGACAACCCACCTCGTTGGCATGAAGCTGGAACATTGTTTTCCGGAACCGGTTGCACGCGCCAGACTGCTGTCCGGGCTGAACCAGACGGTTGAAACGAATTTGCGTCATCTCGACGGCTCGATGACTCCCGTCGAGTTGATCCTGCGGCAGATCGTTTTTGCCGGACGGTCCCATCATGTGATCGCCGTTCGCGATCTGAAGGCACGCAAAGACGCCGAGCAGCATATCTATTTTCTGGCGCACCACGATGCTCTCACGTCGCTTCCCAATCGCAGCCATTTCAATGCGCGGGTCGACCAGGAGATCGCAGCGTTGACCCCGGGCAAGAGCTTCGCGGTACTCTGTCTTGATCTCGACAGGTTCAAGGAAGTCAATGATCTGTTCGGACACGGCACCGGCGACAAGGTCTTGCAGGCCGTTGCTTCACGCGTCACCGCGGTGCTTGGCGAACGCCAGCTGATGGCGCGCCTGGGCGGCGACGAGTTTGCGATCCTGATGCCTGACGTTGCGAATCCCGCCGCAGCGAGCCGACTTGCCGAGGCCGTCCTGGAAGCGCTGCGCACGTCAGATGATGCGCCCGAGAGCCAGATATCGACCAGTATCGGCATCGCGCTCTGTCCCGACGACGCGATGGATCGTCAGCCGCTTCTTACCCACGCCGATACGGCGCTCTACCGCGCCAAGACCGAAGGCCGCAACACCTATCGTTTCTTCGAAGCAAAGATGGGCGCTGAGGTCCGTGAACGCCGACTGCTCGAGCACGATCTGCGCCATGCGATTGCACGTGACGAAATGAGACTGGTCTATCAGCCCCAGCAGGAAATCCAGAGCGATAAGGTTATCGGCTTCGAAGCGCTGCTTCGCTGGAAGCACCCGACCCGCGGCGAGATTTCACCGGCCGTTTTCATTCCGATTGCCGAGGAGACCGGAGCGATCCTGCAGATCGGAGATTGGGTATTAAGGACAGCCTGCCGCGAGGCCGCATCGTGGACGCAGCCGCTGAAAATCGCCGTCAACGTTTCGGCCGTGCAGCTCCACAACGCCAAATTCGTCCACGAACTGCATCAGCTCCTGCTCGAAACCGGCCTGCCGCCGCGCCGCCTGGAGATCGAGATCACCGAGACGGCGCTGGTTCGCGATTTCAATCGGACGCTCAGCATGCTGCGCCAGATCAAGGCGCTCGGCATCTGCATCGCCATGGACGATTTCGGTACCGGCTATTCATCGCTGTCCAATTTGCGTGCGTTTCCGTTCGACAGGATCAAGATCGACGGCTCCTTCATCAAGTCGGTCAACTCCAACGGTCAGGCCGCGACGATTGTCCGGGCGGTATTGGGCCTTGGCCGCGGCCTCGGCCTGCCCGTGCTCGCGGAAGGCGTCGAGACCGATGCCGAACTGCAATTCCTGCAGGACGAGCTGTGCGATGAGGCGCAGGGATATTTGCTTGGACGTCCGGCCGCCATCGGCAGCTTCCACAACCTCACGCATGGGGCTGCCGCCTTGGAGGCAAGCGACGAGCTTGCCTTGCGATCGGCCCAGCGCCTGAAACCGAAAAGCCGGACTGGGTGAGAGGGCCAGAGTTGGCCTCGGCTGCCCGGGCAGGCGTTGAAGACGTTCCGATCCAAAATTTGCCGAAGACTTGACCGATCGAGCGGAGGACAAGAGCCTATCTTTCGCCACCGATCGCGCGTACGGTCGTTGCGTCGCAAGACGATGGCGCTGAAACTTAGAGCGGACTGCGGGCAGACCCGGGGGCAGTACCCGGCGCCTCCACCTGAGCAGCTTGAGCTTAAAGGTCTCATTGCGGTGAGATCGATTCCGTCGCAAGGCGGAATTCCGAGGCTGCTGAGGCGGGGGCGAACCAGGATCGATGCCCGCGAAGAAGCTCTGAATTGTGCCCGGCATGATACCGCCGTTATCGGGTCAAAAACCTAAATGCAAACGATAACGTTGCATTGAACGAAGTGCGCCTCGCGGCGTAACTGTTCGGGGTTGGTCCACCTGGCAACAGAACGGCCATCGCCGCGTCAGCCTTCGGGCTGGCGCGGCTTTTATTTTTGAACAGCTTTGACGGTTGTGCGCCGACTTCAGTTTCGGGCGTCGTCGTGCTATGCAAGTTCTGCAATTGACGCGGGCGCTTCGGGCGGTGTGCGAGGATTCGATTTCGCTTCCAGAACTTTCAGCGGAATTAGGGGGCGAACGTTGACCCAGGCGATCACCGTCAACGCCAAGACCGGCAACGGCTGGCTGAAGATCGCCGCCGGCGGCGTGGTCACCGGGCTCCTGACACCGCTGCTGCCGCCGCTGATCGACAAGATCAACGGCTCGCCCGGAGATTTCCGCATTGCGCTAGTGGCGATCCCGTTTGCGATCCTCGTTTTCATCCAGGTCCGGCGGCTCAGCCCAAATCCGATATGGGCGGCGCTGACCGCCGCTGTTGTCACGATGGTCGCGTTCGTCTGCGCGGTGAACGCGGCGATCTGGGTCGACGGGCAAGTGTCCGGCGCCGACAAGGCGATCCGGAATATCTGGGCCGGATTGGCCGGTGGCTTCAGCGGCGCCGCCATCATGGCGCTTGGGATATGCCTGTTGCCGGCCGGCCCGCGCCATATCGCGGCGTGGCTGCCGATGCTGGTCACCGGCACCATCGCCGGCGCGCTGCTGGCGCTCGACAATGCGCTCGATCTCGATCTAACCTCGTTCCTCTATCCGGTCTGGCAGGCCGGCGTCGCAGTCACGCTTGCGATGGCGTTGCGGTGGAGCAGGATTTCCTGACAGGTGACCATGCGGTCCAGACCGTCAGGCGCCCTTCACATAACCTCGCGCCTCGACGATCCGCCCGTCCCGAACGCGCATCAGATTGACGCCGCGCACGGAGCTTGTGCGATCCGGTCCCCATACCAGCCGCCATCGGATCTCGCCGCGATCGCCGCGCGCGATGATGCCTTCCGGCTCGAAATGCGCCCCCGGCATGGTGGCGATCTGGGTCCAGAGCGCGACGCAGGCGGCCTTGCCCTCATGGCGGGCGCCGTCCGGCGCCGGCTGCGTGTTCTCGATGACGCAGTCGTCGGCGACCAGTACCTCGAGCGCCGCCGGATTGTGGGTGAGAAAAACCTGGTTGAAGCGCTGCAGGATCGCTTCGGTCTGCATGCTCTCGGGGTCGTTGAAACTGCCGCTGGCCATCGTCATTTCCCTCGCCGCTGTTTATATATTTGTACTGATCCGCACATATTTAGATATATGCGAAGCAGTACGAAAGTCCAGCGGAATCCTGGAGGGCTCCGACCATGGCGGAGTAACAAACGCGTGCGCCCCTGTGCTACGGCGCGACGGACAGCGTCGCCTTCATGTTGGGATGGAAGCGGCAGTAATAGTCGACCGTGCCCGCTTTCTTCAATACCAGCGTGACGGTCTGCTTCGGCGGCATCGTCACATCCCAGTCGCCGTTTCGCGCCGTCGCGGTGTGGGCAAGGATGTCCTTGTTGATCCATTCGATGGTGTCGCCGACTTTAGCGGAGGTCTCCGCCGGCGAGATCACGAGGTTCTCCATCGTGATCTGAAGGGTCGCCGCCGGCGCCGAGCCGGACGTTCCCGACAGCAACAACATAACGATCGGGAAGGCCCATCTCGGCGTCATCGGTGCCTCCTCACTTCACGCTGGCTGCGACGTGTTCGGCGTGCTGCTCGTGGCCCTGGAAAATCTTCAGGCCGGTCTGCAGCAGGCTCTTCAATTCCGCATTGCTTGAACTGGGAATGAGCGTGGTCTCGAGCGCGCTATCGACCGCCTTGTGATAGGCGACTTCGTTGGCGACATAGGCCTTGTCGAATTCCGCGCCCTTCAGCTTGCGGAGTTCGGCGAGCTTGTCGGCGGCGTTCTTCGACAAGGTGCGGCTGGTGTCGTTGTCTTCAGGGGTGACCTTGAGCTTCTTCACGAGGTCGAGCGCCTGCTTGTTGACGGCTTCATGGTCGCGCACCATGTCTTTCGCGAAGGCCTTAACTTCCTTGTTGCTGGTTTTCGCCAGCGCCTGCTTCGCCGCCGCGATATCGATGACGCCTGCGGTGTAGGCGATATGCGCGATCTGCGGATCGGTGGGTTTTGCGCCCTGCGCCAGTGCGGCGCTGCCGAGCAGGCTCATCGCGGCGATCGCCGCGCTCATTCGAACGAACATGGTTTGACACTCCTGTGGCGCCGGGGCTTTGAGCCGCGGCGCGTGGTTGATGGCACAGGGATTGGATGGTCCGCGAAGGCGGAGGTTCCCGAAAAAATTATTGGGAGAAGCCGAGCCGTTTCAGGACCCCGTCGGTCAGCCGCTCGCAGCGCTTGCCGGCGAACGGAAACGCTTCCATCACCACCGGGCCGATCTTGTTCTCGACATTGTCGCGCAGCATGGCGCGGGCGCGGTGCAATCGCGTCTTCACGGTCTCCGGCTTCAATCCGAGAATCTCCGCGGTTTCCTCGACGTTCATGCCCTCGATCACGCGGGTGATGAAGACGATGCGGAAGGCCTCCGGCAGCTCGTCGATCGCGTGCTCAACGACATGCTGGATTTCACGTTGTGCCATGGATTTTTCCGGATCGTCTGAGGTGGCCGCGTGGGGAAACTGGATGATCTGGGCTTCCAGCACGCCCGGCGGCAGCGAGGTCCATTCGACGTTGGCGCGCCGGCGGCGCAAGCGTCCCAAGGCCTCGTTGATCGTGATCCGCCCAAGCCATGTTGAGAGACGTGAATCGCCGCGAAAATTCTCCAGATGCGTGAACGCGCGCAGATAGGTTTCCTGGACGACGTCCTCGGCCTCGCCGTCATTGCGCAGGATGCCGCGGGCAAGCCGGTAAAGCCTGCGATTGTTCGCCTGAATGATGATGCGGATGGCGGCTTCGTCGCGGGCGCGGGCGCGCTCGACCAGTTCGGCGTCGCCGTTCGCGACGGCAGTGTGGGCGGCTTTTTGAGGTGCTCGGGCGTGGCGCATCATGACTTCGCTCGATCCGTTGACAGGTTGCTGCTGACATTGGATGCGGCAAAGCCGAATAGGTTCCCGCGCCCCCGGCAAATACTGAAATCGCTATCGGAGGTTAGGACACCGCGTTTGCCGCTCGCCCGGGATTGCGGCCGGAAAACAGGCAGCTGGCCGCGCCATCCCAGACCTTAACTCGAGCCCCGGACGTCTAGCGCGTTACCGCGCCGCGGTCACCATGATCTCGACGCTGTATGGGGGCGCCGCCAGTCCCGCCTCGACAGTGGCGCGCGCCGGCGTATTTCCCGGCGATACCCAGCCGTCCCATACCGCGTTCATCTCGGCGAAGTTCTTCATGTCGGTCAGATAGATCGTGGCCGTTAGCAACTTCGATTTGTCGCTGCCTGCTTTTGCCAAATGGCCATCGATGATCGAGAGCACTTCCTGCGTTTGTTTCGCCACGCTTTCGCCGGCCGTTGATTTGGCCACGACGCCCGCGAGATAGATGGTGTCGCCATGGACAACGACCTGGCTCATGCGCGGCCCGGTCTCGAAACGCTGGATGGTCATACGGCTATCCAAAATGTGTGGCCGATTACTTAGCGCGCTGGCGCGTCATCCGCCACTGCGTTCTCACAACGGCTCGATCGGCCGCTCGCGACCTCAGCTGGCTTTCGCCGCCGCCCGCCCGGCGTTGCGGCCGGAAAACAGGCAGCCGCCGAGGAAAGTCCCTTCCAGCGACCGATAGCCGTGCATGCCGCCGCCGCCGAAACCGGCTGCTTCGCCGGCGGCATACAGCCCCGGCATGATCTTGCCGTCGCGGCCGAACACGCGGGAGTCGAGGTCGGTCTCAAAGCCGCCCAGCGTCTTGCGGGTCAGGATGTTGAGCTTCACCGCGATCAGGGGGCCGTGCGCCGGATCGAGAATCCGGTGCGGCTTGGCGGTGCGGATCAACCGGTCACCGACATATTTGCGCGCGTTGTGGATGTTCATCACCTGGGTGTCTTTGACGTAAGGATTTTCGATCTCGCGGTCGCGCGCCTCGATCTGGGCCTTGAGGTGTTCAAGCGTCAGCAGATTATCGCCGCTGAGCGCATTCATGGCACTGACGAGATCGGGCAAGCTATCGCGCACGATGAAATCGGCGCCATGGCTCTTGAACGCCTCCACCGGCGCGGGCGCGCCCTTGTTGGTGGCGCGTCGCGCGGTCATCAGCCAGCTTTTGCCGGTGAGGTCGGGATTCTGCTCCGAGCCTGACAGCGCGAACTCCTTCTTGATGATGCTCTGGGTCAGCACAAACCATGAATAATCATACCCCGTGCCCATGATGTACTGCAGTTGCCCGAGCGTGTCGGAGCCGGGAAACAGCGGCGAGGGCAGGCGCTTTCCGGTGGCGTCGAACCACATCGAGGACGGTCCGGGCAGGATGCGGATGCCGTGGCGCGGCCAGATCGGGTTCCAGTTCCGGATGCCCTCGACATAATGCCACATCCGGTCGCGGTTGATCAGCCGCGCGCCGGCGGCCTCGGTGATGCCGATCATCCGTCCGTCGACATGTTCGGGTACGCCGGAGATCATGTTTCTCGGCGCGTTGCCAAGGTGCTTCGGCCAGTTCTGGCGGACCAGGTCGTGACTGCCGCCGATGCCGCCGGAGGCGACGATCACGGCCTGTGCGCGCAGCGTAAAGTCACCGGTGACCTGGCGCGAACTGCTTTTGCCGCGCTCGACGTTATCGGGCGCGAGAATCGCGCCGCTGACGCCATCGACTGCGCCGTTGGTGATCGAGAGCGCATCGACGCGGTGGCGGAACCTGAAGGTCAGCCGGCCGCGCGCCTGCGCCTCGCGCGCCCGCCGCTCGAACGGTTCGACAATGCCGGGCCCGGTGCCCCAGCTGACATGAAACCGCGGCACCGAATTACCATGGCTCATCGCGTCATAGCCGCCGCGCTCGGCCCAGCCGACGATGGGAAAGAACCGATGGCCCATCGCCCGCAGCCAGCCGCGTTTTTCGCTCGTAGCGAACGCCACATAGGCTTCCGCCCAGCGCTTCGGCCAAAGATCCTCATCGCGGTCGAAACCCGCCGAGCCCATCCAGTCCTGCAGCGCCAGATCGTGGCTGTCCCTGATGCCCAGCCGGCGCTGCTCCGGTGAATCCACCAGGAACAATCCGCCGAACGACCAGAAGGCCTGACCGCCAAGGCTCTGTTCGCCCTCCTGATCGACCACGATAACGCGCTTGCCGGCGTCGGCAATTTCTGCAGCGGCGACGAGCCCTGCCAATCCGCCACCGACCACGATTACGTCCACATCATCAGCCATCGTCGTCATCCCCATCCCGCGGAGATTGAAACGCGTGGTTTGAACCGCGGTCAACGGCAAATGGTTCTTGCGTGTGACTTGTTTGTGCCTTGGTCGTGACGTCGTAACCTAGGGTTGTTCCGGTTTGGGACCTTTCAGGTTGGCAAGTGCAGCCGGCTTGCAACACTTGATTTGAATTTGGTTTGAGTGACCGTTCGCGTATGGACAAAATCCCGCTCTCGCAACACGCTGGCGACAGGTCTTGCATCACGGCGATCTCGGATCGCTTTAAGAGATCTTGGATCGCTTTAAGAAAAGAATATCAGATTCGGGTTCGACAGGTTTGAACTGGGGCTGGCCATGAAGTTCGTGACGGGGTTGCTCGCGGCGGTTCTGCTGCTGGCAGGAGTAGGGGCTGGCCACGCGGTGGTCCGGATTGCCGAGGATCGTGGTGGCAGGATCGGCACCTATGTCGACAGGTATCAGGGCCTGCGCAGTTCGGGCGAGATGGTCATTATTGACGGTCTATGCGCATCGGCCTGCACGATCGTTCTGGGGGCCATTGCCCACGACAAGATCTGCGTGACGTCTCACGCCACTCTGGGTTTTCATGCGGCGTGGGATTTCGGCGCCAATGGCCGCGCCGTGACCAATCCGGAAGCCACCCAGATGCTGTATTCGATGTATCCCTCGCCGGTCCGGCGCTGGATCGCGCAGCGCGGCGGTCTGACACCGCGCATGATTTTCCTGCGCGGCAAGCAACTGACAAGCCTGTACAAGCCCTGCTACCTCGATGCCCAGGCGTCCACGCCACGGAGCCCGTCGTCGCGCCGAGACCGCGACTTACATCAGAATGACGTGATTATCCCTGACCCGGCGGCGCTTGCCCGGCAGCCCGACTAGCCCTATCTGAATGTGACAGGCACGCGAACGGCGGCAACGCCGATCGCTAATCGTTGTTTGTCAGATGGTCGCGCATGGCTCAGCCAATTTCCACGCAACAGAAGATGGTGCCCGCGCTACGATCCTCCCGCGGGCTGGCGCGGCTGATCGTGGTGGGTGGCGCAGGTCTAGGCGCGGCTGCCCTGCTGGGTGCGCTGGCGCTGTGGTTTCATTATGGGACAGCGGTCTTCTTCGAGATGATCGTATCGGGCGTCGCCGCCTGCTTCTGATCCAACGGTATAAGGAATTTCATGATGGATCGGACCACCCGCCCCCTGGTCATCGTCGCAGCATTCGCCGGAAGCCTGGTGCTCGGCTTGGTGCTGATGCTGTGGGCGCTTGGCGGACTAAAAAGTGCGACGGCGCCTGCCGCGATTGGTGGACCGTTCCATTTGACCGACCAGGCCGGTCAGACCGTGACCGAAAAGAGCCTGCAGGGCCGCCCGACGTTGATTTTCTTCGGTTTCACCCACTGCCCCGACGTCTGTCCGACCTCGCTGTTCGAGATTTCCGAGGTGCTGAAGGCGATGGGCGGGGATGCCGATCGCGTCAACGCCTATTTCATTTCGGTCGATCCCGAGCGCGACACCAATGCGGCGATGAAGGACTATCTGTCGAGCTTCGATCCGCATCTGAAGGGCCTGACTGGCGATCCCGAGGCGGTCGCGAAAGCGCTTTCCGGCTTCCGGGTCTATGCCCGAAAAGTTCCGCTCAAGGATGGCGACTACACCATGGATCACACCGCGCTGGTCTACCTGATGGACCGCGACGGCCACTTTGTCTCGCCGTTCAACCTCAAGCGCACGCCTGAGGAAGCCGCGGCCGATTTGAAGCGGCATCTCTGACCCCGGGTGCCGGTTTGCGAGGGCCCCCAAACGGCGTTCGCGTTATCGGCCGGATGGTCTATAAGGCCGTCGACTTCTGAGAAAACCGCCGGAAATGCGACCAGACTTGGCTTTATCCCCGCGAGAAAGATTATTTCGAGCCATCCGGACAACCTTGGCGATGGCCGGATTGTCGGCCCGGGCGTTGCTGGCGACCATGTTGGTGGCGACCATCTTGTCGGCAAGCGTCACGTACGCACAAACCCTGCCAAAGCAAGCCCCAGAGGCCGCCCCCCAAGCCGTGCCC
>WNGJ01009043.1_pt1 | contig 10609 bp, 14 predicted proteins | sample 5400611 | NCBI WGS metagenome assembly WNGJ01 (sample SAMN13153375, study PRJNA577476) | soil metagenome | isolation source: 40 cm soil or saprolite under Garry oak tree replicate 1 | place: USA:California | collected 2016-06-15
CTAGCAACCTATCGACCAAAGGACGGATTGCTCGCATTATCGATCTCTGGAGGACAGGCGCTTCGAGGTATCTTCAAACCACCGAGACTAAGGGTCGAGGTCGTCCCTGGGATCGAGGAGTTCATCAAGAAGGGAGGTAACGTGTTCTGCAAACACGTTCAACAGGTCGATCCGGAACTTCGCCCCGCAGAAGAAGTTCTCGTAGTCGACGAGAAGGATCGCCTGCTGGCAGTCGGCAGAAGCTTCTTCAACGCAGAAGAAATGCTCAGCTTCAAAATTGGCGTAGCGGTAAAAGTCCGACATGGAGTTGAAAGCTGATAGACTTAACAATCAGTAACTAAAGACGGTTGAAAGTTTCGCCATGCAACGTCGGATCAACCCTAGAGAAGCGAACCGGATGATGCAACGCATGGGCATGCAGGTCAAACAGGTAGACGATGTGACCAGAGTCATCATCGAGTCGGCCTCAAAGAGAATAGTAATCGACGCTCCCGAAGTTGCGATCGTCACGGTCCAGGGACAGACAGTCTACCAAGTTGGTGGAGGAACAGCCCGTGAAGAAGGTCCCGCTGGGGCGTCTACGCAGGAAGATGCAAAGCTCGTCGCCTCACAAGCAGGAGTATCAGTAGACGAAGCTGCTAAAGCTCTCCAGCAATCTGGAGGCGACCTAGCCCAAGCCATTATCATTCTCAAGCAGAAGAAAACCTCCTGAGAAATTCCGACCTTTGACTATACAAGCGACCGTATGCTTCATACTCAGAGACAACGAGGTTTTGTTCCTCAAGAAATCCAAAGGACTTTTCGGTCAGGGAAAATGGAACGCTCCCGGCGGCAAGATACTACCCAATGAAGAGCCTCAGACTTGCGCTGTTAGAGAGGTCTTCGAAGAGACCGGACTCATCGTAGAGAATACAGAACAAATCGGCCTCCTACACTTCTACAAGAACAGCCAGCGCGAGAATCCCGATTGGATCGTCCACGCATTCCTCGCCCATCAATCCATCGGAGTACCCATAGACGGACGAGAAGGCCGGCTCAAATGGTTCAAAATCGACGCTCTACCATTCGACGAGATGTGGGAAGACGATCAATATTGGTGCAGACTAGCACTTGAAGGGACCAGACTTGAGGGACGGTTCTACTTCTCAGGCGACTTCGAGAAACTAATCGATCATAGGATAGAAGTCAACCCTCCCCCAAATCAGATCGAAGTCTGAAACTGGCTGTTCAAGGGTCTCTCAGGCTTTAAGACCCAAAGCAGACCCGGGACATGGCAAGAGAAGATTGAAGCTCATAGAGTGCGTGCCAAACTTCAGCGAAGGACGAAGACAAGAAATAATCAACTCAATCGCAGATGCCATCAGATCATCTCCGGGCGTCACCCTGCTAGATGTAGAATCGAACCCGGACCACAATCGCTCAGTGATAAGCTTCGTTGGTGAACCCGGTCCTGTAAAACAAGCCGCGCTTGCTGGATCAGCGAAAGCTGTTGAGCTCATTGACCTCACGAAACACAAGGGTGAGCATCCTCGGATGGGGGCGGTAGACGTCGTCCCGTTCGTACCCCTGTCCGGGGCGACGATGGACGATTGCTTAGCCCTAGCGAAAGATTTCGGCAGAGAATTGGCGGAGCGATTTCATGTTCCAGTCTTCCTCTATGAGGAAGCCGCTTTGAGGCCTGAGAGACGAAACCTTGCAGATGTGAGAGCAGGCGAATTCGAAGGACTCCGCGACAAGATAGGCAGAGACCCTGCTAAGAAACCGGACTTTGGCCCCGACAAGATTCATCCAACTGCGGGAGCCACCGCTGTGGGCGCCCGGGAAATACTGATCGCGTACAACGTTAACGTTGGGACGAACAACCTTGCGATCGCGAAGAAGATCGCGCACCAGCTTCGGGCGAAGGATGGCGGGCTGGCCTATGTCAAGGCTCTAGGCTTCGAACTGAAAGAACGCGGAATTGTCCAAGTCTCAATGAACATGACAGATTATCACAAGAGCCAGCTCTTCAAAGCCGAAGAACTCGTCAAGCTTTTCGCCGAGAGGTATGGGGTCCCAGTTGTCGGCAGCGAGATCGTGGGACTCGTCCCGATGGACGCCCTAGTTGATTCAGCCGAATTCTATCTGAAACTAGAGAATTTCAGCCGAGAACAAATTCTGGAAAAACGACTCTTCGCACCCGCCCCTACGAGCCTTACAGACCTGAGCCTTTCACGTTTCTCGGAAGAAGTTGCTTCAAAGAAAGCGACGCCGGGAGGGGGCAGTGTCTCAGCCTATATGGGCGCACTTGCGGCCGGACTCGCCTCCATGGTTGCGAGAATAACACTATCCAAGAAAGAGGTCGCGCAAGAGAGTGATCGATTAGAAGAACTCGTCGGGAAGGGAGAAGATCTTCGTCAGCGGTTCTTGGGACTGGTAGTTGAGGACGCGGAATCTTTCGTTGGTGTCATGCAAGCGTTCAAGCTGCCCAAAGACAAGCTTGATGCTCGGAGAAAAGCTATCCAAGAAGCGACGATGAAAGCGGCCGAGATACCCCTACGAACACTTGAATCTTCTATCGAAGGTCTACGCCTCTCGAAAGAGGTCGCGAAGTATGGCACCACCAATGCGCTCTCTGACGTTACTACATCCGTGGCTGCAGCACGAGCTGCCATCGAAGGAGCTGCCAGCAACGTCCTGATCAACCTAGACGCGCTGGACGACAAATCCTACGTAGATCAAGCCCGTTCGCGCGTTTCCGAGCTCAGAAAAGAGGGTTTGCAATTAGAGCAACAAATTCAGGAACTTGTCGCGTCACGTTCTCGTAAGAAGTAGCCTATGCGTCCAGCTGAATCAGTCCCGTCTTCTTGTCAGCCCAAACCATCAGCGGTGCTACAAGCATTGTCAACTCTCTCCCTTCGCGGGTCAGAAAATATTCGACCCGTGGAGGGATTTCCTGATAAGCTACGCGTTTCACAAGTCCGTTTCTTTGTAGATCTTTCAGCACATCGCTCAGGGTCTTCGCGCTTATGCCTGGAAGTTTCTGGGCCAGCTGGTTGAAGCGTAGCGTTCCCTCGTTTCCAAGTTGAGCCAAGGCACATAGAACCCATTTCTTTCCGATAACATCAACTAGCCCCTCGCACGGGCAAGGGCAAATGCAACAGGGTTCTCCTTCCCTTTGCCTAACCATTTCGTAACCCAGTTACTCAATGGGAACTTGCCCGGTTAAATACTTCACTTTAGTTACTCAGTAACCGGGGTGAAGCGGACAAATGAGTTGTTGCGGACCTGGCTGTGGATGTTGTGGCCCAGGATGTTGCTCCAACGAGCAATCGAAACAGAACACCGGCAAAAACTGATCCAATATCACTAGTTGCGATTATCTGAACCGAGCCAGTCAACCCGTCTTGAAACGAGCTGGCTCTGTTGAGGGTTCACATAACTGGTCTGCTATCTCAAGTCCAACTCTGCCGATCATCCACATTTTTTTCCGGGAGGACTATCGCTCTCGGTTGAGCGATGTTTAATCGAGAGTCTACCTGTTTACGTGATGGTGGTAGGGAAGGTGACGGGCCCTGGAGTCGCGCTAGTCGGTACAACCCAGTCCAATTCAATCCCCAACACGCCTCCATTCGCAGGCAATGTTGTGCCTTGTTGTGGACTGGTAATCGTCCCATAGCCCGATGGAGGACTGCCTGAAATTGAAAGTACATCCGGGGCGGTCCCCGTGTTTATGACGCACACGTAATGCTTCACTGTTTCACCCTGAGCAACATTCCCCCACACAATGTTTACGGCGCCTCCTCCATAGCTAGTAGCGGTAGTTGGGCAACCCGTTGGGAGAGGGGTCGGTCCTTCGTCCAACGCTCCTAAAGTGGCTCCAGTCGTTACAGTTGCCGTGTGGTTCAGCGTGATCATGTTGCTCGCGGCGAGCACGAGTGCGATGCTCCCTACCATTGCCAAGATGAGTGGGACGATAAGCCTTCTAGCGACTTTCAAAAACTTGAGATACCCTAGGATAGATTCCACTGTCCAGGCTTAAAAACATTCAAGAAAACAATCGACACCTCGTGTGCGATTTGTTCACGCTCCAGCTTCCATTCAGATTGATTCGTAGTCATGTATTCCGCTTGAAACTCTTAAACGCGACGATCATATGGAAAGTTCTTGAATGGGATTATGCAATACACGCGACTCGGGTCTACGGGTCTTCAGGTTTCGCGCATATGTCTTGGAACAATGTCCTTCGGTAATTCCGAAGAATGGATGGTTGAGATCGAAAAGGCAAAGCCGATAGTGAAACGTGCCCTTGACCTTGGCGTAAACTTCTTCGACACTGCAAATGTTTACTCGAATGGAAGGTCGGAAGAAATCGTAGGCGAACTTCTCAAAGACCACCGGGATGATGTGGTGATTGCTACAAAGGTCAGATTGAAGGTTGGAGAGGGACGTAACAGTGAAGGCCTCTCAAGATACCACATCATGGACCAAGTCAAGAAATCTCTCAAGCGACTCCGAACCGATAGAATCGACCTCTACCAGACTCACCGCTGGGACTATTCGACTCCAATAGAGGAAACGCTACTCACTCTCAATGAGCTCGTCCGACAGGGAACGGTCAATTACTTAGGGACGTCCAGCATGTTCGCCTGGCAGTTCGCGAAAGCACTCGCCGCAACCGACCTGCTTGGAATCGCCCGTTTTGTTTCTATGCAGAACCACTACAACCTCTGCTATCGGGAAGAGGAGCAAGAGATGATACCATTCTGCAAAGACCAAGGAATAGCTCTGATTCCATGGAGCCCCTTAGCCCGAGGATTCCTAACAGGCAGATACACGCGTGGAGGAAAGGCAGACACTGCTAGATACAGGTCTGACAAGTACTTTGCTGAAAGATTCTTCAAACCAGAAGACTTCGACGTAGTCGAGCGGGCCACGGAGATTTCAAAGGATAAGGGAGTGACAGTATCTCAAATTGCTCTAGCCTGGCTACTCCACAAAGGGGTCTGCGCTCCAATAATTGGAGCAACGAAAGTGGAGCATTTAGAAGATGCTGTTAGCTCGCTCGAGGTCAAGCTCTCATCAGATGACATGAAGAGGCTCGAGGAGCCCTACAAACCTCATCGAATAATCGGCCCACTACCCGTTCCTGAACAAGCAAGCTAATTCGATGAAAATCCCCTACTAGAAAGATTTCGAAGTTGTGCAGGGTCCCAGCCAACTACCTCTACAGTTTCTCGTCGACGAACTGTCTTCGCCGGATTCTCGGAATGGAGCCGGTGAATGATGCGGTTGTTGACTTTCGCAGGGATGCCCCAAGATACCGAAGATTTCCTCCTGTCAAAAGAGTCAATCTCTTCATGCACATCGACATCTGTCCAGTAGTCACTCACCAATTTGACAATCGCCGGGGGTACCATTCTGCGAAGCCCTGCCTCGCCATCGTTGAATCGATCCAGAGGATAGCCCATCTCCTGCCTTAGCTCCAGATATCTCGACCTCGGGCTGAACCCTTCCCCGCCCTCTACCTCCGCAACTATTACCTTCCTCGTGACTCGGCCTATTTCGCCAACTACCTGAACCCAATCGCGAACAAGATGGAGCACATGAATCATGATCGTGCCATCAAAGGTGCTATCCCGGAAAGGTAATTGGTGCGCGTCAGCTTGAACCAAGTTTCGGAGGTTCTTCTCCCTAGCTTTGGCCATCATATCGAGGGACACGTCGATCCCCACGACATTGAATCCTGAATCAATGAGATATTGCGCAAACCGCCCTGTCCCTGTTCCTACGTCCAGAATAGTCCTACAGCTCGCAAAGGTCTCTTTCATCGTACCCAGTAGCTTTTTCATAATCTCGGGCGGAACACCAGACCATCTCGTGGCATCGTAGATGTTAGCGATCCTGTCGAACGATACTGCCATCTTATCATCGAAACCTACGCAAGCATGATGGTCAACCCGACATCGAACACAGCTATCAATACTCGTTGGTTATCCAGAAAAATAAAGATGGGAGGTTTGGCCGCTCGTAGCGGCGAATCTGTGTCCAGTGTCAGAGTAGGCTTGCCGAGTCGTGCGCGAAGTTGTATCCGTTGGGGGTGCCGAATCCTGTGGTAAGGTCCCAGCCCGTGGTCGTCTGATAGCCCGGTATCCCTGTGCCGTACTCGCTGTTGTCCTGGAGGGTGGTCAGACCTTGTCCCGTACCGAATGTCTGTGGGACGATATCGTTGAAATCTTTGGCAGGTAGCTTGTAGAGTAGCGGGTTGAGGTAGCCTACGGATCCCTTGCCCATGCTCGCGGCGAGCTGGTTGGTCAGGGCGATTAATCCAGCCAGCTGGGGAGACGAGGCGCTGGTTCCGCCCACAACATGCCATCCTGCGCGGACTCCGGGGAAGGTCATGTAGACGAGGGCGCCACCATCAATGGCCGCATTCCATGACACGTCCGGTAAGCCCCTCGCGCCCAGGAGGGTGCTCTGGGAAATGCCTGACTGGAAGCTGGGAGTCGGGAAGAAGACGCTGAGTCCTCCACCAGTGGTAGCCTGTGCCCAGTCCTCCTTCCAGGAAGCTTCTGTTCTACCCGTTCCTGTGTTGTAGTTGAGGTATGTTGAAGCGCACGTGTTGAACGATGCGCCAGAAGCAAGGCAGCTATAGTAGGTGGCTGCGCTGACGGTCGGGTTCCAGGTCCAGCCATACTGAAGCCAAGTTCCTCCCGCGGACGTGACGAGCGGGTCGGATGTGGGCCAGTTGACTGTTGGTAATGGGATGAGGGAGGCGAAGTGGACACCCGCACCGAATTCTACATTGGCTGTTCCCGAGTCGCCGCTGGATGCGAAGACTGTTACGTGGTTGGCTACGGCTTGCTGATAGACCTGGTCGAAGAGGGCGATCTGGGTTGTGGAGGCGTCGCAGGTCGTCACGATGACGGACCCACCGCAGAAGGATTGTTCGGTGACGGCGAAGCTCTGGCTCATCACCGCACCCGGGTACTGGCTGATCGCCATCTGCTCGCCGAGGAACATGCTCGGGAAGCCCTGGACTCCCTCGGTCTCAGCAGGGTTCGCTTCGACGAGGACGAGCTTAGCGTCAGGGGCGAGCGTGTGTGCCCATTGGAGATCCAGGCTCGTCTCTCCAGCCCAGTTGGCTTGGATGCCGAACTGGGCGGTGTTGAAGCTGGGTGTGCCGGTCGGGTTGATGATGGTCAGATCAGGCTGGGGTAGGCCGAAGGTCGTGCTGAAGAACTGGAGGTCCTGTAGTGCTGTTGGGCTGCCATAGCTGTCAACAATGATTATTGTTTGGCCTTTACCGGGTGATTCCTTGGGCGTGCAGTTTGGCTATGTTGTAGGCGGCGTATATGTCGCTGGGAGTATAGCAATGGAAGAAAGCATAGGTGTGAACGGGAGCAGGAGAAATGCAGGCCGGGCTTGTCGTAGTCAAGCCAGCAGGGTCGTCGGGGGCGATGGCTATGAGGGGAACGAATTGGAGTCCAATGCTCGAAACAGTTTCAACCGCTGGAAGAGCTAGGGCCAAAGTGCCAGATATGATGGTGAATGCTAGAAGTAGCGACTTGATGCTTCTTGCTTGAGAAACCAACATGTTTGACAATATCTATCTTCAAGACCGGTCTATCCAAGGCTACTCCGAGAAAAGGGTTTAGGATTTACCATGGCGGATACCCGCCCCCGCCACAGTCCGATAAGCCATTCTGGGGAGCCTAGGCGCACAGAGAGATGCTCGCAACCTTGTAGAAAGAAACAGCCACCACCCTTGGGTCTTATTCTGAGAGCTCGAAACTGTAGTCTTCGGGGATATGGGCTCAAGGCTGCTTGACGCCGCCTACAATAATCCAATCCGGAATCTCTAATCCGTCGCCCTCTAATGTTCCGCTGTGGATTTTCCAGTAGGATCCTCTTATGTCCCAGTCTTTGAGAAGTTGCCTAGCGGCCTTGGAACGAATCACTAGACCACTCTTTAACCGAAACTGGCGCAGCCTTCTGAATCCCGCAGACCTAAGGTAGTCTACAACAGTTTCTGGTGAAGGAGAGAACCATTCCAAGGGTGGAGTCTTAGTCCATTTAGAATTACTGTCAGCGTCGATTAGCCGCCTCTGCCTCGCATTCCCTGATTCGGGGGACAAGAACGAGTGAACCGTGAATCCTCTGGGTCTTGTTATCCGGTGACACTGGGCGGAGAAGCAACCCATTTGTTTGGATGTTATTTCTGGAAGAAACTCGCTGGACATTACCCCGTCATACGCAGAATCTGGTTGACCCTTCAGCCAAGTATCGTAGTCGCTCACTACAACTTTGATTCTCGCTTTCAATCTATTCCTTGCAATCGCAGATAGCAAACATGTCTGAGTTCCTGAATACGCGCCTTTGAATCTGTCCAAGGCGATGATCTTGTACTGCGGGACCAAGTTGGCAAATGGGACGGTGAGCTGTCCCTCCCCAGAGCCTACCTCAACCAGGACCCCTGCCTTCTCAGGTAACATCGAAGCAATCTTCTTCGCCACCTCTGCATATTGGTGAGACCAGGCGGAATCGAGTTCCCTCGGGTCTGAAACGGTTATCGTAATTCTGCCTACCTCACAGTTGTGAAAGACCAGTTTCTGTCCTGGACTAGTATGGAAGTTCCACAGACTATCTGGTAAACCTATACGCTACCAATAACCCTGTAGAGTCCTACCTTGCTTCATGCCGACAGACTCATGTCGAACTTATACTCCGAAGAGGGCTTTCTCAGCCCTAAGTCTCCCTTTGACTTTTCGAAATCACTGGACTTCTTGAGAGCCTTCCCGCCAATGCGGGAGGACCAGAAAATCGACGAAGTATCTCTGACAAGGGCCGTTTGCATCGGAGGCCAGACGGTCGTCTTCAATATTCGATCAACCGGCCTCATCAAGAGCCCGCGGCTGAAGTATGCTCTCAGCTCCGACCGTTCTCTGACGGCCGGTGTACGTGATGCCGTAGTTGACCGCATCGGGTTCTTTCTGAGTCTGGCTGATGATCTCGAACAATTCTACCGTATCGGCTACGGTGATGTGGATTTTGCTCCGGTATTGCAAAGGCTCTATGGTCTACACCAAGTAAAATTCCTGACTCCATTCGAATCTGCTTGTTGGGCCGTACTCTCTCAGCGCTATCCCGCCGCAGCAGCCCAGAGGACAAAACAGGCAATCACGGAAAAATTCGGCACAAGTCTGGAGATGAATGGCCAGAGGCACGTCGCCTTTCCTGAACCCTACCGCCTAGCCTACGCCAACGAACATGATCTAGAAGCCATTGTCAAGAACCAGCGGAAAACCCAGTTCTTTATCGGCGCCGCAAAGGCCTTCGCAGAGAAAGACGAAAAATTCCTCAGAACGGCCAGGTACGACGAAGTGGAGAAATGGCTGAGTCAGATCCCGGGCATCGGAGAGTGGTCGTCAAAACTGATTCTCCTACGAGGACTAGGCCGAATGGAAAAGATCGCAGTAGAGAAACGATTGCTTAGAGCCGCTTCAAAGGTCTACGGCCGAGGGAGAACCCTGACTCAGAGCGTGTTGGACCAGATGGCTGAGAAGTATGGGCCGTGGAAAGGGTACTGGGCCTACTATCTGAGAACAGCGTCCATGAAATCCTGAGATTCCCGCCGGTCCTCACTAGGCTATCCAGGACTCGACATTGACACGGGCTGTGCTTTTGCTAGAGCATGTTTGACGAGGACTGTTCTTCCCCAGCCATGATGAGCGAAGTCTTCGGCCGGCGGCAATTTGTCGATCTCAAACCACCTCAGCTCTGCGACGGTCTTCCCTGGCGAGACGTTCATGGTTCGCGTGAAGGCCAGATAGTCGAAGATGAGATGCCAAGTCTGATTGTTCCCCATGAAAGATTCAATCTCTGCGAGTTTCAGTGTTGCATCGTCTATTCCTGCCTGTTCCTTCAGGATCCGCCTCGCAGCTTGCTCTGGATGCTCAAGGTGATGAAGATCATCGTTGGGTAGAAACCATCCTCCTTGATCGTCGGGGCCCGCTCTGTATTTCACTAGGAGAGCTGAACTGTGATGCAGGGCTGCGACATGGGCTACTAGTGTATGCGTGTTGCATTCCATAGGTGAAGTCCTAGCGCTTGTCCCCTATCGTAGAGGACGAGATTAGCCTTTAGTCGCGCAGAATTCCTTCGACAACGTTGCCTTGCAGTAATGAGTCTTCAGACTTCTCGGCTTTCTCGAAGAGTGTAGTTTCATCTACCTGAATCGAAGCTCGTTTCTGGTAGATCTTCGCGACTTGTCGAAAGATGTCTGAAAGCTTGTCAGATTTTGGCCGAACCTCCTTGCCGAGTCTCCTGGTCAATATCTCGGAGCAATGGTTCACAACCATCCTTCTCCCGGTCCCAAGAATCTCACCGAGAGCCTTGTCGAGCTCCTCAATCCCGTCGGGCAACTTGTTCATGTCCACATGGTGTCTCCGTCTGGCATAGTGAAGAATAAGCTCGGCCGTCGCGCCTCCCAGACTCTGAAACGCTTCTTCAACAGAATCCTTTAGCTGCATGGCTAAGTCGGGAGGAAGATGTACTAGCCGAAATAGGCCGCGTTGAGACATCGACAGGCAGGCCTGCACATCTGTTCATCTTACAAGTAACGTTACTG
>WNGJ01012502.1_pt1 | contig 10608 bp, 10 predicted proteins | sample 5400611 | NCBI WGS metagenome assembly WNGJ01 (sample SAMN13153375, study PRJNA577476) | soil metagenome | isolation source: 40 cm soil or saprolite under Garry oak tree replicate 1 | place: USA:California | collected 2016-06-15
AGGTTGCTATTGTCAACCGGTTCGTGGGACTCAACTGGGTTGCGCCTTTCAACTGGGCTTCCACACCACCCGTGGGCATCGTTCCACTGCCACCAGTGCTCTACGAGAACACCATAACACTCAACCCTGCTAGCATAGCAGGCTGCACGACAGCCTATCCGACCGGCGGATACGACTGCTAACCCAATAAGGCAAGCCTCAAATAAACCCCCCCCTTTTATTTTTCACTCGACCTAGCGTTGAGCATACGTTCATTTCTAGCGAAGCGGATCGCATACACTGTAATCCTGATTTTGTTTGTCATCGTCCTTAACTGGGTAATCTTCGAAGCGATGCCCGGAGTCAACGGCGCCCTCTATGCTGTGCTAGGGCAGAGTGGAAGGCTGCCGCCAAACGAGTACCAGCACCAACTAGATCTCTACGGACTGGACAAGCCCTACTGGGTCCGGTTTTACGACTACGTCAGAAACCTTCTCACATTCCAGTTCGGGTTCTCTAGCCAGAGCGGCCAAGATGTCACCTATCAAATGATCAATACTGGAAAGTTGACGAACACGCTTCTTCTTCTCGGCGTATCGACCCTGATGGCGCTTCTGATTGGAACGGTTGTGGGAATATTTGTGTCTCGACGACGCGGGTCAGGTGTAGACACGTTCGCAACCACAACGTCTCTGGCGACACTCGGTCTCCCGGTGTTCTTCACCGGGACACTCTTGATTTTCATCTTTGCTGGGCTGGTGAACTGGTTTCCGCCCGGAGGGACGTATCCCAACAGCTGGGACCAGGGAGGATACCCCTCTATCTGGCTCCAGATCCCGGTCCGCCTTCAATACCTCTTCCTTCCCGCTCTAACCTTGACCATATTCTCCCTTGGAGGCTTTCTCCTCCTCACCAGAGCAACAATGCAAGAAGCTCTAAGCGATGACTACATTGTGACAGCACGGGCTAAAGGTCTCACGGAGAGAGCGATCCTCTTTCGGCACGCCTTCAAGAATGCGTCTCTACCATTGATCACAAACGCCGCTCTGTCTTTCGCGTTCATCTTGAGTGGCGCGATTATTACGGAGACGATTTTCAACTGGAACGGGCTGGGCAAGTGGCTCTACGATTCTATCCAGTACAAGGATTTTCCCGTAATGCAAGCCATGTTCTACATCATCGCGCTCTGCGTCATAGCAGCGAACTTCGTCTCCGACATTCTCTATGGTGTTGTGGACCCCCGCATCCGATACGAGTAGCAAGCGCAAAGGGTTAGAGCACTATGGTCACTAAAGAAGGATTGAGATTCACAGCCTCCAGGGTATCAGGCACACTCAGGCTCGTCCTGAAGAACAGGATGGCCTTGGTAGGACTGATCTTGCTTGCAGGATTCGTCTTCGCCGCTCTGGCCGCCCCAGTGTTGAGCCCATACAATCCAAACGCTAGGGTTTCCGGTGTCCTAGCTCAACCTGATTGGGTAATGAGCTATCCTGATGGTTACTATCTCAGCAAGAACGTGGTCGTAGTTTCAGATCCGTTGTTTACCTCGCCATCAGCGGTTCAAGCATGGACTTTAACCGCTTCTCCATCCGTCCTAGCGAACGTCCAGGAAAGCTACAACCCCCAGGTGACGTCAGCCCCCGAGTCAAAGGGTAGCCTTCAGCTTGCCTATACGGGTTCGACACCGGGAGTCGTACGGATCAGCCAGACCTTCCAGTTTCCATATCATGGTCCTCCCGAGAACTTTCTGGCGGAGGCCAGGTACTTGGTTTCCGGCGGTGGCTCGACAGCACCAGTCGATGTGAGACTCTTCATTGAAAGGCTGCAGCCTGACGTCCAATACTTCAATCTCCCGTTGCACTCAGCCCAGAAGCTCGGCGCGACTGTGGGGATTGACGCGAATGATACCAGTAGCAACCAGTGGCTGCCTCCTCCAACTATTGTTCTCGATGGCAAGGCACCTGTTGTCCAAACCTTCATGGGCACAACACTCTCCGGTCTCAAGCCGGCGCAGGTGGTATTCTCGGCCAGTGGGGCATACTCTTACGGGATTCAGGTGACCTTCTACGGTCCTGCAAGGATCAACCTCGACCACTTGCAGCTACAGTTGTTCGGAACAGCCTGGGGATTGCTCGGAACTGACTATGCGGGATCCGATGTCTATACCCAATTCGTGTACGGTGCTCGAATCTCTCTCTTGGTCGGTCTTCTATCGGCCGGAATAGGGATAGGACTCGGACTCGTGGTCGGGCTGCTTGCAGGGTTCCTGGGTAGGTTCGTGGATGAGGTTCTGATGAGGTTTACTGATATGATGCTCGTCATACCCGGTCTCCCACTACTGATAGTGCTGGTCGCGGTCCTGGGGCCAAATATTTGGAACCTCATCATAGTCATCGGATTCCTCGGCTGGATGGGCTTTGCAAGAATCGTCCGGTCTCAAGTGCTTACCGTCAGAGAAAGACCATTTGTGGAAGCAGCGAGAGCCTCGGGAGCCGGCACAGGTAGGATCATTGTCAAACACATATTTCCCAACCTCGTTTCCCTCACATACGTTAACTTGGCCTTGACGGTCCCGGGGGCCATCCTTTCCGAGTCAGCCCTCGCCTTCCTCGGACTTTCGGACCCATCGGTCACATCATGGGGGCATATGTTCCAGAATCTGCAGACTAGCGGTGACCTTGTCAGATTCCCCCCAACATGGTGGTGGGTGCTTCCTCCCGGATTTGGCATAGCACTGGTCTCCCTATCATTCATACTGATAGGCTACGCCTTGGACGAGATTTTCAATCCTAGGTTGAGGAAACGCCGATAAGATTAGAACAGTCTTTCTCCCAGTGCGCTTCCAACGATCGTCCCGACTAAGGCCACTAACAGAGGGAAGGGAAAGAGAGCATTGAAGGTGAAGAGGATGGCAGACTGTTGGAGAATTCCGGATGGCTGGACAATTCCGAGAAAGTCCGGTAGAGCCAGAACGACGAGGGTAATGAAGGCAGTAAGCCCATACGCAAAGAAGATAGACACTATCGACTCTCCAATATCAGAGATCAGCATTGCTGCAAGAGCCGATACTGCGAAGCTGCCCAAATAGAACAACCAGAGCCATAGCGGGTTCGCACCATACGACGCCGGTAAGATTTCCGAGGGATTTGGGAGCAGTAGCCCTTGAAACATTGTACCAAGAGTTAGCGCCGCGAGAGATGTTCCCCAACCGACGACCACAAGTATGCTCTTCAACTTGCGTGGGATAGAAATGATCGGCATTCAGACCTTACTCGTGTAATCCTCTAATCGGTGAAACGATGTTGAGAAGGGATAGAGGATTCGTAATAGCAGCTTCGTTCGTTCTCCTCAGTATTGGGTCGGCTGTGTATCTCACGGCGGCCACAGTGAACTATCTTAACTATTACCCGGCCCTCGGACAAGTCTATGTTCGAACCGACAGTGTCTCCGTAGTCCCAGGGTCAAATGAGTCTAGAATAGACTCGCGCGTTTCCATGGAGAATCCGACGGATTACGCGGGATTTCGGTTAGGAGATGCAATCGTCGCGCTATCCTTCCACTTGAATGATACGAACGCCACTATTTTTGGCAAGGTCCATCTGGTACAAACAGAAGCTGTCGGAGTGCAGCTGGACCCGCATTCCACGGTTTCTCGCGATCTCATCGTTCGACTCAACCCGGAAAATGCGAGTTCTTTCGCCTTGTTCACAAGGTCCTACCCTGGTCGAGTCGTTGCAACGGTGATACTCACGGTGCAGGTCATAACCTTCCTGAATACAGTAACAGGGCGCAATTACTACACAACAACCCAGGATCTACCTCTGGCATCCAGCTAGCCTGATCGGGCCCCAAAGCTTAATTTTACCTCTCGAGGTTTGCCTCTTGGCTTATCTCCATATGGCACTGCTAGAAGTCCAGGGTCTGACTACTCACTATCGTATCCTCAGAGGATGGGTGAGGGCTGTGGAGAATATCAGCTTCAGTGTGGAACAGGGAGAAGCCTTAGGGATAGCGGGGGAGTCTGGTAGTGGTAAGAGTACGGTCGCGCTTTCTCTTCTGAGAATTTTGCCTCAAGGTGGCTATATTCGGAAGGGGAAGATCACGTTTCAGGGACAGGATCTCACATCTCTAACTGAGAACGAGATGAGAAAGATTCGTTGGAAGGGAATCTCGATAGTGTTTCAAGGAGCCATGAACGCTATGAATCCAGTCTACAAGGTAGGCGATCAGATTGCGGAGGCCATAAAGCTTCACGAGAAAGGTGTAACCGAAGCAGATGTCAAGGAGAGGGTCGCTAAACTTCTCGAGACTGTCGGCATCGAGCCTTCCAGAGCGAACAACTATCCCCACGAATTCAGCGGAGGAATGAGGCAGCGAGCGCTGATCGCAATGGCGCTGGCAGCGAATCCTGTAATGCTAATTGGCGATGAGCCGGGGACCGCGCTGGATGTAATCGTCCAGGCTCAAACTCTTAAACTTCTCAGAGATCTTAAGGATAGGCTCGGCCTAGCGATGATCCTGATTAGTCATGATCTTTCAATCATTGCAGAGACTTGCGAGAAAGTCGCCATTATGTACGCTGGAAAAATTGTAGAGTACGGGGACGCGGTATCTATCTTCAAGAATCCCCTGCATCCCTACACTCAAGGACTCATCAAGGCATTTCCCAGCATCAAAGGTGAAAAAGTTCGTTTGAGTTCTATCCCTGGACAACCGCCTGACTTACTACATCCCCCGCCTGCTTGCAGGTTCAACCCCAGGTGCCCATACGTGATGGACGTCTGCAAGAAGGAAGAACCGTTGCTCAAAGATCACGAGAAGGGGCATTTAGTCGCTTGCCACCTTTACTAGTGTGATAGCTCATGGAGCCACTTTCTGTCAGAGCTGGGAACAGTTCGGACCCTACTGACCTACCTAAGAATATGATCGCTACTCAACCCAAGACAGGTGAGTCAAAGAAAGACAAAAGGAGGTACGTCCGATTCACGACTCAAGATGGTGCCACTGTGGAGGGGACTGTCTCTGAAAAACCTGGGTTCTCGAGGATCAATGGCAGGGACTTGAGATTCAACCAGTGCTACTTCGTTGGGGAGATCGGAAAGGTTGGAAGATTGTGGGTGAACAGGGAGGTCAGAAACGATGATGATCTCTCAGCCGACCTGCAACGGTTCGAGCAGATAACGGAGGTCGAGAATGATTCTAAGATCCCTGCAGCGCCTGTTGTGTCTGTTGAGAATCTTCGAAAATGGTATCCCCTCAAGCGTGGGTTCTTCGAGACAGTCTTCTCCAAGGATGAAATGAACGTCAAAGCCGTTGATGATGTTAGCTTCAATCTGTCAAAAGGGGAGATTTTTGCGCTCGCGGGGGAAAGTGGTAGTGGAAAGACGACTCTTGGCAAGGTTGTGCTCCGGCTGGTTACGCCTTCAAGTGGGCGTATCTTCTTCCTCGGCCGGGACATCACTAAGCTTAGCGACAAGGAGATGAAGCCTCTCCGTCGGGAGATGCAGATCGTCTTTCAGGATCCATTCGAGTCACTTGACCCGCGCATGACGATCAAGGAGATTGTCGCTGAACCTTTGAGAGTCCAAGGAACTGTGGAGGTTGACGGGTCTGGTAGGCCGAGGACGCGGAAGATGGGTGAGCGAGAGGTTGAGGAACGTGTCAAAAAGATGCTGAATGAGGTCGAACTGGTTCCACCTGAGGAATTCCTTTACCGATTTCCGCACGAGATGAGTGGCGGTCAGAGGCAGAGAGTAGCAGTTGCGCGAGCCTTCGTTCTCAACCCCAGCTTCATCGTTGCTGATGAGCCCGTTTCAATGCTTGACGTGTCAATCAGGGCTGAGATAGTCAACCTGATGGTAGACTTGGTGAAAAAGTCTCAAGCCTCGATACTCTTCATCTCCCATGACATCGCCCTCGCCAAGCATATCGCGGACCGTATAGCTGTCTTATACTTGGGTAAGATGATGGAGCTCGGGGCAGCAGAGACTCTAGTTGATGAGCCTTTGCATCCATACACCCAAGCCCTCGTCTCTGCGGTGCCTGTGCCTGACCCTGAGTCCAAGAGGACGAAAGACGTGATTAGCGGAGAGATTCCCAGTCCAGTCGATCCTCCCTCAGGATGCAGATTCCACACGAGGTGTCCTTATGCGCATGAGCGATGCGTCATGGAGGAGCCCACATTCGTCGAAGTTGAGAAGAGCCACTACGTTGCTTGTCATCTTTACACCTAATTGTCGGCCGAAGAGTTCGCTGTGATTGCCTGCAGTGTTAGCCTGCGAATTTCTACGCAAATCTGATTGGGAGGAGGATGCTACCTTTTTTTCTTTCTCAGGCGTTGCACGCCAATGAGTCTTCTGTCCGATAGATATGTGATGACTAGAATTACTAGCGAGGCTCCTATGAGGGCTGGCATGATGAGTTCGAGGGGGCTGGGGACGTCGAAGGAGATCGTGTTCTCGGCTGCATTCGCGTTGGCGGGAACAAACACCTTGAACGATGGATTATAGATCGCTGTCCATGTTTTGAGTAGTGGTCCTTCAGGAGACTTTCTCCCTAGTGTTAGGTTGTATCGTGGGCCTGGGAGATCCAGGGACCACGTGGTTGTCTGTTTCAAAGCATCATTGGTCTCGGTCCATGTTGAGACGGGTGGGACCCAGGTGAAGTCGAGAAGCCAGAAGGTGAGAGTGGTCTGGGCCGGGATTACCGCTGAGAGCGTCTGGTGACCGTCGATATAGTACACTGTTGATTTCGGATCCATGGCGTTGAGTGGTGCGAGAAGGTATGTTGAGCCGACCGCGTTGAGTTCTTGGTTTGAGACGATAAGTGATTGTGATACGTTCATCATTACGAAGTTGATGTTTGATCTTATGTTGCTTCCCGCGCTTGTGCTTACACCTTCCAGCGTGATGGAGTAATTCTCTGCTAGGAGCCAGATTCCTGTCGAGTTAGACGTCCTTGCGCGCAGCTCTAAGTTTGCAATATTCGCGCTCGGTACTAGTTTCCGAAACGCGTTGCTGATTGGCTGAAGGATTGATGAAGAGTTTGACTGGGTCAGGTAGATATTGAAGGACGGTAGATCGGTCAGGTTTTCTGCTAGTACGAGATTCATGTTCACTCTCACTGAGGTCTGGCTGACCACGAGGTCGACCGGTTGTGCTCTGATCAGCTCGATGAGGCTACTAGGGAAGAGGGTCAGTAGTAGAACCAAGACAATTGTGATCCAGCGCAGAATCGTCCTTGGAGGCCTCCTGACGGATCAAGGGCGAGCATGTCTATAAGAATGACTTCGTCGCCCTATGAAATTGAGTGAGCAAGTAGCTCGTCCGCCAGTCGCCTAGCATATGGTATCTTTCTCACTTATCCCAATCTAGGTTCTTCCTTTTTTTGGTGCGGGGGGTGGGATTCGAACCCACGAAGGCCTTCGCCACAGGGTCCTAAGCCCAAGGCAGGCGGTCCAGTTATCCGCCTTCTGCCCATTAGACCTGGCTCTGGTACCCCCGCGCTTGAACGAGCAGCCAAGCCTTTCCGATGCAGGCTGAAGGCGAAAATAAGACTATTCGCCATCCCGACCTGTTCCAACCACAGGGAAAATGCGCCTAAAGGGAATCCGGTTAACCCAGGTCGTCGAACCACCCTTGGGACAACAATTGGCCTAGTCACCATCGCGGAACCCTGAAAGGGCAGGAAGTAGTTGAAAACGGTCCTCGAAAGCTATTGTTGAGTCTGGTTGCCAAACCGCCCCTGAAAGGCCCGAAAAATTTTCGAAAAAAAAAAAATTCCGAGTCCGCGCAAAATCTTTTTCGACCCCCCGGGGCCTACTCAAGTCTCCAGACGCGAAGCCCTACGAGAGCGGCTTAGAGCTCTCCCAGAGATACTCGAAGTAGCTCTTCCCAAACCTGACCAGTCCGATATGATCCGAGGAGATGGCTAGCGTCAGCTCCTTGAGCGGATCCTCCCCTAGAAGAATTATTATTTGATCATCATCCGAGATTATTCCCCCTCCAAACATCTGCTCTCTAGTACGGACCTGAACGAACGTCTTCAATTTTCGGAGAGTCTCCCGGCTCGTGGATTGGGGGACCATCATCGACACCTTGATCCCCTTCTCCTTCATCAACCCGAGTATAGGTAGTGCGATCGAGACGATCGGGTCGGGCACGACCGGCATCGCCACGAAAAGCTCCCTCCTCGTCCGTCCAAGAGTCTCTCTAATCTTGTCCAAGATATTGTTCTGGCCTCTAACTATCCAGATGTCCGGTTTCTCCCGGACCCCCTTCTTCTCGTAGAGCGGTTGAAGCTCTTCCATCGCGTCCGCCTGGCTCGATTTGAGCGTCGTCTCTAACCTGGCCTTTGATGATTCTAGAGCGGTCGAGGGAGCCTTGGGATAGTACTTGCTAGGCCGGCCCTGCTCTGTCTCGACCCATCCCTTCCTCTCGAGATTTCCCAGAATCTCGTAGATCTTCGAGTAAGGGATTGAAGCGGTACGGCTGAGCTCGCTAGCAGCCTGAGTGCCCGATTCGACCAGTGAAACGTAGACTTTAGCCTCGTACTCCGTCAATCCAAACTCCTTCAAAGCCCTTCTAGTCTTCTCGCTAACAGACATTTTTTCCCGTGACGACCCTAGACCGAATCGACCCATAAAGTCGTGCAAGTTGACAGTTGAGATTCCTCGAGGAGAAGAGTCGCAATCCTGCGCGAGGTCATACCGTAGACCAAATTCTTAGGGATTGTGTCGTCCTGGCAAGAGAGTGTAAATACCTTCCCCGCCCCATTCTAGCCGAGAGAAAGTCTCCGCGGATCATGTAAGCGTTGGTCGACAAGAATTCAGTCATCAATAGTCTCCGCGGAGTTCTTGACCCGGAGATAGGGATCAGCATAGTTGATCTCAACATGGTCCGAGACGTGTCGATAGAAGGCAGCCATGTCAAAGTCACCATTGCACTGACAGTCGCTCATTGCCCTCTAGCAAAGACTCTCCAGACCGATGTAGAAAAAGCCCTGAAGAAATCGAACGAAGTAAAATCCGTCTCCGTGGAGACGACGGCAATGTCCAAAACTGAGCTGAACGAACTCAGAACCCGGCTCCAAAACAAGGCCGTTCAGATCGTTACCAGTATTTTGGCCGTCCAGCTTCGAAGGCTCGGATACGAGGTGGGAATACTAGATGCGGATTTGACGGGGCCCAGCATAGCGAAAGTGTTCGGGCTCAAGGAACGCCCTTCCAAAAGCTCCACCGGCCGCATAACTCCTGTCCTAACTAGGACTGGGATCAAGGTGATGTCGATCAACCTAGTTCTGGATGATCCGGAGATGCCTGTCATATGGAGAGGCCCAATCGTGAACAGCGTCATTCGACAACTCTACTGGGACGTCGACTGGGGATCCCTACATTATCTCCTCGTTGACCTTCCTCCCGGAACTAGCGACGCGCCGCTAACAGTCCTCCAGTCCTTGCCATTAGATGGAGTCATCGTCGTATCCTCTCCCCAAGAACTAGCCTCCCTAATCGTCACCAAGGCGGTCAACATGGCGAAGAAGATGAACGCTCAGCTGCTCGGTTTGGTCGAGAACATGAGCTATCTAACATGCCCTCATTGCGGTGAAGCTATCAACGTGTTCGGCGAGCCGCACGGAGAGAAACTTGCCGAGCAGTTAGGTGTACCGTTTCTAGGTTCGGCCCCCATCGATCCGGTAATCGCTCGATTATCAGATCATGGCCAGATTGAAGACTATTCGGCGCCAGTCTTTCAGACCATCGCGGACGAGCTCCGAAACCGAACGTCACAGCACGCGCAACAGCTTATGCAAGGTCTCCCAATCGCATGGTCTATTCAACCCTAGAGAGTCGAATTGAAATCATCATCCGAGCGTATTAATAGTCGGAGACCCCCATTAGCAGGAGTCTAGTGGGCCCAGTTCGGCTCGCAGGCGACACCGTGAAGATCATGGCCAACAAGAAAACTCGAGGCGATAAAGCAAGATCAAAGAAAAGCTCGAAGAAGCTCAATACCACCAAGGGTGCTCGTTACAAGAAGCCTCAAGGGAGATCAGCCCCTAAGCCTACTGAAAAAGCCGCGATGGCTCAGACAATTCCATTGCTGGCTCAGTCTTCGACATCTCAGACCTTCAATGATTCGCGTGTTTTCACCATAGAGCTAGACTCGATCCGCGCCGAGACAACCATCGGAGACCTGATAGTTGCCTTTCCGAGGACGAGGGACGTCCTGATGAAACACGGACTAAGGTTTGACGTCGAGGAGGCCGGTTATCTGTACATGACACTAAACGTATTTTCTGCGATTCATGGTCTCGTTCTGGCCGGGCTCCTCCAAGAACTAGATGTGGCTTCAAAGGAATTGCCTCTCCCACCTCTTGCTCCACCCCTTCGTCAGATTATCCCTCCTCCTACAACTTGACCACATGAACATCCTCAGAGCTGATCCTCTGATCAGCTCAAAGCAAGAGAGAAAAGCGTCAAGCATCTCTCATTAGTGGATGGAAGCTCGAGCAAGAATTCTGGTTACAGGACTGGTACAGGGAGTCTTCTTCAGAAGGGAGATCACTGATCACGCCAGAAGACTAGGAGTCTCTGGATGGGTCAGAAATCTTCAGGACGGCAGAGTAGAA
>WNGJ01010241.1_pt1 | contig 10605 bp, 9 predicted proteins | sample 5400611 | NCBI WGS metagenome assembly WNGJ01 (sample SAMN13153375, study PRJNA577476) | soil metagenome | isolation source: 40 cm soil or saprolite under Garry oak tree replicate 1 | place: USA:California | collected 2016-06-15
AATTTCCCGGCGGCAGCAAATTAAATTTGTAAGTACCGTCGGTTGCGGTCGTCGTCGTGCGCGCCGCGCCGGTGTCTAGACTTGTGGCCGTTACCGTGGCATTGGGAACCACAGCACCGGACGGGTCTTTGATCGTGCCCGTCAGCGCTCCCGTGCCCGCCGTCTGGGCTCCGAGCGATTGAAAACCAAACAAAGTTACGAGGAGAAGCAGAACGCAAACGTTCTTGAATCTCACGACTCACCCCTTTTCTCCGAGGTCTTCGCGGCAATTTGAATTGTCAGAAGCGTTTCACCAGCCCTGAATGGCGCATTTGTTATAGTAGGACGCCTCCGTTGTCAAGCTAAATTGGTCAGACTAAATTAGGTCCGCGCCAATTTGGCAGCGCCATGGAATAGAAACTAGGAGATAAAGCTCAGATCACAACAGAAGATTAGTAGGAAAACTTCCCGCAGGTTACTGCGTGGCTGAAAACTTGTGGGTTACGCGAATGGGACGATTGTGCTGGAGGCGAGCCTTAGGTCGTTGCGTTGTTCGGCAGGCAATCTCGAAAATGGCAGAAGATCTCTTTATGCTTGGATATGGCGGAGGAGGAGGGATTCGAACCCCCGGGACCCTTGCGGGCCCAACGGTTTTTAAGACGGGTGATTGCGCTCCGGCTCGGCTCTAAATTGTTGAGAATTAAAGGAACCGCTCGGCTCGCTCTGGACGGTTTGGGCAGGAAATTCAGCGCATTGTTGGGATAAATTGGCATGAAGCTTCCGTGCACAGAAGCGGGCTCTGTCACACCTAGTTTGGCACGCATTCTCTCGGGCAAGCACATATTTTGTTTGGTCGTTGGAAAGTCTGCTTGTCGCGCAAGAGGTCGCGGCTTCGAGTCCCCTCGCTCCCGTCAACTTCCGACTGCTAGAACACGAGCGTCCAACTGTACTGGTTTGTCCTCGGTGTTTTTTCTTTACAGATTTCGGAGGAGCGATCACTTCCGGTTTACCGATCACCCGGAAGTTGGCCACGCCAGTAAATACAAGGCCGTTTATCGGGACCTAACCTGAATCGTGTTCGGTCGGGTCGTCAAACTTTGGCCATGAATGACCACATGAGTGGCATTTCCAGCCTCGACGCTTGAGCGGTATGGGTAGGCCCACAGATGCACTAATGAAGGCAACCGGCTTGTTCAGTTGTTCAAATGATATGTCGAGTGACTTGCAGATTGGGCACCGAGGTTGTTTGTATTCCCCTAGTCCTTCTACGTTGAATTCTTCCGCTGAGTTTTGGTCTATCAAATTCTCGGCTTGGTCACTATCCTGCCGTCTGACCCATACGGTTCGTTTCTAGAATAACAGCAGCAGGGGTGCAGTCGTGGCCATCCGGGACAGGCGGTTTCCGCTACGAATTCGTTGTTCATGAGGTGGAACACTGCAAATCCGCGCTTATTCGTTGCAGCCGCGAAGTATCGTCTCAGCGAGCGGTGGGCCTCAATATGGCAGCATTGCGTTCGTCGTTCGCAATGATACGGTAGAATCTCTTCAGGTCTTCAACTTTGCTCAGCGGGACGCTGATCTCTTTCACTTCCAACGTCCGCGTATAGCGCAGGACGGTGCCTTCCACTTCTGCCTTGCTGTGGTAGTCCGCGAAGCTATAGTCAGCGTCCATCGGTGGCGGCAGGTCCTCTACTTCATATCCAGCCGGCAACGTGATTTCGAATAAGTCCGTGTCGCGTTCGGGCCCCTCGAATTCCACCGGATACTGGCGCGGTTCCTTGGTTTCGAGAAGGTCGCTCGACTTGCTCCCCAGAACGCGAGGTCGTACCAGCAGGAGATTGCCGGCGAGCTTAGCGTAATTTGAAGACGCGATCGTGTAATTGTACTCGAAGGGGAGGTCGGTACGGTCCAGACTTGTCACAGTTGCCTTGATAACCTGAAATGTTGCAAACGAATGCGCGAGCAGCGTCTCGATAGGTTTGATCTTGTCGGCGTCTTTTGTAGCAGCGCGCAACGCGTACCTCTGATAGGCAGCAGGGTCGCCGAGCCGGATTTCCTTGAAGTCGCCCTGTAGTGTCCCGTTTGCGTCCAGCTTCAGCTTCGCCGTGCGATTTATCTCGTTCATCGCGGGTGGCAACTGCGGCAGTTCGGTTAACTCTCCTCCTTCCGGCGTAACCAGCATTCCATAATTTGCCTGCAGCGGCCCGCGCAGATGACCGAAAGGCGTCAAATTGTCGGTCGGGTCAAAGAACAGGATCTTGTCCAGCTTTGGGTGTTGTGCAACAGCTACAAGCGAAGGATCCTTGATGCCTTCGGCTAATTGAATCGCGAGAATCACGTGATTGAATCCACCAATGTGCGGCGGAGTCTCGGGCGTAACGGCCCCACGCTCCGTGTTGATGACGACGTAATAAGAATCCACGCCAATTTCCTTGAGCATCGAACTCATCAACGTGGCTTTATCTTTGCAATCGCCATAGCGTTTTGTGAATACTTCCGCCGCAGGATGTGGTTGCACGCCGCCAATGCCCAGCTCGATTGCCACGTAACGAATGTCCTGCTGGACGAAGCGCGCCAGCGACTGCATCTTTGCGAGTGGTGTCGGCACCGATGCCGTCAGCTCGGTCACTTTCTGCTTGAGGTCTGGGGAAGCGTCGCGCCGTCCGCGTGCTAGCTCCAGATACCAATTCCCCATTTCGCTCCAGCTTACGAATCCTTTCTTCTGCCCTACTCCGCCCGCTGGGAGCAAAGAAACAAGCATCTGTCCCGCCACACTCTGCCAGGGCGGCATTTCATCCTCGCGTTCGATCGGCTCCACGTTGTTGATCACCCACTGCCACTGGTTATTCCCCATTGCCGTGGGTACGACCTCTTGATGGTTGAGCCACACGACCTTGTATTCCCAGCCAGTAGGGAGTTGCAAGGTGTAACGCGCCTCACGAGTCGGCACCGTTCCCTGAAAAATCCACTCGTCTTGCAAGATGTAAGGCCTGTCTTCTTGCTCGACCTCATGACCCACGATGTTGCCCGGATCGGCCGCCGGGATCTGCAGCATCTTTGTGCGCAGGTCCGTCACCAATTCGCTGTCTTCCACGCCAAAAAGAGCCGTCTCGATCGCCTCCTTATCTCTGACCTCGTAGTCTTTGCCCTGGGCCGGAATGCACCATGCGTGGATGCCGGTGATACGCGTTTCGGAATCGTAGGGAGCGCGGAGCGTGCCGTACTTCTTGCCCCAGGCCGCAGAATCTTGTACGCCTCGCGCTTCACGGTCTTGATCTTGCCGTTGGGTTGAACCGTTAAGATCTCCTCAGAAAAAAGCCGCACCGCGTCCATCTTATCGTTGTATGTGGGCAGCGGCGCGTTAACGAGTGCGTGCATCCACCGAGGCGCATCCGCGGCCATGGCGTGTGGCGTCGCAGCGAGCGTGCACGCCGCCAGAGCGAGCAGCCCCACGATGGAAGGTCGTTGTCCGACGTGCTTAGTTTCGTGCGGAGGCTGCGCCGGGTAACGCGACAATTTGCTGTTCATCGCCTGACCTCACCACCTGAAGGAAATCCCGCAGGGCTCGATAGTACTTCGCCTCCAAAATAACCAGGTCCACGGTGAGTTGCCGCCTCAAATGCACCGTGCCGTTCGTGTTCACCGCAGTCAGTAGATATGCGCACACATGGGCATCTGTATTCTGCTCCGGCGGCAGACTGTTAACCTGCCAACTCTGAGGAAACTCGATTGTTACGTCGTCGACATTTTGATACGGAAATGTGAAGTAGATTGGATGCACCCGGTCGGTGTGTTCGAAGGCGTGCTTCTCCGTCTCGCTGAAAAGCCCGACAGGAATCAGTGCGCGTCGCCCAGCAGCTGAAGCCCAGCCCGGAACCTTCAGGTCATAGTCGGCAACGAGGGCCGGAGACGAACTATTCCAGTCCGGTTTATTCTTCAGATCCACCTCGATCTTCGCGGGAACGTATTCCTTCACTTGATCCTCGAGAAACTTCTTCCGCGCGGCTTCGTCCTCGTTCCGCTGATCGAGTCGCCGCCACAGGGCTTCCAGCCCAGTGAACGTGACAGTCAGTTTTCCTTCTAAATCTCCGGTGTCCGTGAGCTTCAAACTCGCCTTTCGCTCAATTCGCGACTCCGATGCCTCCGGCAGCCTTGTCCGCACCCAGCTCCCGCCATCCTTATCCAACCGTAGCCCCTGTACTCCTGTCTCCGGCCACGGCAGCAGCCCATATGGTGCCAATGCGGTTCCCGGATCGAGATAGAGATCTTTTCCGTTCAGCCTGACTAGAACGAGGTTCGCATTGAGTTGCGATCTGTTCATCATCTCCGGTCTAAAGAAGTACTCGTTGCGCCCAGAAGCGAGCACTGGATATGCCTCATATCCCGCCGCTCGCACGAGCCCCAGGAACAGCCAATTGATTTGCGCTCCGTTTCCATATTCGCGCTTCCAAACGTCCTCCACATTGTTCACTTCTTTGAGGTTCTCTCGCTTTTGTTCTTGTTCCGTCTTGACCGACTCGAACGAGGTGTTGCGGACCTGTTGCGCCCGTGCATAGATCTTCTGGAGCCTCCCTTCCGGTGCGTCGTTGGGCGACACGATTTGTGAGAGCGCCTCTTCCATCGCCTTGCGCTTTGCCAGGAACCCTTCTATATAGCCGTACAGCTTCTTTCCTTCCTCTTGCCAGAATTTCTTCGTATCGCTCTCAAGGCTCTTTTCGCTGTACAAGAAATCGACTCGGAACTTCAGCTCATTTGCGGGCGGCATGAAGTCTTCGCTCTGAAAAGCCGGCACATTCTGCGTTTCGAGGCGGACTACGTTGCCCTCCTTTTTGGGCGCGTCCGTTCCCGGGGGTAGGCCGGCGGGCCAACTCCACCTCAGAGCAAACTGACTGCTGTGTTTCAGGGAGAACTTAGCCCGCTTCGTGAACAACTCCTCGCTCACAATCCAGCGCGAGTCAAAAACGTATCCCTCTGCCATGTCGTAAGTGTACTTATACTCGATGATCGTCCCGACCTGGACGTTCGGGAGCGTGAAGGTCTTCGCTAGATACTTTATTCCACTACCCTTTACGATCGTCTTTTCGTAGACCTGGCCTTCGAAGTTGACAATGCTTCCATCGGGCCTTATGGTCCGTGCTTGGATGCCGCGAATAGTTCCGCGATTCCTGAAAAAGGGAAGCTCGACATCCGCGTACTTCCGGCCCTCTTCTGTCAGAATCTTGATTCGCACGTAGTCAAGTTCGTGTGAGCCTTCGTCATCGCGGTCCACCTGCCGGTAGAGGTAGATAGCTGGCGCTCCCGGCGCCTGGGGTTCGCTGCTCATCCTTAGCTCTTCCGGTGTGATGGGTTGCCAGTCATCTGCTCGCACCGGAAGGACAAAAACAAATGCGGCGAGAGCGACGAGAAGAAGAACGGGTTGCATCCAGCGCCGAGAAAACACCATGGCGAACCTCCGTTCACACCTGAGATAAAGGCTATTCTGCTTTACTGGTCGCACTGGACATCGGGTACAACACGGCAAGCAGTAGGAGTATCTTTGTAGAGGGCATCTCGGTTTGCCTCCGAACCTCAAGTCCGAGACTCGCGGTCCGTACCGAAATTCCGGTGCGCCGAGCCTACAGTAACTATCGTGGGGTGTCAAATTCATGACTCCCGAAAAGTCCTCCTATCAGAATGTGGCCGGCCGCGAAAAGCTAGTTACCGAGAATTTCCCTTTATCGCGAGTCGCCTAAGGTACGAACACTTGAACCAGAGGCGCACAATTGGCGCGGACGAACGAGACACGGTTTGTCGCCCACTTGAAGAGCTACTAAAGTCCTACCTCCTCATATCGGGCCTGACATGCAGTTTCATATGCAACTCGCATGCGTCGAGATCTGGGGAAGAACTGCAGGCAGGCCGTTGTACACCAGTACGAACTGTGAACGCACGGTGTGCAGTCATCGGCTACCCCGTTAGGGCCGTGATCCGCCATGACGACTGCCAATTCATCTGGGCCAAAAATCTCAGTCTCCGCCAAGAGTTGCTCGAAACGTCGGCCCCGCAGTTCAGAGGATTGATGGACCCGGCGTCCCCTCAAGGGAACCGGAGCGCGATCCGTATAAGTCGCCTCCCAGGGAACTTGTATCTCCTGCATATGGGCGTCGGATAGAGCATTGGTGTGGAACAACACGTCTTCTCCTGGGGGCGGACGGCGCAAATGGCTCCGAGTACTCGACAACTCTAACGAGGCGATGTCCCCAGTTGCATCCGCGAGCATTAGCAAACCGCCGCCCCAGCGCGGTCGCAAGGGAATCCACTCGGCCGCCTCGGTGACGGTGCTGCAGCGCTCCAATGCCTCGGAAATGGCCATCGAGATCGGCGCGGTGGTGGCAGAGGGTGTGTCCGTGGTGTAGGCGTAATTGTATACGATGCAAAGGCCTTCTTCATTCATGCCATCAACGGAGCCTGCCGAGGGAGCTAACGTAAACTCGAGGGCGCGCTGCTTTTGTTGAGGCCGGCTCTCGCGTACCGCGTAATACGGTTGGGCCAAGGGCAGATAATCAAAGTTTCGAGCGATGATGGGTTCACCCGTTGCGGAGCGTCGGCCCCGAACGGCAACGGCCGAGCAGGCCCCTGGACAAGTGGTGCAACCGCCCACAAGGGACAACAGCGGTTCCAAGGCATTAAGAAGGTAGATGGCCTTCAGACTGACGCCCGCTCCCTCGGCGATGCCTGATAAGCGTTGGCTCATAGCCGGGTAGTCCCGAGATAAGGGGCCGGCAAGAAACCGCCAAGCTTTCTGTTCGGCAAGCCAGCGGTAGGCCCGATAGGGCAACCACCGAGGCTGTTGTAAACGGAAGGCCTCCAGTTTCCTGAGGACGTCTTGGTGGGCGGAGCGTATCTTGCTCTGCAAAGCCGAGCCTTGCGCAGCGCCCATCTCCTTGGGAGAGCCGCAGCACCTTACGATGTACAACCGCGCTCCCACGACGATCAGTAATTTCCTGTGCCTTTCTGGCCTCGACGTCGGCCATCGATTTCGTAATGTCAGCAACATCGAAGGAGATGTCTTCTTGAGTATAAGCTGTCACTTTCGTTCCCTTTGGGATAACCGCCTCGCCGCCTTTCACCCAAGGGACAAAAATGAAGAAAGCACATCCTTCTTCGGAACACGATCTCTGGCCTTCTGCAGAGGTGTCGCCCCGGAGCTGGACTTCAGTGCCATTAACGGCATAAGCGGCGGTCACAAAAACCCGCAGCTTGGCACCGATATCGAACCTCTTCTTCGCCTTGGTTTCGGTTCTGCCCCATGCGTATGCGCCGCGCGCGATCAAAACCAATTCCTCGATTCTCACTTCTTCAAAAACCTAAAATTCCACCCCTTCGACCTGTTCTCCTTTGCGGGTGTCCAGGGTTTCGGCGAGTCTCAGTTGCACGGGCGTGCCCGCTTTCAGCACGATCGTCAAGGGCGAGGACAATGCACTCTGCTGAGGAGATGTTCCAGGCTCCGCTCCCACTGCGGTCAGCGGTGCCAGTCCCATACAAACCGCCAACCCCGCGAGAAGATGCCATCGAGGGCCTAAATGTCTTGGTGTGAAGTCCATCAACCCCTCCTTTGTGTGTCTCATTTGCCTGGGCATGCCGTTTTGCTTTCAACCAAGCCGTAGCGCGAAAGCGAGGTGCCAGCACGAAGTAGCGCGGAAGCCAGCACCACAAGCTGGGCAGCAGTCTGGGTGGGTTGCGGATTAAAATCGAAGCCGCAAGGGGCATCCTTGCGCACGATATCGCGGTCGCGCAAATCGGCAGGGGTCACAGGGAAGAAGCGGCACACATTGGGCCGATCTTCGTAAACCGTGCAGAGATGGGTGTGCCCATCCCAGTGAGGGCAGCGGAAGAGTAGGTTGCAACTAGCTCCGCAATTCTCACAACCTCCGGAGAGATGGTAGTGGGCGCGGAGATGTCGGGCCACAGGTGGAAACGCGGTCAGAATGAAGCGGCGGAACTTACCCCAAATTAGGGTGCGGCCTCCGGCGCACCCCAGCCCTTCACGCGAGAACGCTGCGGTGAAGAAACGCGGCGACCTTTCCAGTACATGCCGGACCTGGACCAATTGGCGTCGCAGTCCCAATAGTGAAATCGCACGACTCTGGCGTTGGACTGTTTCCATCCTGGATCTCCTTTTCAAGTCTCCCTACTGACGATTTGCAATCTAGCTCTAGGCAATGTGCGACTCAATGCATGTGGCATCGAAAAAAGGTAGAATTCCGTCATTCGCTAAACGTCTGGTCCCAAAACACTTGCAAGTGAGCGCGCGATTCGAGCATCCCGAGGCATTAAGGTGAAAGCGAGTGCTATGCCGACCGACGCGGACCGCTCAGGGCGGACCGCCTCACGAATCAGCAGGTTCGGCGGTTTTGAGGTTGATTTGGATGCAGGACAAATCCGCAAGCGTGGCTCGAAGCTGAGGCTCCCGGGTCAGTCCTTTGAAATATTGCGCATGCTTTTGGAGCGTCGGGGCAAAGTCGTTTCACGAAAAGAATTGATTGATCGACTCTGGTCAAAGGATATATTTTTGGACGTCGAGCACGGATTAAACGCTGCCATCAACAAGTTGCGCGAGGTCCTGAGTGACTCAACGGAGCGCCCTCGCTACATCGAAACGCTTCCCCGCCGCGGCTATCGCTTTATTGCGCCGCTAAAGCCGTCCGTAGATCTCCCTCTGCCGCAGCAACTGGCGGAGCAGATTCGGTCCGTGGCGGTGTTGCCACTCAAGAACCTCTCGGGTGATCCCGAGCAGGAGTACTTCGCCGATGGAATGACAGAAGCGTTGATCAATGATCTGGCGAAGATCAGCGCCCTGCGCGTGATTTCACAACACTCGTCGATGCAATACAAGGGAGTGAACAAATCCCTCCCGCAGATTGCCCAGGAGCTCAATGTCGATGGCGTCGTGGAAGGTTCAGTGTTTCGCGTCGACAAGCGCGTGCGAATCAGCGTGCAACTCGTCCACGCAGCCTCCGATACCCACGTCTTGTCGGAGAGCTACGAGCGCGACGTGCGCGATGTGATGGCTTTGCAGAGATGGGTGGCCCGTGCGACCGACCCGCTCTCGTTGCCAATCAACATAAACGTTGCAGCAGTATTCTATTTTCGACGAGATTACGATCGAGCTATCGAACATGCCCGCAAAACCCTTGAGATGGACTTTGGCTTCTCCAATGCGCACCTCGTCCTTTCTTTCGCTCTTCAGAAAAAGGCAATGCACGCAGAGGCGTTGGCGGAAGCCAAGACAGCGGCAAGTCTTTCGCGCAACAACGCGGCGTCTCTCGGCTGTATCGGCGGATGTTATGCTGCACAAGGCAAAACGTACGAGGCGAGAAAGATCATTGGGGAACTAGAGGAACTCTCGAAGCGTCATTACGTCTCTCCCTTCGTCTTTGGGTGGGTGCACTTGAATCTTCGAGATAAAGAAGCAGCATTGGCGCACCTGGAGCGGGCATATGCAGAACGCTCGGCCTACCTGTCGCTCATCAAGATAGAGCTCTCTCTTGACTTCCTGCGCTCAGATCCTCGCTTCCAAGATCTGCAACGCCGCGTCGGTCTCTATCCTTGACGTCGGGTCCGCAAGGAAGGGAACCTCTTAGCGTGAAGCGTCAATCTGCTAAATTGGCCCAGAGCTGTTCAGACAAAAGTCAAAACGCTATAGAAGAAATCCGGTCGACGCCAGTAAAGCTGGCTTGCGAGCAGCCTAAGGGAAGGATTCGAACCGCGAGGCCCTTTCGAGCCTAACGGTTTTCAACACCGTTGGGATAAAACTGTGATAAAGAGCCGCGCAATCACCCGCCTTAATCGAAAGGGCAATCCTTCCAACTCCAAAGCTACGTTGTGTTTAGTGGCGGAGGAGGAGGGATTCGAACCCCCGGGACCCTTGCGGGCCCAACGGTTTTCAAGACCGCCCGTTTCGACCACTCACGCACTCCTCCGTTTTTGATTCTATCAGCATGAGCGACTTAGCGGGCCATTTGTGACACTCGGCGACGCCGGCTGCTGCGTTTTGGTGCACACAGCCGCCAAATTGTCACCGTGAGGTTTGCGTCTTGCGGTCGCTGAGACCGCCGATGGCGCGCAGATAGCGCTCAGCCGAACGCCTTAAAGCGGTTTTCGGATCGCCCGATACAACAAACTTGGGCCAGGCACCATAAAGCCTTGAATAGTTATACGGCTCGAGTTTGCTGACAATGTCGCGGACAGTTGCGCCATCCACAGGGATCAAGTTCGGATAGCTGTACATGAAACTGACGTACCTGCGATCCGGGCAGACCTGCGGCATGTCGCCCGTCAACAGAGCACCACTTCCCTTTTCGCCAGAGGCCCAGTGCAGCACCTGAAATCCGCTGAAATGGCCCCCAACGCGGATGAGCGTGAGGTCGTCGTTCAGGCGATGCTTGTCGCCCTTCCAAAACACGATTGCGGAATCCTGATACTGCACCCATTGGCGGTCGGCTTCATGCAAATAAATAGGAATGCCGCCGAAGGCGCGGCTCCATTCCACCATGCTGGCGTAATAATGCGGGTGGGAAATCGCGATGGCGAACAAACCGCCGAGCGCCTTCACGAGCTCGATCGTGCTCGCATCAAGCAAACTGA
>WNGJ01010269.1_pt1 | contig 10605 bp, 8 predicted proteins | sample 5400611 | NCBI WGS metagenome assembly WNGJ01 (sample SAMN13153375, study PRJNA577476) | soil metagenome | isolation source: 40 cm soil or saprolite under Garry oak tree replicate 1 | place: USA:California | collected 2016-06-15
GCCCCCTGGAGCTCGAGCGCGCGCCGGAGCTTCTGCAGCCCGATGCGCATCCGGCCCTTAACGGTGCCCAGCGGCACGCCCATGAGCTCGGCCAGCTCAACGTGCGTGTAGCCGCCGAAGTACGCGAGCTCGATCGTGCGCCGCTGCGCCTGCGGCAGCCCCTCCAGTGCCGCGCGGACGGTCTGATGCTCGACGTTGCGCTCCGCGGCCTCCGCCGTGTCGTCATCCGCGGCTCGCTCGGCCGCCGCCTCGAGCGGCGCGGGACGGAACGTCGTCTTGCGGCGGAGCACGTCGACCGCGCGGTGGTGGACGATGGACATGAGCCAGCCGCGAACATTGCCGCGCTCGCGTCGGTAGGTCGCGGCGCCACGCCAGGCGGAGATGTACGCATCGTGAACGACGTCCTCCGCCGCCTCGCCCTCGCCGAGGATCCGGTAGGCGAGCGCGTAGGCCAGGCGGCCGTAGCGGTCGTAGAGCGTCGCGAGAGCTCCCAGATCGCGCTCGGCGAGCGCGACGATGACGACGTCGTCAGGCTGGTCGGAGGTGTTCGGCACTGCGACGACTGTACGGACCGCGTCCAGCGCCGGATGAGGGAGGACAAGAAGCGTCCCGAGCGAACTGCCTCCGTGCCCTGCCACTGCATCGATGCTCAGCAGCCTGGCCGTGGAGCCGATCCTCGATATCCTCTCGGACCGCCTTTGATGCTATCTCCGGTTGCGCTCCCGGGGACCGGTGCCCTTGGAGGAAATCTACTTGGCGAGGCGCCGGGGAGACAACCCACTTCTCCACGGACCGAGGGCGAAGTCGTCCACAAACGCGGCGCGTTTTTCAACAGGTCGTCGACAGCAAGAAAAATCCCGAGGCTCCGGCGCCGGGAGATCGCTCCCCCAGACGCAAGCTCCCCGGGAATGGCGAGCAATCTGACGCGACGGGCGCCGGTCGAAAAGACCCTTCTCCACAATGACGGAGCCGCGTTGTCCACGGGCTCGCCGGAATTTCCACCTTCCGTCCACAAGCGGCTGTCGCACATACCATCGAAATCGTGTCCGACCCCATCCTCGACCCGCTCAATCCCGAGCAGCGCGCTGCCGTCACCCACGGCGAAGGGCCGCTGCTCATCCTGGCCGGCGCCGGTTCGGGGAAGACGCGCGTTCTCACGCACCGCATCGCCTACCTGATCCGCGACCTCGGTGTCGCCCCGCGGTCGATCCTCGCCGTCACCTTCACCAACAAGGCGGCCCGGGAGATGAAGGAACGGCTTGAACGCCTCCTCGGTGAGGGTCAGCTGAAGGATCTGACGGTGGGAACGTTCCACGCCTTCTGTGCTCGCCTGCTACGGCGCGATGGCCCGCTGGTCGGCGTCGACCGCGCGTTCGCCATCTACGACGAGGGCGACCAGCGCGCGCTCATCCGCCAGGCGATGACCGAGCAGGGCGTCAGCGAGCGCATCTTCTCGCCGGGCGCGATCGGCGCCGTGATCTCGGCCGCCAAGAACGAGCTCAAAGGTCCGGCGGACATGGCGAGCGTCCCGCGTAACCAACTCGACCGGATCGCCTCGCTCGTCTGGCAGCGCTACGACGCGTTGCTGCGCGAGAACAACGCGGTCGACTTCGATGATCTCCTGCTCCTGGTCTGCCGGCTCTTCGAGACGAACGACCAGGCTCTCGAGAAATGGCAGGAGCGCTACCAGCACATCCTGGTCGACGAATACCAGGACACCAACCGAGCGCAGTACGTGCTGCTCCGATACCTCGCCGGTTTCCGCCAGAACCTGGCGGTCGTCGGCGACGACGACCAGAGCGTCTTCAGCTGGCGCGGCGCGGACGTCCGCAACATCCTCGATTTCGAGCGCGACTACCCGAACGCGAAGGTCGTCAAGCTCGAGCAGAACTACCGCAGCACGCAGAAGATCCTCGACGCCGCGTGGTCGGTGGTGCGCAACAACGCCGACCGGAAAGAGAAGAAGCTCTGGACCAAGCGGGAGGGTGGCCCGGCCGTCGTCGTGGTCGAGACGTACGACGAGCACCACGAGGCCGAGGCGATCGCGCGCGAGATCGAGCGGCTGCAACGCCTGGGTGAAGTGAAGAACAACCGCGACGTCGCGGTGCTCTATCGCACGAACGCGCAGTCGCGCGCGATCGAGGACGTGTTCCGTTCCTTCGGCCTCGCCTATCAGGTCGTCGGCGGTGTGTCCTTCTATCAACGGCGTGAGGTGAAGGACACGCTGGCCTACTTCCGCATCATCCGTAACCCGCTCGACAGCGTCGCTCTCGCACGCGTGATCAACACGCCCCCACGGGGGATCGGAGACAAGACGCGCGCGAGACTCATGGCGTTCGCGCGCGCGAACGAGCTGACCCCGACGGACGCGCTGCTGCGCGCCGACGAGATCGCGGACATCCCGAAGCGCCAGCAGACAGCATTGACCGCGTTCGGGCGGCTCTTCGCGAGGCTGCGCGACGAGGCGTCCAAGCGCCAGCTGCCCGATCTGCTCGACGAGGTCATCGACGCGACCGGCTACGGCACGTATCTGAAGGACGGGACCGAGGAGGGGGAGGAACGGCACGCCAACGTTCTCGAGCTTCGGAGCCTCGCCGAGGAGTTCCTCGCGCTCCCGCAGGACGAGCAGCTGCCCGCGTTCCTGGAGCAGGTCGCGCTCGTTTCGGACCAGGACGAATTCGCCGAGGCCAAGCCGGTCGCCACGCTCATCACGCTGCACGCGGTCAAGGGGCTCGAGTTCCCCATCGTCTTCCTCACCGGGATGGAGGACGGCGTGTTCCCGCACGCGCGATCGCTCGACGACGAGAAGCGCATCGAGGAGGAGCGCCGTCTGGCATACGTCGGCATCACGCGCGCGAAGGACCGCGCGTTCCTCACGTTCGCGCGCCGCCGGATGCTGTTTGGACGGACCAACGAGAACCCGCCGTCGCGCTTCCTGCTGGAGCTGCCGACCGAGGGCATCGAGCACCGCGGCAAGGTCGAGACGGAGGAGCGCGACGTGTGGGCCGACCTCGACTGGGACCGCGACCGCGAACGCTACGAGGAGCGCAAGGCCGCCCGACGTGACGCGGCGCTCGCCGGTCTGTCCGGCGCGTGGACCGGGCGCGCGGAAGCGCCGCGCAAACGGACCCTGGCCGGCGACACGAAGTTCCGCGCGGGCGACCACGTGCGGCACCCGTCGCTGGGGGCCGGCGTCGTCGTCTCGAGTCAGGTGCGCAGCGATGACGAGGAGGTCACCGTGGCGTTCCCGGAGAAGGGCGTGAAGAAGCTGATGGCCTCGTTCGCGAAGCTCGCGAAGGCCTAGCGACGGTAATCAGGGCTCGCGGGCGATCACCTGCACGAACACGCGCTCGGCGGGCTCGGCACAGAGGACCGGACGCGCGTCAGCGGGAAAATCGAGTGCGAACGGTCCTCCGGCCAGCTCGATCTCGACCGCGAGCAGTGGCGTCGTGGGCCTCGCGCAGCTGTACGAGGGCTCACCGCCGTGGCCGCTCCAGAGCACCGTGAAGAACGTCGCATCCTTGCCGGCTGCGGTGCGCACCGGCACCCACCGCACTGGATCGGGCCACTCGTCCACGAAGCTCAGCCGGTCGCCCCGCTGATCCACGAAGCGGACGACCGGATGTTCGGGAACTGCGCAGGGATCGCGGCCGGCCGGCGCAAGCCTGAACGACCCGCCATAGCTACCCGCTGCGGCGCCCCAGTGCTCGAACGATCCGGTCAGGTCCTGTGGTCTGCACGGGCTGAGCGCGACCGGCACCACACCCGGGCTAGATGTGGGGTCGAGCGAGCGGGCCGCGAGCGATGCCGTCGCGGCCTGCGGAGATGGATCGTTGGTTGCAACGGTGTGTGGCGAGATTCGGCAGCTGCAGGCCGCAACGATCAAGAGCGCCACGACAACCCGCCGCATCGTTCGAAACTATGTTCGGCACATGAGCGCGGCGACCGAGTCGCAGCGCGCAACTACTACAAGGTTGCTACGAGACTCAGCCGCGAGCGCGAGCGAGTCGCATCTCGCGCCGGAACTTCTTCCAGTCCGACGCCTTCACCGAGAACAGCAGGTCGGTCACGATCTGGATGACGCCGAGCGCCCCGAGCAGCAGCACCGCCCACGTGTCGGTGTCGATCGCCACGGCGTAGGGAATGATGAGGAACGGCGTGAGCTTCGTGGCGATCGCGCCCGCGGCGTGCATCCACGCCCGATGGCGCGGCGATGCGCGCAGGTAGGACGCGTAGTCGATCTTGAAGCCCGGCTGCGGTCGTTTCGGTAGGTCGACGAACCAGTCGGTGAAGTCGATGCCGACGAACGTCCCGACCGCCAGATGGGCGAGACCGTGCGTCGTCACGTCGAGCGCTCCCGCGGCGGCGAGAACGAGGAGCTCGCGCCACGGATGGTCGACGGCGATCGCGATGCCAAGCAGCAGGAGGCCGCCGAAGAGACCGAGGTCGAGCGCGATGACGCCGAGGCTGACCGGGAACGCCAGGCGAACCCGGCGACGGAATACCCGACGATCGATGGCGGCGATGCGCGTCGCGTAGCGATCCACGTGCTCGGGGTGCCGCTTCACAGCCGCGACGGCGCGCCAGAAGCCGAGCGTGCGCAGATCCGGTATTTCTCCGGCCTGCAGCCGCTCCTCGCACGCGGCGAGCGTGCGGTCGATGTCGACGTCGTCCACGCCGCGAGCCTACGTCCGGCCGTGCGAGCTAGCGGCGCTGGATGTCGAACTTCCCCGCGCGCACCCGATCGACGCGCACGAGCACGGCGACGCCGTTCTTTTCCGGATCGGTGTCCTTCTCGACCTGGACGACACGTTCCCATACGCGCTCGCGCAGGGCGGGATCCTCGACGATGCGCGCCTCGCCGTAGAAGCGCAGCGTTCGCCGGTCCCGCGTGCTGTTCCTCACCATGACGGCTACCTGTGGATTCGCGCGCACCGCGGCCTCGGTCTCGGCGCGGCCGCGCTCCCACCACGCGAGGTGGTCGGCGTCCCAGACCATCAGGCTGCCCTTGAGCGCGACGTCGGGCCGTCCGTCGTTCGCCGTCGCGACCACCCCGGTGTTCTGACCGCGCTCGCCGTCGGTCCGCGCGTTATCCACGATCTCGGAGAACTGGAGCAGGTCGATCGCGGTGACCGGAGGGGCTGAGGCCATCGCTGCGACGCTAGCACGGGTGACTGAGCGAGAATCGCAGCATGGCCACACCGTCTACTGAAAAGCGCGCTATGGAGCTGCGCGAGCGGATCGAGAAGGCGAACTACGAGTACCACGTCCTCGATACGCCGACGATCGCCGACGAGGCATACGACGCGCTCATGCGCGAGCTCCAGGAGCTCGAAGCGAAGCATCCCGAGCTGGTCACGCCGGACTCGCCGACGCAGCGGGTCGGCGCGCCGGCGTCGAATCGCTTCGCGCCGGTCGAGCACGCGCGCCCGATGCTCTCGCTCGCCAACGCGTTCGACGAAACGGAGCTCCGCGCGTTCGATCAGCGCGTCCGGAAGGGACTCGGCCGCGAGGACGTCGGCTACGTCTGCGAGCTGAAGATCGACGGGCTCGCGATCAACCTGACCTACGAGGACGGGAAGTTCGTGCAGGGGGCGACGCGCGGCGACGGATTCGTGGGCGAGGACGTGACCGCGAACCTGCGGACGATCAAGTCGATCCCGCTCACGTTCCGCGAGAAGGTCCCCGGCCGCGTCGACGTGCGCGGCGAGGTCTATCTGCCGACCGCCTCGTTCGAGGCGACCAACCAGGAGCGCGCAGAGCGTGGCGAGCCGCTCTTCGCGAATCCGCGCAACGCGGCGGCGGGCGCCGTTCGCCAGCTGGATCCGAGCGCGACCTCGAAGCGCAACCTGGCGATGTGGTCGTACTCCGCCGCCGGGCTCGACGTGAAGTCGCAGCACGAGCTGCTCGAGCGTCTGCGCGAGCTCGGCGTGCGGACGAACCCGCACTGGAAGCCGGCCAAGGACGTCGACGAGGTCCTCACGTTCATCGCCGCGTGGCGCGACAAGCGGCACGACCTGGACTACGGCACCGACGGCGTGGTCGTGAAGGTCGACCGCATCGAGGATCAGGAGCGCCTCGGTTTCGTGTCGCGCAGTCCTAAGTGGGCGATCGCATTCAAGTTCCCGGCCGAGCAGGCGACGACCACCGTCGAGGACATCAAGGTCTACGTCGGGCGGACCGGCGTGTTCACACCGGTCGCGTGGCTCGCGCCGGTCATCGTCGGCGGCACGACGGTCCGCCGCGCGACGCTGCACAACCTCGACGAGGTGCGCCGTCTCGATGTGAGAGTGGGAGATCGCGTCGTCATCCAGCGCGCCGGTGACGTGATACCCGAGGTCGTTCGCGTGGAGCACGAGGCGCGCTCGAAGGACCAGACGTATCCCGAATTCGCGATGCCCGAGCGCTGCCCCGAATGCGGCGGCGCGGTCGAGCACGCCGAGGGCGAGGTCGCGTACCGCTGCGCGAATCCGGAGTGCCCGGCGAAGACGGGCCAGCGCATCGGTCATTTCGTTGGCCGCGGCGGCTTCGACATCGAGGGCATGGGTTGGTCGCTCATCACGCAGCTCCAGGAACGCGGCATCGTCACGAATCCCGCGGACGTCTTCTTCATCACCAAGGAGCAGCTCCTGGAGCTCGACCGTTTCGCGGAGAAGAGCGCGACGAACATCTACGACCGCATCCAGAAAGCGCGCCGGCGCCCCCTCGGCCGCATGCTGAACGCGCTCGGCATGCCGCACGTCGGTGAGACCACCGCCGACGATCTGGCACATTGGCTCGCGGAGCGCCTCCCGAAGGACGCGACGTTCGCGGACGTGCTGGGCATCCTTCGTCAGGCGACGGCCGACGAGCTGCAGGCGATCGATGGCGTCGGCGAGGTCGTCGCTCGCGGCATCAGCGAGTACTTCGCGCGACCGGAGGAGCAGCGCTTCCTCGAGCGGCTCGCCGAAGCGGAGCTGCGGCCGGTCGCGCCGGCACCGCGCGCGGCCGCGAGCGGTCCGTTCGCGGGGAAGACGGTGGTGTTCACGGGAACGCTGGAGCGGCGCTCGCGTGAAGAGGCCGAGGCGCTCGTGCGGTCACTCGGTGGTAAGACGACGAGTTCGGTGAGCGCGAAAACGGATCTGCTCGTCGCCGGACCGAACGCGGGGAGCAAGCTCGCGAAAGCACATCAGCTGGGTGTCAAAGTGGTAGACGAGGCGACCTTCGACGCTATGCTCCGTTAGGCATTCAAGGAAGGGGTTAAGAGGCACTTTGTACCAGCCGCAAACCCAGACACGACCGTTGGCGCCCGCCACTTCCGCGTCCGCGATGCATCCGGATATGCCGGCGATCCCGCTGCCGCCCGAGCCGCAGACGATCGAGCAGACCGGACTCACGCTCGGTTTCCTCGCGGACCTCGCACTGAAGACGCTCTACCTGCGCGGGCAGATGTCGATGTCCGACATCGCGGGCGCGCTTGGTCTCTCCATCCAGGGCGTGACGGACAAGATCATGGATTTCCTCAAGACCGAGCGTCTGGTGGAGATCCGCGGCGGCGCGGGGATCTCGTCCGCGTCGTACCAGTTCGTCATCGTCGACCGCGGTTCGGAGAAGGCGCAGGAGGCGCTCGCGCGCAGCCAGTACGTCGGCAAGGCGCCGGTGCCGCTCGCGACCTACGTCGCCGCGGTGCAGCGCCAGTCCATCTCGAACATCCACGTCACGCCGGAGGACCTCGCGCGCGCGTTCGCGCACATGGTCATCCCCCGCGAGACGCTCGCGCAGCTCGGGCCGGCCGTGAACTCCGGCAAATCGATCTTCCTGTTCGGCCCACCCGGCAACGGCAAGACGACGATCGGGGAAGTGCTCGTATCGCTCATGCGCGGTGAGGTCGTCTTGCCATACGCGGTCGAGATCGACCAGCAGGTCATCAAGATCTTCGATCAGGTCTACCACCGTCCGGTCATGGAGCAGGCCGCGTCGGATCGGCTGCGGTTCGACCACCGCTGGATCATCAGCAAGCGTCCCATCGTCATGACCGGCGGCGAGCTCACGCTCGAGACGCTCGACCTCATCTACGACGAGACCTCGAAGTTCTACGAGGCGCCGTTCCAGATGAAGGCGAACGGTGGCATCTTCATGGTCGACGACTTTGGACGTCAGCGCGTCTCGCCGAAGGATCTTCTCAACCGGTGGATCGTCCCGCTCGAGAAGCGCGTGGACTACCTGACGCTGCACACCGGCAAAAAGATCGAGATCCCTTTCGACATGCTCATCATCTTCTCGACGAACCTCGATCCCGCCGACCTCGTCGACGAGGCCTTCCTCCGACGCATCCGATACAAGATCGGTATCGAGGCGCCGACGGTCGCGCAGTACGAGGAGATCTTCAAGCGGATGTGCGCGCGGAAGAACATCGAGTACCGCGCCGAGTCGATGTCGCAGATCCTGGCGATCTACCGCACGAAGAACATCGGCCTGCGCTCCTGCCACCCGCGCGACATCATCGAGCAGCTGATCGACACCGCGCGCTTCCTCGGCCAGCCGCCCGCGCTCACATCGCAGCTCGTCGAGATGGCGTGCGAGTCGTACTTCGTCTCGCTCGATCCGAGCGGCAACCCAAAGGACTGACCGCCCGCCGGACCGCGCACTAGCTAGATGGGACTGGGCGCGCTCACCGACGGCCTCGCGCCGACGCCTCCGATGGGCTGGAACTCGTGGAACCGGTTCGGCCCGTTCGTGTCCGACCAGTTGGTGCGCGAGACCGCTGACGCGCTGATCGAGAGCGGCATGCGCGACGTCGGTTACCGCTACGTCGTCGTCGACGATGCCTGGGAAGGCAGCCTGCGCTCCGACGACGGGAACCTCGAGCCCAACCTCTGGCGCTTCCCGAACATGCACGGCCTCGCGGCGTACCTGCATTCGCGCGAGCTGCGCTACGGCCTCTACACCTGCGCCGGCGACCGGACGTGCCAGGGGTATCCGGGAAGCCGCTCGCGCGAGTTCGTCGACGCGCGCCGCTTCGCCTCGTGGGACGTCGACTTCATGAAGATCGACTGGTGCCACTCGAGCGGACTCGACGCACGCACCGCGTACGCGACGTGGTCCGAGGCGATCCGCGCGACCCGGCGGCCGATGGTGCTGTCGATCTGCGAATGGGGCCGCAACCGGCCATGGGAATGGGCGGGCAGCGTCGGGCACCTCTGGCGGACGTCGGGCGACATCGCCGATCGCTGGGACAGCGTGATGGCCATCCTCGATCGGCAGGAGGCCCTGGCGCAGTTCGCGGGGCCGGACCACTGGAACGACCCCGACATGCTCGAGGTCGGGAACGGCGGGATGACGGACGCGGAGTACCGCGCGCACTTCTCGCTGTGGGCGATCCTCGCGGCGCCGCTGATCGCGGGGAACGATGTCCGAGCGATGAGCGATGCGACGCGTGCGATCCTCGTCGCGCCCGAGGTCATCGCCGTCGATCAGGATCGTCTCGGTCGTCAAGGCCGGCGCGTGAACCGCGAGCGAGAGGTGGAGATCTGGGCGCGCGAGCTGGACGGCGGCGGGCGCGCCGTCGTGCTGCTCAACCGCGGCGAGAACGCCGCGCGCGCCGAGGTGACCTGGGATCTGCTGGGTGGGTCACGGAGGGACACAGCGCTGCTGCGCGATCTCTGGGAACGACAGGACATCGGCCCGCGTCGAGAGGGATACGACCTGACGCTTGCGCCGCACTCGGCGGCGCTACTGAAGGCGACGCGCGACAATTCCGCGCGTGCGTGAGACCGCGAAGGAGCTCGCGACGCTCCAGGCGTTGATCGACCGCAGCCTGAACAGCACCGGGCCACACATGAAGGGGATCATCCATCCCGGCAAGTACTCATTGAATGCGAAGCAGGTCGTGAAGCTGATCGACGGTATGAAGACCATCGCCGTCGCTGCGCCGGCTCCGAACGGCGATCCGCTCGTGGCCCCGATGGACGGCTGGTTCCTGCACGGGAAGTTCTTCTTCAGCTCGTCGGGCGACTCGATCCGCGTCAAAGGCCTGCGCACGCGCCCGCGGGCGAGCATCGCGTACTTCGAAGGCGAGCGCTTCCTCATCAACGCCCACGGTCCCGTCGAGCTCATGTTCAAGGGTCACCCGGACGTCAGCGAGATCGACGCGATCTTCGATAGGCACTACGGCAGCAGCGCGTTCGACTGGAGCGACGAGGGCGTCTACGTGCGGCTCGATGCCGACCGTTTCTTCACGTACTCGCGCACCCCGAACGAGTTCCCCTCCTAACGAACGCGCTCGTCGTACAGGCGAGCGTGGGGCACGAATGCGAGCCACTCGGGTGCGAGCGCGCGCCAGATCCGCAGCGCGCGGATCACGAAATGGAAGAAGAAACGCTCCGCCATGCCCCAACGCAGCTCGAAGGCTTCGCGCAGCGTCGGCGGAAGCAGTCCGGCGGTGATGACGTCGGTCGGCCAGTAGAGGGCGTCCGGCACGACCGCGAACGGATGGAGCACCGTGCGCGCCACGCCGCGACTGGTGATGTCGGGCACGGCCGCGGTCGCGAGCATGTCGCGCTCGTAACGCTCGAGGTCGCCGATCGTGCGCGGGAAGAGGTCGTCCGGGACCCCGAGCTCGCGCGC
>WNGJ01045846.1_pt1 | contig 10605 bp, 7 predicted proteins | sample 5400611 | NCBI WGS metagenome assembly WNGJ01 (sample SAMN13153375, study PRJNA577476) | soil metagenome | isolation source: 40 cm soil or saprolite under Garry oak tree replicate 1 | place: USA:California | collected 2016-06-15
CGGCTTCTGGTCGCTATCCGAGAGCGCGTCTTCGCCGGTTAGGGGGATGGCGATGGGAAGCGGCATTGGGATGGGAAGATCGCGAAGCGACTCCGTCAACTCAGGCTCTGGAGCTGGTCTCGATGTCTCGACCACACCGACGGAGAGCAAATCGGGAGGTACGATTCCGACGCGCGCACCGATGGGACCGCGTCCGCGTCCGCGACCGGGGCCCCCAGCGCGCGCGCCCATACCCACCGCTCCGGTCGATGGTGCTGGAGCGATTGGCTTCGGCGGTTCCGCCGCAGCAAGCTGATCGCTTACCGGCGTCGAGGGTGCAGCTGGAGCGACCTCGTAATCGCCACCGCGGCGACGCAGATCGATGATGTCGGCGTCGTGTGCGTCCTGGAGAATTCGCGTGAAGTTTCGCTCGCTCAAGCTCTCGCTGTCGCGTCCCAGCAGCTCACGCGCGGTGCTGCGAACCTGACTGGCGCGAACGGGCGCGCCGCCAGTGGCGCCGACGGCGCGGCGAACGAGATCGAACGCTTCCTCACGGCGCAGTCGAAGTCCGCTGGAGCCGATCTCATCGGAGACAGACGCCGCCTCGACGCGAGGAGTCGCGGCCGGCAGCGCAACGTGCGATTCAGCGGGAGGAACTTGCGGCGCCGAACGAGCTCCGCGATCTCCTCCGCGGTCGCGGCCACGGCCGCCGCGCCGTCCGCGACGCGGACGCTCGACCGATTCACCTTCTTCGGACCCAGCGACTCTGGGAGCGTGCGATTCGGTGGTCTCCTGACCGGCGGGGAGTGTGCGAGCGGCGGCAGCGGGCGGACCGACCTCGAACTGTCCGTTCTCGAGCTTGGTGAGCGTGAGCAAGCCGCGGTGCGCCGCCTCCGTGACGAAGCGCGAGAACTTCGACATGCCGAGGTTCTTCTCGTCAAAGGAGCTGTCGATCTGCTGCATCACCTGCTTCAGGCGATCGGCGCGCATCACATCGCCATTTCGCTTCATGCGAGTGATTGCTTCGGTGACGAGCTCCCACGGATCCTTCTTGACGACTTCTTCTTCACCGCTCTTCACCAGACCGGCGAGGGCGTTGTAGCTGTAGTACTCGTCACAGTTCATGACCAGCAGATCGCTCGACGATTCGCGGATTCCGACACCGATGACGTATTTGCCGTATTCCTTGAGCTTGGTGACGAGGCTCGCAAAATCCGAATCGCCCGAGAGGAGGATGAATGTGCCGATCTCGGGACGGGTGAAGACCAGCTCCATCGCATCGACGGCAAGGCGAATGTCGGTAGCGTTTTTCTTCGCCGAGCCATACGCGGTCGCCATGATCATGTCGATCGACGACTCGGCCAGCGGGACGATGTACTGCGGGTAGCGACGCCAGTCGGCGTAGGCACGCTGAACCGAGACTTTGCCTTTGACGATGTCGGAGGAGAGCAGATTCTTCAGCTCCGTCTGGAGCTCGGAACGAATGCCCATCGTGACGTTGTCGAAGTCGATGAGCAGTGCGGCATTGGGGGCGTGGTGCTGTGTACCTAGTGTTGCCGGGGCCATTGCTTGCGGCCCGCGATGGATCGGGGCGATTGCCTGTGGCCCGCGATGTACCGGGGCGATTTGCCTGTGCGCACTCCCGTGCGCGGACCGGTGCGGTCGAGAGTTCATTTTTTTTGGGAATTTCCAGTGCGAGGCTGCGTGCCTGCGATTATTTGCCGCGACGGCTGCACGCCGTATCAATCCTGCGACGGATGCCGCAGGCGGTGCGTCTTCAGGTCCATGCGAGCGCGTCAACCTCAGTTGACCGGTCGCCGGATCCTCGAAGTCGCGCCGTACGGGTATAATTTATACCCAAACCCCCATGAATCAACTGGGGACCGCGTGGGACAGCGTCGCGGCCAGCGGCGAGAAGGCGATCGCGGCAGCACGCCAGGGGCCGTTGACCGTCGCCCAGCGCCGCGCCATCGACAGCCACGAGCGCGAGCTCAGAGTCTCCGTCGAGCAGGCGCGCCGCTACAGTTTTCTCGCCGGCCGCACCGTACGCGTCATCGCCATTGCGGGCGTGCTGGCTCTGCTGATTCTGACGGGAGCAGCCTCGCGTGTGGCCGGACATCTCAGTCGTCAATTGAGCCGACCGCTCGACGAGCTAGTACGCTGGACCGAGCTCATTGGTCACGGTGAGCCGCTTCCTCCTCCTCCCGAGCCGACGATCGTCTCCAGCGTACGAAGAAATGGCGACGCGGAGGGCGGAACGACGATCGAAGTGACCACGAGCAGAGTGCGGGGGGCGCCCGAGTTCGAGACGCTCAGACGGAGCATGCGTGAGATGGTATCGGAGCTCGAGCACGGACGTCAGCAGGCGGTCGAGGCGGAGCGGCTGCACGCATTCCGGGAAAGCGCGAGAAGAGTGGCTCACGAGATCAAGAACCCGCTGACTCCAATTCGATTCGCTCTGGCGCGTCTGCGGGGACAGGCGCCCGCCGATCTACAGGAGGATGTCGACGTCATCGCCATGGAATCGGAGCGGCTCGACCGTATGGCGAAGAGCTTCGCCGAATTTGGACGGCTCCCTGAAGGCCCGCCCTCGGAGGTCGACATCGGCGAGCTGGTTCGCTACACCGCGCGGAGCTGTGTCCCGCCCGGCATTGCTCTCGACTTGCAGATAGACGAGAATCTCCCACGAGTGTTGGGCAACAACGGAGCGCTGGCTGGCGCGTTGAGCAACGTGCTGCTGAATGCCGTCGACGCTTCCGGCGATCAAGGCCGGATAACCGTCGCGGCGCGGTCGGTGAAGATCGGTGGACGCGACGCGGTACGGATTTCGGTTGCCGACAGGGGCAAAGGGATCGCGCCCGATGCTCTCGAGCAGATCTGGGAGCCCTATGTCACCAACAAGCCGGGCGGCACCGGGCTCGGGCTGGCGATCGCGCGTCAGGCGGTGTGGGCGCACGATGGAACCGTTAACGCGACGAGCACGTTGGGCGAGGGTACAGAGATTCAGTTTACGATTCCCGCTAACGGCGCCGGCGCCGAGAGGACCAACTGAAATGGGACCAGAGATAATCGTTCCCCTTGGTGCATTTGCTACCGCTGTTGTCCTGGCGATCGGTGTTCCCGTGGCGAGGGCGTACTCGCGAAGGATGGACGCCGATTCGAGAAATCCGCGCATCCCCGACGAAGTCGCCAGTCGACTCGAGCGAATGGAGCAGGCGATCGAGGCCGTTGCAATCGAAGTCGAGCGGATCTCCGAGGGACAGCGCTTCACCACGAAGCTGCTCTCGGAGGGCCGGAGCGCCAGCGAGGCGCGGCAGATTCAATCGTCCTCTGGTTCGCCGGACCGCACGACGTAAGTGCCAATAGTTCTCATCGCCGACGACGAGCCGAACATTCGGCGCATGGTCGGCGCGCTGCTGGCGGCCGAAGGCTACGAGGTGACTGAGACGCCGAGCGGTATCGAGGCTGTCGCGCGGGTCAAGGAGGGCGAGCCGGACGTAGCGCTCGTCGACCTGATGATGCCGGGCGAGCTGGATGGGATGGCGACGCTGGCGAGACTACGAGGAGTGGCCCCGGACCTCCCGGTTATCATGATGAGCGGCCGCGCGGGACTCGCCGACGCGGTAAAGGCGACCAAGCTCGGCGCATTCAATTTCCTCGAGAAGCCACTCACGCCGGAGGGAGTTCTCCTCGCCGTTTCCTCCGCGCTGGAGCTGCGGCAGACGCGCCGCGTCGCCCGCGCACTGCGAGCCGAGCTGGGATTCGCGGGGCAGATGGTCGGTCGCAGCGCCGCGATGAACGCGGTGCGGGAAATGATCGCGCGAGTCGCGCCAACCGATGCGCGCGTCCTCATCACCGGAGAATCGGGCACCGGAAAGGAGCTGGTGGCGAGCGCCATTCACGACGGGAGCCCGCGAAGAGACAAGCCATTCGTGCGGGTGAACTGCGCCGCGATTCCGCGCGATCTCGTGGAGAGCGAGATGTTCGGCCACGAGCGCGGCGCGTTCACCGGCGCGACACAGACCCGCATCGGGCGGTTCGAGCTGGCGCATCACGGGACGCTTTTTCTGGATGAGGTGGGCGATCTCGGTCCCGACGCACAGGCAAAGCTGCTGCGCGCGATCGAAGCGAAGGAGATTCAGCGGGTCGGAGGCAACAAAGTCATTCGCACCGATGTTCGCATCATCTCGGCGACCAATCACGATCTCCTTCGCGCCGTACGCGCGGGATCGTTTCGCGAGGACCTGTATTTCAGACTGCAGGTAATTCCGCTGGCGATCCCTCCGCTGCGGGAGCGCGGCGACGACATTCTCGAGCTGGTCGAGCATTTCTCGGAGCAGTTCCTGCAGCGGAGCGGCCAGGCGAAACCGCGGTGGAGGAGCGACGCGCTCCAGCTGCTGCGGGATTATCCGTGGCCGGGCAACGTCCGCGAGCTGGCGAACATCGTCGAGCGGCTGGCGATCCTTCACCCGGGCGCAGAGATCACCGGACAGCATGTGGAGGATGTTCTCATCGTCGATCACGACGGGGAGGATGCTTCGCCCGTGACGACCCCCACCCGCGCGCTGGAGAGCGTCGGGGGGCGCGAAACCGGTGCGCGCGGCGCCACTTCGCTCGCAGACAAGCTGGATAGCTTCGAGCGAACCGTAATTGCGCGTGCGCTGGCCGAGGCGGGAGGAAACGTCGCTGACGCCGCGCGGAGATTGCAGACGGACAGGCCAAATCTTTACAGGCGTATGAAGCGACTCGGAATCGACTCCACGAGGGTATGAAGGCGACATGACACATTCTGACAATACGATGCGGGCAGTTTGCCTTCTCCTCACCTGCGCCTCTCCCACTCTCGCGCGCGCCCAGGTCGCTGACACCATTCGGGCCGACACCGTTCAGAGCGACAGCGCCGCCGAGCGTCTCGGGCTGTGGGCGAGAACGAGCAGAAGCAGCGGACTGAATGTCAGCTCGGGGAAAACGTACAATCGCGTCGAGGGACTGCCCGTCCAGATCGGACCCGTGTTTCACGACAGTGTTCGCGCCGCCGATCTCAACGCGTCGGTGATGGGCATCATCAGAAGTGCGAACACTTTCCACTGGGACGATCAGAACCTCGGGCATCGTATCGTCGCCGACATGCGCGTCGGGCGCGGCAGGGGCTACGGGCTCGGCGTCTCGTCGTATGACGTGATGACGCCGGTAGAGACATGGCAGCTGCCGGAGCCGGACGCGGGGCTCGCCGCCTTCTTCGCCCACCGCGATTTCCGCGATTGGTTCAATCGCCACGGCGCAAAGGCCACCGCTACCTTCAACATGAGCCCACGAAGCAGTCTCTCCGTGGACTGGAGCGATGAGCGCTGGAGCTCCGCGCGGGCGCGCAGGGTGTTCTCGGTGTTCCGGAACGGTAAAGCGTGGCGGCCAAATCCGCTCGTCGACGCCGGACGATTTCACCTCGGCGTGCTGCGGGCGAACATCGATACCCGGAACGACAATATAAATCCGTCCACTGGGTGGCTGATTCTCGCCGAATACGAGCGCGGAACCGGAAGATTGACGGACATTGCTCCTACGTCGCCACCGCTGCGTCCGGCCGGCACGCCAACGGTGACATACGGGCGCGGACTGGTCGATCTGCGACGCTACAACCGGCTTTCACCGACGACCTGGATCAACGCGCGACTCGTGCTCGGGGGCTGGCTGCACGGGGACGAGCTTCCGCTCGAGCGGCGATTCTCGGTCGGCGGCATCGGAACGATTCCGGGATTCGACTTTCGAGAGTATGAGCCGGGGTCAGTCGACGTGTCGCAATGCAGCAGCGGAGGTCAGCCTCCGCCGGGCAATCCGGCGCAGTGCGATCGCGTCGCGCTGGCGCAGCTCGAGTACAGAAACGAGCTGCGTTCGTCGCTATTCGATTTTCTGAATGCGAGGCCGATCCGGCTGCGCGGCATCGGCTTCACGGTGCGGCCGACGGCGGTTGCATTCGTGGATGCCGGACGAGGCTGGCTGGTCGGCCAGCCGTCGGGAACGCTCCAATACTCCAGCCGTAGCTTCCCGCGATTTGGAACGTTCCGAACCGACGTCGGATTGGGACTCGACCTCGGCATCTTCGGGGAACGGGACGATGGTGAAGCACCCGCTCCTCGCAGCCGGCGCTTTCGTGCTCGCCGCGCCTTTGGCCGCCCAGAAGGTGCGACTGGACGTGACACTGCCGCCGCAGGCGGCGTGGACCGATTCACTACCGTCGGTGTCGTCCGCGGGCTTGCTGGCGGATGCATCGATGCGGGATCTGCTCGCGAACGGGTTTCCCGCACGCCTCCATTATCGTCTCGAGCGATGGGTGTCGGGGCGCTGGTTCGACGACCTCAAGGCCGCGGCGGAGTGGGACGTCATTCTCAAGTACGATGTCCTCGGCAAGAAGTACCAGGTCGTGCGCGTCGTGAGCAACAAGACACAACCGCTCGGTGAGTACGCGGGTTTCGATGACGCGCAGAACGCCGCTGAGGGCCCGTACAAGGTTGCGATCGCGCTCCCGAAGAAGGGGCAGCGCGGATACTACAATCTGCTGCTGGATGTCGAGACGCTGTCGCTCAGCGACCTCGACGAGGTCAACCGGTGGCTGCGAGGGGAGCTGAAGCCGGCTGTCAGCGGGAAGAAGAATCCGGGGACGGCATTGGGGCGAGGGGTTCGGACGCTGGTCGTGCGGTTGCTAGGTGGGGAGAAGAGGCACTACGAGGCGAGGACGGGGACCTTCAGGCCGTAGATGGTGGTCGCCGCAGACTGCGGGCCAACTGCACTGCTGACTGCTGACTAATTGCGGATTGGGAGACTAACTACGAACTGCGTGACTACGCCGCAGTGGGTTCGCAGTCAGTCCGCAATCAGTCCGCAATCAGTCCGCAGTAGTCAGCAATCCGCAGTAGGTTTCCCAATCCGCAATTAGTCAGCAGTCCGAAATGCCGTTGGTCCGCAGTCCGCAGCTTTTTAGCTGATTTTGTGGACCCCGTGATGCGGGTGCCGGTTCTCGAGGTCTTCGAGGTGATGCAGGGTCTCTTCGCCGTAGAAGATCCGAATGTACTTCGCCTGGGTCGGCGTCAGGCGGCGGACAGCCCAGCTCAGGTGCACAAAATGGGGCTCGACGGGCGCGTGGAGCGGATGCATCCCGATCTCGCTGGGAAGGTTGTTCGCCTTCCGGGTGTTGCAGGGGCTGCAGGCGGTGACGACGTTGGTCCAGTCGTTGGCGCCCCCGCGAGAGAGCGGAATGAGGTGATCGCGGGTGAGGGATTCGCGCGGCTTGAGCTCGATCTGCAGCCGGCCGCAGTACTGACAGCGATAGCGATCGCGCGCAAAGAGGAAGGTGTTCGTTACCTGACGGCGAAAGCGGCGAGGGACGTGGATGAAGCGCGTGAGCCGGATCACGGCTGGACGCGGGAGCGTCAATTTCTCGGAGCGGACTACGCGGTCGGAATCAGCTTCGACGATCTCCGCTTTTCCATCGATCACCAACCGCAGTGCGCGGCGAAGCGGAACCATCGTCAACGGCTCAAACGAAGCATTCAGTGCCAGACAACCAACGATCAAGCACTCCTCCTGGGCAAACCCACACAAATATACAACTCGTACCCCACTACCACGCGCCCGATGCACTACCTATGCGACGATCGGGTACGGGGCAGCGTTACCCTTTCGCCTTTTAACTGCAACTGAACACTACCAGCGGGGAGCTATGAGCGGAGCGGCTGGGGGCCGCGAGCTATACCGGAACATCTCTCGTGACCGCTCGAAGCCCCCAGCCGCTCCGCTCACCGCCCCTGGCCGGTCGTGTTCAGTTGCAGTTAACCAACTCGATCTCGCCTAGATCGCAGACGCAGACATATCGCCGATCGGTTCGCGGGCGACTTTCCTGCGCGCGCTCGCCGATGCGGCCTTTCGCGGCGGCACCGGAGTGAGCCAGCCATAACGGTCTTCCAGGACGCCGGTCGCTATTCCCATGTACTGGCGCTGGATCTCGAGCGTGATCACCCCAGGCTTCCCGGCACCGACCTGGATACGATCCACTGATCGAATCGGCGTTATCTCGGCGGCCGTCCCCGTGAAGAACAGCTCGTCAGCGATGTAAAGCATCTCGCGCGGAATCGACGTCTCGACGACCTCGAGATCCATTTCACGCGCGATTCGGATAACCGAGTCGCGAGTTATTCCGTTCAGTATCCCGGAGCTGATCGTCGAAGTGTACAACTTGCCGTCGCGAACCAGGAACAGGTTCTCTCCACTTCCCTCGGACACGAGCCCGAAGGCGTCGAGCATGATTCCCTCGGAGTAGTTGTCGACCCGCGCTTGCATCTTTGACAGCTGGCCATTCAGATAGTTCCCGCCAGCCTTCGCCATCATTGGGAAGGTGTCGGGAGCAGGGCGTCTCCAGCTCGACACGCAAACATCGGCGCCATTCTTCAGGGCGTCGGCGCCGAGGTAGGTGCCCCATGTCCACGGAATGACGAAGACTTCGAGCGGAGTGTCGTTGGGGAGAACGCCCATCTGCTCTCCCGTTCTTATGGCAACCGGCCGCAGGTAACAGTGCGGCAGCTCATTCTCGGCGACCGTGTCGACTGCGGCGGTCGATAGCTCCTCGATCGAGTACTTGAGGGGCATGCGATAAATCCGGCAGGAGTCAGCGAATCGCCGCATGTGAGAGTTGAGTCGGAAGACTGCCGGCCCGTTCGGCGTTTCGTAGCAGCGGATGCCCTCGAAGACACTCGAGCCGTAATGGACGACGTGGCTCATGACGTGAATCGTCGCGTCTTCCCAATCCACGAACTTCCCGTCGCGCCAGATACGGTGGTGGTTATCGACCGCCATCCCTAAATCCATCGAAGAGGAGATTCAATTTACTGGGACAGCGTAGGCCCGCGCTACGTTGGGGCCCTTGTTGACCAACCGGAAAGTGCGGTCCCGATTGCCTGCACCCGCGCGGCGAGCGCCGCATCGGCCATGAGGGCGCGTCCCCGATCGACGAGGACCCGCCCCCGCACGGTCACCAGCTCGGCTGAGCGTCCGGGGAGGGCGAAGATCGCGGCGGAGTAGGGGTCACCAGTTGGCGTAGTGCGAGAAATGTCGATTCGGAATGCGGAGAGGTCAGCATCTTTGCCCACTTCGAGCGAGCCCACACGCGCGTCGATGCCAAGTGAGCGGGCACCGCCGATCGTTGCGAGCTCCAACGCCTGGTGCGCACCAAACGCATCGTGTCTGCGGCTGGCGGCGCGATGGATCAGGACGGCGAGGCGCGCCTCGTCGAGAATATCCATTCGATTGTTGCTGGCGACTGAATCGGATCCCATCCCGACGCGAATTCCGGCGGCCATTAGCGGCAAGAGCGGTGCGATACCGTGTCCGAACTTGGCGTTCGAAGCAGGACAGTGGGCGACAGCGCAACGGTGCCGCGCCATCGTCTCAATGTCGATGTCGTCGAGGCGAACGCAATGAATGAGAAGCGGACCGCGATCCAGAGCGCCGTGCTGCTCGAGGAGCGCAATTGGCGAGCGCGCACGACGGCCGACAGGAATTCCGCGCCGTCGCCAGCGATCGGCAAAGTCCCCGCTCCCGCTGACCACGATATCGTATTCCGGCTCGCTCTCGGCGATGTGCATCGCGAGTGGAAGCTTGCGGCCGTTTGCCAGTTTTGCCGCTGCGGCGTAGAGGGGATCCGAGACTGTGTACGGCGCGTGCGGTGAAACGCCCAGCGATACGAGCTCGGTCTGATCCAGCTGGAGCTTATCGATGCGATCCTCCAGCTCGGCTATCGCGATCTCTGCCTGCGAGGAATCCGGACCGAAGACTTCCTGGTACATGATTCCGCGCACGCCGAGCTCGCGCATTGCCTGCATCACCACTCCGCTCGAACAGGTGTCGGCGTACGCCGTGATTCCCGCTTCGAGTCCTTCGAGTATTCCGAATCGCGCGGAGTCGAGGAGCATCTCCGTGTCGAGAATCTCGTTGCGGCTCTGCCGAAGCTTGTCGATCCACTCCGGGAATCGACAATCCTCGAGGAATCCCCGCATCGCGGTGAGCTCGAGGTGGGTGTGGGTGTTGACGAGGCCCGGTAGAAGGATGGCTTCGCCGAGGTCGTAGTCGTGGCCGACAGGCGCATCGGCTCGGGGGCCAACAAAGGTGATCGCTCCGTCGGCTTCGACGACGGTTCCATTTTCAATCGGCGGCTGGGTGATGGGAAGCACCCAACGCGCGTGGTAGCGCATTAGCGCGGGATTGGGGCCGGTGGGGTCGGCGGGGTAGGCGAACGAACGGCCGATGGAATTGTATCCGCGCGCGGGCGCGTTGTGTCGCGACGGAGTGTATCTCGCCGAGTTGTGTCACGTCGGGTTGTGTCGCGCCGCGGTGGTCGTCGAGTGGTGTCGAAAACCGTTGGCACTCGATGCGCGGTGTCGCGCCTAGTCGACGTATCGAAGACGGTGGGGATTCGACGCTGTTGCCCTCTCGATGGCACTGGTTCGTAACCGGGCTGAACCAGTGGCGGCGTGACTGTGATCGGCGTTTGAGCTCCGCCAGAAGTCGGTGGGGTCAGCGGGATGGGACCGAAGGTGTCGATCGGAGTGAGTCCGGGATTAGCATACGGGCCATGTTTGT
>WNGJ01032947.1_pt1 | contig 10604 bp, 12 predicted proteins | sample 5400611 | NCBI WGS metagenome assembly WNGJ01 (sample SAMN13153375, study PRJNA577476) | soil metagenome | isolation source: 40 cm soil or saprolite under Garry oak tree replicate 1 | place: USA:California | collected 2016-06-15
ACACGATCCCGTTCGCCGGGAACAAGGCTGCATTTGATACCGGCGAGCCAGGGGTGTCCTTGCCCATGCCGGTGGCGTTGATCAGCAGCGAGCCGGCGGGCAGATCGCCCATCAGCTCGTCGTTGAGAAGCGGGTCGGCGTTGCGGATGTATGCGACCTCAGCCAAAGCGTTGACACTGGCATGAATCGCTCGCATCGCATCGAGCCGCCCCTGGCTTCGATTCACCACCGTGATGCGTGTCCGCCCGAGGAGGTGGAGCGTGATCGCGATAGCCGACCCTCCGGCGCCGAGACACAGCACCTCGCCCGCCGTCTTTTGAAAGTGATCCACAGGTAGAAATTCATCGAGAGAGCGGCTGGCGGAAACCAGGTCCGTCGCCCGCGCGCAGAGCATCCCGTCGCGCTTGGACAGGCACGAAGTTTCGCCGCACAGGAGCGAGCTCTCGTCGATTTGATCGAACAGGTCGCGGCACGCTTCGAAGAGGTCGATCTTGTGGGTGGTGATGAGCGCGCCGCGTTCGTGCTCATCGGTCTTGATGCGCCCCACGAGGCTTCGGTATTCCTCCCGCGGCGCATGTATGGGCAGGTCGTGGCCCACGAGTCGCACATCGCGCAGGCCGAGCTCTTTCGCCCACGCGGGAAACAGCCGCGTGGCTGCCGACTGTCCTGTGGTGACGCCTACGAAGCTGAGGCGTTCCAGATCAGGTGGCGAGAGTTCGCGCCGCTCGGCGCGCGTGTTCCCGATATGCGGCCTCGAAGAGCTCCTCCGACCTCCGCCTGCCAACCTCGGCCGCGCTGGTGATGACGGGCGGCATCTTGCCGGCGGCCACGAGTAGCTCGGCGGTGCGGACCTTGATCGCGTCGGCCACCGCAATCGCGGCGAGGGTGGAGCCTGGACCGACCGGGGTCTCGGCCAGGCCTTCGAGGCGCATGAGCGCATCGCCCGCGGGCGTGCACAGGTCGATGACGATGTCCGCCTCATCGAGCAAACGAGAGCCGACCTCTGGCTCTACGTCGCCGGCCTGCGACTGCGCCACGGAGGTGACGGCGATCACCGGCAAGCCACGGCGCCGAGCCCCGCGCGCCATCTCCACGACCACCGCGCCGAGCCCGCTGGCGGAGAAAACGATCAGGGCATCTTTCGGCGCGAACTGGAAGTTGGCGAGGATCACCTCCGCCAGGCCGGACGTGCGCTCGATGAACATCGCCTGCCGCTGGCCGTTGGCCCCGACGACCTGCGTGTGGAAGGTCATGGAGAGCTCGACGATTGGATGAAAGCCAGGGTATGAACCGTAGCGGGGAAACATCTCCTCCACCGGGATCCGGGAATGGCCGGTGCCGAAAAGGTGAACGAGTCCCTCCGCCGAGATTGCCTCGGCGCAAACCTGGCTCGCCCGCTCGATTGCATCGGACTGCGTGCGCTCGATCTTTTCGAGAATCTCGATGCCCGCCTTGATCCAGCCCGAGCCTGCATGCATCGACGTCAGCCCGCGACCGCTGAGTCGACCTCGACCGGTTCCCAGCGTCCGCTCTTCATTGACCCGTAAGCAGCATCCAGGACGCAGTTGACGACATAGCCGTCGGTGAAGTTCTCGCGTGGCTGCTTGCCCTCGACGAAGCACTCCACGAAGTGGCGCATCTCTTCGTGGTATCCGTAGACCCTCGCCTCATCTGGAATCGGGAACACCCAGCCGACGTCAGCGTCGGCCTTTTCCATCAGGTATCCCGCCGGCTGTTGCAGGAAAGCGCGGATCCTTGTCGATGACGTATCGGTGATGATGCGGCCCATCGTGCCGTAGACCTCGTTGCGCAGCTCCATTCCGCCCTTCGCCGTCCAGGATGCCTCAGTCAATGAGGTCCTGCCATCCTCGAGGCGAAGCAGCAGCACTGCATTGTCCTCGCCTGTGGTCTTGTCCTGATGGACGAGAGTGGCGCCCCACGCGAACACGTCCTTGATGCGGTTCTCCTTGCCGAAGAAATACCGAGCAGCCTCGATGGTGTGACAGCCCATGTCCAGCAGCGCCCCGCCGCCGGCCGTCTCCGCATCCCAGAAGTGGGGCGCGTGCGGACCCGAGTGCGCCTCGCGTGCGCGCACGGTCAGCACGCTGCCGATGCCGCCACTTTCGATCATGGCCCGCGCCCGCATCACGTCCGGCGAGAACACCTCTGTTTCCGCGTAACCGTGCATGACTCCGGCCTTGCGCACGAGCTTCACCATCTCCGCGGCCTCAGCGCCGCTGCGAGCAAGGGGCTTGGTGCACACGATGGCCTTGCGGGCTTCGGCCGCCGCGCGGACAGCCGGAAGATGCAGGTGATTCGGCAGGCCGATCACGACGAGCTGGACTTCCTTGTCCGCGCACAGGTCTTCCATGCTGCTGTACTGGTGCGGCACGCCATAGCGGCGTCCGAACTCGCCGGCCCGCTCTTTTGAGCGCGAGTAGTTGGCGACGACCCGGGTGCCCGGGACATCACGCAGCCCGTCCATGTAGAAGTCGGCCACGAACCCCGACCCGAGCATTCCGATCCCGACCACGTCGCGCAAAAGATTAGCCTACGGATGGAGCGGCTTCGGCCGCGCACAGAGCGGCGCCGATCGCCCCTGCCCAGATGCCGAGCTCCGCGCCGACGATGTCGATGGCCGCGATGTCGGTGATGAACACCCTTCGCCTCAGCTCTTCACGCATCGGCTCGAAAAGGAGGTCTTTTGCGGCCGCCACCCCGCCGCCGACCACCACGCGGTCGACGCCGAGCAGCACGACCACGTTGCTCACCCCGATGCCGAGGTTACGACCAGCCGCGGTCAGCCCGTCCCGGGCGCGCCGGTCGCCGGCGCGGGCCGCCTGCACAGATTCGGCGACGGTCGGACGCCCGCACGCGGCGACGATCGCGTCCGCCTTGGCCAGCGTCTCCAGGCAACCCCTGTTGCCACACCCGCACAGGGCGCCGTCCGCCACGACCGTCTGATGGCCGAACTCACCGCCGGTGCCGTCGCGGCCCATGTAGAGCGATCCTTCCAGGATCAACCCACCGCCGACCCCGGTGCCGAGCGTGATGCCCAGCATCGAGTCCACGCCCCGACCGGCGCCGAGGCGGTGCTCGGCCAGCGTGAAAGCCCTCGCGTCGTTGATCAGTCGTGTGGGTGCGAGCACCGCGGCGCTCACCTGCGCCGCAACCTGGACGCCGGCCCACGTCCCCGGCACGTTGGGAATGAACCTGGTCGCGCCGGTCACGGGGTCGTACAGGCCCGGCACGCCCACGCCGACCGATGCGATCCTGCCCGCGGGGTGGACCGAGTCCCCGGCCAGCGCGATGAGTTGTTCGACGACGCTTTGCTCACCTCGGCTGGTGTCAGTGGGCACCTGACCGGTGTCCATGACGCGCGGGAGGGGTCCGTCTGTTTCGAGCACGACCCACTTGATGTTGGTCCCACCGAGGTCCAGACCGAGATGCACGCCGGTCAAGCTACCCTCGAACCGGCCGCCGCGGACACGGCCCTTATAGTGCCACCCATGTCCGAGTCAACGGTTGTCACCGTCCTCGGACCGATCGCGCCCGACCAGCTTGGCGTGACCGACGCTCACGACCACCTGTTCCTAAGCACCCCGGCACTTCCAGGCCAGGAGTTCGATGACACCGACCACGCGATCGAAGAGGTCCGCGCCGCCAAGCGCAGCGGGCTGCAAGCTATCGTCGAGGTCACGCCCATCGGTCTGGGTCGCCGACCGGCGGAAATGCGCGCGGTCGCCGAGGCCACCGGCGTGAATATCGTGGCCGCGACCGGGTACCACCGCGACGCCCACTATCCGCCCGGCCACTGGGTGCGCGAGGCCAGTGTGGAGCTCGCACATCTCCCCTCTCGAGGAGCGCCGGCTGGTGGCGGCGGCGATGGGCCATCGAGAGACCGGGGCGCCCATCCTCGTCCACGCGGAGATCGGCACCTGCGGGCACGCGATCATCGATCTGCTCGTCCGAGAGGGTGTCCGCCCTGGGCGCGTCATCCTCGCGCACCTCGATCGCAATCCCGACCTGGAGCTGCACGCCGAGCTCGCCGAGCGCGGTGTCACCCTCGAGTACGACACCCCGGGCCGGATCAAGTACCGCCCGGACAGCCAGCTGCTCGACCTCATTGGCGGCATGGTCGAAGCCGGTCTCGGCGACCGACTGCTGCTCGGCCTGGACCTCGGGCAGCGGGATTATTTCCTGACGTACGGCGGAGGTCCCGGATTGATCTACATGATGGGAACGTTCGTGCCGCGTCTGCGCAAGCGCATCGGATCGCCGGCAAGCGAGAAGATCGTCACCGACAACGCCGCCGGCGTTTTCGCCTGGTCGTGGAAATGAATCAGCGGTTCGACGTCATGGTCGTGGGGGCGGGTTCAGCAGGCAGCTCGGCGGCCATCAGCGCGGCACGCCGTGGGGCACGGACGCTGCTCATCGATCGCCTTCCGTTTCTTGGCGGCACTTCGACCGCCGTCCTCGACACCTTCTATGCCTTCTACACGCCAGCGGAGAGACCGCGGCGCGTGGTGGGAGGAATCGGATGCATACGACCCCGAAGCCCTCAAGGTCGTGTGGGAGCGGCTGGTCGAGGACGCGGGGATCGAGGTCCTCCTGCACACGTGGGCCACCGGCGTCCAGATGCGTGATGGCCGAATCCGTGCGGTGCGCCTGTGGAACAAAGGAGGCGAGACGGTCGTGGAGGCAGGCGTGGTGGTGGACGCCTCGGGCGACGCGGACCTCTGCGCAATGGCCGGTGTGCCCTACGACGACGCCCGCTCGACGCCGAACCTGCAATCGCTGTCAACGATCTTCCGTGTCGCCAACGTCGAAATGGACCGCGCCGCCAAGCTGCCCAAGCCTGAGCTCTGGGCTTTGATGCGGAAGGCCGCGGAGAGCGGAGGCTATCGCCTACCCCGCCTCGAGGGTTCATGGCATCGGACTCCCTATGCGGGGGTCGTGACCGTCCACATGACCCGCATCCCCAACGTCGACGCCACCGACCCGCGCCAGCTGACCCGCGCCGAAATCGAAGGCCGGCGCCAGGTGCAGGAGTATCACCGCTTCCTCCGCGATCAGGTGCCTGGCTTCGAACGATCGGTCGTCGTCGCCACCAGTCCCGCCATCGGTGTGCGCGAGAGCCGGCGCGTGGTCGGCGATTACCGCCTCACCCGAGATGACGTCCTCGAGGCTCGTCGCTTCGACGACGAGGTTGCGCTCTGCGGCGCTCCGATCGAAGACCACTTGGCGGGTACGGGAACGACGTGGACATACGTGCCCCAGGCCGGGGTCTATGGCATCCCGTTTCGCTGCCTTCTGCCGAGCACAGTCGAAGGCATGCTCGTGGCCGGCCGCTGCTTCTCGGCCACCCATGACGCCCATGCGTCGGCGCGATCGATGGCGACGTGCATGGCGATGGGCCAGGCGGCAGGCACGGCGGCGGCGCTGGCGGTCGCATCCGGCGTGACGCCGCGATCGATCGAGGCCGCCGTCTTGCGCACCCGCCTGGCGGAGGACGGCGCGCTGCTGGACCCGTACGAGCCGGTCGGCGACTAGTCGGATTCCGCACTTTTGGGCCCAAACGGGCGCATGGAACCCGCGGATTCGGGGTTTTTGGCGCCAAACGGGCGGAACTCCCGATGGGGGCTAGCTCGCGCTGACGCCGGCGACCGCCATCACCTGGCGAACCCGTTGGACCGCGAGCTCTGCATCGCGCAGCAACCCGGCGGTGTCGGCGAGCACGAAAAGCTCGGCCAGGTGCACCGCCGAGCGGCCGCTCTCGAGGCCTCCAACCATCCGGAAGTGGTCCTGGTGCCCGTTGAGATAGGCCATGAACACGATTCCCGTCTTGTAATAAAAGGTCGGCGCCCCGAAGGCATGCCGCGCGAGGGGGACCGTCGGCTGCAGGATCTCGTCGAACTTCTCTGCGTTGCCAGAGTCGAGGGCGATGAGTGCCGCGGATGCGGCCGGCGCGATCAGGTCGAACGCGCCAAGCAAGGCGTCACTGTAGCGCTGGCCGTCGCCGGCGATGGTGGTCGGGTAATCGAAGTCGTCACCGGTGAACATGTGCAAGCCGTCCGGCAGCCGGCGCCTCATGTCGATTTCGCGTCGCTGATCCAGCAGCGACAGCTTCAGCCCTTCCACCTTGTCGCGGTTGGCGGTTATGACCTCCAGGCACGCGGCCATGGCCGCGTCCAGGTTGGAGTGCCCCCAGTAGCCTGCGAGCGCGGGGTCGAACACCTCGCCCAACCAGTGGATCAAGGCCGGCTGCCGGAGCTGCGAGAGCACATGACCATAGACGCGCGCGTAGTCGTCCGGTGCCCGAGCAACCCGCGCCAGCTCGCGGCTCGCCATGATGACGACCTGGCCGCCCTGCTCCTCCACGAAGCCGCACTGCTCCTCGTACGCGGCTTCGATGTCGCGCAGGCTGCGGGCGGACCCAGGCGCGAGCTGGTCGGTCTGCGCGCCGCAGACGATCCGGCCGCCGACCGCCTTGGCCTCGGCAACCGAGCGCTTGATCAGCTCCTTGGCAGCGTCCCAGTCGAGCCCCATCCCGCGCTGCGCCGTGTCCATGGCCTCCGCGACTCCGAGCCCATAGCTCCAGATATGGCGGCGGAAGGCGAGCGTGCGCTCCCAATCGATCGCGGCGGGCGAGACGGGGCTGACGTCGGCGAACGGGTCGGCGACAACGTGCACGGCGGCGTACGGGATTCGCGAACTGCACGTGGGGCCGCTTTCGGCGTAAAGAAACTCGCCTTTGACCGGGTAGGTGTAAACGGCGCCGTCCGCACGCGGCAAACGCACCAGGTCACCCAACCTCAGATGTCTTTGGCCTTGCGCATCGCCGCGATCTCCTCAGCCGTGCAGCCAAGCTCGGTCAGCACCTCCTCGGTGTGCTCGCCGAGCTCGGGCGGCGTGCGGCGAAGGGTCGCCTCACCCGAGCTGTACCGCACGGGATGCTTGAGCACCCGCACATGGCCGGCCCGCGGGTGGTCGAACTCGAGAACCGGGGCGATGTGCTGGACAGCGACGTCCTCGAAGGTCTCTTTCAGGCTGTTGACCGGTGCACACCAGACATCGTGGGCTCGAAGGAGCTCGACCCACTCGGCGGTCGGCCGGCGGCGGAAATACCGATCGAGCGCGGCACGAATCTCGTCGCGCTTCGTGAACGCGATGCTCGGATCTTCGTAAGGCGCCAGCTCCGCCGGGCTGCCGAGAACCTCGCTGATCGCTTTGATCGGCGCCATCGAGATCGCCAGGTGGCCGTCAGACGTGGCGTAAAAGCCGTACGGCACCGAATGAAAGGTGTCAGCGACCCGATTCTTCGGCCGCTTGATCATCGTGCCGTTCAGGTGATAGACGACCGGCTCCGTCTGCAGGTCGAGCGCGGCCTGCATCATCACCAGCTCGACCCGCTGGCCCTCGCCGGTGCGAGCGCGATGCACGAGCGCGCCGAGAATCCCCATCGCCAGAAGGCTGGCGCTGTGCTGGTCCACGACCGCGGCAGCCGACACGGTCGGGCCTTCGCCTTCCGTCCCGGTGTTCGCGCCTAGGCCGGAGATGGCCTGGATGAGGAGGTCCTGGCCGGGCAGGTGGCTGTACGGGCCGTCGCTGCCGTAACCCGAACCGGACGCGTACACGATTCGAGGATTGATCTTGCGCAGGTTTTCATAGCCAAGGCCCAGGCGGTCCATGACGCCGGGCCGAAAGTTCTCGACGACCACGTCGGCTGTCTTCACGAGACGTTTGGCGATGTCGACGCCACGCTCGCTCTTGAGGTTCAGCGTGACGCTGCGGACGTTGCGGTTGGCAAGCAGGAAGAATGCGCTGACCCCGCCCAGGAAGGTCTCGGCCCCCGCCCAGCTTCGCTCCCAGGCGCCGCGGCCGGGCGGCTCGATCTTGATGACGTCCGCAGCCATGTCGGCCAGGTACTGGCACGCGGCAGGGCCGAGCAGAAACTGTGTGAACGCGACGATGCGCACGCCCGCCAGCAGCTGGAGACCGGGCTGCTCCATCAGTGCACGAGCTGCATGATGTGCGTGGCCACCGCGACGAGCTCGCCCTTCTGATTCTTGACCTCGATCTTCGCAATCGTGCGTTCGCGCACGCGCTCGATGCTCTCGATCTCGTAGTCGACGGTGATCGTGTCCCCGAAGTAGACCGGCTTCAAGAAGCGCACGCGGTCATAGCCGACAGAAACCATCGGCCGGTCGAAGTCCTTGAGAATCTGCGTCGACGCCGCCGACGTGTAGCCGAGTATCAGCGTCCCATGGGCAACTCGATGCCCGAGGCTCGTCTTGCTCGAGTACTCCTCGTCGACGTGGTTCGGATCGAGGTCGCCGGTGATGCCGGCGTAGAGATAGACGTCCGACTCGCTCACAGTCTTACTGAAGCTTGTGCGCAAACCGATGGAGATGTCGTCGATGCTGTCGCCGCTCACCACCACGAGCTCCCCGCGCTGATGCCGCCGTCGACGTAGACGGTCTGGCCCGTGATGAACCGCGCCCCATCGGAGGCGAGGAAGGCGACGACGTCGGCGACGTCCTCCGGCGTGCCGAGTCGCCGCAGCGGCGTGTGCTCGATCGTGGCGGCGACCCGCTCCGGGAACTTCTCCATATAGGCCATCGTGAGCGGTGTCTTGATGATGCCCGGTCCGACTGCATTGACGTTCACGCCTTTCGGTCCCCATTCGACCGCCAGGCTGCGCACGAGGCCCGAGACGCCCGCCTTGGTGGCCGCATACGCGGCACGCAGGTTCATGCCGTGGATCGCAGACAGCGAGCTGGTCACGACGACACGGCCGCCCGGCCTGGCAAAGAGAAGCGGCCCGAACACCTGGCACGTCACGAACACGCCGTAGAGGTTGGTGTGGATCATCTCCCACAGCGCCTCGTCCTCCAGCTCCAACGCCTGGATGCGTGTGTTGACGCCCGCGTTTGGAATCAGGATGTCGAGGTTCCCAAGTCGATCGCGAACGGCTTTTAGAGCGTCGCTGTCTCGCACGTCGGCCATCTCGACGCTGGCGAGCGAATCTTCGTTGAACTCCTTGCGAAAAGCCTCGACCTGGTCTTTCGCCTTTCCGATTGCGATGACCCTCGCACCATCCCGGCGCAGTGCGCGAACAATCGCGAGGCCGATTCCGCGTGTGCCCCCGGTGACGAGAGCGGTCCGGCCCTCGAGGCTCACGATGCGGCTTTGATGGGCACGGCGGAGAACGGCTTCAGGATGTGCTCTGCGAAGAGCTCTAGCTGGCGCTCATCGGCGGTCATCGTGTGCAGGAATATCTCCTCGACGCCGGCGTCGATGCGTTCCTGGATGCGGCGCTGGATGTCGTCGATCGTGCCGGTAAGGTACACAGCCTCGATGTAGTCCCACGGACGCTCGTCCGATACGACGCCGAGCATGTATCGCTTCTGCTCGGCGACGGCCGCCTCGCGGGAGGCCTGCTCGCTCAGCCAGCAGAAATTCTCGTGCGCGACCGTGAATTTCTTCTGGCCTCTCGACGTGCCACGGCGCGCGAGCTCGGCGTCAATCACAGTGAGGTCCTCTTTCATCTGCTTCGGATGCGACGTCGGCCGGACGATCCATCCATCCCACCGGCAGATCCGGTCCAGCACGTTGGGCGACATCTCCGCCTTGTCGGGAGAGGCCTCATGCGCGTACTGCTGGCCGCCCGCCACCCACACCGGCGGCACCTGGCTCAACGGCTCGACGGTGATGTCGTTCATCCGGTAGTACTTGCCCTCGAAGCTGACATGGGCGCCGCTCAGGAGCTTCATCGAGGCCTCGAGGACCTCATCGGTGCGGGCGCCGCGCTGCTGGCGGGTGCTGCCGGTGGACTCGAACTCGGGCCCGTACCAGCCGGTGCCGATCCCATAGACAAATCGGCCGCCGCTGAGGTGCTGGAGGGTCGCGATCTCCTTGGCGAGCAAGACCGGCTGCCGCGTTGGCAAGACGAGGACCGACGTGCCGAGCTTGACGCGCCTCGTCACCGCGGCGCAAAACGGCGGACCTGGTCGCCGTGCCTGGCGTCCTGGCCGGGCAGGAGATAAGAGGGAACGAAAACGCCAACCTTCATGCGGGGACCTCCGCGAACTGTGATCTCTCGCTTGCCGGCCTGCCCTCGAACAGGTCGCGGCCGGCGACTAGCGCGTGAATCTTGGCGTCTGCGATCGACCGGGCGAGCATCCAGAAGCCGCAGTCCGGGTGAACGTAGGCGATGCGTTCGGCGCCGCCGAGGATGTCCGCAGCGGTCTGGATCCGGTGTGCGACTTCGTCCGGCTTTTCGACCACGGTGGTCTTGATGTCGATCACGCCCACGCCCAGCTTCAGCTTCGGATTGATTTCGCGCAGGACCTCGAGGTCGCCATAGCCGGGACGCGCGAGCTCCAGCACCACGTGGTCGGCGCGCAACAAGTCGAAGAACTTCACCAGCCTCGCCCAGCTGCCTGCCTGGATGCGCTGGCCGCCGTAGTTGCCGAAACACAGATGGACGGCCGGCTTGTTCGGGACCGCGTCGAGGATGCGGTTGATCGCTTCCGCGGCCAGCTCCGCGTCTTCGGGCCGTCTCGGGAGGTTGGCCTCGTCGACCTGGACGCACGCCGCGT
>WNGJ01009048.1_pt1 | contig 10603 bp, 10 predicted proteins | sample 5400611 | NCBI WGS metagenome assembly WNGJ01 (sample SAMN13153375, study PRJNA577476) | soil metagenome | isolation source: 40 cm soil or saprolite under Garry oak tree replicate 1 | place: USA:California | collected 2016-06-15
TCACGGGGCTCGGATGGCTTCAGACGGGCTGCGTGAGTGCGGTCCTCAGGCTTCGAACCTGAGGGTCGGGGGTTCAACTCCCTCCGGGCGCACTACGCGGGACGGGCATTTCGGGGCGGTCCAGATATCTTCGAGACCCCCGACTGTGCCCGAACTGTGCCCCGAGTGTGCCCAACAATGGCCCTGAGCGAGCACGAACCGTCTTCCGGCTTCGCCAGCTCCGATCCCCCGCCTACAGTGGCCACCTCCTGCGGCCAAGAGTCGCAGAAGCATTATCGTCCGCCGGTGATGCATCGCCGAACTCCACCCGCGACCGGACGTGGCGTCCCGTTGAGGCAATAGCGAACCGCATCCACTGACCCGAGAGCTGGTCCGTTCGCCGGCAGGGCGGGCAGCATGCTTCAGGCTCTCGCCCATCGGGTCCGAAGTCGCCGAGCGGAGCCGCTCCGCGTGATATCGACAGCCAGTCCGCGACGACCCGGAAGGCGTGGTCGCGACTCTCGAAGCGGCGCAGCCAGACGCATTCCTGCTTCAGGCTGCGGAAGAAGCGCCTGCCGTTAGCAGGAGGAGACGCACGGGCGGGATGCCGCTAGCCGCGGAAACGCTTCGACAGACCTACAGGACCTTTCGTAGGAAGCGGAGCCAGTTACGCCGCGGGAGCCGCGAAGGCGGAAGGCAGCGACGGGGCGCCGGTACACCACCTGCGCGGACGTGGCCCAGGCAGTTGCAGTGGGTGCTGAAGATCGGGGTCTGGGCTCGACTCAAGATGGAGCAAAGTAAGAGCTGCCTCGAACGTGAGATGCTGCCGATGTTCTTCGACCAAGAGAAAAGGCGGGAAGGGCGGCGCCGAGCAAGAGAGACGGCGTCTAACCCGCGCGTGCAGCGGACGGCGCTGCGCCACCGCTGAACCGGGCCGGTAGACATCGTTTTTTCGGGCTGCTCCACCGGATACAGTCTCACCGCCCCTTCCGCCCCTTGCTCCGTGATCCCGACGACGATGTGGGCCGAGCCACCGTCCGCTTCTCCACTTCGTTGCTCGCGCGATGAACCTTTCCGCGGCGGCCCTTCGGCGTCGCGGCCTCCGCCGCCATCATCCCGCTCCCCTTCAGTTCCTCCCACAACACGCTCGCCACCACCCCGTGCGCCCGATCCCTCCTCCGCATCGCGTACAGTTCCATCACCCCCGCCTCGAACTCCGGCACCTCGAGCGCCACCAGCGTCCCTGACGCGAGCTCGTCCGCGACCACGTGCTCCGGCAGTCCACCCCACCCCATGCCCGCGAGGATCACCTCCTTCTTCGCCGCCACGTCCGTCACGCGCCACTGCATCCCGCCCTTCAAAACGTTCAACGACGGCGCGTCCGCTGCCTGCGCGCTGTCGGCCAGCACGATCTGCGCGTGCGTGCGAAGGAGCGCGCGGGGAGCCGGTCCGCGGAGTCCGGCGAGCGGATGGTCGCCCCGCGCGACGGGCACGATGCGCACCGTGCGGAAGTGCGCGAGCTCGAGCTTCGCCGTGTCAATGCCGAGCTTCGTGGCGGCGGCGAGATCCGCTCGGCCCTCGCGGAGCGCATCAGCGGCACCGGAGAGCCGCTCGGTGGTGAGCTCGATGCGGACCGTGGGGTAGCGCTCCTGCGCCCCGCGAAGGATCTGCATTACGGGGGCGAGCGGAGTCACGGCTTCGACGGCGAGGCGGACGATGGGCTCGATCTTGCCCGCGAGCTGCTTGCCGAAGGTCTTGAGGGCTTCGCTGCTCTCGATGACCGACGCGGCGCGCTCGTGAAAGAGACGGCCGGCGTCGGTGAGGGTCGCGCGGTACTGCTCGCGGTCGAAGAGCTGGACGCCGAGCTCGTCTTCCAGGTTGCGCACGAGCTTGCTCACCGCGGGCTGCGACTTGTGCAGCGCCGCCGACGCGGCGGTGAACGTTCCCTCGCCGGCGACGGCGAGGAAGGCGACGAGCTGATCGTACGTGATGGCGCCGATCATACAACCTCAGGTTATGGAGTCCATCGAAACATACGATTTTCTTGTTCTGGTGAACCTGGGTACCGTCGGCGTTGGAAGGAGAACGAACCCATGTCGGACCGAATCGATCGAGTCGTCATCACGGGCGGGAGCAGCGGCATCGGCCTCGACGTGGCGCGACGCTTCCTTGCCGAGGGGTCGAGCGTCCTCATCAACGGACAGGACCGGGAGAAGCTCGAGCGGGCGCGCAGGAGCCTCGGCGAAGAGCGGCGCGTCGTCGCGGTCGCCGGGCACGTGGGCGAGCCGGCGACCGGGAAAGCCGTCGCTGCCGCCGCACGCGAGCGCTTCGGCGGCGTTGACGTGCTCGTGAACAGCGCGGGCATCTTCGGCGCGAAGCCGTTCCTCGAGAGCACCGTCGAAGACCTCGAGCGCTACTTCACGACCAACGTGAAGGGGACCTATCTGATGACCCAGGCGATCGTGCCGCTCATGATCGAGGGGGGCGGCGGGTCGATCGTCAACGTCGGGACGCCGTTCGTGTACCAGGCGAAGACGACGGTCCCGATCTCGGCCGCGATGGCGAGCAAGGGCGGCGTCCACGCGCTCACGGTCGCGCTCGCCGCCGAGCTCGCGCGGCACCACATCCGCGTGAACACGCTCGCCCCGGGCGTCATCCGGACCCCGCTCTCCGGCGACGCGGACGCGCTGGCGTCGATCCATCCGCTGGGACGGATCGGCGAGGTACGGGACACCTCCGACGCGGTGCTCTTCCTCGCCCGCGCGGACTTCGTGACCGGCATTACGCTCCCGGTCGACGGCGGCTACTCCCATGGCCGCTGACGCCGGACCGCACACGACGTTGTTCGGCCTGGAAGTGACGGACGACGCCGGTTACACGCAGTACCGTAGCGCGATGGCGCCGATCCTCGCGCGCCACGGCGGCGCCTTCGGCTGCGACTTCGTCGTCGCGCGAGTGCTGAAAGGGCCGAACACGCGGATCAACCGGGTATTCACGGTGACGTTCCCGTCCAGCGCGAACCGTGACCGGTTCTTCGCGGACGAAGAGTATCGTTCGGTGCGAGCGCGATGGTTCGAGCCGGCTGTCGGTGCGGTCGAGGTGCTGGCGGAAACGAGCCCCGACGTCGCGCGCCCGACTTGGGTGGGGGTGAGCGACGCGGGTGTCGTCGCGAGCATGTCGCCGTCACCGAAGACCCGCGCCGAGACGTTCTGCGCTCGCCATGGACTCCGGGTGCCGCTGCTGTTGGCGCCCATGGCGGGCGCGTGTCCTCCTGAGCTGTCGATTGCCGTCGCGCGCGGCGGCGGCATGGGCGCCATGGGTGCCCGTAGGCACGATAAACCTGGAAAGTTGGCCAAACGCTCGAAGTCGGACGCTGGCTTCCCCTCTGCCCCCGGCTTGCGCGGGACAGAGGAGTGAATGATCCATGTCGCACCATTACTCCGGTCCCGATTTCGGCTTCCCGCACGGAGACGCGCGCCTGGACCTCACGGATTTGTATGCCTTCCCCAAGCCAAGCGAGGCGGACAAGTCGATCCTGATCATGAACGTCCATCCTTCCGCCGTCGTGAACCCGGCGGGGTCCACCACGCGCGAGCCGTTCGCGCCCAAGGCGTTGTACGAGCTCAAGATCGATACGAACGGCGATGCCGTCGCCGACATCGCATATCGGGTGCGCTTCTCGTCCTCCGCGGGCGGGCCGCAAACCGCGACCGTGCGGCGCGTCGAGGGTGCGCAGGCCGCCGAAACGGGTGACAGCGGCCATGTCATAATCGAAGCAGCACCTGTGTCGACGGGTCGGGACGCGCGCGTGACGGAGGCCGGCCGCTACCGCTTCTTCGCGGGCTGGCGTAGCGATCCCTTCTTCTTCGATACGCTGGGGGCGTTGAACGATCTGCAGTTCACCGGCGACGATTTCTTCATCGACAAGGACGTGTGCAGCATCGTGGTGGAAATGCCCAACTCTGCCCTCGGACCCAAACGAGTCGGCCTATGGGCGCGCACGCTGGACGGCGCGGGCGGGGTTTGGGTCCAGGCGGACCGGGGCGCGTTACCCGCGCAAGCGGTCTTTCTCGTCGGCTCGGAGCGAGATGGCTACCACGCGGGCGAGCCGGCGAACGATGCCCGTTTCATCACCGTCTTCGCGCATGCGCTGGAGCACACCGGTGGCTATGCGCCGGAGGAAGCAAGGCGGGTGGCGGGAACACTGCTGCCCGACATGCTGTCCTACGACCCGACGCGTCCCGCGTCTTTTCCGAGCAATGGCCGTACGCTCACCGACGATGCCGCCGACGCCTTCCTGGCAGTCCTCACAAACGGGAAGGTGACCGGGGACAAGGTCGGGCCCCACATCGATCTGCTTGCCGAGTTCCCCTATTTGGGGCCGCCGCACAACATCTCTGTGCCGAGCCATGCAACTTCGCCTATCGCGACCGAGCTTCGCAAGGCGTCCAGGCGCCTGGGCTCTTCATGAAGGAGGACGTTATGAACCGACTCGAGAAAGTGCTGTACACCGCGAAGGCCCACACCACAGGCGGGCGCGCCGGCATGTCGCGCAGCTCCGACGGCCGCCTCGAGGTCAGGCTGTCGCGGCCCGGCAGCCCGGGCACCGGCACCAACCCGGAGCAGCTCTTCGCGGCCGGCTGGTCCGCGTGCTTCGAGTCGGCGATGGAGTTCGCCGCGCGCAACATGAAGATCACGCTGCCGGCCGATCACGCGGTCGACGCCGAGATCGATCTCGGTCCCGAAGGGGGCGCCTTCAGCCTGGCGGCTCGCCTCTACGTGAGCCTGCCGGGGATGGAGCGCGCGACGGCGCAGCGCCTTGTCGAGGCGGCCCACCAGGTGTGTCCCTATTCGCGAGCAACGCACGGGAACATCGCCGTCGAAACGACGCTGGTCTGAGGCCGCTCCGATGAGAGCAGACAGTGACCGGCTGATATCCGTCCACACGGCTCGAGGTGAAGGGCCATGATCTACGAATTGCGGATCTACCGCTGCGTGCCGGGGCGCAAGCCGGCGCTGCTGTCGCGGTTCGAGAACGAGACGCTGCGGATCTGGGAGAAGCACGGCATCCGCCAGGTCGGGTTTTGGACCACGCTGATCGGCAAGAGCAGCCAGGAGATCACCTACATGCTCGCCTGGGACAGCATGGCCGAGCGTGAGAAGCGCTGGGGCGCTTTTCTCGCCGATCCCGAATGGGTCGCGGTGGTCGCCAGGACGGAGAAGGATGGCCAGCTCGTCGAGAACATCAGCAGCCAGTTGCTGGCGCCAGCCGCGTTTTCTGCCGTGAAGTGAGACTCTGGATGCGCGCACGATTCCCTTGTTGCAGAGTCGCGAGCTGACACTCCCTGGCGGTGACCTATGCCCGGCGTGCTTCGCGCGCGAGCCCTTCGCGTCGGCGCAGGGAGGACGCCGGCGGGGATGCCGGGTCCGACCGGCGCGAAGAAGAGCGCAAGGACGAGTACCACTGGGCCACCGGGGAAATGTTGGGCCGCTTGGAGAAGTGTCGCGGCACCCGCTGGGCTGCCCACATGGCGGGTCGGATCAAGCGCCGCGGATGGGTCGAAGACGTCGAAGGGACTCATCGCGCGAGAGGGTTACGATCATCCGGCCGCCGGTGCACGGATCAAGAGCGGCCAGCCTCATGCTCGGACCGCTTGGGGAACCGGAAGCGATCACGGTGCGGCGCCCGGCAACCCCCAAACGCAACGAGACGGCTCTTCTGGCCTTCGTCGGCCCGTATCGGGCCGGCAGTAGCTGGCGCCGCCCACGAGAGCCTTCGAGTGGCATCGTGGTGCGTCTCCGGCGTATCTTCGAGGGCCGCCCACGGCCCGGACGAAAACGTGCGCCGTTCGAGTCCTGGCGGGCGCGGTAAGTTGGACAGGTACTTCGGGTTCCCAGGACAGGCTTGCTGATGGGTACGTTGGCATTCTTTCCCTGGCTTCGCCTCAACGGCTGCGTGACTCTGGAAGGCATGCAGCTCGTGCCCTTCCGGCGCGGGTCTGAACCCGCCGGACCGGGTACTGAGCTGCAGCGGGTCGTCGATGCTGTCCTAGAACCGTACCTGGTAGCCGCGGCCCGTCCCGTCGAGGAGGCAACGCTCGTGTCGCTCGCCGGTCAGGGACTGACCGAAGCCATCACTGACGACGCCTTGCGCGATCTGTTCATAGTGGCGGAGCTCCTAGCCTTTTCTGGCCTGGCCGCTCGCCAGTTCTTCAACCCGATCGGGCTTGGCTACGCTAACCGGGACATGTTCAACCTCATCGTCCAGAGGTTTGACGACCCACGGGGCGGCGTCTCCCTGACCTCCCGCCGGCGGGAAGGTTCGACTCAGAACTATGTCACCCGAGATGTGTACAGGGTCGACAGACCGCGCCACGTGACATCTCCGTTCCCGGTAGGTCTCGACGACGCGCTGTTACGGGCGCTGATGCGTGCTCGCGAGTCCGACGACGGGCGCTACGTAGAGTCGGTCGTACTCTTCAACCGAGCGAACACCGACGGGAACGACGTGAGCCCCGGGATCGAGATTATCCTCGTTGTGGGTGCATTCCAGCGGCTTCTCCAATGCCAAGGCTCCCGAGGGCATGAGCTCGCGACCAACTTCGTTCAGCTGTTCGTTCCGTCGCAGGAGTTGGGTGTCGATGCAGTTTCGACCGTTGGGCAGCTGCGGCATCGGAGGAGGCCGTGGCCTCGGTCGATTCGGGAGGCATGGATACGGGACCTGTATGCGACGCGCGGCGACCTCGCCCACGGAAGGACCAGGTCACGCTATCCGGCCGACTGGTCGGTCGCCGACCATCTGTTGCTCGCGGCCTATGCCTTCCCGCGGCTGGTGAAGGTCTGCCTGGCGCAGAACCGACTGTATGAGCTCACCGACGACGACCGCCTCAGTGTCGACATGTTCGAGGACTTGGCGCGGCACGACCTTTCAGAGCCGGTCCGTGAAGGCGGAGAAGAGCAGTGGCCGTGGAACAGGATACGCTCCCATTGGGTCTGGAGCGGAGCCACAGCACGAATGCGTGCGGCCCTCGAGAGCAAGCCTGAGCGGCCGGAGTAGTCCGCGAGTTGTGCGCGGCCCCCAGGTCTCAGTCTCCGCCGGCGTTCGTGCCCGTGGCTCCTGCAACCGCCTCGTCGATGCGTGGCACGACATCTGCCACCTTCTTCGCAACCTTGTAGGCCTCTGGAAGGTAGGGGGTCGAACCGCTCCGACGTCGTCGGTGCTACCCCACTCAGCCGCCGGTCTCGGATCGCATCGCCCCGCGACCCGGGCCCGTCCGCGCGCAACGAGAGTTCATCTCGTGGCCTTCGTCGGCCGAAGCCCGGGCCGAAAAAGGCTCGGAAGGGCATCGTCGTGCGTCACCAGGCCAGTCTCTCGTGTGCTCCGGATCCGAGTGCGGGCCTCTCCTTCTGACCAGGGTGGATAGCGACCGGTTCCAGCCCCGCCCGCTCCCAGGGAGGGGGCGCCTCTCGCCTTCTTGGGGGCTGCCGGAGTAGCATCCCGGCGCCATGGCGATCCCGGACTACCAAACGCTGATGCTTCCGGTCCTGCGCGTCATCGTGTGGCCGAAGACGCGCGCGCAGCGGGACTGGTTCCACAAGGTCGGCAACATTCTCGACAAGCTCCCGAAGCGGCTGCAGCCCCGCGTGAAGGCTGCGCTCCACGAGGTCATGTACGCCGAGACCCGTGAGCAGGCGCGCGAGGCGGTCAAACGGTTCGCCACCGACTACGGTCCCAAGTATCCCAAGGCCGTCACGACTTTGGAGAAGGACGCCGATGTCCTGCTCACCTTCTTCGACTTCCCCGCTGAGCACTGGAAGCACCTCAGGACCTCGAACGTGATCGAGTCCCCGTTCGCGACCGTCCGGCTACGCCAGCGCGTGACGAAGGGCGCGGGCTCACGCACGAAGGGGCTGTTGATGGCCTATAAGCTCCTCGACATGGCGCAGGCCCGGTGGCGTCGGCTCGACGGCGCGCACCTCCTGCCGCTCGTGCGGGCGGGAACCAGCTTTGTGGACGGGCTTCCGCAAGACGGCAAAGCCAGCAGGACGAAGACGCGAGCGGCGTGATGATGGCTGAGGTCGTGACGCGTGCGACCCTATCCCTCGATTACCTGATCCGCCTCGACTTCATCGATCCACGAGTGGGAGCGCGCCCCCGGCGGCGATCGGAGCGGGCTTTGCCGTTCGGCTATCGTTGGACCGGCGGGCTTGAGACGTGCGAGGGTGGTGCGAAGCCAAGGTCAACTCACGTTTCGTGATGGCCGAACGAAAGGACCGGTTCGATATGGCGACGCCACCTTCCGGCGTGCCCTATGTACTGGGCGACACGGGCGCCGAACACGCGCGGCTGGTTCGGCAGGCAGCGATCTTCAACCCCTTCACCGAACGCTTGTTCCGCGATGCGGGCATCGGCCCGGGGCAGCTGGACATCGGCTCCGGCGTCGGCGACATCGCCATGCTGGTGGCCAGGCTGGTCGGCCCCACGGGAGAGGTCGTGGGCGTCGAGCGCGACGTGAGCACGATGGCGAAGGCGAGGGACCGAGTCGCCGAGGCCGGGCTCCACAATGTGAGTTTCATGGAATCTGATGTCGGCCACGTTGTGCGCAGCGAACCCTTCGATGCGGTCGTGGGGCGACTCATTCTGGAGTTTTTGCCGGATCCTGGCGCGGTGGTGCGCTCGCTCTCCACGTTGGTTCGGCCTGGGGGCGTTGTGGCCTTTCAAGATGCGTGCTGGGGTCCATTGCTCCAGTTGACGGCGCACCTCCCCTTGAGGGCAAAGTGCGCGTCGCTTATTCACCAGACTTTCCAGCGCTCCGGGGCGAACATGGATATGGAGTTCGTTCTCTACAGGACGTTCCAGGAGGCGGGGCTGCCTGCGCCGAGCATGCGGATTGAGGTTCCGGTCGGAGACGGCCCGGAGATCGCGCGATGGGTCTACGATCTCTTTTGCAGTCTGCGCCCGCGGATGCAGCAGCACGACCTTCCCAGTAGCGCGTTCGGCGATCTCGATTCGCTCCTGCCGAGGCTTGAAGCCGAACTGGCCGGCACGAAGACATTCGGCGCTTGCATCGGACTCGTCGGGGCCTGGTCCCGAAAGCCGGGATCGGCGCAATCCGTTGGCGATACTCGGCGATGAAGCTGGCGGACGCCGTCCTCGACGCGATCGACTGCCACCGACTGATCGGGCTGCTCAGCGACCGCGATCCCTCGCTCGACGAGGACGGCGCCTACGCGATCGCGTGGGAGGTCCACGCGCGGCGCCGTGAGCGCGGGGAGAAGCCCGTCGGCCGCAAGATCGGCTTCACCAACCGCACGATTTGGGCCGAGTACGGGGTACGGGCGCCGATCTGGAGCCACGTCTACGACTCGACCGTGCACCATGCCCCGGACGGCAACGCACGGGTCGCGATCGGCGACCTGCTCCAGCCGCGCATCGAGCCCGAGATACAGCTACACTTCGCGCGAACGCCGCCGGTCACGCGCGACGAGGCGACGATTCTCGACTGCATCGACTGGATCGCGCACGGGTTCGAGATCGTTCAAAGCCTCTACCCCGACTGGAAGTTCCGACGTGTCGACGCGATCGCCGCCTGCGGTCTCCACGGCGCGCTGGTGGTGGGCAGGCCTGTTGCTTTTCGGGACATCGACGACTGCGTTGCGAAGCTGCGCAACTTCACTGTCACCCTGTCGAGCGATGGCAAGCCGGAGGCGAAGGGCGGCGGGGCGAACGTCCTCGACAGCCCGCTGCTTGCCCTTGCGTACCTCGCCGAGACGCTGGGCAAGCAGGCGCGCTCCGCGCCGGTCCAGGCCGGAGAGATCGTCACGACCGGGACGCTGACGGCGCCGCGGCCGGTGTCGCCGGGCGAGACTTGGGCCACGGTGCTCGACGGCATCGATCTTCCGGGCTTGTCGATCACCTTCACGTGATCTGATCGCAACTCAGGCCGAGGTCTCGCTGCCCAGGAGAGGCACAAAGGTGAGAGCTGCCGAGATCCGGTGCCCGGCATCAGGGACGGCCAACCGGGCGTGCCGCGTCAGGCCGATCCACAACTCTTGCCAATATCTCGCGACCCCGACGGAGGCCTAGATGTTGGATAGGAGAAGTTTTCTCGTCCGGACCGGGTTGGCCCTTGGCACTGGCGTCCTCGCGGCCGGCTGCCGGCCTCGGCTCGAGCTGGTCCGCGGCGAGGCGGCGGCGGACCTACAGGACTGGCGGGTAGTGCGTGGCGAGTTCAATCTGTCTCGCGACTATATTCACCTGACTGGATTTCTCCTCGCCTCGCACCCGCGGCCGGTCCGCGAGGCGATCGAGACCCATCGCCGGGGGCTGGACGAAAACCCGGCGAACTATTTGCACGACCATGCACAGCGCCTCGAAGCCGATGTGCTCGGCGCTGCCGCCGAATACCTTGGAGTGGATCCGACCGAGATCGCCTTGACCGACAGCACCACCATGGGTCTGGGCTTGCTCTACGGAGGATTGAAGCTAAGGGAGGGACAGGACATCCTGACCACCCATCACGACCATTACTCCACCGCGACAGCGCTTCGCCTGCGCGCCGAGCGGACGGGCGCATCGGTCCGGGCGGTCTCGCTCTACGCGAACCCCGCGACCGCAACCGAG
>WNGJ01030567.1_pt1 | contig 10603 bp, 7 predicted proteins | sample 5400611 | NCBI WGS metagenome assembly WNGJ01 (sample SAMN13153375, study PRJNA577476) | soil metagenome | isolation source: 40 cm soil or saprolite under Garry oak tree replicate 1 | place: USA:California | collected 2016-06-15
AATATGATCAAAATGTCGTGTCGTCATTGGTCACACTCATTTACTTTGCGTCGCGGTTCAATCGCTTGCGCAACAAGGCCAAATCCCGTTTCCTAATGTTCTTCGTGCCAAACAAGATCGACAACCCCGAAACAACCGGGACTCGCGAGTTCTTTCGAGGCTGGCTTTGCGCCGCCACTTTGATCGCATTGTCGATCTTTCTGTCGGGCTGCCAGAAGCGAAGCAACTCCGTCTCCGGAACAATTGAAGTGGACGAAGTGCATGTGGGCCCGCGCAGTGGCGGACGGGTAGAAAAGATTTTCGCGTGGGAAGGGGACACTTTGCGAGCCGGACAGCCGATCGCGGAACTGGATGCTTCCGAATTGCATGCCCGACGCAATCTTGCCGAAGCGCAGATTAATACCGCGATCCGCGACGCCGACTCGCAAGAAGCGCAGGTCCAATTCTTGCGCGACGACGCGAAGCGGCAAAAAGATTTACTGCAACGTAAGGTGGTCTCGCCTAGCGACGCCCAGCGCGCGGATAGCGCAGCCAGATCGCAGGAGAAAAATGTTGAGGCCGCCCGGATGCGCGTCACCCAAGCGCGTGCACAGCTTGCCGACATCGATGCGCAGCTTGCCGAAATGCAAGTGGTTGCGCCGGCCGATTCGGTTCTGGAAGTGCTCAGCGTCAAAGTAGGCGACGTCCTGCCAGCCAATCGCGAAGTCGCGACATTGCTTCTCACAAATCATTTGTGGGTGCGAGTCTATGTGCCGGAACCGTGGCTCGGCTTAATAAAAGTGGGCGATCCGGTTCGTGTTCGGGTTGATTCCTTCCCAGGCAAGGATTTTGAGGGAACAGTAGAGCAAATTAATCGCCAGGCCGAATTCACGCCACGCAACGTGCAAACGGTAGCAGATCGGATCCGGCAGGTATTCGGCGTGAAGATTCGTTTGCCGAACACCGACGATCGATTGCGCGCGGGGATGTCAGCCGATGTTTATTTTCCGAATGTGAAATGATTGTCATCCCGAACGAAGTGAGGGAACTCACACAGGCAAGATGGATACGCGAATGGCCATTTGTGTGATCTTTCATCAGTGGGAGGTCCCTCGTCGTGTGCGCGACTCGGGATGACGTGCTAGAAAAATCGACAATCACCATGATCTCCAATGGATGCGATGATTGAGTGTGAAGGCCTGACAAAGCGTTTCGGCACGTTCACGGCCGTCGATCACGTTTCGTTTTCCGTCGGAAAAGGGTCGATCTTCGGCTTTCTCGGGCCAAATGGTTCCGGCAAATCGACTGTAATCCGAATGCTGTGCGGAATTCTCGAGCCGACTGAGGGCACGGCGCGGATCGGCGGGCACGACGTAGTGAAGGACACGGAATCGATTAAGGACATGATCGGCTATATGTCGCAAAAATTTTCCCTCTACGACGAACTGACGGTGAATGAAAACCTTATCTTCTCTGGCAAACTGTACGGTTTAAGCGGACACGCATTGATCCAGCGTCGCGATGAATTGATCGCGATCACTCATTTGGAGCCGTACATCGGCAGGCGGGCATCGCAGCTCTCCGGCGGATGGCGGCAGCGCCTGGCGATGGCGTGTTCGCTCATGCATAAACCAACGGTGTTGTTTCTGGATGAGCCGACGGCAGGGATTGATCCAGTGGCGCGGCGCGAGCTATGGGATTTGCTTTTCGAATTCGCCGGCCAGGGCATGACGCTTTTTGTCACGACGCATTACATGGATGAAGCAGAACGCTGCGATCACGTCGGCTACATTTACATGTCGAAGCTGATCGTCTGCGGAGAGCCGGATGAATTAAAGCAAATGCCCGAGGTAAATCCGCCGGGGACACGGCGGCTCGATGTGACCTGCGATCATGTCACGACGGCGCTTCAGGCTGTTCATCAACTCCGCGGCGTGCGGAGCGCGACCGTGTTTGGTCAATCGATGCATTTGCTTGTCGATGAAAGCGTCAAGCGCGCGCACATTGAAGAAAAGTTGCACAGCGCCGGTATCAGCCATGCAGAGATTCATGCGATCGGGCCGTCGCTTGAAGACGTTTTTGTCGAACTTTCGGCGAAACACGCGGGGGAACAACAGAAGGCTGCGTGAGATGAATGTCATCCTGAGCGAAGCGAAGGACCTCACAAAATGACCAAGACCTTCTACGTTTACATGATGACCAATCGCAGCCGAGTCGTGCTCTATACCGGAATAACAAACAGTTTAATGCGACGAGTCTGGCAACATCAGAACAGCGAAATAGAAGGTTTCACCAAGACTTACAGGGTTAACCGACTGATCTATTACGAACGCTTCAATGATCCTCGAGACGCAATTGCACGGGAAAAGGAAATCAAAGGGTGGCGGCGCAGTAAGAAAAACGCGTTGGTGGAGAGGATGAATCCGAAGTGGGCGGATTTATCGCCAATGCTTTTTCAGCATATGCGGGGTCCCTCTCCCGCGCCTGCGGGATCGGGATGACCCCACTGAAAAATAATGAAACACAAGCCTTTCCGCGGACTCGGTGCCATCCTCTTTAAAGAATTCATCGTGGTCTGGCGCGATCCGATGACGCTTTTCTTCATGTTTTTTCCGCCGCTAATCGAGATGGTCGCGTTTGGTTACGCGCTCGATACCGACGTCAAGCACATGGCCATGATTATCTACAACGAGGATCGCACCGTCGAGAGTCGCCAGTTAATCGATCGCTTCGTGAACACGGAAACGTTTCGCGTCGTCGGCGAAGTTCAAAGTCTGGATCAACTCACCAGTGAGATTCGAAGAGGTCGTGCTTACGTTGGGCTACAAATTCCCCCCACGTTCACTCGCGATCTGCACGCGGGCAATTCAGCCCAGGTCCAGTTGCTGGTGGACGGTTCGAATTCCACGACCGCGCTGCAAGCGCTCAACACGGCGTTAGGAGTCGCCTTGACGCAATCGGTCGAATCGCTGTTGCGTGAAACCGGCCGACACGGAGTCCCAATCGATGTGCGTCCGCAAATGCTTTACAACCCGGCGATGCGCAGCCCGAACTTCTATGTTCCAGGTGTCATCGGGATTGTTTTGCAAATCGGCACAACTGTCGCTACCGCCATGGCTCTCGTCCGTGAACGCGAACGCGGAACTCTCGAGCAATTGCTCGTGAGTCCGTTGAGCCGCGCGGGCCTCATGCTCGGTAAACTCGTCCCCTACCTGTGCATCGGCATGACCATGGCGGCGGTCCTCTTCATCATTATGCGCTTCGTCTTCAGCGTGCCGATCGCCGGAAATATTGGAGCGATGATGTTTTCGACACTCGTTTATGTCTTCGCGCTCCTCAGTCTCGGCCTACTCGTTGGAACGAAAGCCGAGAATCAAATGCAAGCGTTGCAGATGTCGATGGTTTTCCTTTTGCCGAGCGTTTTCTTTTCCGGCTTTATTTTCCCGCGCGAAACCATGCCCTGGATTTTTTACGCCCTCGGCGCGCTTTTCCCGACCACCTATTTCATCTCGCTCATGCGCGCAATCATTCTCCGCGGCGCATATTTTTTCGAATACTGGCCCCATCTCGTGGTGCTCATTTTAATGTCGATATTGCTTTTTATTCTTTGTGCTCTGCGGTTTCGGAAAAAGATCGGTTGATCATTGCTGTGGTTTGGGCAAGAAGCGCGAGATAAGGCCCAATAAAACCACAACGACGAGACCAAGCGCGCCCCAAAAAATGTAGCGGGCAGATCCAGTGAGCGTTTCGCCCACGCGCTCGGCTTTTGAGGGAAGGTTTTCTTCGCCTCCGGAAACGACAGTTGCGCGGTCCGCGCGCAAGAGCTCGCCGGCCACCAGACTGAGATCGTAGTGCGGAGCGCTCGCTTCGCGATTGCCGTAGTAGAGCCAGACTGGGTGCGTCGAGTCGGGCACGGCTTTGAACACGACGCGCGTCACCGGATAGTAGCAGCGGAATTCGCGCAGTTCGATTGCGGGGTTGTCGCCATTATTGGTTTCGAGAAATAGCGTGTCGCTTTGCGGCCGTGCGTTGAGTTGAATGATAAACTCGCGCGTTGCTTTCGCTGGCGTTTGGTCCCACGTGGCGCGACCGAGCTCGCGCGGAAATTTGTCGCCCCGCTCGCCCGTGACTTCTTCCCATAACCGCATTTCGCGATGGAAAAGCGGTGAAGCAGATGCGCAGACAACCCGCGTGATCGGCAACGCTGCTTGCGGCATTTTGAGCGACCAGCGCGAGAGCGTGGGTGTTTTTACATTGTTGGCCGGCGCGGCGTTCAACTGGATCGGCCGCGATATGGATGTTTGCTCCATTAAGAATGGGATCTGCCGTTCTTCGCGGACGAGACGGAGGTCGCGCTGATCGGGCAACGCGTGGGCGAGCAGGTCGGGATCGAGCTCGATTTGTTGCGCACCGCTTTGAGTCAGCGGAACGAGTTTGCGAAATTTCCACTTCGCGACGTCGATCTTCGCCCCAATCAGGGTGAGGGCCGCGAGCGCTTCCGGCGCTGTGTATTTAGGATTGGGAGCGAGTGATGACGGCTCCACTTCGGTTGCCGTTGCATTTTTTAGTTGTTCGCTTAACGCGGAAAGGTCGTACCGCGGCGGAGCGCATTGGCTGTTCCCGCTAAGGAGCGAGTAACGGCCTGGTCGATGTGCGAAAAAGATCAGTCGCGCGAGCCGGCGCTCGCCGCGCACGGCATCGATCGAAAGCGGCGGACTGTCTTGATTACGGATCAGCAGGAACAACTCGCGCGGCTTAATTTTTTGCTCGACCGGGATATCGAGACGCGCCTCGCTTTTTCCATTGACATCTACGCGATAGACTACCGCTTCGCCAAGTGTCCGTTCGCGGATGCCGTCTTCGGCAATCTCTGGAATGGCAAGAGTAACAGAACGCGTAAACAACGGCTCGCTTGTGTCGATACGTAGCGACGCCAGTGGCAAGTTCGATGCGCCAAGATCGAGGGCAAGCCGTGTGACGCCGAAGCTTTCGTCGCGCGATTTGATCCTGATGGAAACTGCTTCCGCGGGCGCGGTGGAGCGCGCCCTGTGCAGTTGCGCGCCGTTGAATGGCACCGGATCCGAACGCCGGCCGTCAACGGTGAGCCGCAAAAATTTCCAGCCGCCTTCCGGGAATGAGACGCGCAACTTCGCAGCGCCACCGGGCAGTTGGAAAATCGGTTCTCCCCCAGCGAGCTTCCTCCAATTCGCGGCGTCGGGCGAACCTTCCACTTCCACGGCTTTGACGAACTGCGAGGCGGGCGTTTCGGGACTGACGCCGGCGATTGGCGCGGTCGTCCCTGTTTCGAGAACGAGCCGAGTTGTGCCCCCTTCGATTGTGCTGCGAAATTCTTTTGGCCGCAGCGTTGACTCGGCTTCGGGCGCAGGTCGCTCGATTAGATAAGGCACTTGGTTGCCAGCAGCGTCCACAATTCGCAGGTCTTCGAGGTCCGGCTGTGCGGCGTCCAACGTTAGGGCTGGAAGATTTACCCGCACCAGACCAGATGCGGGAACTTTGAGTGCCTGTGTCTGACGCCATTCGTTTGGCTCAAATGCCAAAAGCGATGTCGCGCAGAGAAACGTAACGAACGCGACGACGTTGCAGAGTTTACGGTGCGGGTGGAATCGCGGATTTGGCTTCATTATTTTTCTCCACAGCGGCGAGAAACCGCTGGTACAGAAACGATGCGAGAATCGCAATGACGGCGACGACGACGAACGCGCCGATACGATAAAGTTGATCGAGCTGCGAAAGGTCGTGAAAGAAAAGTTTGATCACAGTGACGCCGAGCAATCCCACGAGCAGGAAAGCCAGCACCGTGCCCAGTGTGTAAAGCAACGGCAGCGAATTTCGACCGAGTACGAGCTGGCGCGGCGGCGCCAGCAATCGCGCGCCGGCGAAAAGACAAACAGTGGTGATGCCGTAGGTATATAGATACCAGTTGAAAATCGGGGCCGTGGCTCGTGGATGATAGCTGAGCACGGCCGGGTTTAGCGCAAGGCGCGCAAACACCACGACGAGCAGGCCGACGCCTGCGAGACGCAATCCCGGATGCGGCACGCGATGGAAGAGCCAGCAGAGCGCCGCACCTTCCAGCGCCCAGCCAACAGTGATCCACTGGCGGTCAAATTGGATCGGGAAAATCAGCGTGATGAAAAACAACGCCGCGCCGCCAAAAAGCGCGAGCAGCGCATTGCGCGCCGGGCTGTCGAGCGGCGTGCGCTTGAGAAGCACGAAAAGGCCGAGGAGCGACGGCAGCGCAAATGCCGTAGGCACCAAACCGAGGACACCGTTCGGATGCGCAACGCGAATGAGCTGATACACCAGATAAAAGTGCAACGGTCCCGCGAGCGCCGCCGTTGCCCACGGCGTTATTTTTCCCGGGAATCTCCGATGAAAAATAAACGGAAACACGCTGAACATTGCATAAAACACGAGGTACCAAATCAACGGCAGTGTAGCGCGCGCCGGATCGAAATGTTGAAAATGCCAGGCATGCTCGAGCGCCAGCACCGAGACAAGTCCCACCGCGGGCAGCACGTCGAGCGAGAAAAGTGTCGTCATTCCGAGAAGCAAAACGATTAGCAACAGCGCCAGGCCGAACACTGCCGAGGGATCCGCGACCGGCAGCCGCAGAGTGACCATGATGAGCAGAAGAAACGGCAGCGTGGCCGACAAAGCAGGAAGTTGAACAGAGAGATTTGCCGGATCGGCGATGCCGCCGAAAAGACTCGGCGCGCGCGCACTGGCGGTGCCCGGTTCAGCCAGCAGTTGACGGCAAGCCCATGCCGCCGCCACAAGAAAGAAAATCGCAAAACCGCCGAGCAGAAGCAGGGCCGTCGGCAAACCGGTTAGCTCGGTCGGAATGCGAAATAACCACGCCCCCATTGCAAGCAGCGTGAGCAGGAGCACTGCGAGAATCGGCAGAAGCGTCGCCGTCATCACGGCAAGAACAAGGGCGAGAAGATCGACAATTAACACGAACGGCCAGACGAGAATTGAAAGCTCAGTCAGGTTGAAGATCGGCATCAACACCAGCGCCAGCGCTAGCGCGGGAAATGCGTGACACCACCACGGCGGTGTGATTTTGCGCGGTCGCTGCAGCGCGAGCGGCGTCGCCGAATGAAACAGCGCGAAGACAAAATAAAACGCCAGCGCGGTATAAAGATGCTCGCTAGTGAGATAGTTGCCGGTCCACGCACCGAGAAAGGTAAACGCCGCAAGCCCGGCGAGCGCTGCGACGACAGCGAATTTGGCGTCGAGCAGCGTGAGAGCGAGCAGGCCAAGATCGACAAGAAAAATGTAGCTGAACAAAAGCGCAGGCCGCTGCCCGAGTGTTTGGAACGAGAGCAAGTAAAACGCCGACGAAACGGCGACGGCCGCCAGTCCAAGCGCGCAAGCGGAAAGCTCGCGGTTCATTTTTCCGGTGCATTTTGTCCAAGCCACTGCCGCTAGAAACAGGGCTTGAAATCCCGCGAACACCGCCATCACAACGAGCACTTTGTTGCCGATGAAATATTTTTTAGGAACGAAAAATGCCTCGACCCATCCGACCTGTATCAAGACAGTTCCGGCTGCGCCGAGAATCGGCAGGACACTCCATCGTTGCCGTTGCGAGACAGCAAGCAGACCGCTATCGAGAAGCGCGATGTAAACGAAGAGTCCCAGTGGATAATCCTGCCCGGTTGAAATCAGCACCGGTGTAAGGAAGCCACCCGCGATGCCGAGAATGGCGACGACAATCGCATTCAGTCGTACCGCAAGCAGGAACGCGACCACCGTGATCAATGCCATCAGCAAAAACGTCGGGATGAGACCGAAGAACGCGAAGTGATAGTAAGACCGACACGCAAAGGTAACGGCATAGAGCACGAGCACACCGGTGGCGCAGAGCGTTTGCGCGGTGACCGCGTTTTCCTTGCGTTTGAGCAGGACGCCGCCGACGAGAAGGCCGACGCCAACGACGAAGCCAATCGCCACCCGCAGTTCCGCCGGAATGAGATTATGCTCGAACGAATACTTCACGAAAAACGCGACGCCGAGAAAAAGCGCAAGCCCGCCGATCCACGCGAAGAGTTTCGCGCCCATGAACTGCTCCCAATCGATCGGCGCTGGAACCGGAGTCGGTGGCGGCGGGGGCTTGGCCTCAACCGGCTTGGGTGGCTCCGCAGGGACCTTGGCCTGTTCGGCCGTCGGCTGAACTGAAATCGCCGGAAGCGGAGGTGGCGAGGTCTCGGCTCGTGCGGCAGTTTCCGAAGACTGCGCCTGCGGCGTTATTGCGGCGGAACCGTTTTGCCGCCGCAAAGTGCGCACGTCGTTTTCAACCGATAATAACCGCGTGAATAAATCATCAACGCTACGCTTCGCCGCGCTCGCTTTGGACATCGCGACAAAGGGCAGCACGACGATCAAGATAAGGAGGACTAAGAGTTCCATTTGTCTGTTAGATTCAGCCGTGTAATTCGGCTTTGTGAGGGATGATACCTGCTTTGCTCCTCGGATGTTAATTGATAAAAGTTGGGGACTTCATCGTTTCTTTCGATCATGAACGTCCACCACCTTGAGCTGTTTTATTTTGTCGCTAAACACGGCGGAATCGCAGCCGCGGTGCGGAACATCCCTTACGGTATCCAGCAACCTGCCGTGAGCGGACAGATCGCAAAACTGGAGGAGTCGCTCGGCACGAAGTTATTCCAGCGGCGGCCATTTGCGCTATCGCGCGCTGGCGCGGAACTGTTCGAGTTCATCAAACCTTTCTTCGGCAACATCGAGACCGTTGCCGAAAAACTCCGAAAGAATGCTTCACCGCAATTGCGAATCGCTGCGCCCTCGATCGTGCTGCACGATTACGTCCCGGAATTGTTGCAAAGGGTTCGTGCGAAGGTTCCGACGTTTCGGCTTTACCTGCATGAAGCGGGGCGGGCCGACGCCGAGAGATTGCTTTTAGCCCGAGATGTCGACCTTGCCATCACGCTTATCGAAAAAAAATCGCGCAGCGGAATTCAAGCGCGACCGTTGCTCGAGCTGCCGTTGATTCTGCTCGTCCACAAAAAGTCGAAACTCGCTCGCGCCCGTGAGTTGTGGCAGCGCGACAAAATCGAGGAAACGCTGATTACGTTTCCACGCGCGGACCCTGTTCACGTGCATTTTCAGCACGGTCTCCAACGCCTCGGGGTGGAATGGTTTTGCGGAATCGAGGTCAACTCGGCTCGCTTGATCGAACGTTACGTCGCGAGCGGCTACGGCATCGGTTTGGCAGTGGCGGTGCCAGGTTTCGAGCCGTCGCTGCAGGTGCGCGCTCTTCCGTTGCCTCACTTTCCGCCTGTCATCGTCGGCGCCGCGTGGTCAGGCAAACTTTCCAACATTGCGCAGCAGTTGCTCGCGGAACTTGAGACCGAAGCGCAAGTGCAAATGCGCCGAATGAAAAGCGCAAAGCGCCGCTAAAGTGAAGTTGATCGGTTCGTGGCGTCGCATGTTCGTGTTTATTATTTCTCTGGCCGCGGCTGGCATCGCAGGATGGTGGTTCCTCCTCAAAATGCCCGGAAAGAACATTGCGAACGCGGCGGAACTATCGCCGGCCGAGATCGAGTTACGCGATGAGTTGATCGCCGATGTGCGAACGCTTGGCGGCGAGATTGGCGAGCGAAACATGTGGCGCTACGCACAATTGCATGCGGCTGCCGATTTCATCGAGAGTTCGTTTCTCCGAGCCGGATTGCAACCGCGGCGGGATACCTACCAAGTGAACAGCTTGTCATGCGACAACATCGAAGTCGAAATTCGCGGCGCTTCCTCGCAGATCGTTCTCATCGGCGCCCATTACGATTCTGTCTTTGGTGCGCCGGGTGCAAATGATAACGGCAGTGGAGTCGCGGCGCTGCTCGCGCTGGCGCGCCGATTTGCCGGAAGATCGACATCGTGCACGCTACGCTTCGTCGCGTTTGTGAACGAGGAGCCGCCCTATTTCCAAACGAAGCAGATGGGCAGTTTTGTTTACGCCGGACGTTGCAAAGCTCGCGGCGATCAAATTGCCGCTATGATTAGTTTGGAAACAATCGGTTATTTTTCGGACACGCCGCGATCGCAAACTTATCCGATTCCAGCTATCGGTGCATTTTACCCGCGGACGGGTAACTTCATTGGATTTGTAAGCAACTTGCATTCACGGGCCTTGCTCCGACGCGCGATCGCGATTTTTCGTGAACAGGGAAAACTTCCCTCCGAGGGTGCGGCTCTCCCGTCCTTCATTCCCGGTGTCGCGTGGTCGGATCAATGGTCATTTTGGGAACACGGCTATCCTGGCATCATGATTACGGACACCGCGCCTTTTCGTTATCCGCACTATCACAGCGCCACCGACACGCCCGACAAACTTGATTACGATCGCTTCGCTCTAGTTGTCAGTGGCATGCAGAAAGTGATCGAGGAACTCGACAAGTCACTGTAGCCGGGGTCGCCGACCCGGTGTGCGAATTCGCAGGCTCTCAATTCTTCGTCTTCGGCAGCAACCAGTCGAGCGCATGATTCAACTCTGCCAGCGCTGCGCCTTCGACCGGATCGTTGTGATAAGCGCCAGGCAGTGAGATCACGCGCCTTTCGCCGGCGTAAGCGTCAACCACGAGGC
>WNGJ01012840.1_pt1 | contig 10601 bp, 10 predicted proteins | sample 5400611 | NCBI WGS metagenome assembly WNGJ01 (sample SAMN13153375, study PRJNA577476) | soil metagenome | isolation source: 40 cm soil or saprolite under Garry oak tree replicate 1 | place: USA:California | collected 2016-06-15
GCGCCGTGCTGCTCCAGCCGGCCACTCCCGTCATGGTCGCCATCGGGGCGCGACTCTACCTGGGCGAGCGCTTGGGGCGACTCCAGTGGGCGGGTGTCGCCTGCTCGGCGGTGGGTGTGGGGCTCATCATCACCAAGGGCAGCTGGCGCGCCGTCATGCACCTCAACCTCCGACCGGGCGATTTCATCTTGCTGGCGGCACAGGTGGGTTGGGCGGTGTACACCGTCTACGGCAAGCGGGTGCTCGCTCGTCACTCTCCCGTGGTTGCTACCACCGCGGCCTACATCCTGGGCTCGCTGATGCTCCTGCCACTGCCCTTCCTCACGGCGCCCCTGTTCGCGGCGCCCGACTTCACCTCGCCGGTCGCGTGGAGCGTCGTTTTTTACCAGGCGATCCTCGGCTCGGTCGCCCACATCTGGTGGTACGAGGCGGTCCACGCGGTGGGGCCCAGCCGCTCCGCCGTCTTCATGAACCTGCAGCCCGTGGTTGGTGTCCTGCTGGCGTGGGCGATGCTGGGAGAGCGAATCACGGCGAGCGGGCTGCTGGGAGGCGCCGCCGTCCTTCTGGGCGTCGCGCTGACTTCGCGAAGGGCGCCGGCCGGAAAGGCGTCCTCACCCCCGGCCGGCGCCCCGCGCGGCTAACCCAGCTTCTTGACCTCGGCCAGGATCTTGTCCGGATCCGGCAGCTCGCCCTTGCCGTAACGCTCGACGAAAGCGATCTTGCCCTGCTTGTCGACGATGAAGGTAGCCCGCACGTTCGCATTCCAATCCGGCCAGTAGACGCCGTAGTCCTTGCTGACCGATCGCTGCACGTCGGAGAGGAGCGGGTAGTTCGAGATCCCGACCGTCTTGGCCCAGTTCTCGTGGCTGAAGGGGCTGTCCGTGCTGATACCCAGGACCTGGGTATTCACCGCCTCGAAATCCTTCACGCGCTTATCGAAGGCGGGCATGCACTTGGATCAGCCCGGGGTCCAGTCCAGCGGGTAGAACAGCAGCACGACGTTCTTGCCTGGATAGTCCTTCAGGCTCACTTCCTTGAGTCCGATCGTCTTCAAGGTGAAGCCCGGCGCCGCGTCACCGACGCCCGGCGATTTCCCTTCGCTCATTCTTGAAATCCCCCTTTTGCTCGTGGAATGTCACGCCTGCGGTCGATGATAGCCGACCGGCCGGGACTCTTCAATCGCCGCTCCATCGGAGAGGCGGGCTTGCGCCGGCCCGACCACAGGCTCCGGCGCCTGGACTCGAGCGCCTGGTCGTCGAGCCCGAGAAAGCCGGCCGCGGTCACCACCCTGCCCGTCCGCCAGAGGCGCTCGAAGCGCTCCGGATAGTTTTCGGCGCGCAGCGCGTGATGATCGAGGATCACGCGGCAGTCCGTCCGGTCGAGCACGCGCAGGAGGTGCTCGATACCCTGGTCGATGAGCGCCTCGCCGAGCTGGTGCTCGAGATAGGCCGGCGGCCCCGAGAGGTAGAGAATGTCCGGCTTCTCGCGGACGAGGTAGGCGGCGGCGACGGCGGAGAGCGGTCCCTGCACGTCCGAAGCGTGGACGAAGCGCGTGCCTTCACGCAGGTCGGTGATCGTGAGCGCCACCACGTAGCCGAGCCCTGTGCCTTCCACGCCGTGAGCGAGGGGCGACGACGCGACGAGACGGGCGTCCGCGGTCTCCATGATTCTGCCGTCCGCCGAATCGAGACGGCACCCGCCGGCGATGGACTTCCACAGCTCCCCCGCCCGCTGGGCCTGGCGCGGGTTGATCATCCGCTTCGCATCCCAAACCGGTTGGGCGCCAGCGCCGCGCCCGGATCGATGAGCACGCGTGTCTGCCCGCACTCGACATAGGTCGCCATCGAGCGCACGCCGAGCGAGTCGGCCGCCAGCGGGACGACGTTCACGCGCAGCGGCCGCCGTCCACGATGAACGGGCTGCCCGTCACCATCGAGGCGTCGTCCGACGCCAGGAAGAGCGCCGCCTTGGCGATGTCCTCGGGCTGGTTGAGCCGACCGAGCGGGACCGTCGCCTTGTAGCGCGCCATGCCTTCGTCGTCCAGCTCCTTCTTGCCCATGAAGGTCGGGAGCATGGGCGTCTCGGTCGCCACCGGCGCGATCACGACGACGCGGACGCCGAACGGCGCGAGCTCGAGCGCCAGGCTCTGGCCCATCGTCGTCACGGCGCCCTTCGACGCCGCGTAGCACTGGCCACCGGGGCGGGGCTTGAAGGCCGCGGTGGAGCCGGTGATGAGAATGACGCCGCTCTTCTGCTTCTTCATGACGGGCACGGCGAACTTCACGCCGAGGAACACGCCTTTCACGTTGACGCCCATGATCCGGTCGAAGGCGCTCTCGTCCATCTCCTCGACGGCGGTCGGCCACTGGGGGACACCGGCATTGGCGTACAGCACGTCGAGCCGCCCCCAGCGGCCCACGGTCTGCACGACCGCCTCGCGATTGTCGTCGGCGCGGCTGACGTCGGCGGCGATGGCCAGCGCCTGGCCTCCGGCCTTCTCGATCTGCTCGACGGTCGCCCGGGCGGCGTCCGGCTTGAGATCCACGACGGCGACCCTGGCGCCCTCCGCGGCGAACAGGAGCGCCGAGGCCTGTCCGATACCCGACCCCGCTCCCGTGACCATCGCAACCCTGTCCTTGAGCTTCATGCTGGTTCTCCTTTGTGGGGCGGCTTCGATTCCTTCACGTCGGCGACGCGGCCACCCGTGGCCCGCAGCAGCTCGTCGGGCGTCAGCGGGAAGACGCACTCGGGCACGCCGGCGGCGGCATAGATCAGATCGTGGCGCAGCAGGTCCTCGTCGACCCAGATCGGGAGCGCCGTCTCGTGGGCGAAAGGCGGCACCCCGCCGATGGTGTACCCGGTCGCCCGCTTGACCGTTTCCGCGTCGGCGCGGCGCACCTTCCCGCCCGCCAGGCGCCCAAGCTTCCGCTCGTCCACGCGGTTGACCCCGGACGCGATGACCATGACGGGCTCGCCGTCCACGGTGAACACGAGAGACTTGGCGATCTGTCCCACGTGGACGCCCACTGCGTCCGCCGCCTGCTGGGACGTGCGCGCCTCCACGGCCAGCTCGACGACGGCGCCGCCGAGGCCCAGCTCGGAGAGCGCGGACTGGACGCGGAGCACCGCCGGCTTCATGCGGCGCTCAGAGGACCAGCTCGGCCATGAGCCTCAACGACTCCACCTGCGCCACGCCGCAGATCATGGTGGTCACTCCCGAGCTCTTCCAGGCATCGAGGCGCTCGAGGATCCGCTCCTTGGGGCCGCAGAGCGCGACCTCGTCCACGAGGGCGTCGGGCACGGCCGCGGCCGCTTCCTCCTTCTTGCCGGATAGGTAGAGATCCTGGATGGACTTGGCCGCGGCCTCGTAGCCGTAGCGGCAGACGAGGTCGTTATAGAAGTTCTTCCCGCGCGCGCCCATGCCGCCGACGTAGAGCGCGAGGCGCGGCTTGACCATGGCGCGGCAGGCCGCGACGTCGTCGCCCAGCATGACGGGCACGGTGGGAGCCAGGTCGAAGCCCGCGAGCGACTTGCTTCCCCCCGCCCGCGCGAAGCCCGACTCGAGCGACTCCTTGAACACGCCCATGCGCTGGGGCGAGAAGAAGACCGGCAGCCAGCCGTCGGCGATCTCCGCCGCCAGCGCCACGTTCTTGGGCCCGATGGCCGCCAGGTAGATGGGGATGTCCGGGCGGCCGTGCAGGATGGACTTCAGCGGCTTGCCGAGCCCAGTCGCGTCGGCGCCCGCGTAGGGAATCTGGTAGTACTGCCCCTTGAATTCCAGCGGCTTCTCGCGGCGCCAGACCGAGCGCACGACCTCGACGTACTCGCGGGTCCTCGCGAGCGGCTTGCCGAAGGCCACGCCGTGCCATCCCTCGACCACCTGCGGTCCCGACACGCCGAGACCGAGGAGGAAGCGCCCGCCGGAGAGCTGGTCGAGCGTGATCGCGGTCGTCGCGGTGAGCGTCGGCGTGCGCGCCGGAATCTGCATGATCGCCGTGCCGACGCCGATGCGCTTCGTCACCGCCGCCACCCAGGTGATGGTCGTGACCGCGTCGGAGCCGTACGCCTCCGCCGACCACACCGAGTGGAAACCGAGCCGGTCCGCCTCCTGCACCATCGGCACGTCGATCCTGAGCGCGGAGCCGGAATAGCCCATGTTCAAGCCAAGGCGCATGTCATCCTCCGTGACGACGACGTGATCGAGATTCACTTTTTGGCCCCTGCCAGCGATAGCGCGCCAGGGGCACGCGGCCACTTCTGAGCACCACGCCTTCCTGCTCGAGCAGGATACGCTGGGTGAGCATGCTGCCGACAGCTGCCCGAGGGCTGATGCCGCCCTGGGCATTGACCACGCGCTGCCACGGCACTCCCTGGGGACAGTGACGCATCGCCAGGCCCACCATGCGCGCGCGCCTCGGCCCGCCCAGCCACGCCGCGATCTGGCCGTACGTGGCGACCCTCCCTTTCGGTATCTTCACGACCAGCCGCCAGACACGACGCTGCCAGGCGTGCTGCTGAAGCTCGCTCACGCTCCGATATCCCCGAACTGCAGCTCGTACAGCCGCGCGTAGAGCCCGCCGCGCGCCAGCAGCTCGGCGTGCCGCCCCGCCTCGTGGACACGCCCGTGGTGCAGCACGAGGATCCGGTCCGCCGTCTGGATCGTCGAGAGCCGGTGGGCAATGGCGACACTGCTCCGGCCCCGCAGCAGCTCCTCCAGCCCCGCGCGGATCAGCGCTTCCGACTCCGGGTCCACGCTCGAGGTCGCCTCGTCCAGTGCCAGGACGGCTGGATTATAGAGGAGCGCGCGGGCGATGGCCAGCAGCTGCCGCTGCCCCTGCGAGAGGTTCTGACCGCGCTCGTGGATCTCCTGGCCGAGCCCGTGTGGGAGCGAGGCGACCACGCGGTCCGCGCGTGCGGTCCGGAGGGCGCGGTCGATCTCCTCGCCCCTCGCCGCCGCGCCCGCCCCCACTCTCAAGTTGTCCTCTACGGTGCCCGTGAAGAGAAACACCTCCTGCGGAATGACGCCGACCTGGCGCCGCAGCGCTCGCAGGTCCCACTCGCGCACGTCGCGGCCGCCCACCAGCACGTGCCCCCGCGAGACGTCGTAGCCGCGAGTCATCAGCCTCACGATCGTGCTCTTGCCCTCGCCGGTCGGCCCGGCGAGCGCCACGCGCTCTCCCGTCGCGACCGTGAACGAGCAGTCTCGCAGCACCCAGTCCTCGCCTTCGTAGGCGAACCAGACGTTTCGGAACTCGAAAGCCAGTGCACCCGGCGTGCCGGCAACGGCGCCACCGGCAGGCGGCCTGACAGCCGGCTCAGCATCGAGCAGGCCAAAGACCCGCTCGGCGGCGACGGTGGCCGCCTGCATGACCGTGTACTTGGCGCCCAGGTCCCTGATGGGCAGGAAGAAGCGGCCGGTGTACTCCAGGAAGGCCACGAGTCCCCCGAACGTGAGCGCCCCCGTCAGCACTTGTCCCCCGCCGTACCACAGCAGGAGCGCCACCGCCGTCGAGCCGATGGCCTCGACGCCCGCGTAGAGCATCGCGTCGAAGAACGTCGAGCGGAACTGCGCCCGGCGGAGCTCGCCGTTGAGCCCCGCGAAGAGCTCCGCTTCCCTTCGCTCGCGGGCGAAGATCTGGATCACGGCCATGCCCTGGAGCGACTCCTGGAGAAAGGCGTTGAGCCGCGCCAACCGGATTCTCACCCGGCGGTAGCTGTCGCGGGCCTTCAGCCGGAAGTACGCGGCTCCCACCACGAGGACGGGCACGAGCGCGAAGGTGACGAGGGCGAGCTCCCAGTTGAGGAGCAGCATCAGGACCACGATGCCGAGGAGGGTCAGCACGTCGCCCACCACGGCCATGGCACCGCTGGCGAAGAGCTCGTTGATGGCCTCGACGTCGGTGAGAACCCGCGTCATCAGCCTCCCGACCGGGCTCTTGTCGAAGAAGGCCGCGTCCTGCCGCTGAAGATGCGCGAAGAGCGCGGCGCGCAGGTCGTGCATGACTCGCTGGCCCGTCAGCTGGGTCAGGTACGAGACTCCGACGCGGAGTCCGTAGAGGGCGAGCAGACACGCCAGGTACGCCAGCGCGATACGGCTGAGCCCCGCCCAGTCGCCGGTCAGGATGTACCGGTCGATGGCGATCTTGGTCAGCCACGGCTGGAGGAGCTCGAGCGCCGCCACCGCCGGGAACAGGACGACGGAGAACAGGACGAGGCGGCGGTGCGGGCGCGTCACCTCCCAGAGCCGGCGCATGAGCCGCGGATCGTACGCCTTGCCCAATGCGTCGAGATCGGGGTCATTCATCTGCGGGGGCCTCGACATGGCCCCCGCACTCCCCCCTTCTCGCGCCTCAGCTTGCGCTTTCGCGCTCGCTGTTTCTGTGGTCGGCCCTCTTTGGTCACTCATTCGCGCGGTCCGGCTTACTCACTGGCGAGCTCCTGCTCGATTTGCTGAATGCGCCAGAGGCGGGCGTAGAGTCCGTCCGAGGCGAGGAGGGCGGCGTGAGTTCCCTGCTCGACGACGCGTCCCTCGTCGAGGACGACGATGCCGTCGGCCTCCTGCGCCACACGCAGGCGGTGGGTCATCACCAGCGTAGTCCGCCCCGCCACGGCGGCCCGGAGCGAGCGAAGGATCTCCGCCTCCTTGCCGGCGTCCACCGCCGAGAAGACGTCGTCCAGCACGAGGATTGGGGGCTCGGGCACGAGCGAGCGCGCGAGCGCCACCCGCTGGCGCTGGCCGCCCGACAGGGTCAGCCCCCGCTCGCCCACCACGGTCGCCCACCCCTCGGGAAAGCCCTCGATCTCGGGCCCGAGCCCCGCGGTTTCCGCGGAGGCGCGCAGGCGAGCCTCCGGCGCCGCCTCGTCGCCCAGCGCGACGTTGTCGCTGATGGAGCGCGAGAAGAGAAAGGCCTCCTGGGGGACATAGCCTATCGACCGCCTGAGCCGCTCGCGCGACAGCGTCCGGACGTCGCGACCGCCGACGAAGACGGTTCCTGCCGGCGGCTCGTACAGCCGGCTCACGAGAGCGCCCAGTGTCGACTTGCCGCTTCCGGTCGGCCCCACCACGGCCACGGTCGCTCCTTCCGGCACCGTGAAGCTGACGTCGTCGAGGGCCTGCCCGCGGCCGTCGTAGCCGAAGGAGAGACCTTTGAACTCGATGGGTCCGTGTAGCAACGGGAGCTCCGAAGCCGCCGCGGTCCGCTCCAGCTCAGCGGGATGGCCAGGGCTCTCGAGAATCTCGGCTATGCGTGTCATGGCCGCGAGCCCGCGCTTGAGATTGGCGAGCGTCCAACCGAGGGCGAGCGTCGGCCAGGCGAGATAGGCGAGATAGCCGTTGAAGGCGACGAAAGATCCCAGGGTGATGCGCCCCTCGAGAACTTCCGTGCCGCCGACCCACAGGATGATGAGCCCGCCCAGGCCGGAGATGAGCCCGAGCATGGGGGAAAAGGCCGCCTGGGTGCGCGCGAGCCGGAGACTACGCGCGAGGTACTCGCCGTTCAGGCGGCCGAAAGCGTCGATCTCCCGCTCCTCCATCGTGTAGGCGCGCACGACGGACATGCCCGTCAGGTTCTCTTGCACCTTGGCCGAGAGCGTGCCCAGCTGCTCCTGCACGGCGAGGGACTCGACGTCGACCCGATGGTTGAAGCGGCGCGCGAGGAGCACGAGCAGCGGCGAGGGCGCGAGCGCCCAGAGCGTGAGCCGCGGATCGATGGCCCACATGGCCGCCAGCGTGCCCGCGAAGGTGAACGTGGTGCCCACGAGCATCACGGCCCCGAAGCCCGCCAGCGCGCGCAGGGCCTGCACGTCGTTGGTCGCGCGCGACATGAGGTCGCCCGTGCGGTGGGTCAGGTAAAAAGCCGGCGGCAGAGTCTCGAGGTGAGCGTAGAGATCACGCCGGACGTCGTGCTCGACCCACTGTCCCGCGCCCAGGATCGTGAAGCGCGAGCCGAGCCTCGCCAGGCCGTGCAAGAGAGCCAAGCCGACGATCACCGCCGAGTGAAAGCCAAGCGTGTGACCGCCGCTGCGGAGGTCGTCAATCGCCTCCTTGACCTGCCACGGGATTCCCAGCGACAGGCCCGTGGCGAGCGCCAGGCAGGCGAAGCCCGCGCCGTAGCGGGCGGCGTAGGGACGGAGGTAACTTAAGACGCGCCGGGCGGGAGACACCCGCACAGTATACCGAGGCCAGCTCGCTTCCTTTGACACGACTGCTCTCCCCTGCCCAGACTGATTCATGTTCCGACTGCTCGCTCTCCTCGTCATCCTGGCCGGGCCGATTGCGTCGAAGGCGCAGGATCAGGAAAGAGCTCTCCCTGGAGCTCCCGCTTCGCCCACTGTACCCCTCGAGCTTCAGGTGGCGCTCACGGTCGCGATCGAGCGCTTCCAAGCCATGGACCGGGCGGCCGTGCTGAGCAATATCTCGGGCCAGTCCTCGCTCTCCGAGCGCGAGCGGGAAATCTCTGTCCTCGTCATCACCAGCCGATGGCGCTCGGTCTACCCTACGGCGGCGTACGAGAAGCGTGGCGTGGAGGTCGGCCTGCGAGCCGCCACGGTGGAGGCAATCGTCGCGGGTCTGCCAGTGTCGTTCTCCGATACCCGTGAGCAAGTGGTCTACGAGGTGGCGATGGCTCTGGCCGCCGGGCGCCTCGTGCCCCAGGGCCTCTACGATCGCGCCGTCAAGGCGCTAGGGCACGAGAGCGTGACCGACATGATCGTCCTCATGGGCTACTACACGGCGGTCTCGCTGACGATGAACTTCTACGCCGCGCCGCCCGGAAGCCCAGGGCTCGCGCGCTAGGCGGGGCTAGCCCAGCACCTCACGGAAGGACCGGATCGCGTCCATGTGCGCCTTCGGCGAACCGAAGCCGGCGCGCATGGTATCCACTGCCAGGTGGGTAGCCCCCAGCGCGCGCCACGCTTCCACACGGCGGCGCCACTCGTCTTTCTCCAGCCCCGCGATGCTGATCCACGGATCGATGCCGAATTGCTTGGGATCGCGGCCGGCCTCCGCCAGATACCGCTGGAGCTGGCCCACATAGCCCTTCATGCGGTCGTCTGGTGGTCTCCCCGCCGGCATCCAGCCGTCGCCGATACGCGCGGCGCGCTTGAGCACGGGCTCCGCGGCGCCCCCGAACCAGATGGGGATGGGACGCTGAACGGGCAGCGGGTTGATCCCGGCGTTGTCGATCACGTGGTAGGCGCCCTTGTAGGTGACGAGCGGCTGGGTCCAGAGCTTGCGGAGGACTTCGACCTGCTCCTCCACGCGGCGCCCGCGTGTCTTGAACGACTCGCCGAGCGCATCGTACTCGACGTAGTTCCAGCCGATCCCGATGCCGAGGCGCAGGCGGCCGCCGCTGAGCACGTCGACCTCCGCGGTCTGCTTGGCCACGAGGGCCGTCTGCCGCTGCGGCAGGATGAGAATGCCCGTGACGAGCTGGAGCCTCGTGCTGACCGCCGCCAGGAACCCGAAGAACACCATCGGCTCGTGAAACGGATGCTCGTAGGTGTAGGGCCCCGTCAGCTTCGGCTCACGGTTCGGGTGGGCGCCCAGCACGTGGTCGTAGACGAGCAGGTAGTCATAGCCGAGCCCTTCGGCCGTCTGCGCGTAATCCTTGATGGCCTGGACATCGTTCCCGAACTCGATCTGCGGAAACACGACCCCGTATTTCATGACGCTTCCTCCTTGACTGGCTTGCGCTGGCTTGACTGGCTTGGGCTGGCTTTTGCTCGCGGTGAGTGTACGGGAGCCAATTTGACTTGTCACGTGGCCTTTGACAGGATCGGCGCGGGAAAGGCAATCGTCCTGACCCTGAAGAAGCTCTTCCTCGCGGAGTACCAGATCGAGTTCTACGCGCTTTCGGGAGTAATCGTCGCCGGCCTCGTCGCCGACAAGCTCGTGGTGATCCTCGACCACACGCCGCCCGGCCATCGCTTCGCCGCCGACCACAGACCCGGACTGGCCGCGCTCGCGAGCGCGATCACGGCGATCCGGGAGAAGCGGGATGGGAGCCTCATCCTGGCCAAGGTGCTCTGCGTCGGCCTGGCCTTCCTGGGCTACCACCTCTTCGCGGCGGCCGACGGCCGGCCGGGCAAGGGCACGTCTGGCGCGCGCTCTGGGCACGACGGTAGCCCCGGCAGCGCTCACGGGGCGGCCGGACCGAGAAGACCCCGCCTGACAGTCCAGATCGTGACCGCCTGGTCCCGACCCGCCACGCGGACTTCTCCGTGGCGCGTGAAGGGATCGAGCAGCCCGTCGGCCGACATGCCCTCGGCACGAACCTGGGTCACGAGCTCGTCGGTGATTACGATCTGGGCGTCGATCTCGCGGGTGAGTCGTTCCAGCCGGCTCGTCACGTTGACCGTGTCGCCGATCACGAGGTAGTCGAGCCGCTGCCTGTCGCCGATGCTGCCCACGACGGCATTTCCGTAGTGGACTCCAACGCCGATCTCCACCGGCGGCTCCCCGCGCGCGGCGCGCGCGGCGCTCCAGCGGCTTGTCTCGGCGGCCAGCCTCAGGGCACAGTGAAGGGCCCGGGTGGCGTCGTCCGGACCCGAAGACGGCGTCCCGAAGGTCGCCATGACGGCGTCACCAATGTACTTCTCGA
>WNGJ01021695.1_pt1 | contig 10601 bp, 9 predicted proteins | sample 5400611 | NCBI WGS metagenome assembly WNGJ01 (sample SAMN13153375, study PRJNA577476) | soil metagenome | isolation source: 40 cm soil or saprolite under Garry oak tree replicate 1 | place: USA:California | collected 2016-06-15
GCGCATCAACGTGCACGAGGTCCAGTCACCCGCCCTCAAGGCGCTCGAGGGCCGCTCGGTCGCGGACATCGCCCGTGAGCAGGGCAAGGACGGCGTCGATGCCTTCCTGGACCTCACCCTCAAGGACGACCTCGAGGTCGAGTTCACCATGGCCTCGTTCAACACGCGGGTCGACCGCATGACGGAGATCCTGAACGACAAGAGCGTGCTGGTGGCGCTGGGCGACGGCGGGGCGCACGTGGACATGCTGTGCGACGCGGGCTACCCGACGTATCTGCTGGGCACCTGGGTGCGCGAGCGCCAGGCGCTGACGCTCGAGGAAGGAGTGCGGCGGCTCACCTCGGATCCGGCCGAGGTCTTCGGCGTCCGGAATCGCGGCCGGCTCGCTCCCGGCCTCGCCGCGGACGTGGCCGTCTTCGACGCGGCTCGCATCGGCTCCACCAATCGCGGCGAGCGGCGGTTCGACCTGCCCGGGGGCGCCAAGCGCATGGTCATGCCGTCGCGCGGCGTCGAGTACACCGTGGTCAACGGCGTGGTCACCTGGGCGGACGGCAAGCTCACGGGCGCGACCGCGGGCCAGGTGCTGCGCTCCTGAGCCGTGGCGCCGCCCCGCTCCGAGCTGCCGGATTGCAAGATCTGACCCCGTGATCGAGTCCTGTCGCGGTCTCGTACCCGCGTGGGAGGTAGACCACGTCGGCCACTTCACGGTCGCGTACTACCATCAGCGCGTCGAGGATGCCGGCTTCGCCGTCCTGGAAGCCCTCGGGCTCGGGCCGACGTACACCCGAAGCGACGGCCGCGGCTGCCCCACCACGGACTGCCACGTTCGCTATCTCCACGAGCTGCGCTCCGGGGATATCTATCACGTCCAGAGCGGCCTCCTCGCCATCGAGGAGACTGAGCTCGTGTTCGGCCACAAGCTCTTCGATTCGGCGTCCGCCACCCTCTGCACGACGGTGGCGCAGCGGGTCGGCCACCTCGACATCGCGACGGGCAAGCCGATCGCCCTTCCGGCAGCCGCGCGACGCGCGGCCGAGGCGCAGCGCATCGAATGGCAGGAGCCGCCGCCCGAGCGCCGGCCTCGGCCGATCGGCGACACGGGCTTCGTCGACGGGGTGCTCGATAGCGTGGAACCGCACGAGATGAACATCCTGGGTCGGAGCTCGCTCACGCACTACGTCCACCGCTTCTCGGCCGCGGGCGGTCACGTCATGGCCGCCTTCGGCATGACACCGGACTACATGCGGACCGAGCATCGCGGGCTATCGACGTTCGAGTTCCAGCTCGCCATCGCCGGACCGCTGCGGTCCGGGGATCTCGTGCGCGTACAGAGCGCGCTCGTGCACGTCGGCAACTCGTCGCTCCGGCTCTTCCACCGGATGACGAACCGGCGCACGGGTGAGGAGGTCGCCACGCTCGAGCAGTCGGGCGTCCACCTCGACCGGGAGGCGCGCCGCTCCGCTCCCCTGCCCGATGCGCTGCGGGCGAAGGCCCTCGCGATGCTCGCCCCGACGGCAAGGGAGACGGCGTGAGCACCGTGGACCAGCAGAAGATCAGGCGCACGCGAACCGGGCTCATCGCCCACGACCCCGCGCGCGCCCAGCCGGGCTACACCCTCTTCGCTCCGATGCTCGGCGACGGCACCGTCCATCTCATCGACATGGACGGCAAGTCGGCCCACACCTGGCGTTTGCCGTACCCGCCCGGCCTCTACGGCCACCTGCTCGACAACGGCCACCTCTTCTACAGCGGCAAGGTCCTGGAGGACCTCGAGCGGTTCGAGGCGTGGCCCCGCTTCAAGGGCGGCGCCGCGCTCGAGGTGGACTGGCAAGGGCGGATTCTCTGGGAAGTCCGGCACCCGGACCACCATCACGACGCCCGCCGGCTCCGCAACGGGAACGTTCTCCTCCTGTGCCTGGCGCCGTTGCCCGCCCAGATCGCCCGCGACGTCCGCGGCGGCCAGCCCGGCACCGAGGCCGACGGCGTGATCTATGCGGACTATCTCGTCGAGATGACGACCCGGGGCCAGGTGGTGTGGGAGTGGCGGAGCTGGGAGCACCTCGACCCGGAGGCCTATCCCGTCACGCCCCAGGATCGCCGCGCCGAGTGGACGCACGGCAACACCGTCGCGGAGACGGCCGACGGCCACATCGTGGTGAGCTTTCGCAACATCTCCACCGTCGTCATGATCGATCGCGCCACCGGGAAGATCGACTGGACGCTCAGCGCCCCGCCCCTCGCCCAGCAGCACGATCCGCGCCCCTTGCCCAACGGGAATCTCTTGATCTTCGACAACGGCACCCATCGCCGCGATCATCCGGGGACGTTCTCACGAGTGATCGAGGTCGATCCACGCACGGGCGAGATCGTTTGGGAGTACCGGGATCAGTCGCTCTTCGAGTTCTTCAGCCCGTACATATCCGGCGCGCAGCGACTGGCAAATGGCAACACGCTCGTCTGCGAAGGGTGCCACGGACGGATCTTCGAGGTAACGTCCGATCGCGAGATCGTGTGGGAATACGTCAGCCCGCACTTCTCTCACGCGCACGGGGCGCCCGGCCTGAACAACTGGGTCTTCCGCGCCTTTCGCTACAGCCCCGAGGAGATCGAGTCGGCCCGACGCGCCTAGCTATCACACTCGTACTGAGGGTTCGATTTCACACGTCCGGTCCGATGGCGTCACTGGATCGAGGCTATCCTGGCGGTATGACTTGAGTTTGTACTGCAGAGAACGGAGGCTGATTCCGAGCAGCTTCGCCGTCTGGGTTCGGTTGTGCCCCGCCCGGGCCCAGCTCCAACGCCCGGGGCAACAGCCGCGGCACGGGCTTGCGGTGGGCCGCCGCGAATTTCCGCAGAAAATGTTCGGCCAGCAGCGCTATGTCCCCTTCGCGGTCCCGTAAGGGCGGCATCTCGACCATCACCACCGCAATACGGTAGTAGAGGTCCTCGCGAAACGTCCCCTCCCGCACCGCCCGGCGCAAATCCTTGTTGCTGGCCGTGATCAGTCGAATGTCGGTGCGCGTGGGCTTGCTGTCCCCGACCTTGACGAACTCCCGCGTCTGGATGGCCCGCAGCAGCTTGGCCTGCAGGGGCAGGCCGATCTCGCTGATCTCGTCGATGAACAGGGTGCCCGTGTGGGCCAGCGTGAAGAAGCCCGAGCGGTTCTCCACGGCCCCCGTGAAGCTGCCCCGAACGTGGCCGAAGAGATGACTTTCGATCAGCGCCTCGGGAATAGCCGTGCAATCCAGCGTCACGAGCGGCCGATCCACGCGCGCGCTCTGCATGTGAATAGCCCGAGCGATAAGCTCCTTCCCCGTGCCTGACTCGCCCGTGATGCACACGTTGGCATCCCCGGGAGCCGCCTTCTCGACGCGCGCAAGAACCTCGTGGAGCTGTTTCGAGTTCCCGATGATCCCCTGCGGATATATGGCGTCGCTCTGAAAGCCTAGCCGATTCAGCGCCTGCGCCAGCTGGCGTTCCGTCTCCGCCCCGCTCATCGGGCGCTCTATGCACACCACGCCCGGCAGGTGATCGAGGCCGCTCTCACTGCCGGGTGCGGTCAGCACGACGAAGGGCACATCTACATTCAGTCTCGGGAGGCGCTGCCCGAGCTCCCATGCCGTGAGCGGGGGCTGCTGATTGATCACGACGAGAGCCGGTCGCCCCTGGGCATGGATCGCCAGCTCGAGCTCCTGCAGCGAGCCCACGAAGTGCGGCTGCCAGTCGTGCAGGCGCGCGAGACGGCGGACTGGATCCGCCAGCTCCAATTGATCGTCAAGGATCAGGATGTTCATGGGTCCAATTCTTGTCGGCGCGTCGATCCCGCGCACAGGACGGGGACTGTGGCGACCCTGAAACCGCAATCGCTTTCCAGGAGATGTGAAGCCGTAGAGGTCCAGCGTGCCCGATGCTACAAGACCCGTCGCTCCGTGACAGGTCTTGTCGCTTTCCTCATTCGGTCGAGCTTCGAGTCCTGGGGCAGAACCCTCATTAGTCCAATAGGTTGCGTGAGAGCTGGGGTTTGGTATCCGAGTTGCTCCAGCTTAGTGCGGGAGAGACTTGTGAGAGACCAGGGGGAAACGGTGGGGGACCAGCTGGGCGGTCCGGCCCAAGCAGCGCCGGAAGGCTCAGGTGCGGCTTCGCGTAGACGGAGGCCTCGCCGAGGTCGCCGTGCAACGCAGGGATTGAGTGATGCCAAGCCCGCTGCCAGCAGCCAGCTTGCCCTCGAGGCGCCCGGCCTCTCCTCAGCCGATGGTCATTTGCCGAGGCCCGCGATCGGTACAGCGGCTGCTAGTTCATCGGCCCCTGGCAGCGAAGTACCTGTGACCACCCGGTCGGCGGCGGCGAGCTCAGCACAATCACCGAACTCGCCCCCGCTCGGCGATGCCCAGCCGACATTGCGTCACTACGGTTTCGCCGTCACGTCTGTGGCTGTGGCCTGGGGGCTCACGCTCGCTGCACCCGCGCTCCACCAGCTCCCCACGTCGCTGTTCTTCGCCGCGGTGATGGTCACGGCTTTTTACGGCCACCTCGGCCCGGGACTCCTGGCCACCGCCTTGAGCAGCTTCATCCTCGAATATTTCTTCATGTCCCCATTCAAGAACCCGGCGACTGGTTTTGAGGAGACCGTGCGCGTAACGGTGTTCGCCCTGACAGCTGTCCTGATCAACTCGCTCCATGAGCGCCGGCGGCTGGCTGAGGCGCAGCGGCGCCGACTCCAAGATCAGCTTCGCCAGGCACAGAAGTTAGAGGCCATCGGGCGGCTGGCGGGCGGCGTGGCCCATGACTTCAACAATTTCCTGACGATCATTCAAGGACGTGCCCAGCTCGTCCTCCGCAGCCTGGAACCTCGTGACAAATCGAGAAGTGACATCGAACTCATCGACATCACCGCGGGCCATGCTCGCGATATGGTCGACCAGCTCCTCGCGTTCGGCAGAAACCAGGTGCTTCAGCCGAAGATCTTGGACCTCGATGTGATTGTAGCCGACATGAAAAGGATCCTCTCGCCGCTGATGGGCGAGGCCATCATGCTGGTCATCGTCCAAGGCGCAGCTCTCGGCCGCATCAAGGCTGACCCCACCCAACTCAAGCAGGTTTTCATGAACCTGGCCGCGAATGCGCGCGATGCGATGCCGCAGGGGGGCCGGCTCACTATCGAAACTGCCAACGTCGAGGTGGATAGTGCCTACGTGCGCCAGCACGCGGGAGCATCAGTCGGGCCGCACGTGAGGCTGACGGTACGAGACACCGGCGACGGAATGGACGCGGCCACCATGACGCGCGTCTTCGACCCATTTTTCACGACGAAGGATGTTGGCAAGGGGACGGGACTCGGTTTGGCCACGGTCTACGGAATCATCAAGCAGCACGGGGGATATATCTCTCTTGAGAGTGCGGTCGGTCGTGGAACTACATTTTCGATCTACCTGCCGAGAGTTGATGAACGCGAGGCCATCGGCGCTGGCGCTTGATCAGGGGTCCTTCAGCCAATCGAAGATGCCGAGAAGGACAATGGCAATCGCGAACGTGATGACCCCGAACGCGATTGCCGGCCACTGCTCCACGCCGGAGCGTGTGGCCGCCTCCATTGACAGGACGCCGATCAGAAAGCCGCCTGACATCTTCAGCCACCGCAGTCTCGTGGTCGCGTTTCGGATGAAGTCCGATAGCTCCCCACATACCGGACAACATACCGGCTGTCCCGGCGGGCCGTGATCACCCCCTCGTGCCGTCACGTTAAAGTTGCGGCCCCGAGCAGGACAGCTTGACTGCGCGCAGCAGTGGATGGTGGACCTGGCCATCATAGCCCTCTGATCTCACGAGGCGAGCGTAACCTGCGCGTGCTGATGCCACCGAGCTTCATGCAGGGCGCCCGTTCGGGTACCCCCATGTCAACGTTGGTCGTGAAGTAAGCGCTGGACCAGTCGGTGAAGGTCTGCGACGGCGAAAGGCTTGCTCAGCACTGTGGCGCCAGTCTGTTCGAGAAAGCGCGCGTATTCAGGCGGCTCCGTCGTCCCGCTGACGAATGCGAGCCGGAGCAGCAAGCTCTCGTGCTGTTGTTCAAGTTCGCGATACAATCCCACGCCGTCGAGCTCCGGCATCCGTAGGTCACTCAGGATGACATCGTATGAGCGGGCCGCGATCTTCTCCAGGGCCTCACGGCCATCCTTGGCCGTCTCGACCTCGTATCCCTCCAGCCCCAGGGCGTCTGCGATGAGCGCCGCCACCAGCGGCTCGTCATCAACCACGAGAATGCAGGCGCGGTGCGCATCGGTCGTGGACTGTCGCTCGGTGGGCATTTGCAAGTGGCCTCAGGGGAACCAGAGCAAGCGGGAGGCCATTCAGGAAGCGTAGACAAACCAATTGCTTACCGCGATCTCCCCTCAGTCTTGTTCCCGAAACTGGTCACTCGTTGGCACCCAATGTGTCAGCCGAAGGAGGTGCTAGCGGCGTGGCTGAAGGGGCCTACGGCTTGAAGGTGGCAGGATCAGGCGGCGGCTGGGCCAGGTGCAAGCGACGTGGCCAGTCGAACTGCTTCCGCAGCCACGCTCAAGGATGCGCCGATATCGCCCGGGTTCTGGAGCATCGCGGCGAGCTGCAGGTTGGCCATCTTCAAATCCCGAGAGGCGTTTGAATCGACGCTCCACCCGTCGGGACGCGCCTGCCTTACCACTTTCCAGCATGCATAGCGTGCTGCTGAATACGTGTCGCACAGGTGCTTTTTCTGTTCCGAGGTCGAGCAGCGCTGATAGAGCGTATAGAAATTCTCTTCCAAGAGCAGGAAGGTGTCTTCGATCTCATCCCGATAGGTCCCATCCCCTGAGGCGTCATTCAGCATGGCAGCACGGGCGCCGACGAGATTCGGACCTCATCTGAGGGAGGTGAGCAGCAAGTTGAGCTAGTTGTGCTTGGCGTGTGTGCGATCGGCGACCTCGACAGGGCGGTCGAGATTCCGCCCATTCCTTTGGTCAGTCGTCACCCGAAGGACCGTGTCGTGGTCGGCTAGCCTCTCCGTCCCACCTCCCGCCCTCACCAGCACGGGTCGATGCTCCGCCGCGAGGGGCTTCGGCTTCGCGTCGACGATCCTGCCCTGGGCCTCAGGCGAGGCTGCGATGCCGGATTTGGGCTTTTGCCTGGGTGTCCTGGCATTGGCCTGCTGCGCGCCTGCTTTCGAGGCACCAAGCAGGAAGAGAATACCGACTGCTGCCTGCCCCTGCGCCGAAGTCTGGGCGGACGCGTCAGGGGGTACCCCCATGCCAGCGGCGACGAGAAGAAATATGGTGACCGCCAGGGTCCGCATCATGCGTGCTGTACCTGCGGGGGCAGCCACATCAACGGCCAGACGATTCCTTCCTCCAGATTCACCCTCGTCATTGGTAGCCCGCAGCACTTGGCCGGGGTCCCAGCAATCTTCCAGCACCTGGGACATTTGTACTGGGTTGCCATGTGGTCTCTCCTGCCTCGCACGACGAAGTGAGCTAGCGGCCGCTCCTGAAGAGCAAATAGAATGCCGGGCTTGAAACCGATCGCTTTCAGGCCTGAAAGGCCCGAATTGGCGAAACTTGGAGCTCTACGTACGGGAAAGGTTGTTCAGCAGAGGAAACGTGGACTGAGTAACAATCGCCGGCTCGGAAGAAGGAGTAGAGAGTCTAGATTCGCTCCTTCAGCACCCACGCATAGTCGAAGGCGATCTCGCGGAGGTAATCGTATCGGCCGGAGGCGCCGCCGTGGCCGGCGTCGAGGTTGATCTTGAAGAGGGTGGCGAGGGCGCCGTCATTGAGCGCGCGCATCCTGGCCACGTACTTGGCGGGCTCCCAGTACATCACCTGGCTGTCGTTCAGTGAGGTCTTGACGAGGATGCCCGGATAGAGACGCGCGGCCAGGTTCGTGTAGGGGCAGTAGGTCTTCATGTACTCGTCCTGCTCGTCGATCTTGGGATTGCCCCACTCCTCGAACTCGCCCACCGTCAGCGGCAGCGTCTCGTCCAGCATGGTGTTGATCACGTCCACGAAGGGCACGCGCATCACGGCGGCGCGACAGACATCGGGGCGCATGTTGAGCACGGCGCCGATCAGGAGGCCGCCCGCGCTGCCGCCCTCGATGACGAGGCGCTCGGTGGCGGTGTAGCCTTCCTTCTTCAGGTGCTCGGCCACGGCGATGAAGTCGATGAAGGTGTTTTTCTTCTGCATCATGCGGCCGGCATCGTGCCAGCGCTTGCCCAGCTCGCCGCCGCCGCGGATGTGGGCGATGGCAAAAGTGTAGCCGCGATCGAGCAGGCTTAGCCGATTGGAGGAGAAGTTCACGGGGTACGGCATGCCGTAGGCGCCATAGCCCGTGAGCAGCATGGGCGCCGTGCCGTCGCGCGGCGTCTCCTTGCGACAGACGAGAGAGACGGGCACGCGCATCCCGTCCGGAGCGACGGCGAAGAGCCGCTCCGAGCGATACTGCGTCGGATCGTAGCCGCCCAGCACCTCCGTCTGCTTGAGGAGTGTCCGCTCGCGGCTGAGGATGTTGTAGTCGAAGACCGAGGCGGGCGTGATCAGCGACTGGTAGCGGAAGCGGTAGGCGTTGGTGATGAACTCGGCATTGGCGTCCGCACCCACCTCGTACGTCGGCTCGGGGAACTCGATGTGGTGGGAGGCGCCGTCGGTCAGGGTGGTGACGCGCAGCCGGATCAGGCCATCCTCGCGCTCGTGGGCGACGTAGTGGCTGGCAAAGACGTCGAGGTCTTCCAGCATCACCTCGTCGCGGTGGGCGATCAGCTCGGTCCAGCGCTCGGGTCGCGGGTCCGCCACGGGCGCCCACACCAAGCGGAAGTTGCGCCGGCCGCCGCCGTTGGTCCGGATGTAGAAGCGGTCGCCGCCGTGATCCACGGCGTACTCGTGGTCCTTCTCGCGCGCCGTGAACATCTGCCAGACGCCCTCGGGCTGATCGGCGGGGAGATAGCGCCACTCGCTGGTGGTGAAGGAGCCCGCGCCCAGGAAGAGAAAGGCGCGGCTGCGCGAGCGATCCACGCCGATGCGGAAGAGGGCGTCCGTCTCCTCGTAGATCAGCTAGGTGCCCGGCAGGCCGGCGCGACAGCGGTAGAGGCGGTAGGGGCGCTTGGCCTCGTCCTCGAGCACGTAGAATATCGTCAGGTTGTCGGCGGCCCAGGCGACGGAGGCCACGCGCTCGATGGTGCCCGGCAGAAGCTGGCCCGTGCGCAGATCCTTGACGTACAGCGTGTACTCGCGAAAGCCGGTGATGTCTGTGGAGTACGCGAGGAGATGACCGTCGTCGCTGACCGCGGAAGAGCCGAGGGAGAAGAAGGGATGGCCCTCGGCGAGCACGTTGAGATCGAGCATCACCTCTTCGGGCGCATCCAGGCTGCCGGCCTTGCGGCAGTAGATCGGGTACTGCTTGCCGCGCTCCGTGCGCGAGTAGTAGAAGTACGCGCCCCGGCGATACGGGACCGAGGAGTCGTCCTCCTTGATGCGGGCGAGCATCTCCTGGTAGAGCGATTCCTGGAAGCTCTCCTGCGGCTTCATCACCCCGTCGGTATAGCCATTCTCGGCGCGCAGATAGGCCAGCACCTCGGGATCGTCCTTCTCGCGCAGCCAGTAGTAGTCGTCCTGGCGGATGTCACCGTGCAACGTGTCGATCTTGGGAACTTTCTTTGCGACGGGTGGGGTGGTCATGGCCCCGTCACTGTACCGGGGCGTAACGGGTTGTCAAGGCGAGCAGAGCAGAGCGGTCACGAGTTGCGCAGGATGGACGAGTGACGGAAACTCGCCGTCGTGATGGAACGACGCACCTTCCTCGCGACACTGGTTGGCGGGCTTCTGGCCGCGCCGCTCGCTGCCGAGGCGCAGCCTCGGGAGAAGCTGCCCCGGGTAGGCTATCTATCGCCCGGTTCCCCTTCTGAACCGTTTAGACGGCGCCGTTTCGAGGCTTTCCGCCAAGGCCTGCGCGAGCTGGGCTATGTAGAAGGTCAGAACATCGTTATCGAGCCCCGATGGGCCGAGGGCAAGTACGATCGCTACCCTGCCCTCGCGGCCGACCTGGTCCGTTTGAAGGTGGACGTCATCGTGCCGGTGGGTGGGGCAGCGACCCAGGCCGTCCAACAAGCGACCAGGACGATCCCGATCGTCATGTCGGTCGTCATTGATCCCGTTGGGAGCGGACTCGTCGCCAGCCTTGCGCGCCCCGGGGGCAATGTCACGGGGCTGACGATAATGGCCTCCGACCTGGTCGGGAAACAGCTTGAACTACTCAAGGAGGTGGTTCCCAAGGTCTCTCGGGTGGCCCTCCTCTGGAATCCCGCCAATCCAGGAAGCGCACCCCAGTTGCGACAGGTGGAGGCTGCCGCTCAGGCCTTGGGAGTGCGGCTTCAACCCCTGGAGGCGCGTGGTCCCCAGGAGATCGACAGTGCCTTCGCGGCGATGACCAGGGAGCGGGCGGGCGCGCTCCTGATTCTCCCGGACGCCATATTCGGGAATCAGCGAAAACAGATCGCAGAGCTTGCGGCAAAGAGACGCCTGCCATCGTTATTGGGGGTGGGGGAGTACGCGGAGGCCGGCGGTCTTATGACCTATAGCGCAAACAATCTCGACTTGGAG
>WNGJ01009051.1_pt1 | contig 10600 bp, 9 predicted proteins | sample 5400611 | NCBI WGS metagenome assembly WNGJ01 (sample SAMN13153375, study PRJNA577476) | soil metagenome | isolation source: 40 cm soil or saprolite under Garry oak tree replicate 1 | place: USA:California | collected 2016-06-15
ATTGCGATCCATGCAACAAGCACAACAACGGACAAATGGTAGCGTGGTGCCCGCGCCCACAGAGCGCATCTCGTGGGCGCGGGCGATGATCTTCGCCGCTGGCTTCTTTTTTCTCGCAGCTCTTCTGATTGGACAAATCCCAGGCTATATTAATTTAGCAATGACCGCCTCGTCGTTAGTCGGGTTCGAGCAAGGGATTCTTGCCCTGGCGGTCGTGTGCCTGGCCGGTTTTATGGTTATTCAGATCGTCGTTATGCTTTTTGACCCTAAGCCTGTCATCCCTCCAATCGTTTTAAGCGTGTTAGGTGTCCCAATCGCTGTTGCTGGCCTGGCTGTTATTCTCTGGGCATCGTACACCAATAACCAATATTTCCCCGCACAAAACGTCACCTGGTTCCCTTTGCTAGGGGGAAATGTGCTCTGGTTCCCACCTCTCTCATTTGATCTCATTATGCTGGGTGCGGCAATTATGGGTGTAGGTGTTAGTCTGGTATTTTTCAGCATCCTTGCTTTACGCGAACAGCGCAATCCTGACCGGAGCGATGCAGGTACGACACCTGCTGTCAGAGCTATGATCAGTATTGGTATCACATTCCTGATCGTATATATGCTCTTTTATATGCTGGTTAGCCCTCAAAGTTTTGCTTCGTCTCATGGTCTGAGTCTTGCAGTCGCGAATACAATTTATAACGTCTTCCTGGGTATTGCTGTCATTTGTACGTTGGGCGCATTTGCGCTTCGTTTCCACTACCTGCTGCGTCCGGTACGCAAGCGTACAATGTCTGGTCTCTATCTTGTCGGTATTAGTTTAGCGCAGGTGGGCGTGATTTTCCTTTTGGCCTGGTTCCTTGTCTATCCTGCGATTGCCTGGATTCACACCTGGACATTCGTAGGTCTGGGCTCATATCTGACAATTTGTGGTAGAGCGACATCGGTCCCACAAAGCTGTTCATTCTCGCAGCAGGCAGGGTATATTATTAATGCCGTTGTCACGACGAACTTCTTTGTGCTATTTATGGCGGGCATCGCGGTTTGGAAAGGCAGGCGTAATCTCGTCGTTGTGAGCTGCCTGACGATAACAGCGGTACTTGCTATGGCAACGCTTCTGGTGCACATGCATCCAGATGAAATCTTTATCGCTGAGCTTCTGACGGGTGGCATGCTGGTGCTTGCTGTAATCTGGACGAGCGTTGCTCGTCGAGAATTCGCTGTTGTCGGTGAACGCAATCTGGGTTGTGTAGGTCAATGGCTTGTTGTAGGCACCAGTCTGTTTATCTACATTGCCAGCTTTGCTTTCTTCTCAATCCCAGGTTTCAGGGAGACTGAGCCAAATATCCCATCCACCCCCGGAACAGGTTTCAATGCTGGAATTAGCGGTGGCGCTCATGCTATTGTCGTATTTATAGTGATAGGCATACTTGCCGCTATTCAATTCTACTTCCTTGTGCGTAATCGTTATCGAGTGTAAGGGTTGCTTCGATTCATGTCTCCGAAGGGAGCATAGTATGCAATAAAACGGCGAAAGGTAAACATTCCTTTCGCTGTTTTATTGCCAGGTGATATACTGGTCATACCTTTTATTTGGAAGTAGGGGGAGCCATATTGAAAACACCTGAACAGCTTAAAATACTAGTTCTTGCATCCGAAGTTGTACCCTTTGCCAAGGTCGGGGGGCTGGCGGATGTTGCAGGAGCCTTACCAAAGGCGCTGCAGGAACTTGGGCACGATGTGCGCGTGGTTATGCCATGTTATGGCCAGATCAAGCCAGATAGATTCAAGTTGACAACTGTTCTGGATACCGTTCATGTCAGCATGGCGACTTTCGAAGAACAGGTTGGTGTATGCCAGGGCGAAATTGGGGATGGGATTCCAGTCTATATGATTGATGCACCACGTTACTTTGATCGCGAAAACATCTATGGATACACGGATGATGGTGAGCGTTTCATTTTATTTTGTCGTGCTGCGCTGGAATCGATGCGTTTACTTGATTGGTCTCCCGATATTGTACACTGCAACGACTGGCAGACAGGGATCGTTCCCAACTGGATGCATACCGTTTATCGCGATGATCCATTCTTCGCTGATACAGCTACAGCTTATACCATTCATAATCTAGCCTATCAAGGTATTTTCGGCTATCGTATCCTGGAAGTGGCGGGAGTTGCTACTGGTGGATTCCTTTATCCGCAAATCGTTGAACTTGCGAATGTCGTCGATATAATGGGACGTGGCATTCTCTTTGCTGATGTTGTGACGACGGTAAGCGAACGCTATGCTCAGGAGATACTCACCCCCACATTTGGTGAGAAATTAGATCAACTTCTTCGATCGCGTCGCGATCGATTATTCGGCATTCTCAATGGCATTGATTACCAGGAAATGAACCCTGCCAGCGATCGCTATATTCACACATGCTTTGATTCAAATACGCTCGATAAACGTGCTGAAAATAAACAGGCGCTTCAGGAACGGGCGCATCTTCCCATGAAGCCGGATGTACCGCTTCTTGGCATGATTTCGCGCCTTGCGGATCAGAAGGGCTTTGATCTACTCGCGCAGATCACCCAACCATTACTGGCTCAGGGTATCCAGTTAGTTGTTCTTGGCATTGGTGATCAACATTACCATGAAATGTTCCAGAATCTGGCCGCTCGATACCCTGAACAAGTTGCCATTTTTCTTACCTTCAATACTGAATTGGCTCAATCCATCTATGCTGGCAGCGATATGTTTTTGATGCCCTCGCGTTTTGAGCCTTGTGGCCTGGGTCAGTTAATTGCTATGAGGTATGGCAGTGTGCCGATAGTTCGCAGTGTTGGTGGTCTGGCCGATACAGTACAGGAATATGATCCGCGCACCGGTGAAGGCAATGGTTTTGCCTTCACCAACTATGATCCCTGGGAGTTGTTCGCTGCCATTGTACGCGCACTGGAACTATATCGATTCAAAGATATATGGCGTACCCTGCAAAAACGTGGCATGGCTGCTGATCACTCCTGGCAAGCATCAGCGCAACGTTATGTGGAAGTTTACCGGAATGCCATAGCATTTCATAAAAGTGGTAAGTGATAACTCCTCCTTAGCCCAATTTACGGCATGCGTAAGGGACCTCCAAACTCCTTATAATAAGATGACCAGCCATTAGGAGTCGAAGTCCTGTCACAGTGATCGAGAAAGCCAGTCATTTTTGCCTCTGTCATATCTGCCAGGTGAACAATTAAAGCCTCGATAGTCGCGGGATAGACAGGTGAGCCAAATTCCTTTGTGCCGTGATGCGCCAGGATAATATGCAGTAAATCCAGCCTCGTTGCTTCATCTATCTCAGTTGCATGCTTTGCATGTTGCTGTACGTACTGTGTTCCCAGGAAGATGTGGCCGAACATATTGCCAGCAGGAGTAAATCCTCTGCCAGGTTGTTCTTCTAGCTCTTGTAGTTTGCCAATATCATGCAATAGAGCACCTGTAAGTGCAAGCTCATCGTTGCAGGAGTACAGAATCGAGAGAAATTGAGTTATCAGCGAAACATTAACCGTGTGTTCGAGCAGGCCACCAACCACTGCACCATGATGCCGCACAGCTGCTGGCCAACGTCGAAATTGTTCTATTACATCGTTCGTGAAACAATCATGCAGAAGTGCTTGAAGGCCTGGATGTTGCACCTTGTTCATTAGATCCCAAAACTGATCCTCAAGTTCATCTATGTTATGACGCGTACTGACTACAAATAATTCTAGTGGCGCAGTTTCGTCTAGCTCAGCACGAGCCAACTTTATTTGCATAGTATTCTGGTATTCTCCGATCAGCCCCTCGATCAGGACGACCTTACCTGCTTGTGGCGCGTTGATTTCTCTCTGTGGAAGATCAAATTGCATTGCCGTAATGTCATTACCCCTTTGGTCACGCAGTTTGAGTTGACGATACTGTTTGCCACTTTTTGCAGTTCGATTTTGTACTTCTTCAGCCAATAACCATCCGCGTACCTCCGTATTTACCCCCAATTCGCTGATAATGATTGGCTCTGGCTTAAACGACATGTCTCTCAGAGCTACATGATTATGATTTTCCATGAATTCTTTCCTCCAAAGTGTTTTATTTTACTTATTTCATACATGCGATATCAGAAAAGCGGAAAAACAATGAAAAATTTCCGCTTTCCCAAATAGTATCCGTATAAAAAAATCATGAACGTGATAACTCAAACCCACTACAAGAGCCAATTGACGATTACCCAGATGACCCCTATACTAGACGAGGTAAACATGGACCTGCGCCGCATGGAGGAGGAGTGGAATATTATGGAGCAGGAGACTTCTCAATCTGAGACAAATGTGAACAATGACCACGAACTAGTCAGACGACGTGCTATTCTTGCAACGGAATTTCAAGCTCTTCCCACATATGGATCAGCAGAGTTTTGGGGTCTTGTCGAAGAGTCCCAATTAAAACAAGCCCTACCCTTAGAAGTTTTAGTCAAATGCATTCGCGTTGCAATAACTCATGAGGATAGTGCAGGCAAGAATCGTATTTTTGAAATGATATTTCGTCGTACGCAGGGAGCAAATGAATACTGGTCAAGGCAGGTTCTCAGTCGAATTCATCTTCCGCCTGAGGAACGATGTATGTGTGCTCATGATTTGTATGCCGATCTTTGTGAACGTGTTATACGCGCTCTACATGATAGCAAGCGGCTGTTCTGGGAGGAGAATTTTCAACACTGCCTATGCTTTGAACGCAAACACGTGTATCAAGCTTTTATGACTCGCGAGGGACGATGGTATAATCAACATGCAAACGAATCAAGTACTCGCCGCATTCCTCGATCACTCATTGGGAGCTTAGATCAACCTGTGCAGCATGCTGATGGTGAATCCTGGGAAATGGATATTGTTGATGAACAGGCACAACAAGCATTGCTTTCTGTGGAACAGCACGATTTACCACTTCTCATTCTAAATTTGCCGGAAAAGTTAAAACCTGTGATCTGGCTAATTTTCTGGGAAGGTAGAACAGAAAAGTATGTAGCCAATATTCTTGGAGTAAGTGATCGCACTGTTCGCAATAGGTTACATAAAGCTTTAAGCTTGCTGCGCACTGCTATTGACATGGAGGGGAAAACCATTGATGGATAGAGAAGAGGAAGAAATTTTACAACGTTTGACTGCTCGTTATGTCTCGGAGTTCCGTGCCGGGCAACATCCACGATTGAGCGAATACCTGTCACGTTATCCGCACTATGCAAATATGATTGCCGACTTTGTGACCTACTATCATGCAATTGAGGTTGATGTACCACAGGAAAGCGAAATCATACCGCCTCTTTCTCAAACTTCTCGTGCTGCTTTTGATGAAGCCTGGAAGCATGTGGTGTATGCTGATTCTGGGGTTAACAATACCCTGAACTCATTGCAGGTGGCAGCGGATAGCGTGAATAAATCGTTCTTACAGGTGGCTTTGGAGATTGGTCTGAGCCAGGATATTCTGCAAAAATTGGATTTGCATAGTATTGATGCTGCAACGATACCACAGGAATTATGTCATCGATTAGCAAAAGCTTTACAACGACCCATGACTGCAATAGAAATGTATCTTGGGCTTGTTGAGCATAAGCAACTGACACAGGGTGTAGCTGTAGCGGAAAATCCTCCTGTCTATCATATAGAAGATCAACCTGATTTGGATTTGCATGTCTGTAGCTTTCTGGAGGCCGTTGAGCAAAGCAACAATATGTCCGACGAGCAGAAAGGTGTCTGGCACGCTATTCTAGTGCATGAAGGTTTGTTGTGACTCAAGAGGCGCTGTCGGGTCACAGTCCAAATGGGGAGAAGAACTGTACCCGACAGCCCTCAATGGGAGGAGGGTAATTGATAATTCTTTCTCGCATCTATGAAACTGGAAGGAGTTGTAATATTCGTCTATGCAAGAGTTAATTGCATACCTTGATTGCCATTCCGGTATTAGTGGAGATATGTTTCTGGGTGCTTTACTCGATCTCGATGCCGGGTTCTCATTAGACTTCTTGAAAAGTGCTCTCGCTGGCTTGCCTTTACATGGTTTTGAATTAAGGCTTGAGCCTTTTCAAGACAAAGGTATTCTCGGCTCGCGTTTTGATGTGGTACTCACCGAACAGAATACTAGTTTTCCGCAAATGCGGAGCCTATCGGATGTCGAAGCTTTACTACATGCCTCTACACTGTCCATTAAAGTGCGTGAAATTGCGCTCTCGATATTTCAGTGCCTTGCGAAGGCCGAGGCAACTGTTCATGGGATAAGTGTTGAAGAAGTGCATTTTCATGAGGTTGGGGCAATTGACGCGATTATAGATATCACAGGGGCAGCAATAGCTCTTGAAGCTCTGGGCATAGCAGAATTATATGCTTCGTCTCTGCCGTTAAGCAGCGGACATGTACAAACTGCTCACGGGGTATTGCCTGTTCCCGCACCGGCAACGTTAGAAATTCTACGTCAGATTCCAGCCCACTGGAAACCATCACCCGCGGAAGGCGAAATGGTAACTCCTACAGGCGCTGCAATCCTGGCAACACAAGCCAGGTTTGATACTCCAGCCATTTATATTGAGCGTGTAGGATATGGCTTTGGTCGGAAGCAGTTTCCATGGCCAAACTGCCTGCGCATCTGTCTGGGGAGGGCAGGAAATTCATATCAACAAAGTGAATTGGCGGATATTGATTGGGTAGCTGTCATTGAAAGCAACATAGACAACATGACGGGTGAACTCCTGGGTGGGTTAATGGATAAACTCTTCTCCGCTGGCGCGTTGGATGTCAATTACACTCCCATACAGATGAAAAAAAATAGACCTGCTGTCATGCTGACTATTATTTGTCGGGTAGAAGAGGGCAATGCTATGTCCGAGCTGCTCCTTAGCGAATCTAGCACATTAGGTGTGCGAATTTCACAGGTACAACGTATCAAGGCACAGCGTATGTTGGAACGCATCGAGACACTATTTGGACCAATTTCGATGAAAGTCAAGCGTCTTGGTGACCGGATCATTAGCGCTACACCAGAGTATGAGGACTGTCAACGTATAGCCCTGGAAAGGGGCATTCCACTTGAAGAAGTGTACGAAGTTGTGCGCCAGGTGATGAAGACAACGTTACCTACATAGAAATAGCTATTTTACGTGTCGAAAGTAGAGATCACAATGGCTTCCCTGCAATTTGTAGGACTTCTTTAAAGTCAATACGCGTTCACTTGTACGCGCCTGCTGCGCGCTCACTCGAGAGTGTGTGAGGTGTGCGCTCGCGCACACCTCACACACTCTCGAGAAAAAAGGCTCACTTGCGAGCCAGTCATGTTAGGAAATAACTTTTGAGAAGTCCTGTTGCAATTTGTATCGATACTCTCCGAGGAACTATAATAAGTATTGCAAGCGATATTTTGAACTTTCTCACTGAGAAGATACGTCAAAGCTAGACAATGAAAAGTAACCATGGACTTCAAAGATTGGCGCAAAGCGCCTGATAACACTTCAGACGAACCTGCAACTCCTAAAATTGGCAGATTTAGAGGCAAGCAATATTTTGATTATATCGACGAACAAATCCACGAGGCACAGGCCCGTGGTGACTTTGACAATCTGCCGGGCACCGGGAAACCTCTTAATCTCGATGATACCCCTTTTACAGGTGACAAGGCATTGGCGTATAGTTTACTGAAACAAAATGGGTATGTTCCGCTGGAAGTCGAACTGGCAAAAGAAATTCGTACCGAGTTTGAGAAAACTCAGGAGAAACTCGAAAAATTACGTCAACAAAGGAAAAGTTTATGCATCAGGCGTATACCACCTTTCGGCAGCGAGAAACGGGCATTTAATTATGCAGTTGAGAAAGCCACTGCTCAGTACGAACAATTGCTGCGTGAACTAAATCGGAAGATTCTCAATTTGAATTTAATCACGCCCTCGCCTATGCACATGCCTATGTATGAGGTAGAGAAGTTAGTACAACAGTTTCGTAACTCTTGCCCTCCCATCGAATAAGATGAAACAAATCAGGCAAAAATTTTCTCTAACTTATTGAATTTGTTGTACAAAAAGGGAGGTAGCAATTTTGGTCCTTTTAGAAACAGAAGAAACAAACCAGTTCACCTTCGAAGCGTTCTCGGCGTATGCTTTTTATACTGAGATCAACCGATCGTTGGTTCAAAAAGCACTCGCACCCCTGGTTATTCATCCGGCAGATAGATCGCTTACAATAATCGATATGGCTTGTGGCACTGGATCTGTAACACGGCTAGTTGCAGAAGAAATTGCTGCTCATCAGAGATCTCAACTAACACGCATTGTTGGTGTTGATCCATCAGCAGAGGCGTTACGGCTGGCGCAACAGAGTCTCGAAGAAATGGGGTCAAAGGCTGATTTTTTCCAGGGAGAAACTGAGGATCTTGCTTCCATCGTCCAACATGTTGATGCAGCTTTCTTCTGTAATGCGATTCACCTCATCATCAATAAACTCGAAGCGTTTCAGCAAATTGCTGCTATTCTTGCACCCGGAGGTATCCTGGCCTGTAATAGTGCTTTCTATGATGGCACCAATCTCGATGATACTTTTCGTTTCAGCCGCTTGTGGATACGTCGTGCCGTAGGTTGGCTACGTAAAAATCATCCGGAAGTGCGTTTATCACGTGAAGCAAAAGCAACAGCCAGGCAATGGCTCAGTCCTGATGAATATATCAGTTTGCTCAATCAGAGTGGATTTAGCTCTGTGGACGCGACTGAAGAAAGAATTGCCATGCCTCTGGATAGCTTGATAGACCTTGGTCACTACTGGTTATTCATCGAAGGTGCCTTGCCAGGTGCGCCGTTAGCAATTGGCGCTGAGGCTCTTGGCTCTACAGTTTATGACGTAGCTCAAGAACTTAACATGACGTATTTACCGCGCATGTGGCTGCAAATTGTCGCAACAAAGGGATAATTGGTACCTTTGAAACCTTGCACATGAACGTGTTAAATTAAACTCTTTTCATCGATTTCAGATTTGACTTTAATCGGAACTATCCTTACTGTTCTGATGGTATCGGTTTGTCTCTCAACGCGGCTCACCTCTCAAATTTTCCTCATTTCTAACGGAAGCGGTATTAAAAAATATGTATGGAAGTTACATTTAGCCAAAGCTCCGCTGTTGGAAGTTTGTAATGCCGACATGCATTTAGCACGACTAGGCTATTAGGTGTGATAAGGGAAAGGCGATATGCCACTGTTTGGTAAATCGAATAATACATCAAAAAAAGGAGAAATTGCCGAGAGTATTATTCTGGTAAAGTTAGTGCAATTAGGATATGCGTGCCTTTTACCATGGGGGCATGATCATCGTTATGATATTGCACTTGATGATGAAGGAAAACTCGTTCGCATTCAATGTAAGACAGCACGATATGTCGAAGAATGGGGATGCCTGGAGTTTAATACAGCTATCACATATGCAAGAGTTGGAGGCAAGCCGCATATTAGGAAAGGTTACAAAGGCGAGGCAGATTACTTTGGAGTTTATTCTCCTGATACAGGGAAGGTGTACCTGGTACCGGTTGACGAAGTGCCGATTGGCTCTAAAGCGAGATTGCGCGTTGATGCCACAAAGAATAATCAAAACAAAGGTGTGAAGCGGGCGAAAGATTATGAAATATGAAGAGCCGGTGGTCGGAATCGAACCGACGACAGGCGCATTACGAATGCGCTACTCTACCTCTGAGTTACACCGGCTTATTGATTATTATAAGCGTGTTTATTATACGCTTGTGGCGCATTTGACGTTAGCGATTATACCCTTTGCATATTCTCCGTGTCAAGCATTTTTCATCCCTCGTCAGGGCTTCTCACAGATGCTGTGTAACTGTTTTCAGGGCGCGTGTGGTTCCCTCGCCTGAGAGTATGTAAGATTTTGTGCGCATGCAGGCACACAAAATCTTACATACTCTCAGGAAACAGGCTCGCAAGCGAGCCAGGCCAAATGAAGAAGCGACTCGTGAGAAGCCTCATAATAAAGTAATCCAGCAAATCCCTTTTCCCGTAACTTTATTCAAAACACAATGAGAGAACGGATGGAAGTATCAACATGAATAGCATTGACCTCTTCCTGGTACAATACGGCCTGGGTGCCATCTTCATCATCCTGCTCGTCAAAACAATCGGCATACCTATTCCTATACCAGCCGATTTGATCATTCTGACAGCAGCGGCTCGAGTTGCCCAGGGCAAACTAAATATGTGGCAGGTATTCATTGCCATCTTCATTGCACTGGTCGTAGGTGGTTTGATCCAATTTTTGTTGGCGCGAGGCCCTGGTCGAGGATTGCTATACCGTTTTGGACGCTACATTGGGCTGACCTCTCCTCGTCTTGATGCCGCCTCTGACAGGGTCAAAAAAGGTGGTGCGTTTAGCATAAGTATAGCTATTTTAGTGCCGGGTGTACGTGGTGCGGCCATTGCGGCGTCAGGTCTGGCAGATTCGCCTTTACAAACCTTCCTTCCTGGGCTTGTTATTGGAAGTGTCTTGTTCCTCGGACTTCACTTTTTTCTAGGTTATCTTGGAGGGTCACTTTTCTCCATCATCGGGCATGTGCTACCATTATCGTTGAT
>WNGJ01009052.1_pt1 | contig 10600 bp, 12 predicted proteins | sample 5400611 | NCBI WGS metagenome assembly WNGJ01 (sample SAMN13153375, study PRJNA577476) | soil metagenome | isolation source: 40 cm soil or saprolite under Garry oak tree replicate 1 | place: USA:California | collected 2016-06-15
TCCATCCCAGGTTGGCGAAGTTTCCCTGGTAGCTAAAGCTGGTCAGGTAGCGCTCGACCCCATCATGCCAGGCGACCAGCGTGGTGGCACGAGCGAGGCGGACAGAGCCGTTGGGAGCGATCAGCGCTCCGCAGGCAAAAGCGGGGAGGGCCTGCATCATGAATAAACCGAGGGCAATCGTTACAGCGGCCAACTTCTTCATCATAGTGGATTCTCCTTCATCGCTCTTTTTTCCTTTCCAGGACTTCATCCACTATGACGCTGCCATTGTGAGAAAAGTTCCCACCTGCTGGCTCATGGTGTGAGTAGCTTCAGGTGTGTCCTGGGCAGTAAGTTTTCCCTTTTTGCTGTCCAAAGATGTCCCTTTCGTACGTTAGCAAGAATAGACAAGCTCAAAGGAACACCACCGGTGGTCACAGATGCAGTAACGAGGGTTCGCCCCAATCACCAATCCGCGTGGGAATTAACTTCCAGGTGAGCAGCTGGTTTTTCTGTACAGTCAGGGTCAGGATGTTGCCACGGCGCACCGCCTCATCATACATGTAGTCAAAGACAAAATTTCCCAGACTATAGACGATCAGTCTGCCTTTGTAGAACTCATATGGCTCGATCACATGCGGATGTGTGCCAACAACGAGATCGGCTCCCGCGTCAACGGCCACCTGAGCGAGATACCGCTGGTGGGCTGTCAGGCTGGTAAAGTATTCGATGCCCCAATGCACAAAAATAATCACAAAATCGGCTGACGGGCGAGCCCTGGCAATATCCAGCCGGAGATCGGCTTCGTTGAGCCAGGCGTGACCAGGAGTGGTATCGGTAGCGGCAAAGGAGTAGGGGTCAATCTCATCATAGGCAAGGAAGGCGAGAATGGTGCCGCGCACGGTTTTACGGATGGATGCATGGGCCTGCTGTTGATTCTGGCCCCCTCCGATGGGAATAATGCCGTGGGTGGGAAGCGTGAGCAACTCATTGAGAAACGCTGCTTTCCCATAATCGGCGCTGTGATTGTTAGCGACAGAGACCATGTCGAAGCCGACAGTGAGCAGGCGCTCATAAGCACGTGGATCACCACGAAAGGCATACGACTTGGGTACCGGAGCACCCAGCCGGGAGATGACGCACTCCAGGTTGCCGATGGTGAGATCGAAGCCGTGCAGTAAATCAGCAGTGTACGTAAAGGGGTACGGATCGTTGGGAACGGTAGCAAGCATATGACTGTTCACCGTGTGGCCAAACATAATATCACCGGTAAAAGCGAGTGTAACGGGCTTCTCAGGTATGCTAGTAGGTGACGGGGTGGATGTGCTGACCGTCGAGGTCATTGTATGGCTGTTGATCGTACTGCGCACAGAGGATACGCTAGTGGCTCCACAGCCCGCCAACCCAAGGAGACCTACAGTACCTGCCGCCAATACTTCGCGGCGCGTCCAATATCTTTGCAGTGCATCTAAGCCATCTCGCTTGCTCTTCATGGAGCCATTCTATCACACATTGTGTTGTTCACTATAAGGTTGCGCTTAATTAAAGGCGCTTCGTGGATGACTGATACCTGTTGTATCTGCATCATCGGGACGATAGCGCCCTGCTCCGCTAGCGTTTGCCGCAGCGCATCTGCATGTCTCTCATCCTTGTTATGACCTCATCTTAGTTCCGGTACCGTACTCAAGAACTGTTGTGGTTCTGCTAGGAACTCACTGCGACATCCTTTGGAACAGAAGGAGAAAGACTGCCCTTCCCACGCTGACGTCACGGCTTTTTCTCGCTCAGTTTTCATTCCACATACCGGGTCGGTTGCCATCGTCGCCATCTCCTTGAACTGTCCATCTTCCAACCACAGCACGCGATGCGCGATATCCTGTAAGCGCGAATCGTGGAAGACGATCACAACGCTGCGGCCCTGTTCTTTGGCGATACTGCGCAGCAGTCGCATGATCTCGTGCCCGATCTTCGAGTCCAGGTTGGCCGTTGGCTCGTCTGCCCTGGTTCTCTCCTCTCCATGCCAACGTCACAGCCGAATGAAAGGAGTAAAATAGCGATTCAGGTACACCAGCCAGTTGAAGTAGATCATGATCCCCACCAGGATCATCACGACGCCTGTTCCCACTTCAATTTTACCGAGGTGCGGCTTGAGCCGCTTCAAGAGCTGGCTCACTTGATTAAGTCCGAGACCGAGCAACAAAAATGGCAGCCCCATCCCGAGCGAGTAGAACAGCAGCAACAGGACTCCTTGCTGCAGTGTCGCAGCCGTAGCGGCCAGGCCGAGAATGGAGCCGAGAAAGAGGCTGATACACGGCGTCCAGCCAATGGCAAAGATCACGCCAATCAGCAGTGAGGCTGGATAACTGGGACGCGTGGGAAGAAAGGTAAAACGCTTCTGCCAGTAGAGAAATGGCAGCTTCAGCACTCCCGCCAGGTGCAGTCCAATGATGATGAGGAGAATGGCCCCAATCTGGCGCAGTTGAAACTGGTGTGCCCGCAAAAAACTTCCCAGCGTGCTGGCCGTCGCTCCCAGTGCCACAAAAGCGAGTGTAAAGCCGAGGACAAACATCACCGCGTGCAGCAAGGTCATGAAACGCGCTGGACGATGGTCCTGTTCCCCTGGGGCTTGATAGACGCTCTGGCCTGCCAGTTGGGCAAGATAGATGGGAACCAGCGGTAACATGCAAGGCGAGAGAAAGGAAACCAGCCCTGCGACGAAAGCAATGCCGAAGCTCAATTGTGATGGGTCCATACCGTTTTGAATCTCCTCATCGTAGCTCTCTCCTTGTTATCAATACAATCGTATCACATATCCAGGAGCATACTGCAATGGTGCCATGTTCAGCTCCATCATGGTCTCTTCCGATCTCATGGCATTCCTATACCCACCGAGGCTAACCCTTCTCGCATGGTCTTCGGACTCAGTTGCGTCACGAAGACGGCCCGCACGACGCCTGTGCTATCGATAAAATAGGTGGTAGGAATTGCCGTCACCCCATACGCCACATTCACTTTGTCTCCTGGATCGAACAGGAGCGGATAGGTGATCTTAAACGCCTTACCAAAGGGGGCGATATCCTCCTTTGGGTCAGCCTGGTCGATTCCGAGTAGGGTGAACTCGCCATGAGCCGCATACTGTGTGTAGCTGCGCTCGAGGAAGGGCATCTCTACCCGGCAGGGTGGGCATGACTCCGACCAGAAGTTGAGCAGCACGGGATGACCGCGCAAGGCATGCAGATCGATCATGCCGCTTCCTCCACCACCGTAGGTGGACAGCACAAATTCCGGTGCTGCTGTTCCCACAGGCACACCCCCCGACGATGATGTCGCAGAGGGCAGCAGGGTGAGCACACTAAAGAGGGCGGCAAGGATGAATACGACAGCAACGACGATCACCGTGATCATCCGGCGGCGGTTGCGTGGCCTCGGTGGCCGCTTTGCTGCCTGCTCGGCCAGTTCCTGCTTCAACTCCTGGCGCTCTGCCCTTGCTACTCGTTGCTTATCCTGTACATCGCTCCCGATTTTATGAGCCATCGAACTCCCTCCATAAATAGGGAAGCTTCTCTGCATATTGGACACTAGAGGCCATTCCAGGTATAGGTGGTATCAGGTTGTATCCCTGGACTATGATATGCCAGCGTAATCAGGGTATGACTTTGCAGTGGAATGGTGCGAAAATTTCCACGAAACGGTTTCCCGTTCACATAAATCTGCCAGCCCGTTGCATCAGACAACTGGCTGGGATACCCCAACTGCTGGAACCGTTGTCCCCAGATGTCAAGGAAATTGCCAAAGGTGGCGGAAACACCTCCTGGGGCCTCGATATGGATCACTCCGGTATCATCATGTGTGTGCAGCCAATAGAGGCACGAACTATCAGGGGCAATCCCAACATTCGCAGGAATGGGTGTTTTCGTTCCATTTACATACATCGTCACATGCGCATGAATGTGCGTGCCGCCCTGCTCAGTACTCTGACAGGAAACGTTATCTACAGGAGGGTACGCGGCATTGGCGGGGGTCTGGCTTTGCGCTACAACGAGGTAAACGAGGCCGGCAACAGCCAGCACGACCACGCCGATGATGCTGAATGTCGCGATACGCTTCACGCGCGCAGCACGCCGCCGCTCTTCTTCTCGCCGTTGCTGTTCCTCTCGCCGTCGTTCTTGCCTGGTCAGTTGACGGGCGGTTTGTTTACTCATAGATCAGGCCACCTTTCAAATAGAGAGGTGACGATGGTGCATTCCATCAAGTCCCTCCGCATTGGCAAAGAATCACACCTTTGACGTGGTGGTTGATGGCAATGCTAGCCCATGACATACCACCAGGTCAGACTTTTCAAACGAATAAGTACCATCAATGATAGTACTCACAAAGATTGTATCATAGATGGCCCTTCCGCCGTCAAGCCTGTAAGAGGTTTCTCTTACCCACCTCCCTGGCGCAACAGCATGGCAGGTCATCTCGAAGTGGCTACTATTGATGATAGTACCTTTGACAACTGTACGACGATACCTTATACTCTATCAAGAGCGAAAGCGCAGATTGATGTCGCAGTATGACAAAGATGCTCCGGACTGGAAGCGGTCGCATCCACCAGAGCCATCAAAAGCTTCTACGCTCGTGATGATCTCGTAAGGAATAGGTTTTGGAGGGAGCATTACCCATGCAGTACATTTTGTCATGGTTGCCTGTACTGGCCTGCCCAGTGGGTATGGGGCTGATGATGTGGTTCATGATGCGCGGAAACAAGCCGCAAACACCGGGTGAAGTAGATCAAGCGCAAATGCCTACGGATAGTCAGCCACTAGCGGTTGCGGAGTTACCAACGATAGTAACGCCGCCCAGGAGAGCATCAACATTCAACCTGCTCGGCATGTGCTTGAACTGGAAAGTTATTGCCGGATTAGCTGTGGTCGCATTACTCGTCCTGGTGGTGGCCCCGCAGTTCATTTGGGCAGCCCTGCCCATCCTCCTTGTCGCGGCGTGCCCGCTCTCGATGCTCTTCATGATGCGCGGCATGTCCGGGAATGGGAATGCGACCGCCTCGCAGCCTGCTCAGATGCGGGGGGATCAGTTGCCTGTTGCTGGGGTAACGCGCGATGAACATCTGGCTGCATTGAAGTCCCGCATGTCGAGTATGCAGGCCGAGCAGGAGGGCATCGCTCGCCAGATCGCCGAGATCGAGAGCGCCGAGATCCCGGTCATGTTTGAGGCTGAGGCAGTAGCCCGTGAAGCTGACGAACGGAGCCGGACGATCAGGGAGAGGTAGCCGTTGGGGAAAAACAGGGGGCGTGACGCACTCAAACATGTGTCTGGTGAAAGGAAATGACCATGCGGGATCTAGATGGTATGCAGAAACTAACTCGAACTGCCTTGATTGCCACGACAGCACTCGTGATCATTACCGCGACTGTCTGGGGCATCAGGCTTTTCGCCATGTCTCGCAACCAGACAGTCACACAGTCGACGAACCCGGCTGACTATGCCATTGGCGGCTTTCCAATAACGGGCAATCTCGCGCCTGACTTCACCCTCACCGACCAGTTCGGTCACTCGGTCACCCTGTCTTCTCTGCGCGGTCACGAGGTCGTTCTGGCTTTCATCGACTCGCGGTGTAAGAGCCTCTGTCCGCTGACTGCTACTATTATGTATGATGCCAAGGTTCGGCTGGGGGCCTCTGCGGCCAGTCGGGTAGAACTGGTCGCCGTCAATGCCAATCCTGCTGCAACCAGCGTAGCTGTGGTGCAAGCCTGGTCCATCGCGCACGGGATGTTGCATCAGTGGGTATTCCTCACAGGTACGAGACAACGACTCCAGTCCGTCTACCACCTGTACAACGTGTACGTCCAGGTTGGCTCAGACGGGGAAGTGGAGCATGATCCAAAAACGTTCATCATAGACGCCCAGGGGCATGAGCGGCTCTATTTCGAGACACTTGACTCAAGTAACAAGTCCGATCTTAGCGATGAAATAAGCGGGCTGGAGGCTGGAATGCGGCAGTGGCTACCGCAGCCATAGTAATCGAATGAGGATGCTGCGCCCGACGGATTCGCCTGTTTTAGGGAAAATGCGGATGAGCCACGGAATTATGAAACTGACAGGTAGATGTAGGAATGTTTCCTGCTGCCCCATGAAAGGTGTGAGACGTCATGAGTAGTAGCATTTTCTTCGGCGGGTCGGTGCTGGCCGCGATCATCGCGGGAGCTATTGCGCTCTTTGCGCCCTGCTGTATCTCGGTCATGCTCCCCGCCTACTTCGCCAGTTCGTTCCAGAATCGCCGGCTCCTGGTGGCGATGACCTTCCTCTTCGCCGCCGGGATTGCGACAATTATCCTGCCGATAGCGATGGGCGCATCGGTGCTGCGGCAACTCCTGACGAGCCAGCACACGGCCATCTACGTCACCGTCGGCGTGCTCATGCTCGCGCTCGCGATCTACATGCTGCTCGGTGGGCAGATTCACCTGCCGATGCCGGGTCGGCGTGCCGGGGGCAAAGCAGGCATCCTCAGCGTCTACTCGCTCGGCATCTTCTCCGGTGTGGCGAGTTCGTGCTGCGCGCCCGTGCTTGCCGGGGTGATTGCCCTCTCCAGCGTGGTCTCCTCGTTCTGGCTCGCGCTGGGATTGGGGGCGGCCTACGTCTTCGGCATGGTAGCCCCCTTGTTCCTCATCGCGCTGCTCTGGGACCGCTACGATTGGCGTGCGAGTCGTCTGTTCCGCGCTCGCACTTTCACCTGGCGGCTTGGCCCTTTCACACGCACGCTCACGGCAACAGGTCTGGCGAGCGGCATCTTGCTCGCCCTCATTGGAGGAGGCATGTTGTGGATCGGGCTAGCATACCGTTCCATGCCGCCCTTAGCTGATTGGCAGGTACGGTTTTCTGCCGCCTTGCAGCACATCGGACAGGTCGTGACCAATGCCCTTTCCTGGGTTCCGAACTGGGTAGGCGCGCTCATCTTCCTCGTTCTCCTAGGTGGACTCGCCTGGTACGCACTCAGGCAAGTAGGAGGTCGAGCAGACAGCGGCAAGGAAGCGGTAGAAGTACCAGGAATGAAAGAAGCCGTCGAAACGGAAGAAACACAAGCAATGCAGGAGGAACCAGTTGAGTACGAAAACAACGTATAGCGAAGGGAGAGGGAAAGCCTCAGTTCCACCAAAGAAGGCCGCGCCCTCACGAAGAGGCATGATGCGGAAGAGGCATGGTCTGAGGCCAGGCGTGATTGCAGTGGTCATCGCCGCAGTGGCGATCGTTGCCCTGGCTGCGATCTTCTTTCACAACGCTGCAGGTACAGGCGGATCATCGACAACGACGAACCAGGCGGGCCAGTACGCCTTCCAGGTGGGTAAGCCGGGACCCGGTGAGCAAGCACCGTCGATCGTATTACCGTCCACGACCGGGGGCACTTTCGACCTGGCTTCCATGCGTGGGAAAACCGTCCTCTTGTATTTTCAGGAGGGGCTCACCTGCCAGCCCTGCTGGGATCAGCTCAAGGATATTCAATCACATATCAGCCAGTTCAAAGCGCTCGGCATTGACCAGATCGTGAGCATCACCACCGATCCGCTCGATGCGCTGCAACAGAAGGTGGCGGACGAGAGCCTCATTATTCCTGTCCTCTCAGACCCCAGGCTCGCCGTTTCCAGCGCCTATACGGCCAACGGGTATGGCATGATGGGCAGCAGCCGCGATGGGCATACCTTTATCGTGGTGGGGCCTGATGGCATGATCAAATGGCGAGCCGATTACGGCGGCGCTCCGAACTACACGATGTATGTGCCGGTATCCAACCTTGTTGCCGATATCCGTGCTGGACTGAAAGGAACGTCATCGTAACGCTATGAACGTCCTGTTGCTGACCCAGGAACACTGCGGATTCTGCGCCCAGGCCAAAGAGATCCTCACCCGTCTCGCGATCGAGTATGGGTTCTCCGTCTCGATGCTCGACCTGGATTCGCCCGAGGGAGAAACCCTGGCTGTCCGCGGTGGTATCCTCTTTCCCCCTGGAATTTTTCTGGATGGTGAACCCTTTTCGTATGGTCGGCCCTCTGAGCGCAGGCTACGGCGTGAGATCGAACGGCGACTCAACTCTCTGCCGGGTAGCACTCGTGGCCTATAATTTGACCAGGGGTCATGAGTGAAATTGGCATTGATGGGGCAAGTGGGATGTCATAGCGGGGATACACACTTTATTCCTTGTGGTACAGCCTGGCAACAGGAGAGGAAGTAGCAATGCATGCGTACAGCAGACCACAGAGCAGAGATCACCAGGAACGGCGTGGGCGGCTAGGGAGGCGTCTTCCGCTCTTCGGACTCATGCTTGGCCTGAGTCTGACCGTCCTGGCATTCCTGCCTGTGGGACCCGTCAGCCAGCTCATTCCAGTCGCCCAGGCTCACGCTGTCCTGCTGCGCTCCGACCCGGCAGCTAATGCTCTTTTGCGCGTGCCTCCTGCACGCGTGCGCCTCTGGTTCGATGATGACCTGGTATCCGCTACGTCACGCGCCATCGTGGACGATGCGACGGGTCACGAGGTGGATCACAGGGATAGCCAGGTCAGCAGGTCGAATCCGCGCGAAATGACGGTCACACTCCCTCAGCTTCCTGGAGGAACGTACACGGTCCTCTGGGTGGCGCAGTCGGCAGACGACGCGCATGTGACGGAGGGGCCCTTCAGTTTTCGCGTTGCAGGGCCAAATGGCGCAGTTCCCCCAGCGCCAAAACAGCCATCCGGTGGAGGCACAAGTGCCCTGGGAAGCGTCTCTCTGGATGGACCGACGATCGTTCAGGCGCTCACCACCTGGCTTGCCCTGCTTGGCATGGCATTCTGGCTGGGGGGTCTGATCTGGGAAACGTGGATTCTTCCTCCTGGTACGCCGCGCGACCCTGACCTGCGCGTCCCGGCCCAGGCTGCCGCGCGCCGCTTCCGGCAGCTCCTCCCATACGTGCTTGGCATGGTGCTGCTGGCAAATATCGGGGTCGTGCTGGCCCAGGAGGCCGAGCTGGCGGGGAGCTGGTCAGGCGCATTCACGCCATCCCTGCTACAAGTGGTCCTCTTTGGCAGCCGCTTCGGCTTCTTCTGGTGGATGCGCGAGGGAGTCGTCATGGCTGCGTTTGCGTTGACACTCTTCGTCTCCAGGCGAGGTTCTACTTCGTGGGGCATCGCTCCGCAGGCTGCGGAGGGTGTATCTGTTCCTTACCTGGCGCCAACGACGCGCCCCGACTGGTGGCACGCCGTTCTAGAAGCGATGCGTCGTGTGCTACATCTGCCAACACGGCTGGTGAGAGGATGGCGCAGATGCTCCTGGTCTGGACGCATAGAGCTCCTCCTTGCTGCCGTGCTCCTGGTGGCCTTTGCGTTCTCCGGGCACGCTGCTGCTGTCGCCAACGCGGAGCTGGGCTACGCGGTGAGCGTGGATATGCTGCATCTGCTGGGCATGGCGGCCTGGGTGGGTGGACTGCTCTACATTAGCAGCGTCCTGATGCCCGCGCTGCATAGGCTGAACCTGCGCCAATACGCGCATATGCTGGCACAAGGGGTGCCGGAGTTCAGCGCGCTGGCTATCACGAGCGCCATCGTGCTTGCTGCCACGGGTTCACTGAATACAAGTATTCATCTGGCATCGCTCCAGCAGTTCCTGACGACGCTGTATGGCTGGGTGTTGGCCGTCAAGATCGAGTTCTTCCTGCTGATGGCGGTCATTAGCGCCTATCACGCCTTCTCCCTGCGGCCCCGACTAGTGCAGGCCCTTGCCCATCGCAACGAGATGGAGGTAGACGCCACGAAGCAAGCGCTGGCGACAGTGAGTACTTCAGGAAAAGCGCGCACGGAAAGGCTCGCGGCACCGGAGAAAACGGAAGGCCATCGCGACGAGGAGGAAATTTCGGAGCAGACCCAACGGCTGGCAGAGCGCATGGAAGACTGGCTCCGGCGGGAGGCGATGTTGGGCGCCATCGTGCTCTTGTGCGTTGCCCTGCTGGCAGTGTTCGCGGGCTCCCTGGCCCCTCCAATCTAATCGGTACCATGGAATCAGATCGACCTCCTGCTCCATTGCTGGTGAGGTTGTCTTTGCCTGAGCTACATGTCCCCGCACTTTACAAGAGAGGAGAAGGAGAACCCAGACCTGGGGGGCCGACTGCTGGCTTTCGTAGCTGGTATTTGTTCCCAGCGGCAACGAGAAAGGAATACCGATTTCAAACGAAGGAGCCGAACAATGGACCAGAAAGGAGAGAACCACACGACACGTGCAGAAGCACCAACAGCGGAGACGGATGTGCTGATTGTTGGTGCCGGGCCAACAGGTCTGACCCTGGCATGCGAACTCCTCCGACGCGGCATCCATTGCTGCCTTATCGATAGGCTCTACGAGCCTGCACAGACTTCCCGCGCTTTTGACATCCAAGCGAGGACGCTTGAGGTGTTCGAAGCGATGGGGATTAGTGAGAAGGTGCTCGAAGTCGGCATGCACGCAAAGGAGCGACTCAAGGCCATGGGAGAAGGTGGCGCTAACAAAGAAATTTAGCGTTGTGGTGGCATCTCTTGTTCTTGTAGGTGCTGTACTTGTGGTTGTTCGTACTCATCTTTTGGCTGGGTAGAGTCGTACTGTCTCCTACCTTCTTGATAGG
>WNGJ01012398.1_pt1 | contig 10600 bp, 10 predicted proteins | sample 5400611 | NCBI WGS metagenome assembly WNGJ01 (sample SAMN13153375, study PRJNA577476) | soil metagenome | isolation source: 40 cm soil or saprolite under Garry oak tree replicate 1 | place: USA:California | collected 2016-06-15
GCTCCTGCGCGGACCACGAGGGTGTCCTCAATCCGGACACCGCCCCTGTCGGGCAGGTAGATGCCGGGTTCGATGGTGATTGGAACCCGATCCTGTAGTGTACCGTCCCGGTCGTATCCGATGATCGGCGCCTCGTGGATCTCAAGGCCGACTCCGTGGCCGAGCCCATGCCCGAAATGCCCCCCATGTCCGGTGGCTTCGATCATGTCCCTGGCAACCGCGTCGAGGTCGCTCACGTCCATGCCAGGGCGCACCGCGGCAACGCCAGCCGCCTGAGCCTCGGTGACAATCTGATAGATCTCTCGCTGCCAGGCAGACGGCTTGCCGAGCGCGACAGTCCTGGTCATGTCGGCGTGATAGCCGCCGCACTGCGCGCCGCAGTCGACCGTGACCAGGTCCCCGGGCTCGAACCGGCGGCCTCCGGGGATGTGATGCGGTATCGCGCCGTTCGGTCCGCTCGCGACGATGCTGTCGAACGCCAGCCCGTCCGCGCCGAGGTCGATCATCGTCCGCTCCAGCGCGAGGGCGTACTCTCGCTCGGTTACGCCCGGGCGGAGCCGGTCCAGCACCGCGGAGAAAGCCTGCGCCGTGATCGAGCATGCCCGCTCGAGCAGCGTGATCTCCTCCTCGTCCTTGACCATCCGCAGCTGGTCGACCGCGCTTCCGGCCCCGATGAGTTCTGGTCCGGCCTGACCCGGCTCGCCGCCGGTCAGCTCGCGGTGCGCGTGCACCGTCATCACGTGGTCCTCGAAGGCGACGGTCCCGAGTCCGCCCGCGCGTGCCAGGTCAATGAGCGCGCGGGCCACGTCACGCTCGACGAGCAGCTCGATCTCAGGGCAACCCCGCTCGGCTGTCCCTGCGTACCGGGAATCGGTGGCCAGGACCGCGGTGCCTGGGGCGGGAATCAGCACCGCGGAGTTGGAGCTGACCAGGCCGGTCAGGTAGCGCACATTGACGCCGCTGGTGACCAGGACGGCATCGGCCCCGAGACCCGCGGCGACGGCGGCTGCCCGGTCCCGGCGAACGGCATGCATCTGCGGCATATCCGAACTCTACGGGTCAATCGTCTCGCGGCGCGCCATGGCGTCCTGGCTCACGATCGCCGGACCGGGATCGTCGCCGACAATCACGCCGCCGCCGCGGCTCCAGGTCAGGTACCGCCAGCTCAGGTTCACCAGCGCCGAGATCCGGTTCCTGCCGCCCAGCAGCGTGACCAGGTGCAGCGCGAGCCAGGCCAGCCAGGCGAGCGTGCCCCTGGCCCGGATCCGGCTCGGCAGCTCGACGACGGCCGAGCGGTGCCCGATCGTCGCCATGATGCCCTTGTCCTTATAGCGGAAGGGCTGCGTCGGCAGGCCGGACGCCAGCCGGCTGATCTGGGTCGCCGCGTGCCGTCCGTGCTGGATCGCCGGCTGTGCGAGCTGCGGCTGTGGATCCCCGTCGATGATCGCGATGTCGCCAGCGGCGAACACCCGGTCCTGGCCGGCGACGCGGAGGTCAGACCCGGCGCGCAGCCGCCCGCCACGGCCGGTCGGGAGGCCGAGCTTGCCGATCCATTCAGGCGCGGCAACCCCGGCGGCCCACACCGTGACATCGCTGGGCATCTCCTCGTCGGGGATCCCGTCGTCGCCCCGGCCTCGGTCCCCGCTGGCGATCCGCACGTGGGCGGTGGCCACCTCCGTGATCTCTGGCAAGGCGATGTTCCGCAGCTCGGCCAGCGTCCCTGCCAGCTCGACGCCGGTCGCTCCGCCGCCGGCGACGGTGATGTTGAGGTCCCTGGTGTCGCCGGGCGCGCTGCGCCGTTCCAGCTCGGTCATCAGCTGATCGCGCAGGATGATGGCGTCCCGCCTGGTGTACAGGCTGAGGGCATTCTCGGCGGCGCCGGTTACGCCGAAGAAGGCGGCGCTGACACCGGTCGCCAGGACCAGGTAGTCGTAGCCGACCACCGATCCGTCCCGCAGCAGGAGCTGCCTGCGGTCGGTGTCCAGCCCGGTGATCTCGCCCTTGCGGAGATGGGCGCCCGCCTTGCGGACGGCCGTCCAGGCCGGGTAGGCGACGTCAGCGGCCGTGAGCCCAGCGGTGGCGACCTGATAGAGGAGCGGCTGGAAGGTGCTGTAGGCGTTGCGGTCGACGAGCGTGACCCTGACCCGCGACCTGGCTGGCCAGCGGTGCCTGCGGCGGAGCCTGGCCAGCTCGCTCAGCGCGGTCAGGCCGGCGAATCCCGCCCCAGCCACCACGATCCGCAGGTCACCAGCGCCGTCTGCGGGTTCGGCGAGATCAGCCATATTTTGAGCGTACCGAGCGCTCAGCCGGCGCCCGGCGTCGCCATCCGCGCGGTGACGTAGTCATGTTCCGCGGGGGGCAGGCCGGCCGCGAGTGCACGGTCATAGCCAGCCGTAGCCTCGGCGTCCCTGCCCAGTCTGCGCAGCAGTTCGGCCCTGGCGATGTGTAGCTGCGGCCACCGGTCAAGGCGCCCTTCCCGGGCGAGCCGGTCCAGGATCTCGAGCCCGGCCGCCGGGCTCTCGGCCATGGCGACGGCTACCGCGAGGTTAGCCAGGACCACGGGAGTCGGCTCGTACCTGGCGAGCTCGCGATACAAGGCTGCGATCTGGGGCCAGTCGGTGTCCTGCGCTGACGATGCGGTGGAATGACAGGCGGCGATCGCGGAGTGCAGCTGGTAAGGACCTGGCCGGCCTGCGCGGAGCGCGGACTCGACCAGCCGCTCACCCTCGGCGATCTGCTCGTGGCTCCAGAGCGTTCGGTCCTGGTCGGAGAGCAGGACGAGCGAGCCGTCTGGCCCGGTCCTTGCCGCCCGGCGGGCGTCGGTCAGCAGCAGCAGCGCCAGCAGGCCGGTGACCTCCGGTTCGGCGGGCAGCACCCGGCGAAGCTGGCGTGCCAGCGCGATCGCCTGCTCACAGAGATCGGCCCGGACCAGACTCGATCCTGCCCCGCCGACGGCGAGGTGGCCCTGCGTGAAGACCAGGTAGACGACGCGAAGCACCGCATTGAGGCGCTCGTCGAGCGCCTCAGGACCTGGCACCGTCAGCGGTATCCCGGCCTGGCGAATCTTGCGTTTCGCCCGGACCAGGCGCTGCGCCATCGTCTGTTCAGGGACGACGAAGGCAGCGGCGATCTCCGCGGTTCGAAGGCCGCAGACCGCGCGCAGCGTCAGCGCGATCCTGACGGCGGGATCGAGCGCCGGATGGCAGCACGCGAAGATCAGCGCGAGCTCGTCGTCACCGACCTGGCCGGGAGACGGCTGCTGCGCCGCGGACGGCCAGGGCCCGTCGGCGAGATCCTTGGCGGCCTCCGCCTCGCGGGTCGTCCTGAGCGTGTCCCGGCGGATCAGGTCGACGGCCTTGTGCCACGCCGTGGTGATCAGCCAGGCGCGCGGGCTCGGCGGAATGCCGTCGCTGGGCCACTGGGCGACGGCCGCGGCACAGGCTTCCTGGACCGCGTCTTCGGCGATCTCCAGGTCGCCGGATCGGCGGGTGATGCTCGCGACCGCCGCCCACCAGTGCTCGCGCAGCACAGCATCCAGCTGATGGCTGCTCGCGGCGCGCGCCACCTCAGGCCGGAGCGGCGACGGCGATAACGGGGCGGATCTCGATCGATCCCTCGGTCGCCGTCGGCAGCGTCGCCGCCCACTTCAGCGCCTCGTCCAGGTCCGCGCACTCGACCAGCGTGAAGCCGCCGAAGTGCTCCTTGATCTCGGCGGCTGGCCCGTCAGTCAGCAGCACCTCGCCATCGCTGATCCGCAGGGTGCTCGACGCCGAGGCCGGCTGCAAGGGAGCGCAGTCCAGCAGGACGCCGGCCCGCGCCATCGCGCCTGTCGCGGCGGTCCAGCGCCCGTACCACTCCGCGTGCTCCGCCGTTCCTGGTTCGGGCAGCGGCCGGTCCGGTCCGTAGAGCAGGAACAAGTACTTCATAGCCCGGTTACCTCTCCGCTCGTGCCGGACTCTAACGTCCGGCTCACGCAGGTAATCGAACGAGAGCCACGCAGATCGACACGGCGGGCGGAAGATCAGCCGGCCATCTCCTTGATCTGCTCCACCAGCCTGACCCGGCCCTCGTGCGTGGCCGCGACGGGCTGGACGTTCAGCGTCGTCACGCCGGACTCCTTCAGCGCGGCGATCCGCTCGGCCACGTGTGCCTCGGGCCCGATCAGCGAGATCCCCTCGAGCAGCGAGCGCGGGACGAGCGCTGCAGCCTCGTCCTTCCGGCCGTCCAGGTAGGCGTCCTGGATCGCGACCGCCTCATCCGGGTACCCGTAGTCCGACGCCAGCTTGGTGTAGAAGTTCTGCCCGCGCGCTCCCATCCCCCCGATGTACAGCGCCATCACCGGCCGGCCGAGGTCGACGAGGTCGGCGACTTCGGCACCGATCGCGAGCGTCGCCTGGGCGATGACGTCGAGCGGCGGCAGCGAGGGATCGCGCTTGGCTGTGCCAGCCCCGAGCGCCGGTCCCCAGATGCTGGCCGCCTTCTCAGGGAAGTAGAAGATCGGCTGCCAGCCCTCGGCCAGCTCGGCGGCCATGGCCGTGTTCTTCGGGCCGACCGCGGCCAGGATGATCGGGATCCGCTCCCTGACCGGATGGTTGATCAGCTTGAGCGCCTTGCCGAGGCCGGTGCCCCGGTCGGGCGGCAGCGGTATCTGGTAGTGCTTGCCGTCGTGCACCAGTCGCTCCCGGCGCCACACCGCTCGGCAGATCTCGATCGTCTCCCGGGTCCGTCCGATCGGGGCGTCGTAGGGCACGCCGTGCCAGCCCTCGATGACCTGCGGTCCTGACACGCCGATGCCCAGGTTGAACCGCCCGCCGGAGACGTAGTCCAGGCCGGCGGCCGTCATCGCGGTGAGCGTCGGCGTCCTCGTGTACAGCTGCATGATCCCGGAGGCCAGCTGGAGCCGCTCGGTCCTGGCAGCCACGTAGCCGAGCTGGCTGACCGCGTCGTAGCTGTACGCCTCGGGCACGAAGACGATGTCCAGGCCCGCCTTCTCATAGTCGGCCAGCTCGGCGACGGTCTCGGCGAAGCCGCCCGCGTAGTTGAGTGACATTCCGATGCGCAACGGGAGCTCCCGGGGATGGCCGTGACCGGACAGTGTCTTCAAGGTGCGCGAACCCGCGCAAGTGGCATCGTAGCTGGCCGCAGATCGGCCGTCACGACTCCAGCAGCCCCGCGATCGCCCGGAGCGCGAGCTGGTAGGAGGTGAACCCGAAGCCAGCGATCGTCCCGTCGGCGACGGCGGCCACCACGGAGTTGTGCCGGAACGTCTCACGCGCCGCCGGGTTTGAGATGTGCACCTCGACCAGCGGCGCGGTGCGCATGGCCAGGGCGTCGCGCAGCGCGTAGGAGTAGTGCGTGAACGCGGCTGGGTTGAGTACGATCGGCACCCGCCCGTCCGCAGCCTCATGAACCCATGCGATTAGTTGTGACTCGTCGTCGGTCTGCCGGAAGTCGACGGCCAGCCCGAGCTCGGCGGCCGTCGCGTCGCATGCCTGCCGCAGGTCATCGAGCGTCGCTGTGCCGTAGACATCGGGCTCGCGGGAACCGAGCCTGGCCAGGTTCGGCCCGTTCAGCACCAGCACCGGCCGCATATCAGACCTCCTCGTAAGCCCGCGCGAGCAGGTCCTCTGGCGGGTCGGCGAAGATGCCCGGCTTCGCCAGCCCGTCGAGCACGACCAGCCGCAGGTGCTGGCCTCTCGTCTTCTTGTCCACCGACATCGCGTCCCGCAGCGCGGCCCAGGAACCGTCCCGGTACGTCGTCGGCAATCCGACGGCGGCCAGGATGGCCCGGTGCCGATCGGCTGTCGGCGCGTCGAGCCTGCCGGACAGCCTGCCGACGGCGGCAGCGAACGTCATCCCGACCGCGACGGCCTCGCCGTGCCTGATCGCGTACTGCTCGGCGCGCTCGATGGCATGCCCGAGCGTGTGCCCGTAATTCAGGAACTCCCGCTGACCAGCTTCTCGCGGGTCAGCGGCGACGACAGCGGCTTTCATCCGGATCGCGCGCTCGACAAGCTCACGCTCGTGCGGGCCGCCGGGCGCGGCCGCCGCTGACGGGTCACGCTCGATCAGGTCCAAGATGGCCGGGTCGGCGATGAATCCAGCCTTGATCACCTCCGCCAGCCCGCTGACGTACTCCTCGCGCGGCAAGCTCGCGAGCGTGTCCAGATCGGCCAGCACGCCAGCCGGCGGATGAAACGCGCCGACCAGGTTCTTGCCAGCGGCGATGTTGATCCCCGTCTTGCCGCCGATCGCCGCGTCGACGATCGCGAGCAGCGTCGTCGGCACCAGCACCACGCGCACGCCGCGCAGCCAGGTGGCCGCGACGAATCCGGCCAGGTCGGTGACCGCCCCGCCGCCCAGCCCGATGATCACGTCCGAGCGCGACAGCCGGTGTGCTGCCAGCCGTGACCACAGCGCCGTCGCCACGCTAATGTCCTTGGCCTGCTCGCCAGCGGGGACCGGCTCGAGGCGGACGGTGTAGCCCGCCGCGGTCAGCGCCTCGCAGGCCGGCCGCACCAGCTTCTGGAGTTCTTCGGCGTGGATCAGCGCGACGGTGCTCGCCAGGCCGCCGGCCAGCCCGGGTAGTTCGCCGGCGATGCCGGCCCCAAGGACGACGTCGTACGGCTGCTCGCCGCCGACGCGGATCCTGGTCGCCGTCATGGTGCGGTCAGCCGGCCCGCGATGTCGTCGGCGATCTCGGCCGGCTCCCTGTCGTCGGTGCCAACCGTGATCGTCGCGAGGCGCTGGTAGACCGGGATCCGCTGGTCGAGCAGGATCTTGAGGGTCGCGCGCGGATTGCCGATGAGCAGCGGGCGTGCCTGGTTGAAGCCGACGCGCCTGGCCGTCTCCGCGAATCCGGTCTCGAGGTAGACGACCGTGTGCCTGGCGAGCCCCGCCTGGGTCTGCGGATCGAACACGGCTCCGCCGCCGAGGGCTACGACTCCCCCGCCGTCATCCAGCGCGCGAGCGACCGCCGCTCGCTCGAGTTCGCGGAATACGGGCTCGCCGTCCTCGACGAAGATATCGCTGACAGGCTTGCCGGCGACCGACTCGACCACGGCGTCGGTGTCGGTGAACCCAACGCCGAGACGGCCGGCCAGCAGCGCGCCGACTGTCGTCTTGCCTGATCCAGGCGGGCCGATCAGGACGGCAACAGGCGCCGGCCTGGTGACCGGATCTGCGGCGCTCATCGGATCACCAGGTTTTCCAGGTAGCCGCAGATGTTCCTGCGGGTTTCTTCGATGCTGTCCCCGCCGAACTTCTCGAGCACGGCGTCGGCGAGCACCAGCGCGGCCATCGCCTCGGCGACTACGCCGGCGGCGGGCACGGCCGGCACGTCGCTGCGCTGGTTGATTGCCTTGGCGGGCTCGGCGGTGCGGACGTCGACCGTCGCCAGCGCCCGCGGGACCGTCGAGATCGGCTTCATCGCTGCCCTGACCCTGATCGGGTCGCCGGTGCTCATGCCGCCCTCGATGCCGCCCGCCCTGTTGGTCAGCCGCCGCACGCCCCCCGGGCCGGGCTCGATCTCGTCGTGCGCTTGCGAGCCGCGCCGTGCCGCGGTGGCGAAGCCGTCGCCGATCTCGACGCCCTTGATGGCGTGGATGCTCATCAGCGCTCCGGCCAGCCTGGCATCGAGCCGGCGGTCGCCGTGCACGTGGCTGCCCAGGCCGGGCGGCAGCCCGTGCGCGACAACCTCGATCACGCCGCCGAGCGTGTCGCCGGCCTTGCGGGCGGCGTCGATCTCGGCGAACATCGCGGCGCTGGTGGCCTGGTCGAAGCAGCGGACCGGATCGGCGTCCACCTCGGCGCGGTCCGCCGGGCCCGGCAGCGTGCCGTCCGGGACGGTGATCGCGCCGATGGCGACGACGTGGCTCAGGACCTCTGCCCTGGCGACCTGCGCGAGGAACCTCCTGGCCAGCTCGCCGACGGCGACGCGGGCCGCGGTCTCCCGCGCGCTCGCACGCTCCAGTACCGGCCGGGCGTCGTCGTGACCGTACTTCTGCATCCCGGCGAGGTCAGCATGCCCAGGCCGGGGCCTGGTCAGCGGCTCGTAGCGGGCCTGCCCTTCGAGCTCGGCCGCTAGCACAGGATCGGGCGACATGACGGTCTCCCACTTGGGCCACTCGGTGTTCGCGACCGTGATCGCGACCGGGCCGCCGAGCGTGCGCCCGTGCCGGACGCCGCCGGTGATCTCGACCTTGTCTTGCTCGAACTTCATCCGTGCACCGCGGCCGTACCCGGCTCGCCTGCGTGCCAGCGCGGCGGCGACGTCCGCACCGGTGACCTCGACGCCGGCCGGCAACCCTTCGCAGATAGCGACCAGGGCCCTGCCGTGGGACTCCCCGGCGGTCAGCCAGCGCAGCATGCAATCGATCTTGCCATGCCCCGCCACCAGACTGTGCGCTCGCGTGCGTGGCTCACGCGAGCGCGCCCGCGCGGCCCAGCCAGATGGCGACGCCGCGGCGCAGCCGGCCGCCAAGCCGCTCCATCACCGCGCCCCCTACTTCGGCGGCGAGCTCAGTCACCTCGTGCCTGGCCCCTTCGTCTGACAGCGTGAGCGCGATCACCAGGTCGCTGTCGGCGCCCCCCGGGCGGAGCTCGAATCCGGCCACCGCCAGCTGCCCGGCCAGGATGTCGGAGACCACCTCGTGGACGTCGGAGTCAGCGCAGGGCGGGGGAGCCGTCTGACCGCGGGCCAGCGCGGCCAGCCTGGCACCCTCGACGGCGATCGGCACGGGACCTGCGACGTCGATGACGACCGCGCAGGAGTCCGCGGTGGCGGCACTCCAGACGCGGCTGGCTGGCGCCGGGACTGGCCTGGCGTCGGGCTGCCACGCACGCATGGAGTCCAGCGACGTGAAGGCAGGAATCGCCCGGCGGCCGTCCAGCCCGATCAGGGTCGGCATCGCCATGTCGGTCGCTTTCTCCCCTGCCCGCCCGGCACCTGGCTGAGCAGGTGGCCCGGCGCCTGGCTGACCCGGCTCGATCTGCCCCGGCTCGATCTGCCCCGGCTCGATCTGCACAGCGAGCACCGCGACGACCGGCACGAGCAGTCGGCTCTCCGCCAGTATCGTCAGCGCGGCCTGCTCGCTGCCCTGGCCGGCCGCGAAGGCTCGCAGCGACTCGGCCACGCCAGCGTCCGCGCCGCCGTCGTCGTCGCGGAACGCGGGGTCAGGACCACTGATGCCGAGCACAGCCCCACTGTAGTTCGGTGTCATCGGGGCAACCCTTGCAGGAGGCTCGCCGGGCGCAAAGCGGCATCTTAATCTAGTCGTGGCAACCCAGACGGATCAGGCGCTAGTAATCTGACGCCCGACACAGTTCCACTTCTCACCGTAAGTTGGGCACGTAACTTGCGTTTTGAGAGTTTCATTGAACTGCATCTCATCGCTACACAGGGGAGCGCGTGCGCAACATCGCTCAGGCAACGTCGCTCGTCGCGCCGGGAACGCTGATGCAAAAGCCGATCCCGCCGCGACTGGTCGAGCCGTACCTGACCGGCCGCCGCACCGTGATCGCCGGATTCGTCTACCGGGCCGCCGACACCTCGTTCACCGATCCCGCAGATTTCTGCACCGCGCTCGACCTCGGCTACGACGGCTCTGAGTTCCGTCCCGACATGGCCGAGCTCTACGTGCTCCGGTGGACAGCCTCGACCCTCGAGGTCTATCAGGTCCCCTACTCCCCCGAGCGGGGTGGCGACTGGACGGGCAAGCCGCCATTCACCGGCTCCGGCTACACCTCCTGGGCGAGCCGCCCGATCCCCGAATTCTTCGTCGACTTGATGCCGATCCCGGTGGGCGCCGAGATCTACCGGATCGCTCAGGGGCGCGCAGACTTCACCGCACGATACGACGGGCAAGTCTGGCTCAGGCCTGCCGAGGGGATCTGAACGAGATGCGATATCGGCTGCTTGCTAGCTACCAGGGGGCTCCCTACGAGGCCGGTCTCGGTCCTGAGGAGACCGGCGTGGTCCTCTTCGCGGCGTGCCCGCCGCCCGAAGACCTTGGCTTCGAGCCCGCGACCGGGCACTGGCGCAAGCACGTGGACAGAACTGACGTCCAGACGCTGTATGAATCGCGGCCGCTCGGCATGTTCCGCGGCGAGCGCTGCGTCGTGCTCGACGACCTCACCGACCGCCTGCACATCGCGTACCTGGGGCATGACGCGTACCAGGCCGAGCAGCTCGGCTACTGGGAGGTTGACCGGGGCGTCTTCGAGCTCATCACGCCCCGCCAGGAAGTGACGGAGATCGCCGAGCAACGGCTCCCGGTCGCAGCGCCAGGCGACAAGACCGCCTCGCCGCCGCCCCCGCAGCCCGGTCCGCCACCCGAGCTGCCCTACGGCCAGGCGACAGGACAGGCCAACGGCTCGCGGACGCGCCTGCCAGCGCCCGACCTGCTGGCCGGCCCGGAACGACTCGCGTCAGAACACCCACCTCTCGATGACTATCTGCATGGTTTCCCGCATTACGCCGGCCATCCTGAGCACGGCAGGCGCAGGCCAGGTGAGCTAGGCCGGCCGGGCGGCCCTGGCCGGGTGCCGATGCCCGCCGCGGCTGAGCAGCCGCTGCCGCTGGAGGCCGAGGCCATGCGCG
>WNGJ01026278.1_pt1 | contig 10600 bp, 9 predicted proteins | sample 5400611 | NCBI WGS metagenome assembly WNGJ01 (sample SAMN13153375, study PRJNA577476) | soil metagenome | isolation source: 40 cm soil or saprolite under Garry oak tree replicate 1 | place: USA:California | collected 2016-06-15
ACAAGTTCGCAGATTCAAAAGAGTTACACGTTTAAGTTCTACCCCGCTCACGCCGTCGTGTTCAGTTTTCCACACGCGTTTTTGTGATTCTCTGGGCGTGAATTATTGGCAACATCCGGCTGCCTTCGCCTTCAGTATTTGGCGAGATAGTTATCGAGCTCCCAAGCCGAAACCTGGGTGATGTATTCCTGCCATTCGAGACGCTTCGCGGCCAGAAACTGACTCGTGATGTGCTCGCCGAGCGCTTCGGTAATCACATCGTCCTTCTCCAGCTCATTGCAGGCTTCGCCGAGGTTATGCGGCAGATCGTCGATCCGCAGACGACGCTTTTCCCGGTGCGACATGTCCCAGATGTTGGTATTGACCGGCTCTCGCGCATCAGCTTTGGTCGCTATGCCATCCAGACCCGCAGCGAGCTGAACCGCTAATGCCAGATACGGGTTCGCGGACGGGTCAGGGATCCGCAGCTCGATTCTCGTCCCTGCTCCACGCCGGTCGGGTATCCGGATCATCGGCGACCTGTTGCGCATCGACCAGGCAACGTTGACGGGCGCCTCAAAACCCGGGACCAGTCTCTTGTACGAGTTGACGAGAGGATTCGTTATCGCGGTAAACCCACGCGCGTGCCGCAGCAGTCCGCCGATGTAGTGGAGCGCTGTGCTCGACAGCTCCCACTCTGCTTTTTCGTCCCAGAATGCGTTCTTCTTGCCGCGAAAGAGCGACTGATGCGTGTGCATGCCGCTCCCGTTCTGTCCAAAAATCGGCTTCGGCATGAACGACGCGGTGAGGCCAAACGTCCGGGCGACGTACTTCACCACGAACCTGAACGTCGTGATGTTGTCCGCTGTCTTCAGGGCTTCGGCGTATCTGAAATCGATCTCGTGCTGGCCGTGAGCAACTTCGTGGTGAGCTGCTTCCACCTCGAACCCCATTCGCTCCAGGACATCGACGATTGCCCGTCGCGCATCTTCGCCGAGATCCGCCGGAGCGAGATCGAAATACGATCCTACGTCGTGCGTGATCGTCGAAGGCTCTTCGTCCGGCCGCGGCTTGAACATGAAGAACTCGGCTTCCATCCCCGCGTTCATCGTGTAGCCGAGCTTCGCCGCCCGTGCGATCATTTTCCTGAGCACACCACGAGGATCACCGGCGAAAGGAGTGCCGTCCGGAGTATTGATGTCGCAGATCAGTCTGGCGACGCGACTGTTCTCGTCGCCCCATGGAAATATCTGGAAGGTGCTGAAGTCTGGCGCCAGCAGCATGTCCGATTCCTCGATCCTGACGAATCCTTCGATCGAGGAGCCATCGAACATGATGTCGCCTGCCAGGGCCTTCTCGAATTGCGACGCGGGGATCTCGACGTTCTTGTTGATGCCGAGGATGTCCGTGAATTGCAGTCTCAGGAAGCGGACGTTGTTGGACGTGGCGAGGTCCAGAATGTCCTGAGCCGTAGCGCCTGAGGTGTCGGGAATCTGGGAGCGATGGCGGGCCATTGGGTCAACGTAGCCCCATTGCCAGTTTTTTGCAAATCTTGCACCAAAATGCGCCTATTCCTTGCATATTCTGGCTCAAAGAGCGATTTTCCCCAATCAATTGTGCAGATTTTGCATTTTTCTGGCCTACATCTCATCCGTGCAGAACTCCCATGACCGCCGCTGCCCTCACACCGCGTAAAGCCCTTCTCAACGAGATTTCCACCCGAGAGCCCCGCATCGCACCGGGCTTCAATGAGGACGGAATACCCGGACCTACGTCCCAGTACTTCGGCGTGAATATCCTGGGAGTTCGGCAGCTGCGCGACAAGCTTCCGCGAGAAGTGTTCGCCAGCCTCGCCGCATCAATCCGCCACGGCAAGAAACTCGATCGCGCTGTCGCCCCCGTCGTCGCACAAGTCATCAAGGAATGGGCGATCTCCCGCAGCGTGACTCACTTCACCCACTGGTTTCAACCACAAACCGGACTCACTGCCGAGAAGCATGACGCGTTCTTCGCGTTCGATGACGACAGGCAGCCGATGGAATCCTTTACGGGTGACCAGCTGATTCAGAGCGAGCCCGACGCATCGAGCTTTCCTTCCGGTGGACTGCGCGCCACATGGGAAGCACGTGGCTATACCGCCTGGAATCCGGCGAGCCCCGTGTTCATCGTCGAGTCGACGGGTGCGCGCACACTCTGCATTCCGTCCGTTTTCATCGGCTACAATGGGGAAGCGCTGGATGAGATGACTCCGCTCCTCAGAAGCTCCGACGTTCTCTCGCAGAAGTCGATCGAGCTGCTGGAGCTGCTCGGTGACAAGGGCGTGCAGCGCGTCTTCACGACGCTGGGACCCGAGCAGGAATATTTTCTCATCGACCGCGCGCATTTCGGGCTGCGTCCGGACCTGGTGATGAGTGGCCGCACCCTGATCGGCGCTCCGCCGCCGCGCGGGCAGCAGCTCGAGGACCACTACTTCGGCGGAATCCCCGAGCGGGTGCAGGGATGTATTTCCGAAGCGGAGTTCGAGCTGTACAAGCTCGGCGTGCCGATTACCACCCGTCACAACGAAGTGGCGCCGTGTCAGTTCGAGATGGCGCCGTACTTCGAGGAGACGGATCTCGCCGTCGATCACAACATGCTCGTGATGGCAACGCTGCGCCGCGTCGCACTGAGACACGGCCTGCAAGCGCTACTGCACGAGAAGCCGTTCGCCGGCATCAACGGCTCCGGAAAGCACTGCAACTGGTCGATGTCGGTGATCGCCGACTCGTCGGAGCTGGACGGCTTGAACCTCCTCAAGCCCGGCAAGACACCCCACCAGAACATTCGCTTCCTCGCCTTTCTCGCCGCCGTCCTCAAGGGTGTGCACAAGCACTCGGGACTTCTTCGCGCCGGCATCGCAACCTCCGGCAACGAGCACCGACTCGGCGCCAACGAAGCACCGCCCGCGATCATCTCCGTTTTCATGGGAGACATGCTCACGCGCGTTATCGAGGAGATCGCCGCCGGAAAGAGTACGGAGCCAGCCGAGCAGCAGATGATCAAGCTGGGAGTCGCAAAGTTGCCGGAAATCCAGCGCGACAACACCGACCGCAACCGCACGTCCCCGTTCGCCTTCACGGGACAGAAATTCGAGTTCCGTGCGGTTGGATCATCCGCCTCGATCGCGTTTCCGGTCGCGCTGCTGAATACGGCCGTCGCGGACTCCATTGGCGAGATCACTCAGTCTCTGCGCGAAACCCTGAAGAAGACCAAATCGGTCGACGACGCGGTTCTCAAGGTTGTGCGCGAAGTATTCAAGGAGACGGCAGCAGTTCGCTTCGAGGGCAACAACTACTCTGAGGAGTGGGTGAAGGAGGCGAAGAAGCGTGACCTTCCCAACCTTCGCCGCACGCCGGAGGCGCTCAAGGAGCTCGTATCGAAGCAGTCGCGGGCGCTCCTCACCAAGCTCGGCGTTCTTACCAAGGAGGAGCTCGAGTCCCGCTATCATGTTCGCGTCGAGCGTTACGTGAAGGACGTGCTGATCGAGCTGCACACTATGCGCGAGATCGTCGACACGATGGTGATTCCGGCAGCTTTTGCCTACCTCCGCCAGCTCTCCGACTCGGCGTCCCAATCCAAGACGGCAGGCATTGCTGTGATTCCGCAGGTAGCAACGGCGAATCAGGTGGGCGAGCTGGTTCAGGAGCTCCAGGAATTCCGCGACGACCTCACCGACGTCATCGCCCGCGTCGAAGCAAAGCACGAAGACCCGGCGGGCCAGGCGGAGATGCTCACATCGGAGGGAGCCGACACCATGGCGGAGGTGCGGAAAGTCTGCGATTCACTGGAGTTGGTAGTCGGGGATGATTTCTGGCCGCTGCCCAAGTATCGGGAAATGTTGTTCCCGGTCTGAGTTTAGAACGACAACTGAACACTACCGGCGAGGGGCGGTGAGCGGAGCGGGTTGGGGCTTCGGGCTGTTGCTCTCGGTTAGTTTCGCCCGGGTTAGTTTCGCCCGCAGCTCCCTGCTGCTCCGCCCACAGCTCCCAGCAGGTAGTGTTCAGTTGTCATTGCAGTTGCAGTTCCCTCACTGACTCAACCGCGATGCATGGACTAATTTCAGCCCATGTCTTCGCCCTCTTCATCAGACCCCACGACAACCTGCGCCTCCTGCGGCGCAGCAGCCACTGGCAAGTACTGCGCGAGCTGTGGCGCCCCAGTGGCGGGGGCCACTTGCGGGTCGTGCGCCGCTATCTTGACCCCGGGCGCCAAATTCTGCCACCGCTGCGGGAGTCCGGTTGGAAGCACGGCATCCACCCGTGAATCAAGAACGAATGCGCTCCCCTGGATCGTTGCCGCCCTCGCTTTTCTCGCGTTGTTCGCGATGGCAGCCGGCCGTGGCTTCAACGCGCGTCGCGGCAGCACGGTGGACGGTTCACAAAATGCGTTACCTCAGGCGGGGCTCGACGATCGCGGGCTCGCGACGGACAGTCAATCCGCCGCAGTGCGCGCGCCCGATATCTCGAGCCTGTCGCCACAGGAACGAGCCGACCGTCTTTACAACCGCGTGATGCTCCTCGCGACTCAGGGAAAGATCGATAGCGTGCAGTTCTTCGCACCGATGGCCCTGACCGCGTATCAGATGCTCTCCCCGCTCAATGCTGACCAGCGCTATGACATGGGCCGGATCGGTGAGGTGGCTGGAGCGCTTCCGCTTGCGAAGGCGCAGGCAGACAGCATCCTGCGCGAGAATCCGAATCACCTGCTCGGCCTGATCCTGGAGGCGCGTCTGGCAACGCTCGCCGGTGACACCACTCAGCTCCACTCGTACGAGCGACGACTGATCGCCGCTCAGAAAGCCGAGCTCGCGAAAAAACGGGACGAGTACACGCGCCACGAGGACGACATCACAAGCGCCTTGCAGCAGGCACGGAAAAGCCTTGGAATGAAATCATGACTCCGAGCAGCACGATTCATCTCGCCCACAGTCCCGACTCGGATGATGCGTTCATGTTCTACGCGCTCGCCGACGGACAGATCGATACCCAGGGAATCAGCTACGTCCACGAGCTTCAGGACATCGAGACGCTGAACGGTCGCGCGCTACGCGGTGAGCTCGATGTGACCGCCGTTTCGATTCACGCCTACGCGTACCTCTCCGACCGCTACGCTCTGCTCCCACATGGCGCATCGATGGGCGATGGCTACGGACCCATGCTCGTGGCTCGGCACCCGATGACGCGTGACGAAATCGCGGGTAAGCGCATTGCCGTACCAGGGATGATGACGAGTGCCTATCTCGCGCTGAAGCTCTTCCAGCCGGATTTCGTGCCCGTCGTCGTGCCGTTCGATCAGATCGAGGAAGCCGTCAAGCGGGGCGAGGTCGATGCCGGACTCCTGATCCACGAAGGCCAGCTCACCTACAAGGATGAAGGACTGCACCTCGTCGCCGACATGGGCGCATGGTGGCTCGAGAAAACCGGGTTACCGCTCCCACTCGGTGGAAACGTCATCCGCAAGGACATGCCGCGCGATGTTCAGAAAAAAGTCTCGCGACATCTTCGCCAGAGCATCGCCTACGGACTCGATCACCGCAAAGATGCCCTCGATCACGCGATGCGTTTCGCGCGCGGACTCGACCGGAGCAAGGCTGACACTTTCGTCGGGATGTACGTGAACGACTGGACGCTCGACTACGGCGAGCGCGGCCGCGCAGCCATCCGTCTTTTCCTCGACGAAGGCGTCAGGTCGGGCGTGATCACGCGTCCCGTCATGGTGGAGTTCGTTGACGACTGAGCTCGTCGCCGAGCTCGAGCGTCGCGCCGCGCGCTTTGCGGCGGTCGCGACGGTGCAGCAGGCCATCTCCGCTACGATCTCGCTGAAGGAAGTGTACCGCGAGATCTACAAGGCAGTGGCTTCAGTCGTGGATGCCCCGTGTTTCGCGCTCATGATCGCCGACCCTGTATGCGAGAAGTTCAGCGCGGACTGCATCATCGTCGATTCCGAAGAGCGTGAGGGAGAGAGCGTCCTCGACTTCCCGAATGGCACCGAGACCATCGCAAAGGTTTTCCAGACGGGCATGCCGATAATTTCCTCGAAACCCGAGCGCTGGTGGAGGGGAACGATCTTCCAGGTGGCGGCGAAGCGAGAGGTGCAGAGCGAGATCACCGCGCCTCTCACCTATCATGACCGCACTGTCGGCGTCATGCAGGTCCTCTCGTACAAGACCAACGCCTACGACGCGCACGATCTGGATCTCATCATGCTGATCGCGCGACAGGCAGCCGTCGCAATCGAGAACGCGCGACGCAGAAGCAGACCGAGGCGGCTGCTGAAATAGCGCGTCTGGCACTTCGCAAGGTTACCGTCGCCGAGGCAAGTCACCACATCCTCGACATCCTCGACGAGGTCGTCCCGTCCACCGGAAAGGCGATCGGCATCGTCTCACCCGATGGTAGCACACTCACCTGGGTCGCTGCCTCCGGCACGTGCGAGCAGATGGAGGGCATCACTGCGCCGGTCGAGGCCAGCTCGGTCCGCGACGCCTGGGCCAGGCAGGAGCCCACCTTCGTCGAGAATCTTCGCGAAGTCGCTTATAACCCTGACCGCGTCCCCGAGGAGCCCGCTATCGCGATTCCACTGATCGCGAGCAGTCGCCGACTCGGCGTTCTTGTCGTCACCTCCGGAACACCGCAGCTGCAGACCGGTCCGCACGTCGACGCCTTGCTGCGACTTGCTCCCGCCATCGCGCTCGCAATCGACGTCTTGCTTCTCAGCGAGGACGAGCAGCGGACCCACGCGCGAGAGCGCACGCTGGCCGCGGCCCTTGCGACCATGGACCAGCCCGTGCTCATTCTCGGCGTCGACGCCAAGGTTCAGTACGCCAACAGCGCCGCGATCAGGGAGTATCGCTACGAGCCGAGCGAGATCGACGGACTCTCAGTCGACGATTTCGTTGTCGCTTCGGCGCAGCTCTCGCGTCAGACGATTCCCGCCATCCCCGAAGACAAGCCGCTCTGGACCGGCGAGCACATCCATCGGAGGAAGGACGGCACCGAATTTCCCGCTGCCGTTACGCTCAGTCACATCCGCGACGGCGCCGACAATATCGTGGGATTGGTCATCGGAGTGAGAAATCTCACCGAGGAGCGAAAAGTCGCGGACCATCTCGGCCGGACCGAGAAGCTTGCCGCCATCGGCGAGCTCGTCGCCGGTGTCGCGCACGAGCTGAACAATCCTCTCACCGGTATCTCGACCTTCGCGCAGCTTCTCCTCGAGGACAAGCTGCAGGGCGAGCAGTTCGAGTCGGTGAGTCTCATCAAGCGTGAAGCCGATCGGGCGATCGGTGTTATTCGCGATCTGCTTCTGTTCGCCCGGAAGACCGATGCGCGCGACGTCCTTGTCGATATCAACACCATCGTCAAGCACACTGTACGACTTCGCGCCCTGGCGTCGCGATCGAGCGGCATCGAGGTTCACATGCACCTCGATGAATCGAATCCACAGGTCCGCGGCGACGAGCAGAAGCTGCAGCAGGTGCTGCTCAATCTTCTCGTCAACGCCGAATCGGCAATGGAAGGAGCCGAAGTCCGTCATCTCTCGTTGATAACGCAGCGCAAGCAGGGCATGGTACAGATCGTCATTTCCGACACCGGGCACGGAATGCCACCGTCCGTGAGCCAACGCGTGTTCGAGCCTTTCTTCACCACCAAGCCTCCCGGTGAAGGGACGGGGCTCGGGTTGAGCGTGAGCTACGGAATCATTCAGGCGCACGGCGGAGCGATCTCCGTCGACAGCACTCCTGATGTCGGAACGACCTTCACGATTCTTCTACCGCTGTCCACCGAAAACAGAAAGTGACGCGGATCCTGATCGTCGACGACGAGGAGACTATCCGTCTCGCGCTGCGCAAGTTCCTGCGCTCGCGCGGCTACGAGGTTGAGATCGCCGGCTCCGGTGATCAGGCCCTTCAGATTCTGGACGAGCAGTCTTTCTCCCTCATGCTGTGCGATGTGAGGATGCCTGGAATGACCGGAGTTCAGGTCGTTCCCCAGGCAAAAGCGCTGGATCACGACCTCGCGATCATAATGTTGACGGCTGTGAACGATGCGGCCACGGCGACGGAAGTTCTCTCATCCGGGGCGACCGACTATTTGATGAAGCCGGTCGAGCTCGCCGACCTGCAGCAGGCCGTCGATCGTGCGCTTCACAAGCGCTCGGAGCTGATGGAGCAGCGCCGTCTCGACAAGCTCATTCGCGAGGAAGTCGCGCTTCGCACCGCGGAGCTGGAGCGCGAGAAGGAATCTCTGCGACTGATGTCCGTGAGTATCGCCGAGACGCTCATCAACGCGATGGAGGCCAAGGACCTGTACCTCCGCGGTCACTCCCAGCGAGTTGCGGAGCTTGCCGTACAACTGGCCGAAGAGCTGGCCCTCGAGGAGGCCGTTTGCGAGGATCTGAGGGTTGCCGGCCGCCTTCATGACGTCGGCAAGATCGGAATCCGCGAGGCTATTCTGAACAAACCCGGGCGACTTACGCCGGAAGAGTTCGAGCACGTCAAGCAGCACGTGAGGATTGGGCTCGATATCCTGGCGCCCCTGTTTCACATCAAGCAGCCGCTCAAGTACGTCGAGCACCACCACGAGCACTGGAACGGCGCTGGATATCCGCTCGGGCTGGCAGGCGAAGCCATCCCCCTTGGGGCCAGAATCCTTAGCGCGGCCGACACCTTTGACGCACTTACATCCAAGCGCGCGTACCGCGAGCCGCTCGAGCCACTCGCCGCCCTCGAGCATCTGCGCGTCGACGTTGGAACACAGTTCGACCCGGGTGTTTACGACGCACTGGTGCGCGTCATAACGAGACGACTGGCGACCCAATCAGCCGCATCCCACTAAAGCGCCGACGAGTGCTCCTTGACGTTATGTCGTCGGAGTTGTATTCGGTGAACGAGTGGAGAGTAGTTCAGGACGCTCGCACACAAGGCACGCGACGTGCAGCGGGCGAAATCAGAAAATTGCGCGCTACTTCAGTGCGCGTGCTGACATTCTATGGGAGGACTAATGCCGAGCGGTGAATCAGTGGAGCCATTGCGGTTTGCGGACGACGACGACCCGGACGATCTCGGTGGCTTCAGTCGCGGCAAGCGTTCCTACGACGATGACGAAGATGAGGATGGCGGCTGGGCGATCAACGAGGATCACAGCGATCGCCTGTGGGACAGCGCTGAAGACGCGGATGACGACGAAGAGGTTGACTCCGACGCGACCGTCGTAAGCGAAGGGGAGGAGGACGACGAAGACGAAGAGGAGGATCTCTTTGGTGGCGGCGCGCCCAGAGGAAGAAGAGGTCGGCCCAAAGGCTCTGGAAAGAAGCAGGAGTCGACTCTTACCGGCGGGCTTGGAAGCGCTGGCGGTGGTGGAGGCGGCAGCAGCACAGGTCTTGGCTCCAGCATTCCCTCTACAGGGTCGACCACAGGCCTCGGAACAGGAGCTGCTTCGCCGGGCTTAGGCCGTACGACTTCTTTCGGTAGCGGCACAAGCTCCACGGCCGGCAGAACACCGGCACCGTCGACTTCTGGTACGGCTGGCGCCAAAGAGGCGGCCGGCCGTGGGAAGTCAAAGGCTGCCAGGAAGGCCTCAAGCGGAGGGAAATCCGCCAAGGCGAAGAAGGGTGGAGCGGGCCGCAAGAGCGCCAGCAAAGGTGGGGGACGGAAAAGCGGGACCAGGAAAGCCGCCGGACGAAAGGCATCGGCCCGAAAAGGGCCCACTTCCCGCTCGAAAGGAGGGTCAAAGGCCCGGGGAAGCGCCAAACGCGGGGGCTCAAAGAAGCGCTCGAAGCGGTAAATTTCACTACCCCCGTGCGTTGTGCCCGAGGCGCGGTTACTCTCAAGTAGCCGCGCCTTTTCTTGAGTACCGCTGTAGACATGGCCGCGCTTTTCCTTGACCGGCCGAAGTGAGGAGTGATGGAGGAGATCGACGAGAGAGAAGGACCCTGGCGAAGAATTCTTCTGTCCGGCGGCGCCATCCTTGGGGCCGCGGCCGCCTACAATGCCTTTGCCCGGAAGGGCGTAGATCAGCTCACCAACCTGATCGGAGGCGAGGAAGGCGGCTTCGATTGGCGTGACAGACGGGTCGCGTTCACCAAGCGCGGCAAAGGTCCGCCGATTCTCCTCATCCACGGCATTCACGCCGCAGCGTGGTCGTATGAATGGCGGAACAACGTCGACGCGTTGGCACGGACGAACACCGTCTACACCATCGACCTGCTCGGCTTCGGCATGTCGGATCGTCCCGCTATCCGCTACTCGGCGCGACTCTACATCTCGCTGATTTCGGATTTCGTCAGTCGCGTCATCGACGAGCCCACGGTTTTAGTCGCGTCTTCGCTTTCGGGAGCGTACGCGATCGTTCTTGCCGCACGCGATCCGCATCGCTTCCCTGCCGTCGCGCTCATTGCGCCGTCGGGTCTGGTGCGACTCAACGAGCCGGTAGGCTTCGGTGGTGAAGCTGGCAGGCTCGCGGTCGACACGCCGATCGCCGGTACCGCCATGTTCAACGCGCTCGTCTCGCGACCGCAGCTGCGGCGATATCTCAAGAGCGCATACTCGAACGACGCGCTCGTGACGCGCGAGCTGGTCGAG
>WNGJ01024799.1_pt1 | contig 10599 bp, 8 predicted proteins | sample 5400611 | NCBI WGS metagenome assembly WNGJ01 (sample SAMN13153375, study PRJNA577476) | soil metagenome | isolation source: 40 cm soil or saprolite under Garry oak tree replicate 1 | place: USA:California | collected 2016-06-15
CATCTATTACGCCTTACCCGGCGTTCACCATGTTGCAACCTTTGGCTCTCATCCACCCAATGATCCTCAACCCGCTCATATTGCTCTCTTCATCGGTCTCGCCTTTATTGGTGTCCTCGTGGCCCTGGTAACCCGTCCGAAAGCGAGTGGGCGATGAAGACCTCTGTCCTGGAGTGCTCTATGCAACAAGAGTAGCCCCTTCAGGGCAGCATGTCTTCATATGAAAGCAGGTACTCAGCACAAGTTTCCCTGGCCGCCGCTGGGAGCCGACGGAGATGGCTTCCCGGTTCTATGTCACAAATGGGGAAGAGACTCATGAGGCAGAGCAAATTGCAAGAACACACGTGTTCTTGCAATTTGCATCTTCTTCACTTTGTGTCGCCTTTAAAACCTTCTGCGAACCCGCAGGATTTTCCGAGTAGTCTTTCTCTGAATTTTGTGATAGAATATTTTAGATTTTGCGAGTGCACTCTTCATCGAAGTAGTCCTTTTGTGACTTTGCTTCGCTGCATACCTGCTCATAGGCTAAATGCATATACTCTCCTAAGTGAGGAGGTTGGAGATGACCGACCGCCAGGGCCAACAACTCGACAACTACCGCCTCATTCGCCTACTTGGGCAAGGAGCTTTTGGTGAAGTCTATCTTGCTGAGCATATTCGCCGCAAGACACAGGTTGCTGTGAAAGTCCTGCTTACTCAGCTGAGCAGCGACGAGCTACACGCCTTCCTCAACGAAGCCCGCGTCTTTCGTCTCAAGCATCCCAACATCGTGCAGGTCCTCGATTTCGGCGTCGAAGGGCGCACCCCCTTCATCGTTATGGCATACGCACCCAATGGCACGCTGCGCCAGCACCACCCCAAAGGCACACGCGTCCCGCTCCCCACCATCGTCTCCTACGTCAAGCAAGTTGCCAGCGCCTTACAGTACGCCCACGACGAACGACTCATCCACCGTGCCGTCAAGCCAGAGAATATGCTCATCGGGGCAGAGAACCAGATCTTGCTCAGCGACTTTGGCATGGCGACGATAGACCGCAGTACGTTATCCCAGAGTGAGGAGAAGATGGCTGGCACCATTGCCTACATGGCTCCAGAGCAGATACAAGCGCATCCGCGTCCTGCCAGCGACCAATATGCCCTGGCTGTGGTTGTCTATGAATGGCTGTGTGGAGAGCGTCCCTTTCAAGGCGCATTTACCGAGATAGCGATGAAACATACAATAGTGCCTCCACCGTCGCTGCGTGAGAAGATGCCGACGATCGCGCCTGATGTGGAGCAGATAGTAATGAAGGCACTGGCTAAAGACCCCAATCAGCGCTTTGGCAGTGTACTGGCATTTGCTAACGCCTTGGAATCTGCGTACTATGGGGTACCAATTCGTCCGTCCCAACATCCGTCCCAACATCGCATTCCACGCCGTGCAGTTGTCACAGGGGTGGGTCTGGGGGTAGGTCTGGTCATAGTAGGTGGGAGTATCGCTTGGCTAGTATCCTCTTCTCAGAGTACACCCCGTCAGAGGAGCACTCCTGCACCTTCTCCTAGCCCGACTCCTACTCCTATCCCTCTGGGAGTGCTCCTCTACACCTATCGTGGACACTCTGCTTTAGTGAATGGGGTGGCGTGGTCGTCCGATGGCAAGCGCATCGCCTCCGGAAGCTTTGATAAGACAGTGCAGGTGTGGAATGCCGCCGATGGTGGCCATGCCTTCACCTATCGGGGACATTCCGGTCCAGCGAATGCAGTGGCGTGGTTGCCCGATGGCAAGCGCATTGCCTCCGGAAGCTCTGATAAGACGGTGCAGGTGTGGGATGCGGCCGATGGGAGCCATGTCTTCACCTATCGGGGGCATTCTGATGTTGTGCTTGCGGTGGCGTGGTCGCCTGATGGCAAGCGCATCGCCTCGGGGGGCGTGGATAAGACGGTGCAGGTCTGGAATGCTGCCGATGGTGGTCATGCCTTCACCTATCCGGGGCATTCTAGTCGGGTGAATGCGGTGGCGTGGTCGTCCGATGGCAAGCGCATCGCCTCAGGTAGCGATGACAAGACAGTGCAGGTGTGGGATGCTGCCGATGGGGGCCACGTCTTCACCTACAAGGGCCATTCCAATCTCGTAGAAGCGGTGGTGTGGTCGCCTGATGGCAAGCACATCGCCTCCGCAAGCTTTGATAAGACGGTGCAGGTGTGGGATGCTGCCGATGGGGGCCACGTCTTCACCTATCGTGAGCATTCTGATGTTGTGGACACGGTGGCGTGGTCGCCTGATGGCAAGCGCATCGCCTCCGGCAGCTACGACCGGACAGTACAGGTGTGGGAAGCAGGATGAGGAAGGCAAGCACTAGACTTTTATGGAGTAATCTGACCAGCCCCCTCACCGTTGCCTGGTGGTCAAGACGATTTCGGTGTGGTCGTGAGCCTCGGTAGCCCCGTCGCGGCCCACCTTGAGCTGTGACGCTGCGCGAGTCATCCGTTCGGGCGGTTAGTTGCGCCCAGCCAGAAGTAATGACCCTGCTGTGAGTGACCCCAGAGGGGATTACCGTTCACGCTCTCTCCGTTCACGACGTTGACGAAATTGAGATCGGTGCCTTTAGGGTATCTGGCGATGATGGCCGACTGGGTAGTGGGTGCAGCTCGGACGTTCACTCCCCCATCGGACGTGACCGTGCAAATCTGCGGACTCAGCGGACTATGTTGAGTCATTTGATCCTCCTTGTCTGTTCTTGAGATCAGCCTTCGGCTCGACATCCGAGCAAAGGAATGGAAAGTGACGAGAAGAACACTTCCTCTGGATACTAGGGATCTATCCGTTGGACCCATAGACCCCGAATGTGTCTATTCGATTGACTACTCGTATGTAGCACTGGAAGGTGCCTATTGATATAATACTAGAAAGTCGGATATTTGTAAAGATCACGTATGCCTCATTCCTCTTGACTTTTCGCAACCCTGGCTGCTATACTTCCAGTGAAAGCAACGTATCCCCCCAGGGGGGAGGGTAGATTGCGATCAAGAAAGTGGTGTCGATGATGTCACAACTGACAAACGATCCATCACGCATAGACATCGCGAAACGGCTTGCACGCGTCGCCGGTCATGCCAACAGCCTCAAGCGTTTGTGGGAAGAGGGACGGGACTGCGATGATATGCTGACGCAGATTGCAGCGGTACGCGCTGCCCTTGATCAGGTGGGCAAAGCCATCCTTGAGCAGCATATCGAGCACTGTGTTACCAAAGCTGTGAAGCATGGTGAGCCTGATGAGGCGATTCGCGACCTCAAAGATGCCCTGGATCGCTTTGTATAGTGCGTTCCATCGAATGGATACGCACAGAAGGAGAAATGGTCCCTATGGACGGTGGAAGTAGTCAACCTCCCAATTGCTGGAGGTGCCTACAATCATCCCGTGGAAAAGGCGAATCTCGGCTGATAGTGCTTCATATGTAAAAACCGCTATCACCTCACGGCTCGCTTTTCCTCCCGGTTTTTAAACGAAAAGCGAGTAGTGTGAGGTGTGTTTTCTCTCTATGCTGAAAATCCTCCAGTACGGGTGGTCTCCTCCTCTCACTCCTCCACATGCCTGTTGTCTGATAAGTACGATGATCATCTCGTAGCTACAGGAGGCACTCGCTGTGCCATGATCACGTGTTTTTCCATCGTACCTATGCAGTCGTAGCAAGGAGAGATGCTATGAAAAAGGAAGTTACGCAAGAGCAGATCAAGACCACCCGGCGTGTCCGCCGCACAAGCCGGGTGCGCCATACCTGGATGCGTCAGATACTATTGTTACTCTCAGTGATCGGCCCGGGTCTGATCACTGCTAACGTTGATAATGATGCCACTGGTATCACCGGTTACTCGCTGGCCGGAGCGCAGTACGGCTATGGCCTGCTGTGGGCGGTGGTGCTGGTTACGATTAGCCTGGCTGTTGTGCAGGAGATAGTAGCCCGTATGGGCGTGGTTACCGGCAAAGGACTCTCCGACCTCATTCGCGAGCGCTTTGGCGTCAAAATCACCTTCTGGAGTATGCTGCTCTTGCTGGTGGCGAACATCGCCACCACAGTGGCCGAATTCGCGGGGATTGCCGGAGCCATGGATATCTTTGGCGTTAGCCCGTTTATCTCCGTCCCCGTTGCCGCAGTTGTGGTTTGGGTGCTGGTCATCCGGGGCAGCTATAAGTATGTTGAGCGCATCCTGCTTGCCTTGCGTGTGATCTACGTGACCTACATTGCCAGCGGGTTTCTCGTCCATCCCGATTGGGCGCAGGTCTTTCGCCAGACGGTCGTACCCCCTTTCCAGCTCAATCAAGGCTACTTACTTACCTTAGTCGCCGTGGTTGGCACCACTATCGCGCCCTGGATGCAGTTCTACCAGCAGTCGGCTATTGCCGACAAGCAGATCTCACCCAAACATCTGCGCTACGAGCAGGTGGATACCTACGTGGGAGCCTTTCTCACCGACTTCGTGGCCTTTTTCATCGTGGTCTGCACGGGCGCAACTCTCTATGTCCACCACATCCAGATCAACGAAGCCAAGGATGCAGCACTTGCGCTGGGTCCACTCGTCGGAGGCAATGGTCAGATTGCCGAGATCCTGTTTGGGATAGGACTGCTCAATGCATCGCTCATGGCAGCTAGTGTGCTGCCCCTCTCCACGGCCTACTCAATTGCCGAGGCCTTTGGCTGGGAGCGCGGCGTGAGTCGCTCCTTCAAAGAGGCTCCCCAGTTCCTATTCCTGTACACGTTCATCATAGTGATGGGGGCGGGCATTACCCTGTTCGTTCCCAAGGACCGCTTGGTCTTTGTGCTCAACCTGCCCAATGTGGTGGGAGGCATGCTCCTACCTCTTGTCCTGATCTTGATGATCCTGCTCTGCAACGACCGTCGCCTGATGGGCCGCTACGTCAATGGACGCATCTTCAATGGCATTGCCTGGGCCACAACCATACTCATGACCGTGCTTACCCTGCTGATCGTTGTGACAACCCTCTTTCCGGGATTGTTCGGCGGGTCGTGACCGATGCATGTGAAGGAGAAAGTATCCTTCCCAGGTCACCGTGAAAGAGGAGCCGAGCGCATCAAACGATGGAGGAATTGATCGGCGGTCCGTTGATCAACACGATTACCAATACGTGCGAGCAGAATATTTGCAGGTTCCATGCTCACATTTGGCTCCGTCGTATCGTATTCTACAAAACCTTGTGCAGTAAAGAGATGGGCGATCAAGCGACGATAACGGAAAAGAGGGATTCTCATGCCTTCCGTGTCCCAATGCCAAGAGAGACCTATCGCGAACAAGATAGTGTCCTCCAGCCCCTCTAGTTCCAGCGAAAAGGAGAGCATGTCGCGAGCGATACCCATGCCTCGCCACGAAGAACTGACCTGGACAGCGACCTCGTAGATGTTCTCTATGCCCTCCCACCACTCATCGGCGGGTGCAATAGTGACTTCACCGATAATTACGCCATCGGAAGTATGCGCCAGCGTCAAAGCACAATCGGGGCTTTTGGCAATATCAAGCATGAGTTGATGTTCACGCTCTGGCGTTCCTGTGAAAGCGTGGAAGCCTCTGTCAGGTCTCAAACGTTCGACCAGAGATGGAGGGCAGAAATCGCGTAGAAGCAGTGTGCTCTTCTTTGTTTCCAGCATTTTGCTCCGTGAGGACTTCTGTTGTCTATTCAGATACAACAGGTTAAACAAGTCGGTGAAAGGTGAAATTTGTCGTATCGTCGGGAAAGCGTGACGTATAGTCGGAGGAATAACGAGATGTCGAACCAATGCAGCGGTGTGCCTGTTCGTGCGACTGATTTCCCAGCGACGGGGTTGTGCCGGAATATCTTGAGGTTGGTCCTCAAAGGTTGTTGGGAAGATAGCATGCGATGGCGGCTTCCCCATGATCGTTTCTGCCAGTTCTTCCTGCTCATCAGTAGCCTTCCATGCAGGTCGCCAGCGTGTGACCCACTCATCAGGAAGTTGCTTGGGTACACTCTGCTCCGACATTTCTGCCCAGAGGAGACTCCATGCTCGTGGAACAACACGATAGGGATCATAGCCGCCGCCACCCACGGCGACCCAGCGTCCAGCGCAATATGTATGCGCTAGTTGGTGGGCGACGCGTACCTGTGCAAGAATACCACGCATAGTCAAATACAGATGGGTTAAAGGATCCCAGGCATGGGTATCACACCCATGCATACTAAGAATGACGTCGGGTGCAAATGAAGTTACCAGGGGGGCAAGCAGCATGTTCATCACTTCGATGTAAGAGTCATCTTCGGTAAATGGTTCCAGAGGAATGTTAACCGAATAGCCCCGTCCTAGGCCTTTGCCCAATTCAAGTACATCGCCGGTTCCAGGAAAGAGATAGCGTCCCGTTTCGTGAAAGGAGATCGTCATGACGCGGGGATCATCGTAGAAGGCACGTTGGACACCGTCGCCGTGATGAGCGTCAAAATCAATATAAAGTACTTTTGCTTCAATGGTGCCAGCCACCGGCCGGATGAAAGACATGCAAAGGGCGTTCTTCTTCGGTGTTGAAGGTGCCACCCGCAGGTAAGCCCATGACAGCACTGAGAGCGACCAGTGTTCCACCTGTGATACAGGCCACCACATCATGCATACCAGGAACAATAGGAGTATCGCCATCACCAAAGCCATAGTGCAGGGCAAGCTCAGCTCGCTCTTTCTGTTCCTCTGCACTCAGAGTCGTTTCTTGTGTACTGAGGCGTTGTACCGCTGCCACGTAGTCAGCAGTGTGTATCTGGCTCAACTCCTCTGGTGTAGCCATACGTCCATCCAGGCGCGTTCGCTCATTGTCAGGTTGCCACAAACCACTTGTTTCCAGGAGATCTACAAGTGCTTCCAAACGCTTTGGCTGCATGGGATGGTGCGGCCCAAAATCATGGTGAAGTGTACGCGCATCGAACATGAGCCGTGCCCTGCTCTTCATAGATGTATCAGACATGAGTTTTCCCTTCTAGCGGTTGGTGCGCATACGTATACTGAATACCTGCTGCCTGTAACCGCAACAGGAGAGGTGAGGGATTGATCGTCCCCACACGAAGCATGGCTGTTCGAGGCACACCATCTTTAAGAGGAGCAACGATGATACTGCGTATCTGGATATAGAGTACAGTTGCAATGTTGAGCGTTTCTGTAAGAGGAACCATACTGCCTGTCGGCAGGAAAATGACCAGATCCATCCCCGGCTCAAAGGCACCCATAGCGCGAGCCAGTGCGAGGAGGAGATCGCTGCGTGTCAGCAGTCCAACCAGTCGAGCCGAGGTATCCTGTTCTGATTGGCTATACTCAACGACGGGCAAACAGTTCTGACCACGTTCAACAAGAAGTTGAGCTGCCGCGCCTACAGAGGTAACGGGAGACACCTGAATAGCGTCTCGATGCATCACCTCCAGCACTTTCCGGTCTTGCCAGGGTCGATCTAGCTTACCGTCAGCAGACTCCTGCTCCGCGAGCGCGACTGCTAGCTCGATATCTTGCGAGGTCAATAAACCTTCGAAGAGGAGCTCTGTGTGTCGTTGCGTGTATGTTGTACTTTGTGGTCCTGACACATTCACGATGGGCCTGCAACAGCAGTATTGAAAGATTGAGTTTGTGATCTTAGGGGTCTTATGATATGTTGCCAGGAGAAAACCGAGGGTAGCTCAAATACAACACACCTCAGACTTTTTACTCTGGTTAGCATCTGCTCCCCTCTGATTTGTTGTTGCAGCAAGGTATGGAACCGATTTTGAAAACGCAAGCATAAGCACGAGCCTGGACTCTTGCTCCTGGTTATTAATCAACGAGGCGAAGGAAAAGCGCAGACAGCTTTTCCTTCGTCGTCATTCAAGCTGACACCAACTGCTTAATGGCTTTTTCGGCCCAATCCACTGCACGCTCACGTTCTCCATCTTCCAGAGGGCCATCTACGGAGAGAACGAAGAAGCTTTCGGGTGGCACAATGAGTTTAGCGCCTGCTCTTTGGAGCTTTTTGGCGATACCGTAGGCAGCAGAGCCGGAGAGCCATTCGGACATTCGATAACGCGTATCGAAGGTCGCAGCTGCCAGCCCTTGCAAGGATCCACCAAGCATGCCTTCGAGCAAGGTTCGCATTTCGTTGGTGAGTGTATGCTTCCGTGTTGGACTGCCAACAATCAGGAAATCCAGTCCAGTAAGCTCAATTATATCGGCCTCAGCTACCGAGAGCACCTGTACTGAGCTATACTTTCGGAGTGTCTCAGCAATCGTGTCGGCAATTTGCTTGGTATTTCCAAAAGCCGAGTCATAGATGATTAGTGTGTTCATAATTCGCTCCTTTACTTGTAGACGTTGCCTATTCTATACTGATAGCATAGAGCATCTCTATCACAACATAGTCACAGGAAGACGGATTTGTATCACGAAATTGTTACAATATTCAGTAGCCCTTTGCGTTGTTGGACAACGCGACTACAATAAGCAGCCCAACCATAATCAGATGGCTTTTTTTGTGATGGAAATGTGATATAAAACGGAGATTTGTGCCGGTTCTGTGAGTATTTCCCTCTATACTAGAACACAAGAATACACTGAATGAGCCTGCTCGTGGCATGCCCACGAGAAAACACATTGAGGAATGACATGAACGTACAGCACACGTATGCGCCTGAAGTTACTGCGACCTTAAAAGACCTGGCAGAGCTTTCGTGGCGTGCTGCATCTTTGGGAGTAAATACTGATGGGATGCATATCGTTGCTTTGGCATTGCTTGATCGACTCTTGCTGCTCTATGGAGCGCAGCGTGGCGCCCTACTCACAGGCCGATATACAACTATGACTACAGGTGAGCCCATTTCGGCGTTTACTTCCTCACCAAGAAAGTTGCTCAACACCTCTGCCCTGCATGAGATGCATGAAGAGGATGCAAGTGCGCTTCTGGCGACCTTCTCACCAGCAGGAGGAAGTATCCAGATACCTCCTGACAAGCCATCCTGGCTGATTTGCAGGTTCCCGCTATCTACTTCTGGAGTAGCAGACAACCAGAGGGATGTCCCTTTTTTGGCCTTCCTGCTGCTTGGCTGGATGGAAACCGATGATGCGGCAGCTCACATGGCAGCCGAGAAGGCGTGTCATCTCCTTCCACTCGTGGGAGATGCCGTGAGTTCCGTCCTCTCCACCCTTCTTGTGAAAGAACACATTCGTGAATTGGAAGAACTGACTGACCGTAAGGCGTTACGTGAAATGGATTTACTGAAAGCAGAAATGTTGGCCAGCGTGAGCCATGAACTGCGCAGTCCTCTAGCATCCATCAAAGGGTATGCAGCCACCCTCCTTCGTCATGAGCGTCGTATCTCACGCGAAGAACGGCATGAGTTTCTGGTCGCAATTGTCGAGGCCAGTAATCGCTTGACGACAGTGATCGATCGCCTCTTAGAGATGTCGCAGTTGGAAACGGACACGATCAGTATGGATTATTCCTCCGTCAATCTTGCCCATCTTGTCCGCGAAGCTCTGACGGCCATAGAACAGCGCCCTGACAGAGCGGAACAGGTAGCTACTGCGTCTGAGAAGCCAAAACAAGTAACCTTTGCACTGCACCTCGAGGATAGCCATGGCAAGTTGACGCGCCATGAACCGCTCATTCAAGCTGACCGCTATCGCTTGCGCGAAGTCCTGGACAATCTCTTAGAGAACGCACGGTCCTATTCGCCAGAAGGAGGAACGGTAGAGGTAATAGTTCACCCAGCGAGTACACGAGAGTATGTGGCGAGAGGAGGAACATTCCTCTCCTCAGGCGAGGATGAGCAGCAAGCAAACCAGCAGATAGTCGAGATTTGTGTGTGTGACGGGGGAATAGGCATTCCACGCGAACACCTGGAGCGCATTTTTGAACGGTTTCACCGCGTCGACACCCGGCTCACACGGGAAGTCACCGGTCTGGGCCTGGGCTTAGCCATCTGTAAGCGTATCGTAGAACTGCATCACGGCGTCATTTGGGCAGAAAGTGAGTTCGGTCAGGGCAGTACGTTCCATGTCCTGTTGCCGACGCATGGATGGATACATGCTTAACAACGCAATCACTTTGTTCCGTGTAGAGGCTCTAATGATGGTTGTGCTGGAACCACTACCCGTAACTGCTCACTTGCTAAACACACAAACATGGGTGTTTGACCTCGCACCTCACCATCGAGTGTCACATCTTGGGGATCGGCACTTGTTTTAATCACAATGCCCCTTGCTTGGATATGGTGAATACCGGGGATATTGACTAGCTCTGCCGGATGGTCTGGAACATGATACTCTCTCAAGCTTGATGGAGAAGTGGGGTGCCATTGTTGTGAACCAAAGAGTTGAGTAATTGACGTGCTAAGTTTCTCTAATTCGATATCTTCTATGACGACAATGTCGAGCAAGCTATCTCTTATATCTGCCCCTGGTATACTCAGGTTCCATAGACCTCCAAATACAGGTGCGTTGATTACTGTAACTTGCAAGGCGCGGCAATGCAAGGAGGTTTGCATTTCTTCAATTGCAGACACATGTGTGTCCCGCTGGTGCGCCAATCTGTTCTTTGGTGGTGCCACTCCTTCGAAGTGAAGATCAACCTCCATAGCCTCATGTTGTTTG
>WNGJ01027565.1_pt1 | contig 10598 bp, 19 predicted proteins | sample 5400611 | NCBI WGS metagenome assembly WNGJ01 (sample SAMN13153375, study PRJNA577476) | soil metagenome | isolation source: 40 cm soil or saprolite under Garry oak tree replicate 1 | place: USA:California | collected 2016-06-15
TCGGAAGGACTCAACTAAAGCACCCGTAGAGACGTAGCTTGCTACGTCTCTACTCTCACCAATTCCGGCGAAGGATGTCCATTAGGGAGGCGCCATCACTCGCCGCCGTCGCCCTCTCTAGCCCGCCAACCTAGTTCTGCCGCAGCGGTGGCATAGGGAACGCCACGTTATAAGTTCTCGCTCCCACTCCGACTCCACCCCCGCAAGTGTTCGGTGGAGTCGTGCAAATCGACCGCGTACCTTGACACTCGGCCGCCCAGAACATGTAGCCCAGCATCCCAGACGTAGTCCCAGCGCCATTCGGCGCCGCACTCCTAGCATAGCTTCCCGTGCTGTTCTCCAGCGAAGCGCTGAAGTTTGTGCACTCCGGAGCAGGGTTCCGGCCAGTCACGATGTACAAGCTTCCGGTGAACTTCGCCGGCGCAATCGGCGGAATCGGAGGACTGTATTGTGGCTTGCCATCAATATGCTCCTGCCAGGTGGACTCCGCCCCCGGACATGCTGGGCTGCTTATTCGGCACCATGGCATTGGCATAATCCAACACCGGTGCTGAGGTCAGCAGCCAGCTGCTGCTCGCCTTCTGGCTGATTCCAATCAGATAGCGGTCTCCGGCAGCCAGGTCGATTCGTCAACCGCGCCGCGGGATTCGCTCCCGTGGCGTCGTACGGCAGCTGCGAGCGATATGCATTAATAAAGGCCTGCAACCCGGTAAGGTTCGGACTCGAGCCGTTCTCGTAGTCAATCTCAATACCCACGCCCAGACTCTTCGTAAGCGCCGCCGCATTCCAAGCCCAACTGCGTAGCGTTCTGCGATAGCGCCTGGTCCCAATACGTGGTGTAAGTCTGACCGCCAATCGAGAGCATCATCCGAATGTTGTGGCTGGTGAAATAACTCACAATCGCTGAATTCATTCCAATGGGCACGCCGTTCGCGGTCTGCCAGTCATTGGTTTTATTCAGAAGTTTGAGCGGCTGCACAAAGCTAAGCACCACCAGATTCACCGATGGAAAGCCCCGATCCATCACCGCGATCGATCATCCAGTGATTCTTGGTGTCGAAGTCCGTCATATCGCGCACAGAGCCCCATGTGCAGAAGCCGCTGCCACAATGCCAGGAACCGTAAATCTGAATTTGAGTCTGCGCGTTTGCAGAGCGACCCACTAAAACTAAGGCCGATCCCAAAATAACCAGGGACATCACTGTCCGTGGCATGCACTCCCTCCTTATATCTTTTGCTGACGGTTATGAGTACGAGTTCATGATGCCGACAGCCTGGCGGCACGCGCTGCTAATTCTGCCGCAAAGCCGGCATGGGGATCGGAATATTCAACGATGTCGCCCCCACTCCTACGCCACCCTGGCAAGTGGTGGGCGGAAACGTACAGCCCGTGCCGTTCCCCTGGCAGCCTGCTGCCCAGAACATATAACCCAGCATGCCCGACGTGCTTCCAGCGCCCTTCGGAGGAAGCGTCTCCACAAAATTAGCTGCAGCATTCTGATCCGAACTGTTGAACGTCGCGCAATTGGGCTGGCCTGCAACCAGCCACAGGCTTCCTGTGAGTTTGGCCGGAGCCGTCGGAGGCACTGAGCTGGTGCCGTCAACGTGCTGCGCCCAGCCCGTTTCCAGCGTAGAAATGCTCGTCTTCTGCGACGCCACCATAGCATTTGCGTAGTCCAGCACCGGACTGCTAGTAGTCAGCCAGTTGAGCGCAGCATAATTCGCAATCGCGGTCAGATACTGATCGTTGTTTCCCAAATCAATGGTCAGCCGCGCCGCAAAATTGCTCCCCGTCGCGTCATACGGCGTGACCGAGCGATAGGCGTCTTCGTATAGCTGAATCCGCCGACCGACATCATCACCCGGATGCCTTTGCTCTGAAAGTAATTCACCACCGCGGGCGTCATGCCGATCGGGATTCCATTGACCGTGGTGGAGTCGTTGGTCAGGTTCATCAGCTTCACCGGGTTAACAAAGCTAAGCACCACTAGATTCGCCGACGGAGATCCGTTGCCGCGATCCAGGATCCAATGATTGTCGGTATCAAATGTGGTCATGTTCGGTACCGAAGCCCAACTGCAAGCGTCGGAATAGCAATGCCATAGTCCGTAGACTTGCATCTGCGTCTGGGCGTTCGCGGCAGAGCCAGCCAAAATCAGTACTGCTGCAACAGCGACTACTACCAACATCACCTTGCGTGTCATACCCGCCTCCTTAAGGGGGATTTGAAGGAAACGATGGGAGCCTCTGACCCAAAAGCGGGGGAGCAGAGGCCTTAACTGCAGCAATAACCAAAGACAGCAATGACGAAGAAAACGCCAGCGACAGCGACAAAAACAAGGTCGGCACACGACTCTCGTGCAGGATTGAAGACAGGGCGCCTGTATCTGCGTGCGGAATCGAGAGGGGGAAGACCTGCGGCATCGGAGAACGAATACCCTTTGTGCTCAAAAGCGCTGGTAGGTTTATAACGAAATCAAGACCATGTCAATCAGTAAAAGGCTTCATTGAAACGTTTCTCCCGAATTTTTTGGTGCCTCGTCGGAAACCGGGATGGGCAGGGCGTTGGCGTGCTAAAGAGCGCCCGCTAACTTCCGTCCTCCTGAGCGTTTGACCCGCTTTCCAGCGGGTTAAGCGAGGAGTTTCCACCAACGCGCCAGTGGGGATGGGAATCCACGGCTTTGGAAGGGCGCGACTTCAGCCGTGCCGTCGCCGTTCCCCGCAGACCACCCGTCCACCTAACAATGCCGGCCGCGGCGCAAGCCCGTCCTGCGAACCAGTGCAGAAGCGACTGAAGAAATTATTTCCCCCATGCCGCTATTCAATCGTTTCATGCTTTAATGTCCGAGCCGCGGAAAGGTCGCTCGTCGAAGGGTTTGTTCTTCAAACTTCCGGCTTTTGCCACGCAGGAGGACCGCTTTCATGGAACTATCGCGTTGGTTGCAATGCGTATTGATGTCGTGTGTTGTAACGGCGGCCGTTTTTGCAGGCCTGGTTTTTCCGGCCTCGGTAGCAGCTCAGTCGCCTCCGCCCGACAGACAAGTTGCGATCACCATCGATGACCTGCCGGCAGGCAACTCAGACAAGATGCCTGCCGCGATGATCACTGAGATGACGACGAACTTGCTGGCGGCTTTGCAGCAGCAAAAGGTTCCGGCTGTGGGATTCGTGAACGAGAAAAAAGTCTACAAGTGGGGCCAGGTGGATGAACGAATCAAGGCTCTCCAGATGTGGCTGGATGCGGGTTTTGATCTCGGCAACCATACTTATAGTCACCTGTCGCTGAATCAGGTTGGGTTGAAGGCTTGGGAAGACGATGTGGTGCAGGGCGAATCCGTGCTTAAGCTTCTGCTGGCACAGCGCAACAAGAAGCTTAGATACTTCCGTCATCCGTATTTGGATACCGGACGCGACCTACTTACCCGGCGCGAAGCAGAAGCTTTTTTAGTGGAGCGGGGATACAGAATTGCTCCGGTGACGGTGGACGCGTGGGACTGGAATTTTGGCGGTGTGTACGAAGAGTCCAAGAAACGCGGAGATACCGCAACGCAACAGGAACTCGTGAAAGAGTATCTGGCGTATACGGATGCGGAGTTCGCCTATTCCGAACAGTTGTCCATGCAGCTGCTGGGATATCAGCCCAAACAGATTTTGCTTTTGCACGCAAATCAAATGGAGGCCGAGCACTTCAACGAGCTCGTCGATGTAATACGCAAGCGCGGATACCGGTTCATCACGTTGGAAGATGCGCTGAGCGATCAGGCCTACGGGCTTCCGGATACTTTCGTTGGGGAAGAAGGGACGGGATGGCTGGATCATTGGGCGATCACGATGGGGAAACCTCCACAGGGATCTCCACGGTTTCCGGCGTGGGTGGATGAACGCTACAAGGTTCTGCCGCTGCCGCCGCAGCCTCAGCAGCCGCATTGATCGCCAGCTTGATGCAAGAATCTACGGACCGGTGAAAAACTCGGTCCTGTCGGGAGCGAGTGCCGAGAGGCCGGGAAAACTATTGACTCCGCAGCCGGCCAGAATCAGGCGCAATGTGCTCTGATGCTGGTAGGCGTTGGTGGACTGGAATCCTTCTTTGGCTTTGGGGCTGACGATGACGGTGGCGAGGTGTCCACCCCCTTGGTCGAGGTCGGCTTGATTGCCCTCGTCGAAGGTATGATCAGCAGCGTGCTCTGAAAGCCAGGACTGGCGGCACGATGACATTGCTCTGCAGCCAGGTATCGGCCTGGGCGAGGCTGCCGTTGTGCGCGTCGTCATCAACGTTGGGTGCAATGAATGAGTATTGTGGCAACGCGTGGTTGGCGAGGTCAGTGGCGAACTGCGTGAAAGGCACGATGTTGGCGGTTTAAGCGATGCTGTTTTGCACGTCGGATAAATAGGAAAAGGAATTGTGGCGGCGAACGTAGACTCCAGCATCGGCGCCGACGTAACCGGGCGCAGGAATAGATTCGGCGTAGCACTTCCAAGTCTTGCCTGTTTTTACAAGTCCCCGAACCACGTTGTCGTCGCGGATGGTGCCGGAAAAACTGTCATCAAAGCTCTCGGTCAGGCCAGTCGTCAGCATCAAGTAGTTGGGAATCGACGGATGGGCGACTGCGGAATATTGCGTCGCTAAGCCATATTGCGCCGCCAGGCGCTTGAAATTGGGCATTGCGCAGTTGCCAATTACTTCCGAGTAGCTGTGATTTTCCTCCACTAACAGCACTACGTGGCTGAAGCTGGGGTGATTGCTGGGTACTGGCGTCTGGACTATGGGGTTCCCTCCACCGCCGCAAGCAACTTGCAATGCTGCCAGGGTGCACAGAGTGAGCGCGGCGAGAATATATCAGGGAAGCGCTTGAGGGCGAATGACAACAATGACACAAGTTTCCTTTGGGGCAATGGAGTTTTGGATGTCGGTCGGACCCTCAAATGTTTGCAGAAAAGGCCGCTAAGGTGTGCACTCGATCCGCTGCCGAGCGTCTCGTTACGAACACTTGGCCTAGGCCGCTTTGCCGCTTACATTTTTGCACCCTAGCTAGGTTCACATCCTCTTGCTTGGCCTGGATGTCGACCTGCTCGTGCTTGATGTCGAGACGAAGACGGTTGTATATGCTCATGTACTGATTGGCGACCCAGACGAGGGCGAAGAGGGCGACAAGGTATCCGCGCCAATCGGTATAAAGCAGCTTGAAGCGGGTGATGATGAGGAGTAGCGCCGCGAAGTAATGGCTGAAACAATATTCGCAGGTTAAGACGCAGAAAAACTTGCGGCGAGGCAGGCTTCGGGCAAGCTTGGATTCACGCTGGCAATATTCGCGAGGCTCGCGGAAAACTTCCACGTGGGTGATGGTCCAGGAAACGCAGGCACGGGCATGGACAAGATCATGAGCCAAGCGAGTTGGTACCCGAGAGACATACGGACGGAGGTTGGATGCCGGGCGCAGCAGATGCGTCAAGCGACGACAGGAATTGAAGCGCCTTCTCCTGGCAATACCCGACAACGAATGTGAGTCAGTAAATCATGGGTAGGGTCCGTTGTCATCGCCGGCATGCTCCCTCTCCGCTTACTTTCACTGGCTCTTTCCTCGCAGCTGCCCGCAACACAATGGGCAACGCGGCCAAGTTGGCCTATCCTCCGCTGGCTAGCGGTGACCGTCCAGTCGACGCGAGCGATCATCCAGCCTCCGATCACCCCGCTCCGAACAACTGAGAAACGGCGCCGGAACCCGAATAGCCCGGACTTTAGGAGTCGGGTCTCAGAAGAAAGAGCGGTTTCTCCTGAAATCCGAAACCTCGTCAACGTCATGTTTCCGCCTTCACATCACGACGAAGACAGCGACGCGAACGCCGGGATGGAGTAGATCAAAAAGGAAATAGTCTCCATCGACGTAGTCAATGTAAACGTCGTCGGTGTAAGCCCACTCGACGGGCCAGGGGTCAACGATCTCAAACCAGTAGCCGCCGTACTGAAGGCGTGGCTGACCTTCGACGACTACAGGACGGTTGACAACGAAAGTATGCTGGCGGCCGAATTGGGCGTGGAACTTATCGTCAGGAATATGGCCGCCGCGCTTGGCCTTCCCTTGACCCGCGGGGTGATTGTGTTCAGCCTGTTGCTGAGGATGCTCGGGCGAAGCGGGTTTGGCCTGCTCATGCGAAGGTTTCGATTCCTCTCGCTTGGGTGGCTTGTTTTCGTCCAGCTTCCCAGGTTTGGCTTCGTCCTGACGCGGAGGCTTGGCTTCGTCCTGACGCGGAGGCTTAGCCTCATCTTGCCGTGGAGGCTTAGCTTCGTGGGACGCGGGTTGGGCTTCCGGTTTGGCTTCATCCTGTCGCGGTGGCTTCACCTCATCCTGCTGGGCATAGGCCACGGCAGAAGTCCCCAAAAGCAAAGCGAGGGTTGCGGTACTGATAAACGCGTAGAGTTTCATAGTTTCCTCCATCACGGCCGAATTTGGTGGTACGCGGACCCAGACTTTTTTTACTTAGTCAAGCAAGCGACAAATTGGCTTTGTTGAGATGCTCTCACAGGCAACCGGGATGCCGCGGAAAGACTGGAGTGGCGATCTCGGACGACGGATTGACCTCTGAGAGTAGCGCTTGCTAAAGCTTGCTGCGCCGATCAGGCCGCTCTCGGGCGTTCGTGGGTCTTTTGTCCCGTCTGCTGCCAGAGCATTCGCTTAGCCCGCTGCAACACTTTGCGCCGAGACGGGCTGAGGCCGCGTCCCGCGCGATTAATGAAATAGGTAAGCATCCGCATTCCGGAGCCTGGTCCTTTGGGCGAAACCCTCCTCGAAGCGAGTGACCTGGCGATGGTGTGAGCGTCCTTCGTGAACTTTCGGGAGGAAACGTGGAAACGGTCGTGACTCCGGCGACCCGCCGTCTGTTGCCGCGTTTATTCGTGCTGGGCTTTTGGGCTCGAGAGCTCGATTGTTTCTTGCTTGACCTCTTTGTGGCCGCCATGCGGGTCTCCGCGGTATCCTGGAATCAGGGAAGGAGTGAGATGCGAATTGTGGAGGAAATGCAATCGTGGGTGTCTCTCCGTTTTGATTGATTAAATTAATTTCCCAAATTAATTTCCCAGTAACAAACTTTCCTCTTTTGCGCTAGAATGAGCGAGCTTAAACAGGTGAACCATTCTCTGGCACTGAAGGGTTCACATGACGCCTTCCCCCCCAAGGAGGTAGTAGATGTACCGGCCCTATTCGAGTTCCCTTCCGGACTCGCGTCCGTTTCTGGATGTGGAGTCCGTTCTCCGCGGCTTTACTCAGGATTTTGTAACCTCTTTCAACACGGGAAATTATGATCAGGTGGCGGCGCTGTTCGCGCCTGATGGTGTGTTCATGGCGCCGCATCGCGATCCCGCGTGTGGACCCAAAGCGGTGGAGCGCCTGCTACGGGAATTTGGTGAGGCCGGGTACGAAGGCCTGCGCGTGGAAACAATGCGAGTGGATTATTCCAGTGATATGGCGATGGAAATCGGGCGTTATAGTCTGGCTATTCGACAGACTAACGGCTCTACGCTGGCCGATCGCGGCAAGTACGTGAAGGTATGGCGCCGCTTGGGGGCGTGGTTGATCGTGGCCGATTGCTGGAATAGCAGTTTGCCGCCAGCGAGTGCTGGAAACTGATGTCCGAATTGTCGATCGTCGATTGTTGATTTTTGAATGAAGAGCCCCTGGGCCCGCAGCCTTCACTCCTTGCGGCGATAATGACTTTAAATTTCTGTGAGTGTCTGACGGCTGATCGCCGCCACGGGTCTACAATGACAAACGGGTCTTCATTTCCAATTCATGAGTGAGGGCGGACTGAAGGACGGCAAAGGAACCGTATCTGCAACCAGCGGAGTTCTGAATAATACTGCTTATTCGTTTGCCACCAGGTTTGAAAATACTCCGGGAACGAATCCTGAAGAATTGATTGCGGCGGCGCACGCCGCTTGCTTTTCCATGGCGCTTTCCGGGCAACTGGGGGGAGCCAATCTGACAGCCGAGAGCATCTCGACCACGGCCACCTTGACACTGGAGAAGCTGGACTCGGGGTGGGCGATCACGGCTGTGCATCTCGATGTTTCGGCGCGGGTGCCGAAGGCAGACGCCGCGGCGTTCAACAAAGCAGCGGAGAATGCCAAGAGCGGATGTCCGGTATCGAAAGTGCTGAAAGCCAATATCACGATGACGGCGAAACTGGAAGGATAGGAGCAGGCTTCAGGCTTTCGGCTTCACTGAGGAGCCGACGCTGGGAGTTGCAAAGCTGGCGTGGCGTTAACTGCGAGGCGGAGTGCGTTTGACAGAGGTCGATGCGTCTGTAGAATAGAAATGCAGTTCTTACCTGGAGCGGCCTTGTGGTCGCCGCATCCGTCCCACTTCTGCCGAAGTGGCGGAAGCTGCCGGAGTAGTATCCAGGCCATCGTGGCGGAATTGGCAGACGCGCATGGTTCAGGTCCATGTACCCGCAAGGGTGTGGGGGTTCGAGTCCCTTCGATGGCACCAAGATTTCTTCTGATCCGAAGTCCTTCGCCGCGCTCCGGATTTCGCCTGCGGGCTCCCTCTTCGCTGACCTTCAGACTCATGCCCGCAAAGAGGTTCGAGTGGACGTCGAGAGAATGCGGTTTGAGTCTGAAAGCCCTGGCCATGCACGCGAGATCCCTCGCTCCGCCTGAAAAACGGCTACGTTCGGGATGTCGCCGATGGCATCCAGATCGCAGAATCCAAACTGCACCAGGCCCGCAGCGGACGCATTCGCAGGCACTCCCTTATAATCCCTAGATTCGTTATGCCTGCCTTTCTTGATGAGATTGTGGCTCGCACGCGTGTCAGAGTTGCTGCTGCGAAACCTGCCGCTGATTTGCATGAACTTGAGAGGCGGGCGGCACGGCACGCTCCTCGGGGATTTCGGCGGGCGCTGGAGTTGAAGAGCCAGAATGGTGTGGCGGTGATTGCGGAGTTGAAGAAGGCATCGCCGTCGAAGGGTCTGATTCGGGAGGAGTTCGACGCCGCCGGTTTGGCGCGGGAGTTGGAGGCTGCGGGGGCAGCAGCACTGTCGGTGCTGACCGACGAAGAGTTCTTTCAGGGGTCAGTGGAGAATCTGCGGCGAGCTTCGAGCGCGACCCAGCTGCCGTGCTTGCGCAAGGATTTTATTGTGGATGAGTTTCAATTGCTGGAAGCGCGGGTCAATTGTGCCGATGCCGTGCTGCTGATCGTGGCGGCGCTGGAACAGGCAGAGTTGGTGACTCTGGAGCGAAAGGCACGGGAACGCGGACTCGATGTTTTGTGCGAGATCCACAATGAGGAAGAGTTGCAGCGAGCGCTGAATGCGGGATGTGATCTTATCGGCGTGAACACCCGCGACTTGCGGACTTTCAAGGTGGATGCGGAGACGGCGTTCCAGTTGGCTGCGAGTTTTCCCAAGGATGTGGTGCGCGTGGCGGAGAGCGGAATTCGATCGGGATCGGATATTGCGCAGCTGCGGGCGTTGGGGTATCAAGCATTTCTTGTGGGGGAGTCGCTCATGAGGGCCCAGCGGCCCGGGGATGCGCTGCGGGAATTGCTGCAGGCAGTTCCGAGTGACGAGTACCGAGTTCGGAGTGCGCGGTAAGAAGCGAGTTTGGGCGGAAATCTTTTTACCGGCTTCTGACCACTGATTTCATGACTTGGATCAAGATTTGTGGGACGACGAATTTGGAGGATGCGCTGACGGCGGTCGATGCCGGCGCGGATGCGCTGGGGTTCGTGTTTTATGAGAAGAGTCCGCGGAAGATTGATGTGGAGACGGCGCGGGAAATTGTGGCGAAGCTGCCGGCGAGGGTTGAGAAAGTTGGAGTATTCGTCGGTGAGTCTGCGGACGAATGGCCGCGGGATGTTCTGAATGTAGGACTCACATCGGTGCAGCAATACTTTGGCTTCAAGGCTAGAGTTCAGCCTAAGAATGCTAAGGCGGCTGGTATCGATGGCTTTCCCGTCCCCCCGAAGATCTATGTGGCTTTGCCCGTGGCTCGATTCCTGGAAGAGGAAGAGGAATTCAAGGGTTTGGCGGATTTCGCAAAATGGAAAAAGAATCTTCCCAAGGAATTTTCGCTTCTGGAAGGGTTGTTGGACACGATTGTCCTGGATTCGGGCGACCTGCGTCAGCCGGGAGGTACGGGCAATACCTTTGACTGGAACAAGGCTGTACCGATCGCGGAAGGAATGCGGCAGGGTGGTGTGAAGCTAATCGTCGCCGGCGGATTGACTCCGGCAAACGTTGGAGATGCGATCGGAGTTCTGAAGCCTTGGGGCGTGGACGTGGCTTCGGGCGTGGAGGCGAGGCCGGGGAAGAAGGATCCCGAGAAAGTGCGCGCGTTTGTGAGGGCGGTGCGGGAAACAGATCGGAAAGCGTGCTAGCGATGGCGACGGTTCCAAGAACGAAAGTGAAGGTCAAAATCCCCACCCTGGGCGAAGAGCGGGCAAGGGTGGGGCACCCTGGTCCGAAAAATCCAGGGAGCGAGCTCGGCCGGTTTGGGGTTTATGGCGGACGTTATGTGCCGGAGACTCTGATGTCGGCCCTCGAGGAATTGGAATCCGCATATGAGAAGGCGAAGCGGGACCGGAAATTTCAGCGGCGGCTGG
>WNGJ01009055.1_pt1 | contig 10597 bp, 6 predicted proteins | sample 5400611 | NCBI WGS metagenome assembly WNGJ01 (sample SAMN13153375, study PRJNA577476) | soil metagenome | isolation source: 40 cm soil or saprolite under Garry oak tree replicate 1 | place: USA:California | collected 2016-06-15
CACGCGAACTGGCCAGGCCGATAGGGTCGCCCTGGTTGGGTGCTGGCCGCGGCCATTACCCCCTGGTTGCCGTCATTTCATTTCAGCGCCCAACCGCCTCGCGTTCCCATGGCCCGAGAAGGACCTTACGAACGTCAAAAAGCTGCCGCCTCCCCTTCGCACCTCATTAAGCCGCGCGTGATGACCTCTCGGCGCGGGCCGCCGATCCCGCACGGCGGACCTTAGCGGCTCAATCACCCCCCAGACAAATTTGTGATTGAGCCGCTCTCCCGCTGCCGCGCTCGCGGCCCGCCTCGGGAGATCGAGCTGCCATGCTCCATGTGTTGCCCCAACCAGGAGGCGCCATCATGCTCAACCGGCAAACTCAATCCACAATTCTGCAGTGCACGCATTGCCACGAGACCATGCAGCTGGTTCGTCACATTGACATAACAGAGCTGCCCGAAATCTTTGTCTTTCATTGCTCGGCTTGTCAGCGCGCAGAAAACTGTCAAGCAAGATCGCGCTGCCTGGGATTGCGGCCGCGCACGCCAGCGCTGACGGCCGCCGGCACGCGCACCTCTCAACGGTGCTCGCGGCCGGCCAACAACAGACATCGCACTCATCGGGGCGTAGCGGACGACGATACGTCACGATCGCGCCGAGCGATTGGATCGTGCATGCTACTCGCATTTGCAATTTTGACCAGACGGCGCGCTCACTAACTAGAGGAAACCAATAATGACAACATGGGTAAAATGCACCGATGAAAACGGGCAAACCATATACGCCAATCTAGACAATGCGATCACGCTGTTCCGCGATGAGGTTCGGCATCGAGGCACGGTCATCGCATTTACGGGAGGCGCAAACGATGGCATCGTGGTAAGCGATACGCCAGACCAAATCCTGAAATCGGCTAACGGATAAAATAAACTGAGACACTACCAGTCAGTCGTGTCTCAGTTTGAAATCGACGCTCTGACCTGGGATTTGGCTCAGTCAAACCTTAGCCATGGGCTTGCGCCATCGCGCAGTAAACCTAATCGCAGCGCTGACACTGGTCGCCATAGGTGGCGGCGGACTCGTCTACTTTTACTTCATTGACACGTCTTGGCCCCGAGGGATGGCGGTGGCGGCAGGCATAGTTGGTGCCACCGGACTAGTGACGCAGCGGCCGCGGCGCCATGCAATTGACGTTCTATCCGCACCCATGCCCGCAGGATCGACAGAGTGAGCAATTTTGCTCAGTCACCGTAATCGATGGGGCATATATTACACACTTGGCGAGCGTCAGAGCTGCCCAAAAAACGGCGACATACCGAATTCTCCGCTTCCCACAATTGGCAGCCTAGTGCCGTCGGTAGGCACGATACCCACTCCAAAAATAGAGCCACGTTCGGCTCTGGTACCGTCGGCGCCCGCGTCCGTTGTTGCGCGCGCTGCGCGCAGCGCACGTTCCTCTGATCGAAAGGCCAAAAGCCATGCAAGTTCCTTCAATTCTGCGGGGCGAGTCGCGGACTCGTCTCCTCCAAGGAATAGCTACGGGTGCCATCGCGTCGATGGTCATCGGGTTTTCTTGGGGCGGCTGGATGACTGGCGGCGCCGCCAGCAAACTTGCGGCCGAGCGGGCTGATACCGCCGTCGTAGCAGCCCTCACGCCGATCTGCGTGGAGAAATTCCTGCAGAACAGCGATGCCAAAGCGAACCTGGCAGTCCTGCAAAAGATTTCTTCGAACTGGGAACAAGGTCAGTACTTGGAGAAGGGCGGCTGGGTGACACAGCCAGGAGCTACTTCCTCCGACTACCACTTAGCCAGGGCATGTGCAGAAAAGTTGGTCCAAGTCAAAGCTCCTGGCCAATGAACTGACGAATGCGGTGCGGCACAGGCGGCAAAGGAGCCAACCGCGACGATTCCGATGGCTTTCGTGGCAGGGTTCGACCCGGCAGTGGTAGGACTTGTTGCCTGAACCAACCGGGCGGTAACGTTACAGGGTGAGCATCTCGGACGCGGCGCGAGGTCCGAAGCGGCTGGCGCTATTGCACGATCCGCATCGCCGCCGCTATCGCGGCAACACAAGGCCTCGCCGCGCGTTATGTCCAAGGGTTTTTCCGTTCGATTAGTGCATATCTGTTTCTTAACGCCTGACCGACATAAGCAAGCGATCAACACCACAAAGGGCGCAATGTCTTTGCGACATTGTCGTCACATGGAGAGATTCATTTCATTATGACACCAGATCAGGCCCGACAACGGGCAGAAAAGAGTTTCAGACGGGAAGAGCCGCGGGATGCTCGAAAAGCGATGGCCGAATATGAGGCTCAAGCGATCGCCACTCGCGAAAAGAGCGCGCATTTGAAGGCGCTTCGATTGGCCAAGGAACCGCAGGTACTGGAAGCTCAGGGACTGGATTCCAAGCCCAATCGCTAACAGTTGCGATCCGGCAGCCACTACCCGCTGCAGCAGAGATGGTTTCGGGGCTGCCGCGCCGTGCGATTTGTTCAAGGAAGCCTTACAATCGAAGAAACACTGTACAAATGAACGCATGAGGCGCTGATGATCTCCCGGGCACCGTTGCTTTGGGGCATCCGGGAGAGAGTCATGGCAAGCACCATCAAGGCGCCTCCCAAAACGAGCACGCCAATCGCGCCGGAGAAGCGCGAATGGGATAGCCGGGATCTGCCGCATCCGCCGCTCGACTTTTCCGACGTGGCTGAGCAAGAAGTGGTGACTCGCGAGGAGTCGGCTGAGGCAGCCGAGAGCGAGAACGAGCTAGTCGAAGTCCAGCCACGGCCAGTTGCGGCCAAATCCGAAACCCGCGAGCCGGCCGAGCGCACCGACGATCCGGTGCGCATGTATTTGCGCGAAATGGGCTCGGTCGAGCTCCTCTCCCGCGAAGGCGAAATCGCCATCGCCAAGCGCATCGAAGCCGGCCGTGAAGCGATGATCGCCGGGCTTTGCGAAAGCCCGCTGTCGTTTCAGGCCATCATCATCTGGCGCGACGAATTAAACGAAGGAAAAGTCTTCCTCCGCGACATCATCGATCTGGAAGCGACCTATGCCGGCCCCGACGCCAAGCAGGCGGCCCCTGCCGTCCCCGGCGATCCGTCTGCGCCCGGCGCCGGCGCGCCAATCAATGGCGGCGCGCAACCGCTGCAAGCCGTTTCACCGCCGTCGGCGCCGCCGGCGGCGACGCCGTTCAAGCCGGCCGCCGAGGAAGGCGGCGAGGAAGCGCAAATTCCAGAATCCGATCTCGACGACGACGATCTGGAAAACTCCATGTCGCTCGCTGCGATCGAGGCCGAGCTCAAGCCGAAAGTGCTCGAGACCTTCGACACCATCGCCAACGAGTTCAAGCGGCTGCGGCGCCTGCAAGAGCAGGACATCCATAACAAGCTGCACTCGACCGGCTCGCTCACGCCGAGCCAGGAGCGCAAATACAAGAAGCTCAAGGAAGAGATCATCCAGCAGGTCAAATCGCTGCGGCTCAATCAGGCGCGCATCGATGCGCTGGTCGAGCAGCTCTATGACATCAACAAGCGGCTGGTCAGCCACGAAGGCCGCTTGTTGCGGCTCGCCGACAGCCACGGCGTCGCCCGCGAAGATTTCGTGAAAAACTATCAGGGCTCCGAGCTCGATCCGCGCTGGCTCAACCGCGTTTCGAAATTGTCGGCCAAAGGCTGGAAGAGTTTCGTCGCCCGTGACAAGGATCGCATCAAGGAATTGCGCACGCAGATCCACACGCTCGCGGGCGAGACCGGGCTCGAGATCGGCGAGTTCCGCAAGATCGTGCAAAAAGTGCAAATGGGCGAGCGCGAAGCGCGCCAGGCCAAGAGCGAGATGGTGGAGGCCAACCTCCGCCTCGTCATCTCCATCGCCAAGAAATACGTCAACCGCGGCCTGCAATTCCTCGACCTGATCCAGGAAGGCAACATCGGCCTGATGAAGGCGGTCGACAAGTTTGACTATCGACGCGGCTACAAGTTTGCGACCTATGCCACTTGGTGGATCCGGCAGGCGGTCAGCCGCTCACTTGCCGAACAGGCGCGCACCATTCGTGTGCCTGTGCATATGATCGAGGCCATCAATAAAGTGGTACGCACAAGTCGGCGTATGCTCAGCGAGATCGGCCGTGAACCGACGCCCGAGGAAATCGCCGAGAAGCTGCATATGCCGCTCGAGAAGGTGCGCAAGGTTCTCAAAATCGCCAAGGAACCGCTTTCGCTCGAAACACCCATCGGTGACGAAGGGGATTCCCACCTCGGCGACCTAATCGAAGACCAGAACGCGATCCTGCCGATCGATGCCGCAATCCAGTCAAATCTGCGCGAGACCACGACGCGCGTACTGGCGTCACTGACGCCACGTGAGGAGCGCATTGTGCGCATGCGCTTTGGCCTCGGCATGAATAGCGATCACACGCTGGAGGAAGTCGGCCAACAATTTTCGGTAACGCGCGAGCGAATTCGACAGATCGAGGCTAAGGCACTGCGGAAACTGAAACATCCGGGTCGATCAAGTATGCTCAGGAGCTTCCTTGATCGTTGATGTTGCCGAACTAAATGCTTTCCATTCCTTGGCCGGCCCGAAATGCGATTTACGGTCAGATTTATCAATTTGGGTTACGTCAGTCAGCGTATGCACTCAACAGCAACCTGAGCGCCGCTTTTCCCGCGCGGTTGGCTTCACTCACGGAGTCGAAAAAGACTTCGGAATAGTCAACCGGGCTCATTCTGCCAGCACGATAGATTTCCCACCGCCATGATTTTGGCAGCGGCGCTCTCTGCTTTACAACGACGGAAAAATCGGCGTGGTCGATCATATGGGCAACAATGTATCACATCGATATCGCAAAATGCTCCCACGCTGGGCCGCTCCACCCTTAGTCGGCCAATGGTCTAGAGCGGGCTAACCATCCGACATCCAGGCGGCATTTCGATGGATGTGCTGTGCATCGACCCCGCGCCATCGTTAACCATATCGCTAGATTCTGCGCGCCGTCATCGCACCCGTGACTTGGGCTGATTTTTTCCAGCGTGTCGGCAATGTGAGAAATCTGCGCGGTAAGGCCGGGAACAGCGGCTAATTGTTTGAGCCACTTCAGCAGCAAATCATCGGCGCGCCTTCATGACGTCCGGAGCACCGCCTCGTATGTTACGCAATTGCGCACTGAGCACTTTTGTCGTCTCTGGCCAATCATCGTACATAGATCATCCCCAATTGCTGACTTGTTAGAATTATCGTCCGACAAACGATAGGGTTTGACTTGTATCAACTCTTCGCCCGACCGAGTCGGCGTCATTGCGGGGAAAGGTAATGCGTAGAAAAAGCCCAGGCACTACCGGATTTGATCGACCTTGCGCTGTCTGGCATTTGCGTGACGGCCGGCGTGGCGATAACATAACGCCACCGAGCGACGGCATAGTCAGCTTTTCGTTCAGCACACCTCTTGTCGTTTCAATCATGAGGTGCACCGAAAACCTGCTGGCGCCGTGTATTCAAGCAATCAAGCTGCCGTATGATGTTGGATGTGCCCGCTTACTCTTCAATCCACGAGTTTGAAAACGGAGGGCGGACCTCTCGGAATGTGGTACAAATAAACGAGTGATCAGCACGACAGCACAAGCTGACTGGCATCACCTGAAAGTTTGTGTGCGTCGATGAGTAGATGGGCAGGTGTTCCATGAGTAGCCCAGACAACAATGAGCGTTCAGACAGCGCCCCAGACTACGCCCCAAAATGGGCAGGAGATTATCGTCAAGGTGGGGCGCGCAGCGCTAGGGCGGGACTATCCACGGAGGGCGAGCGATCACCTTTCACCAGGGATCTATCGCAGCGGCGTCGGTCACTCGACCCTGAAATTGTAAATTTCCGTCAACCTCCTCCACGACGGCTCGGGTGGTTCGCCTTAGGCTTCGTCATTGCGGTGGCGTTGGGAACCGTAATCGGGCTGTTCGTCACGGGCGGCTTTCCGTCCATGTTTGTTGAGGCTTTTCGATTTAGCACCAAGACGAACGAGCTCACATCGAGGCTCGGTACTTCAAAAAACCCAGAGCAAGCGAGTTCGCCTACCACTGGTCTTGTGACCGCGCCCACGGGTCAGCGACCCGCTAATGGGGCGCCGGCCAGCGTTGCGACTATTGGCGGAACAAGCGATCCTGCGCCGACCATCCGCGGGGTAACTGAGAGTGAAATTCGCCTTGGCATTTCCGCGCCATTCACTGGCCCCGCCAAGGAGCTCGGCCAGAATCTGAAGATGGGAATCGAGGCGGCATTTAATGCGGCCAATGTTAATGGCGGGGTATATGGCCGGCAGCTCCGCCTCATCGCAGTAGACGACGGCTATGAGCCGGCGCGAACTGCGATAACGATGAAACAGCTCTATGAAAAAGACCAAGTATTCGGACTAGTCGGCAACGTGGGGACGCCCACCGCGGTGGTCGCATTACCCTACGCGCTCGATCGTAAGATGCTGTTTTTCGGTGCATTCACCGGCGCCGGCTTACTGCGGAACGATCCACCCGACCGCTATGTATTCAATTACCGCGCCAGCTACGCCGAAGAGACCGCCGCGGTAGTGAACTACCTGACCAAAGTGCGGCAGTTATTGCCGGAACAAATCGCCGTCTTTGCTCAGCAGGACGCCTACGGAGACGCGGGGTTCGCCGGAGTGGAGAAGGCGATCCGTTCATTGCGGGGTGGCAACGAGACTCCCATTCTGCGGCTCCATTATCAGCGCAACACCGCGGATGTTGATGACGCCGTCGCACAACTCCGATTAAAGCGGCGCATCCCGATAAAAGCGGTTATCATGGTCCCCACCTATCGCGCTGCGGCTAAATTTATCGAGAAGACGCGCGACCTCTATCCAGACCTGATTTACACCAGCGTCTCATTCGTGGGCAGCACCGCGTTGGCCGATGAACTGATGTTGCTCGGCCCAAAGCATGCAATGGGAGTCATCGTCACGCAGGTCGTGCCAGCGGTCGAGGGCCACTCATCGTTGGTGCTCGATTACAAATCTGCACTCGCCAAATACTTTCCTGGGGTAGCGTCAGACTACGTGTCTCTCGAAGGTTATGTGGACGCCAGCGTGTTGATCGCAGCATTGCAACGCAATGGCCCCCAGCTCGACACCGAAAAACTCGTGGGAACCTTCGAAAATCTGCGCGATCTTGACATTGGGCTTGGAACGCCCGTGACCTTCAGCCGTTCCGAGCACCAGGGCGTGCACAAGGTGTGGGGCACACAGCTTGACGTGAACGGGCATTATAAACCTATTGACTTGCAATAGCGCCGACTTCGCCGCGTATGGGACATAGGATTGAGCCCGCGCAACTTAGAAGGGTCTGCTGATCACTAGCTCATCGGCCGCGCCTGGCTCGACGCTCAATGTTGCAGCAGGAGCCAAATCGCAATACGGCAGGCCGCTTTGGTCATGGCGTGGCGGCCCCGGCATCATGGGCCTGTCGCTGGCAGTCGGTTTGGCCGCCGCTGCCACACATAGCGATGCTGCCAGAGCGCTCGACGCCGGGGCGGTAGCGCCAGCACCTTCCACACAGTGGTGTGTCGTCCAGCGCGACGGCAACAGCGATCAGCCTGCATGCTACGAAAACCTCGTCACCTGCGCTATGGCCGCTCTCGCCCATGCCGGCTGGTGCACACAGCAGCCCCCGGTCCCTGCGAACGTAGACGCTAAGAACCGGCGCGCGCCTGCGGTCGCTCCGGTACCGCGACGCCGAACGCACGCTTCACCGGGCCACCACAAATTGACCGCGGCGGAACGCGACAAACTGTATCATGAGTTTGAGAAGTGGAAGGAGCGGTCAACGGGTGAATAGAAGACTGAGCAATTCGACGTTTCAATAGGGCTCCAAGCGTCTATAATTGCTTGTTAAGTTCGTGATTTGCTCTAAAGTAATACTTGGTGGCTCCTTGGAAGAAGTTCTCTTCCAACAGCGGTTTGGCCAGTAATGCGTACATCGATCGTGCCATCCTGCGGCGTGCAGTCTCCGCCTCACGTCGTCGTCATAGGGAACCAGAAGGGCGGCAGTGGCAAATCCACGTTTGCCATGAACATCATTGTGGCCCTGCTTAAAGCGGGAAAGCGCGTCGCCTGTTTCGATCTCGACTTAAACCAACTGACGCTCACGCGGTACCTCGGGAATCGTCGTGAATGGGATCGAGAACACGAGCAGAAATTGGAGCTGCCCGATTACTATCCAGTCACGGAAGAGATTGCTTACCGCAGGGCGTGGAGCCACGGCGTTGACCTGAGACAGTTCATATCGCACTTCAAAAAAAATGGGCGAGCGCACAAGGATGACTTCATTGACAGGAGCGCCTTTGGCCATAGCGCTGACCTGAGGCAGTTCGTAGCGCAACTCAGGGAAATTGGCCGAGCGCACAAACACGATTTCATCGTCATCGATACGCCCGGTGGCGTGCAACATCTCAGCCTAGTTGCCCACGGCATGGCGGAAACGCTGATTACTCCGATCAACGACAGCTTTTTCGACCTCGACGTGCTGGTCGCGATGGAAAGGAGCGACCTGGAGCCTGAACCGTCCGTGTATGCCAAAATGGTTTGGCGTGCCCTTGAGGCTCGGCGCAACGTCAGCGGTCGCGCGACCGACTGGATCGTTGTTCGGAACCGGTTGGAATCCGCCGAGACAAACAATCAACGTCAGATCACTCGGGTTCTGGACGTGATTCAAAGGACGCTGGGTTTTCGCGTTGCGCGTGGCCTGCTGGAGCGCCCCGTATATCGGGAGTTTTTCGCTGCGGGGCTGACGGTGTTCGACTCGGTAGAAGGGTCCAAGAGTGCTGCGGAGTCCAACCATCCCAATTTACTTGCGCGTCTTGAAGCGCAGAATTTAATACGAGAGATCGGACTGATTGGGGATCATCCCGGCCTTGAAGATGAAGCGTTTCTCGAGCTAGAAATGGCAACAGCCAACGACGTCGCCACAGAGAAGGGCGCCTCTTAGGCGGGGCAAAAAGTCCGATCATCGCAAGAGTTTGATCAACATCCATTCTCCACCAATCATAAGCACGCTCAGCTTGACAGCGGCTAGCGAGGTCGTTGAGATTACTGCGACGATGCCGCAGGGGAGCAAGAGTTGAACCGAATGTTTCTTGTTCGACCCAGCGATCATTACCCACTGGCAACGTTTCCGTTTGTAGACCGATGCCGGCGGCACGCGCCTCTAATCTGTTAAACGTTGGAATTTCACGCCATCGGTTCCAATCAAAGGCCCCATTTCCGAAAACCGGCTCTAGGCGACAGCGATAGAAAGGTACATTAGTCATTGCATGCTTGAGCAGCGGCTCGAGCAATTTCCTTTGATACAATTGGAGTTCGTCGGGCGAGAGGGTTTCCGTTTGTGATAGTGCTTGGAGAAATTCTCGTTGCCGCACACTCAGTCGCACAGGGAAAGACTCCTACTCAGGCTCACATCCAGAAATTAGGCATCCGGCTGATCTTGAAGGGCAGAACGACAGTTACCGACCGCGTCTTAACTGCTCTTGGCCTTCGAAAAGTGTACATTGCCAAATAAGCCGCTCGGTGTGCAAACGGACAGCATCCATTTCCCTTCTTGCCTGGTCGCGGTCAAACGCAATGCCAACCTAATCCGCCGCGACCGCGCATCACGCGCCGTCGCGATTCTCAAGTTGACTACCAGATCGAACTTGGTCGGCTGCCGCACGGGCCATGGACGCGATCTCGATGTAATTCACTGCAATACCAAGCCAGCGACGATCCTCGCCCAAGTCAAGGTCGATCGGGCGTACCAGTCTGTCGGGCTCGAAGGTGATGCGCAGTCCATCACTGGCCGGCACACCGCACTTCGGGCGCGCCACCAAATGCAGCAGATGCGATCCCTGTTTCGTTTGTTCGATGCGCACATCGACAGGCATGCCATTCACCTCGACCTTGAGCTTGCTCAATGCATCCTGATTGAGGCAATTGACAACATGAACGCGAATCGTAAGTTCGTGATCGAACTGGACCGGCAGGTCCAGGGCTGAACGCAGAGCCGGCCCGCTCCAGCGAAACGACATGGACGATTCGCTGCCTTCGAGCGGGTACCACTCGAAGCTCGGATCGATGTCGGTAAGCAAGAATCGTTCAACGCCCTCGACTCGACGCAAATCGGCTGGCGCGTAACGCGGCTCCGCGCCTTTGAAGCGGCTATTGATCTTTGCCCGCGAGCCTGCCGCCTCGCCCGCTACGTTAGGCGTTACAATCCAGCTAAACTTGGCGGAGGCAAATCCCTGAAGCGCGTACAGCAGCTCTTCATGGCGAAAATCGATCCCGCTTTCGATGCGGCGGAGCATCGCCTCCTGCTCGTACGTCGGCTTGAGTTTATATGAATCCCTTCGCCAGGCAGCATTGAACTTGAAAGTGGTCAGCTCGTTGGTGCTCGCCGACACCTTCGCCGCGTTGATCGCAGCGAGGAAAAAAGCATTGTCCACCGGCATGGGCGAGGTTTCGGGGCTAGGCCACAGCCCAATGACGTCGATGAGTGATTTTCGGTGCGCCAGCGCGGTTGGCGGTACGAAGTCGGCTTTGGTGCAGACCCCGCTCTGGAAAAGGCCGGCCACGGCTCCGAG
>WNGJ01009849.1_pt1 | contig 10597 bp, 11 predicted proteins | sample 5400611 | NCBI WGS metagenome assembly WNGJ01 (sample SAMN13153375, study PRJNA577476) | soil metagenome | isolation source: 40 cm soil or saprolite under Garry oak tree replicate 1 | place: USA:California | collected 2016-06-15
ATCGATTCCCAGCCGCGCGAGCGGATGGTTGGGTCGCTGAAGGATCGTCTCGATGTCGTCGACGATCTCCATCCCCCCCGCGTAGAGCGCGGTGGCGCCAGGAGCCCGCGCCACGACGGTGACCTCGGCGCCGTCGCGCCGTGCCGCCAGCGCCGCGCAATAACCGGCGATGCCCCCACCGATGACGAGGACCGTCGTCAACGCGATGAAACAATGCGGCGCGTGTCCGCGACGTCCCGCTTGAGCTGCTGCACCAGATCGCCGGGAGTCGGGAATCTGATGTCAGGATGCAGGTAACGGACGAACCGAAGCCAGAGCCTCTGTTGATACAGGTCGCCCTCGAAGTCGAGGAGGAAGGCTTCGATCTTCAGCTCGGTGCCGCCGAACGTCGGGCGGTAGCCCACGGACAGCGCTGCGACGAAGTCGCCCTCCGGCGCGAGGACGCGTCCCGCGTATGCTCCGAGCGCCGGCACCAGCTTGTTCGGCTCGGGGCTGATGTTGGCGGTCGGAAAGCCGAGCTGCCTGCCGACCTGGGCTCCTGCCTCGACCGGTCCACTCATCTCGAACTCACGCCCGAGCAACCGGTTCGCCGCGTCCACGTCCCCGGTGGTCACCAGCCGTCGAATCTCCGAGCTGTGGAGCTCGCGGCCTTCGATCCTGAATGGCGGCACCACCTCGACATGGTGCCCATGCGCGCGGAGCCACTCGGCGTTGCCCGTGCGTCCGCGTCCGAACGCGAAGTCGAACCCGATGACCCAGGCTTTGATGTCCATCACCGCGCCAACTCGTTCGATGAACTGCTGTGGCGACAGCGACGCCAGCTCGCGGTCGAAACGCAGCACGATTGCGTGCTCAACGCCGGCGGCCTCAATGAGGCCGAGCTTCTCGCTCAGTGTCGTGATCGCTGACGGGCAGTTGGCGGGGTCGAGGACGCAACGCGGGTGTGGCTCGAATGTCATGAGGGCGGACATGGCGTGCTCGGCGGCAGCCGTGTCCTCCAGGCGCCTGATAACGTCGATGTGGCCGAGGTGCACGCCATCGAAGCTGCCGACCGTCAGCACGACGGGACCGATCGGTTCCGTCGGCAGACCGATGTGTACCTTCAGCTCAGCACCTTCTCCGGGACGAAAGTCCGCCGCAGTGGGTCGGTATGGCCGAGCGCGACCAGCCGGCCGTCGGTGTCGTGAGCTCGCACCAGCCCGGGACCCGGCTCCGGAACGACACGCACCGCACGGCCTTGCCGCACCTGCGCCTCCTGCTCCACATTGAGCCTGACGCGTTCCATTTCGGGCAGTATGACTTCCGCCGGAAGCAGCCGATCTGCGATGGATTCAGCGGTCGTGAGCTCGTCGGCCCCCACCGCCCGCTCGAGCGTAAGAGGCCCGTAGGCCGTGCGCACAAGGCGTCCCAGATAGCCGCCGACCCCCAACCGGTCGCCCAGGTCTCGGGCGATCGCCCGCAGGTAGGTGCCGCTGCCGCATCTGACCTCGACGCGAGCTATCGCACGCGGACCTGCCTCAAAGTCGAGCAGCGAGGCCGCGTAAACCTCAACCTCGCGCGGCGCGGGCCGGGTCGCTTCACCCTTGCGGGCAAGGGCGTAGGCCCTTTTGCCCTCGACTTTGACTGCGGAGTACGCGGGCGGCTGCTGGAGGATTCGGCCGGAGAAAGTTGCAAGCGCCGTTTCGACCTGGGCCGCTCCGATCGCGCTAGGGTCGCCGACCGGCTGGGGTTCAGCCTCGGCGTCGTCGGTTTCGGTGACGAACCCCAGATGGATGTCCGCGACGTAGGTCTTGGGCAGCTTGAGGGCGAACTCGGCCAGCCGCGTCGCCGACTCGAAGAGGATGGGCAACACGCCCGTGGCCAGCGGGTCGAGCGTCCCCGCGTGACCCACGCGGCGGGCTCCGGTGAGCCTGCGCAGCCGGTTGACGACGGAGAACGACGTCTCCCCGACGCCCTTGTCGAAGTTCAGAACGCCCGTGGCGAACCGCGCATGAGGTAGACCCAGCCGATCCGAACGGGCATCTGCACCCTGGATGCGGCCGATCCGGGCGTTGCCACTTGCGCTCCGATCCTCGCGCATCTAAGCGATGCGCTCCGGTTCGGTGCTCGTGGCGCCTTCGGCTCGGCTCGCCCCAGGGCGCATCTGCCTCGTCCGGCCGGCCGGTCCTACCTCTTCAGTGTTGGGACGAGGCGGCAAGGATGGCCTCTTTGGCGGCCGCCAGGACGATCCTCATCGCCTCTTCCATCGACCGCTCGATCTCGGCACCGGCCGCGCGGATGTGCCCGCCGCCTCCGAACGAGGCGCACAAAGCTGCCGCGTCGACCGCCCCGCGGCTTCGCACGCTGATCTTTGTGAGGTCGCTCGAGACTTCCTTGAAGAGGATCGCGAGCTCGAGCCCGGCGATGCTGTTGAGCGTGTCGATGATGCCTTCCGATTCCGCCATGACCGCGTTGGCTTCCTTGAGCATCCGTCGCGTCACCTTCGCCCAGGCCAGCCTGCCTTCCATCTCGACGCGCATCGTCGCCAGGGCCAGGCCGTTGAGCTTGAGCGTCGTCTCCGGACGCATCTTGTAGACCTGCGTAGCGATATGACCGGGGTCGGCCCCAAGTCGCGCGAGCCTGGCCGCATCGTCGAGGGCACGAGGCGTCGTGTTCTCGTGGCGAAAGCCGCCAGTGTCCGTCAAGAGCGCCACATACAGGTTGGTGGCGATGGTGCGGGTAATCGGATAGCCGAAGTGGTCGAGCATCTCCATCACCATCTGCCCGACCGCGGCCGCATCTGCATCGATGATGTTGATGTCGCCGAAGCGCGAGTTGGACGGATGGTGGTCGATGTTGACGAGCGTCGCGTGCGAAGCGATGCGCCGCACTCCGCTTCCCGACCGCTCGAGGTTGCCTGAGTCGAAGAAGAAAACCAGCTGAGGATCGATGCCGTGCGGAGGCTCGGCCTGGATGTCCTCGAATCCCGGCAAGAACGCATACATCGGAGGAAGTGGTGGCGGCACGAGCACCCACACGTCCTTGCCCTGCGACCGCATCGCTTCCGCAAATGCGAGGCTGCAGCCGAGGGTGTCGCCGTCGGCGTCCTTGTGGCCGAAGATCAGGATCTCCTGGTTCGCGTCGATCAGGTCCTTGATCTCGTCATAGAGACGGGGTTTGTCACGCTGGGCGGTGACTATCGCGACAGCTCCTGGTCGCCGCTTTCGCCGTGCGGCAGGACTTCCTTGAGCAGCTCCGAGATGTGGACGCTGTACTCGATAGAGGGGTCGAGCTCGAAGCGAAGCTCGGGCGAGAATTTCAAGTTCTGCAACCTCCGGCCCAGCTCGTGCCTGATCAAACCCTTGGCCGACACGAGACCTTTGATCGACGCCGTCTTCTCCTCGGGGCTCCCGAGCACGCTCACCCTGACGCGCGCCTGGCGCAAGTCGGGCGACATGCGCACGCCGGTGATGGTCACGAAACCGATGCGCGGGTCCTTGAGATCACGCCTGATGATGGACATGATCTCCTCGCGCACCTGCTCGCCTACCTGGTCCGCGCGGTAGCTGGTCATGACGACCTCCGCTCTCAGCAGTGCCACGGACTGCCTAAATTTCTTCCCGCTCGAGTCGATACGTCTCCATCGTGTCACCGGGCTGGAAGTCCTCCCAACCCTCGAGCCCGATGCCGCACTCCTGTCCGGCCGGCATCTCGCGCGCGTCTTCCTTGAAGTGCTTGAGAGACGTGATCCGGCCTTCGAAGACCTGCTCTTTGCCCCGGAAAAGCTTGACCCAGCCTCCACGGCTGACTTTGCCCTCCACGACGCGGCTGCCGGCGATGATGCCGGTGCGCGGGATCTTGATCGGGGTGATGACCTCGACTCTGCCTTCGCGGATCTGACGGTAGGTCGGCTCGCGCAACCCCTTGGCCGCGCGCTCCACGTCCTCGGTGAGCTTGTAGATGACGTCGTAGTAGCGGACCTCCACCTTGGCGCGCTCCGCGGCTGCGGTGCTGGCCGGCGTCGGCTTGAGGTTGAAGCAAACGATGATGGCGCTGGACACGCTCGCGAGCAAGAGGTCCGAGTCGCTGACCGCACCCACGCCCTGGCCGACGATCTTGATCGCGACGACAGGGTCCTCGATCTTCTGCAGCGCGGCGAGCACCGCCTCGAGGGTTCCCTGCGCATCGGCCTTCACGACCAGGCTGAGCTCCTTGACCTCGCCTTCCTTGGCGCGGCGTGCGAGGTCTTCGAGCGTGATGCGCGGGGTGACGTCACGCGCGGCTTCCTGGGCGCGCCTCTCGGTGAGCTTGGTGAGGGCGATCTGGCGGGCCACCTTCTCCGAACCGACGACCTGGAAGATGTCGCCTGCCTGAGGCACCTCGCTCATGCCTGAGACGACCACCGGCGTCGCCGGGGGCGCCTCTGTGACGCTTTGTCCCCGGTCGTCGGCGAGCGCGCGGACGCGGCCGTAGATGTGGCCGCAGACGAAGTCGTCACCGACCTTGAGCGTTCCGGCCTGTACCAGCACCGTGGCGACGGGGCCGCGACCGCGCTCCAGGTGCGCGTCCACGATGGTCCCGATCGCGTTGCGGTCCGGATTCGCCTTCAGCTCCAGGATGTCGGAGGAAAGGACGATGGTGGTCAGCAGGTCGTCGATGCCCTTGCCCGTCCTCGCGCTGAGATGCACGCACTCGTGCTCGCCCCCGTAGTGCCGGGTCACGATGCCCTGCTCGGCGAGCTGCTGATGGACGCGATCGGGGTTGGCGTTGTCCTTGTCGATCTTGTTGATGGCGACCACGATCGGAACCTTGGCCGCCCTCGCGTGATGGATCGCCTCGATGGTCTGCGGCATCACGCCGTCGTCGGCGGCGACAACCAGCACGACAAGGTCGGTGACCTGCGCGCCACGAGCGCGCATCGCGGTGAACGCCTCGTGGCCCGGCGTGTCGATGAACACCACCGGGTGCCCGTCCGCGGTCTCGATCTTGTACGCGCCGATCCGCTGCGTGATGCCACCCGCCTCGCCCGCGGCGACCCGCGTCTGGCGGATGGCGTCGAGGATCGAGGTCTTGCCGTGGTCGACGTGCCCGAGGACGGTCACGATGGGCGGGCGCGGCTTGAGCTTGCCGGGGTCCTCGTTCGCCAGGGAGAAGAGCTCCTCGCGAGAGGTGGTGACGACGTCGCCTTCACCCTCGGCGGACTCGACTGCGACCACGTCCTCGCTCGCCACGGGCTCGACCGTGTACCCGAACTCATCGGCCACGATCTCAGCCGTGGCGAAGTCGATGACCTGGTTGATCGTGGCCAGGATCTTGGAAGCCATGAGCTTCTTGATGACCTCGACCGGGCTGACGCCCAGCTTCTCAGCCAGGTCCTTGACCGACAGCGTCGGCGGCAGGACGGCCCGGCGGTCCCCGTTGGTCTCGATCTTGGTCGCCACCGCGGGCTTGAAGGCGGAGCGGGCAGCCTCGATCGCACCGGGCGCCAGGGGCGCCGCGGCGTTGCGGGTCAGCCTTCTCTGCTGGAGGAAGTTGACCAGCTCCTTTTGGCTGATGCCAAGTTCGCGCGCGAGTTCGTGTGCCTTCATGCCGAGCTACTGATTATGCCGGTCAGGACGAATTCGAAACCTGAGCCCCCCATTCCCCCTCCCCTTCAGGTGAGAGGGTCTGGGTGAGGGGCGGGCAGCATCTCGGACCAGACCTCCAGGCCGATCGAAGCCCCCAGGGCACGTTCCAGCGCCTTCCGTTTGCGCGCGTTGGCGATGCAATCGGCGCTCGCATGGACGTAGGCACCCCGTCCCGGCGATCTACCGCTTGGGTCGGCCTCCACCCCACCGTCCGGACGGCGGACAAGACGGACCAGGTCGGCCTTGCCCGCCTCCTCCCGGCAGGCGACGCAGGTCCTGATCCCCACCCGCCCGCGCCGCTCCGCGGCTGCGCCAGCCTCCCCAGCAGGTGGGGAGGGGTTAGGGTGCCTCGGCAACCGGCTGCCCTTCCCCTTCGCTCGCCTTGATGTCGATCCGGTAGCCGGTCAGCTTGGCGGCCAGGCGGGCATTCTGGCCGTCGCGGCCGATCGCGAGCGACAGCTGTCCGCGCGGAACCAGCACGGTGGCCGTCCGGGTGACCCGATCGATCGTCACTTTCTCGACCTTTGCCGGGCCGAGTGCCGCCGCCACGAAAGCTTCGGCGTCCTCCGACCACGGCACGATGTCGATGTGCTCGTTGGCGAGCTCACTGAGGATGGCGCGATGCCGCACGCCTTTCGGGCCCACGCATGCACCCACAGGGTCGAGGCCTGGCTCGCTGGACGACACCGCGACCTTCGTCCGCAGCCCAGGTTCACGGGCGATTGCGCGGACCTGAACAGTTCCGGATTTGATCTCCGGTACCTCGGCCTCGAGGAGGCGATGCACGAACGCGCGGGCCGCGCGCGAAACGCGCACCTGCGCCTGCTTGCGGTTGTGTTGCGTGTCGAGGATCACGACGAGAACCGGGCGTCCGGGCTGCAGGGGCTCGCCGGGGATCTGCTCTTCGGGCGGCATCACGCCCTCCGCGCGGCCAAGATCCACGTAGACGATCCCCGACTCGATGCGGTCCACGATGCCGCTCGCCAGCTCGCCGCGATGCTCGGCGACGTCGCGAAGGACCTTGTCCCGCTCGAGGTCGTGGATGTGTCGCAGAACCGCGTGCTTCGCGGTCTGCGCGGCCATCCGCTTGAAGTCCTCGGAGGGAAGCTCGGCGACCACCACCGTACCGTCGGGCCGCACGACCCGGCTCCGGACATCCAGCGCGCCCGTCTTCGTGTCGAGCTTGATGGTGACCTCCCCCGGCGCGTTGAAGGCGCGCGTGTACGCCGCGGCAAGCGCGCTTTCGACCGTGTGCAGCATCTCTTCGAAGGGGATGCCCACCTCTGCGCAAAGCGCGGTCAGCGCTTCGGCCAGTGTCTGTGTGGACGCGTCAGATTGCGACCGCGAGCCTGCCCGCGACAACGTCTTCCCACGCAATATGAATGATCACCGCCGCGCGTCCCCGGATGCCCGGCGCCTGCACCGCGATTCCCGCTCCGTCGACCGCGACCAGCTGGCCTTCGACGACCGTCTCCGACTCCCCGCTGTGATACCGGACGTTCACGCGTTTCCCGTTGAAGCGCTCGTACTCGTGATGCGTCCGCAGCGGCCGCTCAGCGCCAGGTGATGACACCTCGAGGTCGTAGGGCCCCTCGATCAGCTTGGCGTGATCCAGAAGCGGGCCCGCGACCCTGCTCACTTTCTCGCAGTCCTCGATCGTGATCGGTGCTTCATGGTCGATCGAGATACGCAGCGTCCGACCCGATTGACCGGACTGGTCGAGCGCGTACAGGTCGTAACCCATGTGCTTGAGGGTCGGCTCCAGCAACTCTTTGATCGACGGTATGGGCCAGCTTGGCATGTCCGGTCTCTGGTCAGACACTACCGTACGGGCTGCAATCTCCGCCAGACGACCAGCAGCGGGGCCGCGTTGAAGATCGAGCTGTAGGTGCCGGAGATGATCCCGATCAGCAGTGCCAGCGCGAGACCCTTGATCGTCTCGCCACCCGAGATGAATATCGCCGCGAGTACGAGCACGACGGTGAAGCTTGTGATGATCGATCGGGCGGCGGTCTGCATGATGCTCAGATTCACAACCTGCTCGAAGGAGAGTCGCTGGCTCACGCGCAGGTTCTCGCGGATCCGGTCGAACACCACGATCGTGTCGTGGACCGAAAAGCCGACCACCGTCAGCACTGCGGTCACAAAGAAAGCATCGATCTCCCCGATGCGCAGGTCAAACACCTTGCCGAGGATGGAGAAGATGCCGGTGAGGATGAAAACGTCGTGGAGCAGCGCCGCCAGCGCGGAGCCGCCGAACTGAAATCCGGCCCGCCAACCGCCAGGGACGTTGCGAAAACGGATCGCCAGGAGCAGCAGGATGGCCACCGACGCGAGGACGACCGCGAGCAGCGAGTAGAAGATCGTCTCGCCGGCGATGGTGCCCCCGACCGAGAGCCGCTGCTGCACGGTCATCGGTCCGAGGTGGCTCGTGAGGTCGTTTTCGACATTTGTGAGCTGGGCCTGGTTGAGCACCGGGTAGCGCAGGATGTAGCCGCCGCCGGTCTGGATCACGGTTCCGTTCAGGTTCTCGCCATCTACCACGCCCTGCACGCGTACGAGATCAGGGTGGTTGGCGAAGTTGACGGTGACCTCGGTGCCTCCGGCGAAGTCGATGCCGAGAGCGAAGTGTCGGGTCGCCATCGAGACGATGCCCGGGATGATGATCAGCAGCGAGATCGCAAAGAAGATGTTGCGCAGGCCGATGATGTTCAGCCGGCGCACTCGCGGCTCCGCGGCGACAGGTGCGGGCGCCGGTGCGGCGGCCGCCTCGGGCTCGGGCGCGGGCGCGCCGTCGGCGGCTATGTCGGCCTGCTGCTCCTCCGAGCTGACATCAGACAGCTCGGGCACGATCCACTCCGAGCAGGGCCGGACGCCTCAGGCCGCCCGCGGTCAGCACGATCGCGAGCAGGTTGTGGGTGACGATGATGGATGAGATCAGGCTCGCCACGACACCGATGCCGAGCGTGATGGCGAATCCCTTCACCGCGGATGGGCCCACGAAGCCGAGGATGACGCACGTGATCAGCGTCGAGGTGTTGGAATCGCGAATTGCTGGCCACGCGCGTCTGACGGCCGCGTCGACGGCGGCGGTTATCGTGCGGCCCGCTCTAACTTCCTCTTTGAATCGTTCGAAGATCAGCACGTTGGCGTCGACCGCCATGCCGACGGACAGGATGAAGCCAGTGATGCCGGCCAGGGTCAACGTCACCGGCACTACCTTGAACACCGCCAGCACAGCGCCCGCATAGAACAGCAGCGCCAGGCTTGCCAGGAAGCCCGGAACCCGGTAGTAGATGATCATGAAAAGGACGACGATCGCGAGGCCGAGCAGGCCCGCCGCGAGGCTCAGCTTGACCGATTCCGCGCCGAGCGTCGCGCTGACCTGGGTGACGTCAAGCGCCACGAGGTCGACCGGAAGCGAGCCGGCGTTGATGCCGGTCGCGAGGTCGGACGCGCTCTGCTGGGTGAAGCTGCCGCTGATCTGTGCCGACCCGCCGGAGATCTCCTCGATGGTGACCGGGTTGGTCAGGAACTTGCCGCACACCGTGGTGGCGGTTTGCGAAGCGAGGCAGCCAGGATCGTACGGCGCATAGACCTTGGCCTGGTAGTCCGCGTTCTCCCAGTTGTCGATGTCCTGCTGCGTCAGGTCGAGCCAGATCGCGAGGTGGCGCTGGGGGCAGTTGGCCGTCGCGACAGTGTTGGGGTCGCCGGGGCACGCCGCGACGTTGGCGCGGGTCAGCTGATCGAAAAGGGCACCGCCGCGCGAGCTGAACTGGATGTTCACCACCCACGAGGTGCCGTCGGCGTTGATGGTTGGCGTCGCGCTCTGGATGTCATCGCCCGTGAGCCCGGTCAGCTTGGGTTTGAATCCAGGCGTCTGACCCCCGGTGACCTTGTCGTCGGGGACCCAGCTCGTGTAGACGAGCTTCGACACTGCGCCGATCACCTTCTGCGCTTGTTCGGCGTTGACGCCGGCGAGGTCGACGGTGATCCGGTCGTAGTTCGAGCCGGCACCGCGGATCTCGGGTTCGCTCACGTTCAGCCCGTTGACGCGCTTGTTGATCACCTGGATGGTCTTCTGCTGGACGTCGGCGCGATTCTGCCCGGCGGGAAAGTTGGTCAGCTGATAGTCGATGTGCGTGCCGCCGGCAAGATCCAGGCCGCGGTGGAAGAACAGCTGCCAGCCGCCGAAGTTCGGCGGCAGCCCTGCCACGTTGCCGGTAAGCGGGTAGTGGTTGGCGATCCGATAGACGTAACCGGCCCCGTCCACGAACAAGGAGAAGACGAGGATTCCGACAACCAAAAGGCGAATCGGCCAGCTGAGGACTAACTGCATTGGCGGCTAGCTAGTCTACGGTCGCGGGGTTCATCGCTGCCGGAACACCAGGTTCAGGACGATGGTGGCGACGACCGAGAGGACGATGCTCGTGGCAACGGGGATGTAGACGGTCACGTTTCCGCTTCGCAAGGTGAAGTCACCGGGCAGGTGAAAACGCCCGAAGAGCATGAGCGCGCCGCCGATGACCACGAGGAGCACGCCAAAGACAAGGAGCAACCTCCCCACATCAGCCACATCTATTAAACATCCGAACCTTCCCGGCCCGAAATCGCGGTGTCGGGTGCGGATTTCGGGCCGAAGCGACGACGGCGCCTCGTGGCCTGGGTCTCGCGGGCCCCGGGCCACGACCCCTTCAGAAGCACTACACCCGAGATCTTGGAACGGTCGCCGTCGAAGCGCGGCTGGCGCCGTCCTCGCGTCTACAGTAAGCGCGTCTGCTGGGATTCGGGCTGAGGCGGGGTGATCCCGATGTGCCGGTAGGCGAGCTCGGTGGCGATCCTGCCCCGAGCCGTCCTGGCCAGGAAGCCGATCTGGATCAGGTAGGGCTCGTGGACGTCCTCGATCGTCTCCGGCTCTTCCGAAAGCGAGGTGGCCAGGGTGTCGAGCCCGACCGGGCCGCCCTTGAACTTGACGATCACCGTTTCCAGCA
>WNGJ01009060.1_pt1 | contig 10594 bp, 12 predicted proteins | sample 5400611 | NCBI WGS metagenome assembly WNGJ01 (sample SAMN13153375, study PRJNA577476) | soil metagenome | isolation source: 40 cm soil or saprolite under Garry oak tree replicate 1 | place: USA:California | collected 2016-06-15
TGCCGCAAACGCTCCACCAGACCCCGACTTCCCCGGGCTTGCAGCACCTGCGGAATACCCGAAGGTGGAAGGCTTCGACGAGGAGACCGCTGCTCTGGGCGCGGACGACCAGGCACGGCTGGCCGCGGTTGCGATCTCAGCGGCGGGCGACTTCGAGCTCTACGGCTTATATACGAGCGGGGTCAGCGAAGTCGCGATCGCCTCCTCGACTGGAGTTCGGGCGAGCCAGGCGATGACCGACGCCTCCGTGCTCGCGCTCGCCGCGGTCCACGGTGCGTCCGGCTACGCCGAGCGCGCAGGCTGGGCCGCCGGCTCGGTCGATCCGGTCGCTGCGGCGGAGGAGTCGATTGCCAAGGCCGAGCGCACCCGCGGTGCCCAAGAGCTCGAGCCCCGAACGTACCGGGCCGTGCTGGAGCCGTACGCGCTGGGGGAGTTGCTCCAACTCTTCGCGTACGAGACCTTCAGCGGCCTCTCGCTGCTCGAAGAGCGAAGCTACGCGGCTGGACGCCTGGGCGAGCAGGTCTTCGACGAAAAGGTCTCGATCGACGACGACCCGCTCGACCCGCACGGCCTCCCGAAAGCATTCGACTTCGAGGGGACGCCGAAGCGGCGCGTCGCCTTGGTCGAGAACGGCGTCCTCCGGGGCGCGGTCTGGGATCGCGCCAGCGCCGCCCGGGCCGGCGGACAAGAATCGACCGGCCACGCCCCGCCGGCAGCGCTGCGTCGTTGGGGGCCGCTTCCATTCGCAGTCTCGATGGCCGGGGGGGATGCGGCCTCGACCGACGAGCTCGTAAAGGTGGTCGCTGACGGTATCTACGTGACGCGCCTTCACTACCTGAGCAGCGTGCACCCGCGCGAGGGCGTGATCACGGGCATGACGCGTGACGGCACGTTCCGGATCCGCGACGGCAAGATCGCCGAGCCACTCGTCAACCTGCGCTTCACGGTCTCCGTGCCCGAGATGCTCAGCGACATTCCGGCGCTGGCACGCGAGTCGGCGCTCGTGAACCAGAGCGCCTTCTACGACGAGCGATACCCCTACGGAGCGCTCGTGCCGGCGCTCGCGACGGCGAGCTTCGCCGTGACCGGAACCGGCGCAGCGCCCGGGATCTAGGAGGCGCTACTTCAGCAGGTGGAAGAGGGCGACCGTGTTCGCGAAGAAGACCACGCTTACGAACACGGTCAGGCGTGTCAGGTTGCGCTCGACGATGTGCGTCCCGCCCTGGGAGGCAGGCGTGTAGCCCATCCCGGCGAGGCCCGCGTCGCGGCCCGAGTGCATCAGAATCAGGCCCACGAGGGCCATGGAAACGAGCGAGTGGAAAACGGAAAGCGCCTGCAGCACGCAGGGCAGGATAGCTAAGAGCCGCTGACGACCTCGATGATCGCCTCGATCAACTGTGAGGCGATGCGGTCCTTCGTGATGTAGCCCGCAGCTCCGGCGCGACGGGCGCGGTCGACGTCGGCGCTTGAGTCCGAGCCGGTCAGCATCAGCACACATGCCGTCGCTCTGCCCTCGCGGATCCGCTTCGTTGCCTCGACTCCGTCCATGACCGGCATTGCGATATCCATCAGGACGACGTCGGGCTCGAGCGAGCGCGCGAGCTGGACAGCTTCTTTGCCGTCGCTGGCCCGGCCGACCACTTTGATCCGCTCCTCCGCCGCGAGGATGGCTTCGAGCGCCTCGGCAAAGAGGCGGTGGTCGTCGGCAATCAGCACACGGATGGGGTGCGGGATCTGGTGGGCGGCCTCCATCGTCCTCTCTTAGAACGGAAAAGGGCGCTGTTACGCTGCGGGTGTGCCTGAGAAAGACGCTCGCGAGCGGATTCAGAAGCTGCTCGTGACCGGCGACAACCGGCTCAAACAGGGCGTTAATCCGGCCAAGGCGAGGGAAAACTACGAACAGGCGCTCGCAGTCGCCCGCGAGGCGGGTCTGGAGGATGCGATCAAGCCGCTCGTGGAGATTCGCCTGGCCGACCTCGAGCGGCTCGCTCGAGAATCTCCTCCACTCGGCGGGCCTGCTCATTGACGTCGTGCAGCTCTGCCGCCCGGCGAGCGGCGGGGTTCGGACACGGCAGCTTCGCGGCCTGCCGCATGCCTTCGGCGATCGACGCGACGTCGGCGGGGTCGACGAGCACCCCGGCCTCCGGCGTGACGAACTCGGGCGGGCCGCCGATTCGGGTGGCCACGACCGACCGGCCTGACGCCATCGCCTCGAGCAGGGCCTGACCGAAGGGCTCGATCAGGCTCGGCTGACAGACGACGTGTGCCGCCGCGATGCGGCCGGGGACCTCTTCGTGCCGCACCGGTCCCGCGACTTCGACGGATCTGCGGCCTTCGAGGCTCGTGCGCAGGGGCCCGTCTCCGACGAACGTCAGCGTTCCTTCGCCGACACGCTCGAATGCCTCCGCGAGCCGGAGGACGTTCTTGCGCTTGGTGAGGCCACCGAGACAGAGGTACGCGGTCGGCCCCTCCGGCGCAGGCTCGACGCGGAAACGCTCCAGGTCGACGCCGCTCGAGACGACCTCGACCCTGCCGCGCGCGGCAGGGACTTTCAGCTCGAGCTCGCGGCGGAGGTAGTCCGAGACGGCGATGACCGCGGCTGCGCGGCGGACGACGAACGCCGTCGCCGAGCCGACCGCGGGGAGGACGCCGACGTTCCGAACATCGCGCCCGTGGGCTGTCACGACGAGCGGGGCACGAGAGGAAAGTGCGGCGGCGAGCCCCGCGGGGACGAGAAAGTGCGCGTAGACGACCTCCGGCCGGAAGCGGCGCGCGGTGACGGCGACTCGTCGAGCCAGCTCGAGGTAGCGGCGCTTCCCACCGGCGCGACGGTCGAGCACGGCCCGCTCGAGCTCATGGCCGCGGTCGACGAGCGCCTGCTCCATCCGCTTGACGAAGACCCCCAGATCGGGGTCGTCAGGTCCGGGATACATCTGCGAAACGAGCAGGATCCGCACGGGACAAAGCTTGACGCCTCCGCGTCGCCCCCGTCACACAGGCGCGCGCATTTCTTGATTAGGCTCGACTCGGGGAGGAGGTTGGGCGTGCCGTACTAAGGGGCGCGCTGCGCGTCGTACATGCCGAACTCCTCGCGGAGGGCGTTGCAGATCTCGCCGATCGTGCAGCGGGCCCGCAGCGCCTCCCGCATCGGCGGGAGCAGGTTCGAATCGCCTCGCGCCGCCTCGCGCACCGCCTCGAGCCGCGCCGTCGCCTCCTCGGCGTCTCGCTCCGCGCGGACGCGCGCTGTGCGCTCGAGCTGACGCCGCTCCGCCTCTGGATCGAGCCGGTGGAGCTCGATCGGCTCCGACTCCTCCTCGATGTAGCGGTTCACGCCCACGATGACCTTCTCGCCCTTCTCGACCTGCTCGTTGTGGCGAAACGCCGCCTCCTCGATCTCCCGTTGGACGAACCCCTGCTCCACCGCTTGCACGGCGCCGCCGAGCTCGTCGAGCCGCTCGATCAGCTCCCAGGCGCGCGTCTCGAGCTCGTCCGTCAGCGCCTCGACGAAAAAGGCTCCACCGAGCGGATCGGCCGTGTCCGTCCCGCCTGCCTCGTGTGCGAGCAGCTGCTGGGTGCGAAGCGCGATTCGCACCGAGCGCTCGGTGGGCAGCGCCAGCGCTTCGTCGAAGGCGTTCGTGTGGATCGACTGCGCGCCGCCGGCCACCGCGGACAGCGCCTGGATCGCAACGCGCACGACGTTGTTCTCGGGCTGTTGGGCCGTGAGGGTCGAACCGCCGGTCTGAGCGTGGAAGCGCAGCGCCTGGGCACGCGGGTTCGTCACGCCGAAGCGGTCGCGCATGATCCGCGCCCACAGCCGTCGCGCCGCGCGGAACTTCGCCACCTCCTGGAAGAAGTGGTTGTGCGCGTTGAAGAAGAAAGAGAGGCGCTCGCCGAAGGCATCCGGGGAAAGCCCCGCGTCGACCGCCGCCTGGCAGTACGCGATCCCGTTCGCGAGCGTAAACGCGAGCTCCTGCACCGCCGTCGAGCCAGCCTCGCGGATGTGGTACCCGGAGATCGAGATCGTGTTCCAGCGCGGCATCCGGTCGGCGCAGTAGGCGAACAAATCGGTCGTGATCCGCATCGACGGCCGCGGCGGGAAGATGTAGTTCCCGCGTGCGATGTACTCCTTGAGGATGTCGTTCTGCACTGTCCCGCGCAGCTCGCCAGGCTCAACGCCTTGCTCCTCCGCGACAAGCTCGTACAGGAGCAGAAGCAGCGCGGCAGGCGCGTTGATCGTCATCGAGGTCGAGACCTCGCCGAGCGGGATCTGATCGAAGAGCAGCTCCATGTCGGCGAGCGAGTCGATCGCGACGCCGGTTCGGCCGACCTCGCCCTCCGCGCGCGGATCGTCCGAGTCGTAGCCGAGCTGGGTCGGCAAGTCGAAGGCGACCGAGAGCCCGGTCTGCCCGCGCTCGAGCAGGTAGCGGAAGCGCTCGTTCGTCTCCTCCGCCGAGGCGAAGCCCGCGTACTGGCGGATCGTCCAGGGCCGTCCTCGGTACATGTCCGGGTAGGGCCCGCGCGTGAACGGGTACTCGCCCGGAGGCTCGAGCTCACGGACGGCAGCGTCGTCGGGGGTGTAGACCGGCTTGACCTCGATCCCCGACTCGGTCTCTCGCCGGTCCTCAGTAGTCGCCATCGAGCAAGATGGTACGTCGTGAGAGTCAAGGTCAGGCTGTTCGCCGGCCTACGCGAGCAGGCCGGCTACGCGGAACGCGAGCTCGAGGGTGTCGCGAGCGTCCGCGACGTGTGGGCGAAGCTCGAGCTCGGAGCGGAGCCGCCGGGTCTTCTCTACGCGGTCAACCGGGAGTACGCGTCACCCGAAAGAACCCTGTCGGACGGCGACGAGATCGCCTTGATCCCGCCCCTTTCCGGCGGGGCCTTTCGGCTCACCGAAGAACCGCTCAACCTCGCGGCCGTCACCGCAGAGGTCGCCGACGAGCGCGCCGGAGCCGTCGCCACGTTCACGGGCACGGTGCGGCGCGAGGCGCGCGGACGCACCGTTCTCTACCTGGAGTACGAGGCCTACGCCGAGATGGCGGAGAACGTCATGAGCCAGATCGCCGCCCGGCTCAGCGAGCGGTACGACCTCTGCGGAATCGCCATCAGCCACCGCCTCGGGCGGGTCGAGGTCGGGGAGGCGAGCGTCGCGATCGCCGTTTCTGCCCCGCACCGAGCCGACGCTCTGGCAGCCTGCCGCGAGGCGATCGACACGCTCAAGCAGACCGTCCCGCTGTGGAAGAAGGAGGTCTACGAGGGCGGCGAGGAGTGGATCGGCCAAGGCTCCTGACCACAGCCCCTTGCGGGGGACGGCCAGGACCGGTCGGCTAGCTACCATGGGTCAGTGAGCCAGCTCACGCCCACCGAGCTGCCGCCCGACTTCCGCGACTACGACCCGATCCAGCCGCGAGGAACGGACTGGCGCGCCATCTTCAGGAAGATCTGGGCCCCTCTGGCCGCGGTCGGCGCCTTCCTGGCCAAGTTCGGCGTAGTCCTGCTCAAGTTCAAGTTCCTCTTCTCGATGTTCGTCTCGGCGGCCGTCTACATCTGGATCGGCGGCTGGTGGTTCGGTGTCGGACTGGTCGCGCTGCTCTTCGTGCACGAGATGGGGCACGTGATCGAGGCGAAACGGCAGGGACTCCCGGTCTCGGCTCCAGTCTTCATCCCCTTCCTCGGCGCCGCCATCACCCTCAAGCAGATGCCCCACAACGCCTGGCGCGAGGCCAAGCTCGGAATCGCGGGCCCGCTGCTGGGCTCGGCCGGCGCGCTGGCGCTCTACATCGCCGGCGTCGCATACGACTCGCGGCCGCTGAAGGCGATCGCGTTCCTCGGCTTCTTCATCAACCTCTTCAACCTGCTGCCGGCGAGCCCGCTCGACGGCGGCCGGATCGCGGCGGCGTTGCACCCGGCGATGTGGTTCGCGGGAGTAGCGGGGCTCGTCGCGCTCGCCATCTTCCGACCGAACCCGATCCTGATCATCATCCTGCTCGTCGCCGCTATGGAGATCTGGAAGCGCTGGCAGACCCGGCATCACCCGGAGATGCAGGAGTACTACCGCGTGGCTCCCCACCGGCGGGCGATCATGGCCGTGCTCTACTTCGGGCTAGCGGCCGCGCTCGTGCTCGGAATGCACGCAACACACGTGCCGCGGAGCTTCTAATGGAAGACCGTCGACTGCTCGAGCGCCGCGACGGCGGGGATCTCGCGAGCAAAGTCGCCCGCATCGCCCACGAGTTTCTCGAGGGCTTCGAAGCGGTCGACCGGATCGATCGCCCGGCGGTCTCGGTCTTCGGGTCGGCCCGGGTGCGCGAGGACGACCCGCTCTTCGCACAGGCGGTCGAGGTGGGGAGACGCCTCGCGGAGGCCGGTTTCGCGGTCGTCACCGGCGGTGGGCCCGGCTTGATGGAAGCGGCGAACCGGGGAGCGCACGAGGCGGGCGGGCTTTCGGTCGGCTTCAACATCGACCTGCCGCACGAGCAGCACGAGAACCCGTACCTCGACATCTCCGTGACCTTCCACCACTTCTATGCGCGCAAGACGATGTTCGTGAAGGCGGCCGAGGGCTTCGTGATCCTCCCGGGAGGTTTCGGGACGCTCGACGAACTGTTCGAATCGTTGACGTTGATCCAGACGGGCAAGGTGATGCACTTCCCGGTCGTCCTGCTTGGACGGGATCACTGGGAGGGCTTGCTCGACTGGACCCGCGAGCGGCTGCTGGAGCACGGCTTGGTCTCGGCGCACGACGTCGAGGTTCTCCACCTGACCGACGACCTCGGCGAGGCAGTTGAGCTCATTTCGAGCGCCACGAGCGACGCTGCCCTGACCGGCCTACGGCGCCGCTCAAAGTCGTAGCGAGCGGTACGACGAGACAGTGATCGGGAGGCTCTCGCCGGTGATCCCGTTCTGGTCCGAGACGCGGATCGTCTGCACCCCCGGCGTGTTCAGGACGAGGCCGCGGAACGTGTGCGTGCCGAAGTCACCCGGCACGACCGCGTAGGGGGGCGGCAGCGTCGCGGCGGCGTCCGTGCTCGTGAACGACATCGTGTTGGCGTAATAGGCGCCGGTCGCGTCGCGCGCTGTGTTCCCGTAGGCATCGATCGGCCTGACGGTCAGGCTGAACGGGGTGCCGGCCACAGCAAGGCTCGTCGTCATGACCTGGTAGTTGTCGACCGCGGCACCAATCACAGCGACAATGGGCTGCTTCTCGGGCGCGAGCGGGAGGAAGCGAGGAGCGGGTTTGCCCTTGCGAGGGTTGTCGCGCATCGCGGTCAGGAACGTGTATCCGTCCGCGGCCATCTGCGGCGCGGTTACGTTCGAATATGTGATGCGGAACGAGCGTCCCCTCGCACAGACCGCGCTGATCGTGAGTGTCCGGCCCTGGATCCCCGAGAGCCGGGTCGCGCCGGCGCAGCCGCGCCTGCCGAGCTTGACGTAACCCGAGCGCGTCGGGCTCGCAGCCTGCGGCCGTGTCCAGCCGGGGGGAACGACGAAGTGCATTCGGCCTCGGAACGACGCGTCGTCCGCCGTGTACGTGAACGCGATCGTGTTGGCGGTGCTGCCGGCCGTGACGCGGTTGTTGTCGATTTTCATCCCGCCGACCCCGTCGCGCGCCAAGCCGCTGGAAGGGAACGAGAAAAGCAGCGCGGACAGCGCGACGGAGCAACGGCAGATGCGGCGAAACGTCAAGCGCGACCCCTCGTTAGACGGACTCCAGCGGAGCTCAGCCTTCGAGCTCGAAGCCCAAGTTAAGCAAGCGCGTGGCATCTCGGTAGGGATCGCGTGCGCGGAGGACGACCGCGATCAGTCGAACGGGCCCTCGATGAGCTGAGGCGACGAGGCAGTGGCCGGCGAGCGTCGTCCAGCCGGTCTTGACCCCGTCGGCCCCCCGATAACTGACCAAGAGCTGGTTCCGATTGACGTAGGTCTTGCCGTAGGTCGGAGCCGCCCAGTGCACGCGCGCGATCCGCGTGCGGACGATCTCGCGGAAGCGCGGGTTCGCCATCGCATAGCGGGCGAGGGCCGCGAGGTCCCAGGCAGTGGAGTAGTTGCCCACGTCGACGAGCCCGCTCGGCGAGGCGAAACGCGTGTCGTCGAGGCGGAGCTCGCGCGCCTTTCGGTTCATCAGCGCGATGAAGCCGGTGCGGCTGCCTCCGCTGGCGATCGCGAGAGCGAGGGCGTCGTCGTTGCCGGAGAAGAGCATCAGGCCGTAGAGGAGCTTCCAGACCGGGACGCGCTCTCCGCGCCGGAGACCCTCCCGGAAGGGCTCGGTCTTCGGGACGGCGCGGGCGATCGTGATTCTCGTGCCCAGGCGGAGCTGCTCGAGCGCGACGACCGCGGTCATGATCTTCGTCGTTGAGGCGATCAGGCGGCGCTTGTGCGGGCTGTGCGCCCAGAGGACGCGGCCTGTACGCGCGTCGACGAGGATCGACGAGGCCGCTGTGAGGTGAGGCTTGAAGGTCCGCTCGGAAACCGGGCTCCGAGTGCCGAGCAGAGGCAGCGGTGGCCCGGCGAACCGGGGTGGCGCCGACACGGCCGTGCCGTGGCGATGCCGCGTGCCTGCGGGAACCGGCATCTTGGGCCTGGCCGGCTGCGACCGTAGCCGGGAGCCACCCTTCAACTCGTGAGCGCCGAACGCTGCCAACCCGAGCGCAACGGCGAGGACGAGCGGGACGAGCGGCCCGCGACGCCGACGGCGCCGACGCCGTCGCTCGACGCGCTCGAGCACCGAGATCTGCATCAGGCAGGCGAGTCTACCCCGGTCGTCGGGCGTTTCCGGCTCGGGGCCGGCCGCGAGCCACCCACCAGTTTCAGCCTACTCCGAAAAGTCGCACGGATGGAATACCTGATCGTGTCGAAAGTGCACCGAGAGCGGGGGAAACCGCTCTAGACTTGCGCCCGTGAAGCTGCGCGATCTGCCCTCGGTCGACGAGCTGCTGAAGGACGACCGCCTTGCCGAAGAACCCCGGCCGCTCGCACTCGACGCGGCCCGCGCGGCCCTCGCACATGCGCGCGAGGAGATCCTCGCCGGAGGCGACCCGGGCGACATCGTCTCTCGCGTGCAGGCCGAGCTCGAGGCCTTCCGGGGAGCTCGGCTCCGCCGCATCCTCAACGCGACCGGCGTGATCGTGCACACGAACCTCGGTCGGGCTCCGCTCGCTGCGGCCGCGCTGAGCCGCGTCCACGAAGCCGCTCGTGGTTACTCGAACCTCGAATACGACCTCGCCGAGGGGTCCCGCGGCTCGCGGCAGGACCACGTCGCCCCGATCCTCCGCCGGCTGACCGGCTCCGAGGCCGCGCTCGTCGTCAACAACAACGCCGCTGCCGTCTTGCTCGCTCTCGCCGCCCTGGCGGAAGGACGCGAGGTGCTGGTTTCGCGCGGAGAGTTGATCGAGATCGGCGACGGTTTCCGCATTCCCGACGTACTCGCCCGCTCGGGAGCGCGCCTGCACGAGGTCGGGACGACGAACCGCACCCGCGCCGCCGACTACGACCGAGCCGTCGGCCCCGAGACCGCCCTGCTCCTGCGCGTGCACCAGTCGAACTTCCGGGTAGTCGGGTTCACGGAGCAGCCGTCCGTGGCCGAGCTTGCGACCGTGGCGCGCCGACACGGCCTTCCGCTCGTCGACGACCTCGGCTCGGGTGTCCTCGCCCGCCTCGAGGATGAACCGTCCGCCAAGGAAAGCCTGGCCGCCGGCGCCGACCTCGTCTGCTTCTCGGGCGACAAGCTCCTCGGCGGGCCGCAGGCCGGGATCATCGTCGGACGCGCTGACCTCGTCGACCAGGTTCGGCGCCACCCGCTTCAGCGTGCGGTTCGGGCCGACAAGCTCACCCTGGCTGCGCTCGAAGGGACGCTGGGCCTCTACCTCGATCCCGAGCGGGCCGCGCGAGAGGTGCCCGTGCTCCGCATGCTTCAGGAGCCGAGCGACGTCGTTCGCGCGCGCGCCGAACGCCTGGCAGTGCTGGCCGGGGGTGAGGTCGAAGAGACGGTCGCGCGCGTCGGGGGCGGAGCACTCCCACTCGCGGAGCTTCCTAGCTTCGCTTGCGCGATCCAGGAAGAGCTCGCAGCTCCCCTCCGTGCGGGCGAACCGCCCGTGGTCGGGATCGTTCGCGACGGCCGCTGCCTGCTCGACTGCCGCACGCTCGCGGACGACGAGATCGACGAGGTCGCAGCGGCCGTGGCCCGCGCCCGATGAGCCCGGTAACGCTCGGAACCGCAGGTCACATAGACCACGGCAAGACCTGGCTCGTCCGCGCGCTGACCGGAAAGGACACCGACCGGCTCCCCGAGGAACGCGAACGCGGGATCTCGATCGATCTCGGCTACGCGCCGCTCGAGCTCCCCGACGGACGGCGGCTCTCGGTTGTCGACGTCCCCGGACACGAGCGCTTCGTCCGCAACATGGTCGCAGGGGCGAGCGGGATCGACCTCTTCTTGCTCGTGATCGACGCGGGCGAGGGAGCGCGCCCGCAGACCCACGAGCACCTGGCGATCCTGCACCTGCTCGGGATCGAACAGGGAGTCGTCGCGGTCACAAAGGCCGATGCGGTCGACGGGGAGACGCTCGAGCTTGCACTCGACGAGGCAACCGAGCTCGTA
>WNGJ01026016.1_pt1 | contig 10594 bp, 7 predicted proteins | sample 5400611 | NCBI WGS metagenome assembly WNGJ01 (sample SAMN13153375, study PRJNA577476) | soil metagenome | isolation source: 40 cm soil or saprolite under Garry oak tree replicate 1 | place: USA:California | collected 2016-06-15
CCAGCCCGCTCCCTCAGCAGAGCGGGCTTTTCGTTTGCTCGATCCCTGGCGCGAGCGTGACGCCTGCGGCGTCGGCTTCGTCGCGCGCGCCGACGGCGAGCGCACCAACGACATCCTGTCGATGGCCCTTACCGCCGTCGCCCGGCTGGCCCACCGCGGCGCCGCCTCGAACGACAAGTCCGGCGACGGCGCCGGCGTCCTGACCCAAATCCCCCACCGCCTGCTCGGCGTCGGGCCGGTGGAACGCGTGGCGCTCGGCATGTTTTTCCTGCCGCAGTCTGCCGGTGCCCGGGACGCCGCCATCGACCTGATTGAAACCGTTCTCGTCGGGCTCGGCATGTCGGTGCTCGGCTGGCGGGTCGTGCCCGTCGAGGGCACCGTCCTCGGCCCGCTCGCAGCGGCGAGCCAGCCTGCAATCCGGCAGGTCTTCGTCGGTCCGCCGTCCGGTCCTGGCAATGCTCTGGTTTGGGAACGGCGTCTCTACCTCGCGCGCCGCGTGATCGAGCGGCGGGCCGCGAGCGCCGGGCTGCCCGTCTTCGTGTGCTCGCTCTCGTGCCGGACTGTCGTGTACAAAGCGCTGCTCGTCGGCACCGAGCTGCCGGGCTTTTATGCGGACCTGCGTTCGCCGCTCTTCGAAACCGGCATCGCGGTATTCCATCAGCGCTACTCGACCAACACGCTGCCGAGCTGGCCGCTCGCGCAGCCGTTCCGGCTGCTCGCCCACAACGGCGAGATCAATACGCTCTGGGGAAACCGCAACGCGATGCTGGCGCGCGAACCGGCGCTCGCCGCGCCGGTGTGGGACCGGGACGTCGAGCAGTTGAAGCCGGTCATCTGGGCGGAGGGGAGCGACTCCGCGAGTCTCGACAACGCGTTCGAGCTCCTGGTCCGCTCGGGACGCGATCCGGTGCACGCCCTCATGATGCTGCTGCCGGAAGCGTGGGAGCGCATTCCCGACATGCCTCCGGCGCTGCGGAGCTTCCACGAGTATCACGCGGGGCTGATGGAGCCGTGGGACGGACCGGCGGCACTCGCGTTCAGCGACGGCGTCGTCGCCGGCTCGGCGCTCGACCGCAACGGGCTCCGGCCCTGCCGCTACAAGGTGACGCGCGACCACGTGGTCGTCGCGGCCTCGGAAGTCGGCGTGGTCGACCTCGATCCCGCGGACGTCGTGGAGTCCGGCCGCCTTGGCCCCGGCGAGCTGCTCGTGGTCGACACCCTCCGCAACGTCGTCCTGCGCAGCGCCGACGCCAAGTTGGAGGTCGCGCGGCGGTGTCCGTACCGGCGTTGGAGCGCGCGGGTGCTACGTCAGCTCCCCGCGGAAATCTCGGCGCTCGGCCCGGCCCTTCCCGCCGAGGAGCTCGCCGCTCGCCAGCGCACCTTTGGTTACAGCCATGAGGACCTGCGCTACGTCATCGCGCCCATGGCCGCCGAGGGCCGCGATGCGGTCTGGAGCATGGGCGACGACACGCCCATCGCGCCGCTGTCGCGGCTGCCGCAGAGCCTTTACGCCTACGTGCGCCAACGCTTCGCCCAGGTCACAAACCCGGCCATCGATCCGCTCCGCGAAGAGCTGGTCATGTCGCTGGTGATGTACCTCGGCCGCCGCGGCTCCCTGCTCGCACAGCGACCCGGGGGCCGTACGCTGCTCCGCATCGAGCACCCGGTGCTGCTGGCGGAGGAGATGGCCGCGCTGCGGCGCGCCGGCGGCTCGGAGATCACGACGCTCAGCGCGGTGTGGGAGGCCGCGGCCGGGCCCGCGGAGCTGGAGCGCGCGCTGGAACAGCTCGCTGGGGACGCGGTGGCCGCAGTGCGTCGTGGTGGAGGCGCCACGATCCTCGTAATCAGCGACCGCGACGCGGACAAGACGCGCGCGCCCATCCCGATGCTGCTCGCGATCGGAGCGGTGCACCAGCGTCTCGTCCAAACCAAGCAGCGCGTCCGCGTCGGCCTCGTCGCCGAAGCCGGCGACGCCTGGGATGTGCATCACCTGGCCGCGCTCTTCGGCTACGGCGCCGAGGCGGTGCACCCCTGGCTCGCCTTGCAATGCCTCCGGGACAAGGAGTCATCGGCCGACAAGTACCGCAGTGCCGCCGAGAAGGGGCTGCTCAAGATCCTCTCCAAGATGGGGATCTCGACGCTCCAGTCGTACGCCGGCGCGCAGATCTTCGAGGCGATCGGGCTCGGGCCCGAAGTCATCGACCGGTGCTTCACCGGCACCGCGTCGGTAATCGGCGGCATCGGCTTCAAGGAAATCGCCGAGGATGTGCTGACGCGCCATCAGAGCGTTGGGGCGCTCCCTGACCACGGCCGCGTTCGCTATCGCCGCGACGGCGAAGACCACGGCTGGTCGCCCCCGCTGGTGCGGGCGCTGCAACATGGCGAGTACGCTGGCTTCGCCGACGGCGTGCGGGCCCGCGCAGCAGCCGGTCCGCGCGACCTGCTCGACTTTTGTGAACAAACGCCCGTGCCGCTCGACGAGGTCGAGCCCGCGGCGGATATCCGCAGGAGATTCATCTCCAGTGCCATGTCGCTCGGGGCATTGTCGCCGGAAGCGCACGCGACGCTGGCCATCGCGATGAACCGGATGCACGCGCGGTCGAATTCGGGGGAAGGCGGAGAAGACCCGGCGACGTGGGTAACGCCCGCCGAGGGAACGGGCGACCGCTCCGACAACCGGATCAAGCAGGTCGCGTCCGGCCGCTTCGGCGTGACGACGGCGTACCTCGTTCGGGCAGACGAGCTCGAGATCAAGATCGCGCAAGGCTCGAAGCCCGGCGAAGGCGGCCAGCTGCCGGGACACAAGGTCACCGACCTCATCGCGCGCCTCCGGCATGCCGTGGTCGGCATTCCGCTGATCTCGCCGCCGCCGCATCACGACATCTATTCGATCGAGGATCTCGCGCAGCTGATCCACGATCTCAAGCAGGTGAATCCCGCCGCGCGCGTGGGCGTCAAGCTCGTCGCGGAAGCGGGTGTGGGGACCGTCGCGGCCGGCGTCGCGAAAGCGTATGCCGATTATGTCCTCATCTCGGGGCACAACGGCGGGACCGGCGCGTCACCCCTGTCATCGATCAAGCACGCCGGGTCGCCGTGGGAATTGGGGCTCGCCGAGACGCAGGCGATTCTCATGCGCAACAAGCTGCGGGACCGCATCGAAGTGCGCACCGACGGCGGGCTGCGCACCGGGCGAGACGTCGTCATCGCCGCGCTGCTCGGCGCGGAATCGTTTGGGTTCGGGACGGCCACGGTCGTCGCCCTTGGCTGCGCGATGGCGCGCCAGTGTCACCTGAATACGTGCCCGACCGGCATCGCCACACAGCGCCTTGATCTGCGCGCCAAGTTCCGCGGCACGCCCGAACAAGTCATCGCCTACTTCACCTTCATCGCCGAGGAGGCGCGCCGCATCATGGCGACCCTCGGCGTGCGCCGGATGGACGACCTGATCGGCCGGGTGGAGCTGCTGCGGCGCATCGATCGGCCCGAAACGCCGCGCGCGAGCCTGCTGGATCTCTCGCTGCTGCTGGCGGCACCCGCGGGCAAAGCGGAGCCGCGCCGCCGCATGATCGCCCGAAACCTGCGTCCCGGTCTCGTGTCGCTCGACGCCGAGATTCTTTCGCACAACGGCTCAGGAGAGGGTCCTCGCGTTTTCACGATCGGGAATCACCACCTCACCGTCGGCGCGCGCATCGCGGGGGATCTCGCGCGGGCGCACGGCGGGGCGGGACCGGGAGAGCCGCTGCGGCTGCGGTTCCGGGGAAGCGCCGGCCAAAGCTTCGGCGCGTTCACGCTGCCGCGGATGCATTTACACCTGGAAGGCGAGGCGAACGACCACGTCGGCAAGGGTCTGTGCGGCGGCGAAATCGTGATTCGGCCGTTCCGCGGCGCCGGGTATGCGACAGGGGTCCTGATCGGCAACACCGCGCTGTATGGCGCGACGTCGGGGCGGCTGTTTGCGGCCGGCAGCGCGGGGGACCGCTTCGCGGTGCGGAATTCCGGTGCCGTGGCAGTGATCGAAGGCGCGGGTGACCACTGCTGCGAATACATGACCGGTGGCGTGGTGGTCGTGCTGGGACCGGTCGGCAGAAATTTTGCGGCCGGGATGTCGAACGGCATCGCCTACGTACTCGATGAGCGCAGCCTGCTCGAATCGCACTGCAACCTGGAGATGGTCGCAATCAGCGGTCTGAACTCGATGGACGAGCGTGTGCTGCGCAAGCTCGTTCAGCAACACTTCCACAAGACCGGGAGCGCCCGAGCCCGCGCCATCCTCGACGCGTGGGAAACGTATCGCGGGCGGTTCCAGAAAGTGTCGCCCCCTCCACCCGCGCCTATCGCTGCGCCCGCGGCGATCGAGCCGGTGGCCAACCTGCAATCGACTGGGAGCCCAACGTGAAGCTGATCACGACAATCGTTCGCCCTGAGCGCGTCCCCGAGGTCAAAACGGCGCTGTTTCGCGCCGGGATCACCGGCATCACGCTGAGCCGTGTCAGCGGACACGGCGGTGAGCACGAACGGTTCGAGCAATATCGAGGGACGGCGCTCGTCATGGAGTTCCACGAGAAAGTCAAAATCGAAATGGTGTGTTCCGAGCCGTTCGTCGAGCCGTGCGTCCGGGCCATTCTCTCGGCGGCGCGCACGGGCGAGGTGGGCGACGGGAAGATTTTCGTACAACCGATCGAGCGGGTGGTCCGCATCCGTACGGGCGAGGTCGACAACGCCGCCCTGACGGCAGTCAACGCCGACGAGGTTCAACGCGCGGCCATCAACGCGGCCGGCATGGGAGGTGTGGGATGACGCAGGCGACTCTTTCATCGGGTGATACCGGCTGGGTGCTCGTCTCGAGCGCGCTCGTGCTCTTGATGACCGTTGGCCTCGCGTTCTTCTACGGCGGCCTGGTGCGGCCCAAGAACGCCCTCAACACCATGATGATGAGCGTCGTCGCGCTCGGCGTGATCGGCGTCCAATGGATGTTGGTCGGGTATTCCATCGCATTCAGTCCCGGCAACGGATGGTTGGGTGGCCTCTCATGGCTCGGCCTGAACAACGTCGGGCTCGAGCCGAATGCGACGTATTCGGCCACGATTCCGCTGCAGGCCCACGCGATGTTCCAGGGGATGTTCGCGATCATCACGCCCGCCCTGATCTCGGGCGCGATCGTGGAGCGGATGCGCTTCCGCGGTTACATCGTGTTCCTCGTCCTGTGGGCGACCCTGATCTACGATCCGCTGGCCCACTGGGTGTGGGGCTCCGGCGGATGGCTCCTGAAGCGCGGAGCGCTGGACTTCGCGGGCGGTACCGTCGTCCACATCAGCGCCGGTGTATCGGCGCTCGTCGCCGCATGGTTCCTCGGGCCCCGGCGGGACTACCGCCGCGTCCCGATTGCGCCCCACAACGTCCCGCTCGTGCTGCTCGGCGCGGGGCTGCTCTGGTTCGGCTGGTTCGGCTTCAATGCCGGCTCCGCCCTGGCAGCAAACGGACTCGCGGCGCTGGCGTTCGTCAACACCAACACCGCCGCGGCCGCCGCACTCGTCACCTGGGCGGCGCTCGACCTGATGCGCACCGGCAAGATCACGGCGGTCGGCGCCGCCACCGGACTCGTCGTCGGCCTCGTGGGCATCACTCCAGCGGCGGGCTACGTGAAGCCGCTGTCGGGGCTCCTGATCGGCGTTCTGGCGGCGGGCGTCAGCTACACCGCCATCCAGATTCGCTCGCGGACCAAGCTCGACGACGCGCTCGACGTGTTCTCCTGCCATGGGCTCGCCGGAATGGCAGGGGCGCTCCTCACCGGTGTGTTCGCCACCAAGCTCGTGAACCCGGCCGGCGGCGACGGGCTCCTGGCGGGGAATGCCGGCCAGATGGGCGTCCAGCTGCTCGCCGTCCTGGCCACGGTCGCCTTCGCCGGCCTCGGCACGCTTGGGATCCTGAAGCTCGTGCAGGTGACGATCGGCGCGCGGGCGGACGTGCCCGAAGAGAGCGCGGGACTCGACCTGAGCCAGCATGGCGAAGAGGCGTATTTCGGATCGGATCTGGGGACCGTCCCAGGCACCGGCAGCCCGCTGGGCGGCAGCGTGGTCCTGGACGCCTTTGCCGTGGAGCCGGCTCCGGCGCCGGCCCCAAGCGTATGATGCGGGCGTTCATCGCCTCGGCCATCGCGGCCATCTTCGCCTTCCCGGCGGTTCAGGCCCAGTCAGCGCACACGCTCTCGGGCAATGTCACCCTCGTAGGCGACTACCGGTTTCGCGGGCTGTCACAGACCTACACGCAGCCCGCGATTCAGGGGGGCGTCGACTACGCAGGTCGGCCTGGATTTCGGAATGCAGTATTACTGGTATCCCCGCGCGCGCTACAACATCGATCCGGGTGACCGCTACAACACGGCGGAAGTGTACGTCGGCGTGCGATACAATCAGTTCACCGCGAAGTACTCGTACGCTCTGACGAACTTGTTCGGCATGAAAACAGCCACGATCGGCGGCTACTGCGGGATCGGCGCCGACGGCAGCGCGGCTACCACGAATTGTCTCCGCACCGGCGCCTCGACGGGATCGGGCTACGTCGACCTCACAGGCACGTTTGATGTCGTCGTCGGCATGAGTCTCGGGCTGCACTACGGCCGTCAGTATGTGCGAAGCTACGCCCCGCTCTCCTACGCGGATTACAAGATCGGGCTCACGCGCCCATTTGGCGCCGTCACGCTCGGAGCCGCCGTAGTAGGGACGGATGCGGAGAGCCGATTCTATCGCTACACGCCGACGACGGCGGGATCGCAGGAGACCGAAAACGTGGCGAGGTTGGGATTCGTCTTGTCGGCGAGCAAGACTTTCTGAGTTATAGTTCGGCATGAAGGAAATGCCGGACAAGTTCAAGATCGGGCTTGTGCAGATGAGCATGAGCGACGATCCCGAAGCGAACCTCGCGAAAGCCGTCGCCCGTATTCGCGAGGCCGCGCAGCAGGGGGCAGCGCTCGTTTGCCTGCCTGAGCTGTTCCGCACGCAGTACATCGGCCAACGCGAAGATCACGCGCTCTTCGACCTGGCCGAGCCGGTCCCCGGACCGACGACCGAAACGCTGGGCAAGATCGCGAAGGAAAACGGCGTCGTCGTCATTGCGTCGCTGTTCGAGCGCCGGGCTGCGGGGTTGTATCACAACACGGCCGCGGTCATCGACGCCGACGGGAAGATGAAGGGGATCTACCGCAAGATGCACATCCCCGACGACCCCTCCTACTACGAGAAGTTCTACTTCACACCGGGTGATCTCGGTTTTCGCGCGTTCGATACGAAGGTCGGTCCGATCGGCACGCTGGTCTGTTGGGATCAGTGGTATCCCGAGGCTGCCCGGCTCACCGCGCTGCAAGGGGCGAACATTCTGCTTTATCCCACCGCGATCGGTTGGCACCCCGCGGAGAAAGAGCAATACGGCGAGCAGCAGCTCGATGCCTGGAAAACGATCCAGCGCAGTCACGCGATCGCGAACGGCTGCTGGGTCGCCGCGGTGAACCGCGTCGGCTTCGAACGGCTCGACGGTCAAGGCGCAGGGATCGAATTCTGGGGTCACTCGTTCGTCTGCGACCCGTTCGGGGTCCTGGTCGCCGAGGCGGCCGAGGACGAGGCCCTCGTGCTCGCCCAGGTCGATCTGGCGCGAATCGAGGAAGTCCGCCGCAACTGGCCGTTCCTGCGCGACCGGCGCACCGACGCGTACGGCGGCATTGAGCACCGGTTCCTCACTGACTAACCGCGTTCGCATGCCGGCTGAGTGGGAGCCGCATGCGGCGACCTGGATCGGCTGGCCGCACAACGTCACCGATTGGCCGGGGAAATTCCCGCCGATCCCCTGGGTCTACGGCGAAATCGTCCGCAAGCTGGCGCCGGGCGAAGTGGTCCGCATTCTTGTCAACTCTCGGGTCCAGCAGGCGCAGGCCAGTCGCATCCTCAAGAAGGCGGGGGTCGATCCTGCCCGCGTCGACTTTCTTCGTTTCCCCACGAACCGCGGCTGGACGCGTGACTTCGGCCCGATCTTTGTGCGCGGAGAAAAAGGACTGGCCATCGCGCGCTTTCATTTCAACGCCTGGGCGAAGTACAAGGACTGGAAGAAAGACGACAAGATCCCCGAGCGGGCGGCGAAACACTTCAAGCTGCCGCTGATCGAGGCGAAGATCGTGCTCGAGGGTGGTAGTATCGACGTGAACGGCCGCGGCACGCTGCTCACCACGGAAGAATGCCTGCTCGATCCGAAAGTGCAGACCCGGAATCCCGGGTTGTCCCGCCTGGAGCTCGAGACCGCCTTTCGCGATACCCTCGGCATCACGAACACGCTCTGGCTCGGCAAGGGGATCGCGGGGGACGATACGCACGGCCACGTGGATGACCTGTGCCGCTTCGTAAAGCCCGGAACGGTCGTCCTGTGTCGCGAGGACGATCCCAAGGACGTGAATTACCGGCCGCTGGCCGAGAACCGCGAGCGCCTGCAGGGCATGCACCTGGAAAAGGGGGCGAGCATCGAAGTGATCGACCTTCCGATGCCCGCCCCGCTCTATTTTGACGGTATTCGCCTACCCGCCAGCTACGCAAACTTCTATATCTCCAACGCGGCGGTCCTCATGCCGACCTTCAACGATCCCAAAGATCGCGTCGCATTGGGCATCCTCGCCGAGCTGTTTCCCGATCGCCCCGTTGTCGGGATCCACGCGGTGGACCTGGTGTGGGGTCTCGGCACGATCCACTGCCTGACACAACAAGAACCGCGGCCCTGATCCCACCCTTCGTCCCCCCTCTCCGGAACGGAGAGGGGGTCAGGGGGTGAGGCCTACTGCAGCTGCCAGATCTCCACCCGATTCCCCGTGAGAATCGGAACCAGCACACGATTTCGTTTGGCGTCGTAACCGATGTCGGCCGGAGACGGCACGCCGGTGATCACCTTCACTTCCTGCCCGGTTTCGTACGCGGAGACGGTGGAGTCGGCCCAGCTCGACACCAGGATCCTGGTGCCGACTACCTCGACGCCGTCGAATCCGCCGGCGCCCTTGGCGATGACCTTGGGCGCTTTGTCCCCCGGCTTCCACGCGAGCACCGATTTGGTGGCCCCGTACGATACGATGATGAACCGCTTGCCTACGGGGTCTACCGTGATCCCGTTCGGCCAACCCAGACTGTCACCCCGTGCCGCCACCGTCACCTTCCGGTCTGGACCGACCCGAAAGATGCGGTCGGGCCCAGGATGCAGCACGTTGCCCAGGTCGTCGAACCGGATGCCGGTATCGGTGATGTAGATCGCGCCGGTCGTGGCGATCGCGATGTCGTTCAAAAAGACCGCGCCCGCGCTGTCGAACTTGACGCTATCGAGCGGGGTGCCGGTCCGGGCATTGAACGCGCGGATCCTGTCGATGTCCGTCACCCACAGCGTGTCGCCGAGCAGCGCCAGGCCCTTCGGCGCGTTGAGGGTTACGCCGGCACGGCCGCCCTCGATGAACTTGAGGTTCTCGATCGCCCCGTCGGGCCGCACGCGGCTGATGAAGCCGTTGTTGTCCTTGGCCGTCGGGGAGCCGTTGATGTTCGAGACAAAGTAGATGTCCTGTGCCGAGTCGTGCAGCACCGATTCCGGGGTGGAGAAGCCCGCTACCGTCAGCATCCGCGTGGCGCCCGGAGCAGCGGGGGGGGGAGGTGGCGGCACGACCCGCGTGGTGTCGACCGATGCGGTGGTGTCGGCAACGTTGGAGCCGTGCCGCTTGCGATCGACGGGCTGGCAGGCCGCGGCGACAGCAAGGGTCATACAGAGGACAGTCGCTCTCATCAGGGCTCTTCCTCCTCGGCCAGGGCTGCGATGTGCCGCAAGACGCGCTCATGGATGGCCGCGACGATGCGGCCTGCGGGCAGTGTCCAATAGCGCTGTGGGAACATATCCACGACGTACGTCGTGCGCCCTTCCAGGCGCGTGCCGCCGCCCGGCAGGGGCGTGAGGCGGAACTCGCCGTGGGTCGCACGGAAGTACCCGTCGAGGTGGGGTGGGTTCACATTGCGGTACGGGCTCCATTCGGTCATGGGCGGTGCCTGGGCCGTGATGTCGAACGCGAGCAGCCGGTTCTCGTCCCAAGCGGTGATCGGCTCGACGAAGCTCCCCGTCGTGAAATCGCAATAACGAATTGCGCCCACCCCGCTGCCCTCGATCCGCGCGCGCACCGGCGCCGCGACTCCCGCCCGAAACAGCAGCTCAGTCGGCGGCGGCAGCTCGGGAAACGCCACGACGTGCCGCCATACCACTTCGGGCGGCGCCGCGATTTCGACAACGGTGACGACTTCATGCGTCGGCGGCGTGGCACGGGGCTCGACGCCAAGGAGCAGCGGGACCACGAGAGCCATCCCAGCCCCCGTGGAGCCGAGCATTCCTCGCCGCGCCATCACGCGGCCCAGGACCGCCCCAGGCCAGGCGATTGCCCAGGCGATCGGCAGCGCCATGCCGATGCAAATCAATCCTTCGAGCGCAAACACCACCATCGCTCCCGCGGCGATCGTCACGCTCGCCAGCGCCAGCACCACAGACTCGCCCGCCGGACGGTCGACACGGTAGTTGTAGATGTACGAGCTGATGTAGCCGA